>ERZ1645192.863-NODE-863-length-25430-cov-11.073340_pt1 | contig 25430 bp, 20 predicted proteins | sample MGYA00575354_ERZ1645192 | MGnify/ENA primary metagenome ERZ1645192 (study PRJEB40844, sample SAMN11349763) | freshwater sediment metagenome | isolation source: river sediment | host: Sediment | place: India: Faizupur Khadar , New Delhi | collected 2017-02-21 ... | reverse complement strand
CTACTATGTGCCCCTGAGCCGCTGCGCCCCTGTGCCTCTGCGCCCCTACACCTCTGCGCCCCTCTGCCCCTCCGCCATTTTCCCTTTTTTATTATCTTTGACGGATTTATTTTAAAGAAATGAAGAAATTTAAAAGATACCTGGTCACCTCTGCCCTTCCCTATGCAAACGGGCCTCTGCATATAGGCCACCTGGCAGGAGTATATGTACCTTCCGACATATATACCCGTTACCTGAGGCTCAGAGGCGAGAAGGTAATTTCAATTTGCGGCTCCGACGAGCATGGCGTTCCTATTACACTTAAAGCCCGCAATGAAGGCGTCACACCCCAGGAAATTGTCGACAGGTATCATAAAATTAATAAGAAAGCATTTGAGGATTTCGGGATCGCTTTCGACATATACTCAAGAACCTCCGGCAAGGTACATTATGAAACAGCATCAGAGTTCTTCCTGAAGCTTTACAATAATGGAGAATTCATTGAGAAGACCACAGAACAATATTATGACGAAGAGGCTGCATGCTTCCTGGCCGACCGTTATATCATGGGAACCTGTCCTCATTGCGGAAACGAGAACTCTTATGGCGACCAGTGTGAGAAATGCGGAACATCGCTGAGCCCTTCAGATCTTATTAATCCGCATTCCACAGTCAGTGGCAGCAAGCCTGTGCTGAAAGAAACAAGGCACTGGTATCTTCCTCTCGACAAGTACGAACCATGGCTGCGGAAATGGATCCTCGACGAACATAAGGAGTGGAAACCTAATGTATATGGCCAGTGTAAATCGTGGCTCGACCAGGGTCTACAGCCAAGGGCTGTGAGCCGTGATCTCGACTGGGGCGTCCCTGTACCGGTGAAAAACGCCGCAGGCAAAGTGCTGTATGTCTGGTTTGATGCTCCGATAGGCTATATCTCTGCCACAAAGGAACTGACTCCGCAATGGGAAAAGTACTGGAAGGACCCCGAAACAAAAATGGTGCATTTTATAGGAAAAGATAATATTGTCTTCCACTGCATAATATTTCCTTCAATGCTGAAGGCAGAAGGAAGTTATATTCTTCCCGACAATGTCCCGGCTAATGAATTCCTGAATCTGGAGAGCGACAAGATCTCTACTTCGAGGAATTGGGCTGTATGGCTTCATGAATACCTCGAGGATTTTCCGGGGAAGCAGGATGTTCTCAGGTATTCCCTCTGTGCCAGTGCTCCTGAGACCAAGGACAATGATTTCACGTGGAAAGAGTTCCAGGCGCGAAATAACAGCGAACTGGTGGCTATACTCGGTAATTTTGTCAACAGGACGCTTGTCCTTACAAATAACTATTATGAAGGCAGGGTGCCGGAAAGAGGTGTAACCAATGATAATGATAATTCTGTACTTAGCGAGATTATCTCGATAAAAACCAGGGTTGAAGAGAATATAGAAACATATCATTTCAGGGAGGCTCTCAGGGAAGCCATGAACCTGGCACGTCTGGGCAATAAATATCTTGCCGACGCAGAGCCCTGGAAAGTGATTAAAAGCGATCCTGAAAGGGTGAAAACAATAATGAATATATCCCTTCAGATTTCGGCTGCTCTTGCAATTATTCTCGAACCCTTTCTTCCTTTTTCAATGGAGCGGCTTCGCGGGATGATCAATCTTGAAAAACCGGTGTGGGACAAGGCAGGAGAGAGTGACATCCTGAAAGCAGGACACCGGGTAAACAAGGCGGAGCTTCTTTTTGAAAAGATTGAAGATGATGCCATAAACCGGCAGGTTGAAAAGCTCTCGTCGTCGAAAAAAGCAAATGAGTCAGCTTCAGCAACAGCCAGGCCTTCAAAAGATCCTGTCACTTTCGACGATTTCAGCAGGATCGATATAAGAACTGCAACTATTCTTGAGGCTGAGAAAGTTCCCAATACCACGAAGCTCCTGAAGCTTAAAATTGATACAGGTATTGATGTGAGGACAATAGTTTCGGGCATAGCAGAATATTATGATCCGAAGGAGATCATCGGGAAGCAGATATCGATCGTTGCCAACCTTGAACCGAGGAAAATAAAAGGTATCGAATCGAAGGGTATGATACTGATGGCCGAGGATAATGACGGAAAGCTCGTGATGGTGGCTCCGGCTGATAAAGTCAGCAACGGGAGCATGATTAAATAGAGGTCATATTTTTTTCACCCAGGAGCCGGGGAATTTGTCTGCTATGCTGTCTCTTTTATTTTCCGCACAGCTTATGTCGGGGCATTTGGCAGCGCTGACCCTGAAAAATCCGTTTGGTCCTTCAATGATCTCAGGAATATATCCTTGTTTCTCAAGTGTTGAGGCCTGTGTCTCCGCATTCTCCCGTATTCTGAAGCTCCCGGTAATTATACAGTAAGAGTATGTGGTTTCAGGCGCTGCAGGAGCAATTTCCACGACAGGTGCCTGTGTGGTGTTCTCTGCCGGAAGGGTTGAATCTTCAGTACGGCTGTTATCGACAGCTTCCCTGTTATGCTCAAATTCGGCATTTGCAAGAGGGTTCAGGCTCGTGGTATCAACCTTTGTTTTAAAGAGATTTGTTTTCAGAGGCACCGTCACCATCAGTCCGAGCAGGGGAACTATAACTGCGGCACGCCAGAGTATCTTTTTCATCGATGAACTACGGGCAGGCTCCCTGTCGGCATGTACCGTGAGGCGTCTTCTGACATCATACCCTTCAAGAGGGGCAAACCTGAATGACTCAAGCCCATAGGAATCAAGATGATAGTTGACGCTTCTGTCGGGTTCAAACTGGACATTCCCCTCCTGGTTATTTATGAAGCTCCCTATATTATCAAACACAACCTTTTCTCCCTTTTCCAGCCTTGTGCGAACCGTTGCTGCAAACTCTTCGACCAGATTCCTTGCATCGCCATAGCTTATTCCTGCATGTGCTGATACTCTTCCGGTAAGCAGACCGTCGTTATGACTGAGATTCCTGTTGAAAGAGATCAACTTGACGGGAGGATAAAAAGTGGAGGTGCTTTTATCGATACGGGCAGGAGTATAATTACCAATAAAACCACCAAAGCCCGGCAGGATGACACAGTCGTGGCTGAAAAGCAGTTCCCGAATAAAAGCGGTAATATCCATGAGAATAATTTCTACATACAAAAATAGGAAAAAACATGAATAGTTAAAATAATTATCTTCGTAGTTCCAATAAAGTTACTGCTGATGAGAAATATTCAGATGGTCGATCTTAATGCCCAGTATCAGAAACTGGGCGCAGAAATCGACGACGCAATAAAGTCAGTGTTAAACTCCGCAGCCTTCATAAAAGGTCCTGAAGTTAAATTATTTGAAGAAAAACTCCAGGAGTACCTTAACTGCATGCACGTGATTTCATGTGCCAACGGGACAGATGCCCTGCAGATAGCCATGATGGCCCTGGGGCTTAAGACCGGTGATGAGGTTATTACCACAAATTTTACATTTATTGCCACCGTGGAAGTTGTTTCACTCCTCGGGCTTAAACCGGTTCTTGTTGATCCTAAACCTGATACATTTAATATTTCTGCCGATGCCATCAGGAAAGCGATCACCCCTCGGACAAAAGCAATAGTTCCGGTTCATCTCTTCGGACAATGTGCCGATATGGATGAAATAATGAAAATAGCCCGCGAAAACGATCTTTTCGTTATTGAAGATACAGCACAGGCTACAGGTGCGGAATATACCTTTAAAGACGGTACCAGGAAAAAAGCAGGGACGATAGGAACCATAGGCACCACCTCCTTCTTCCCGTCAAAGAACCTGGGATGTTATGGCGATGGAGGTGCAATGTTCACCGATGATGACAACATCGCACTCAGGCTACGCAGCATAGCAAATCATGGCATGAAGGAGAGGTATCATTATGCCGAGACCGGTGTTAACTCACGCCTCGATACACTCCAGGCTGCCATTCTGCTTGTAAAACTTAAGCATCTTGATAATTTCAACGGGCTGAGAAAAAAAGCTGCAGATTTTTATGACAATTCATTCAAAGGGATCGGCGGTATAGTATTGCCAAAAAGATCTCCGGCATCAACACATATATTTCACCAGTACACAATAAGGGTTACTGACGGACGAAGGGACGACCTCAGGAAGCATCTCGGAACGATGAATATCCCTTCAATGATTTATTATCCCGGCCCGCTCCATACACAGGAGGCCTACCGGGGCCTGGGTTACAAGGTTAATGATTTCCCCGTAACCTCCCTCCTCTGCAACGAAGTGCTTTCTCTTCCTATGTGTCCCGACCTGGACCAGGATCAGCTCGATTATATTGCTGAGGGCGTAAAGATGTTTTTCGAAAAATAAATAAGATGGAAAAAGAATATTTTGCACACGAAACAGCTGTGATAGATGATGGCTGCATAATCGGTAAGGGAACAAAAATATGGCACTTCAGCCATATCATGGGTGGTGCCGAAATCGGAGAAAGATGTAATATCGGCCAGAATGTTGTTGTCCTGCCTGGGGTAAAGCTCGGGAAAAATGTAAAGGTCCAGAATAATGTTTCAGTATATACAGGAGTGATCTGCGACGACGATGTCTTCCTGGGGCCGTCGATGGTTTTTACCAATGTCATCAACCCGCGCAGCCAGATCATCAGGAAGGATGATTATAAGACCACTATCGTGGAAAAAGGAGCAACAATCGGAGCAAACGCCACTATAGTATGCGGAAACATTATCGGGAGATATGCCTTTATCGGGGCCGGCGCCGTTGTCACCAAAGATGTAAAACCTTATGCACTGGTTGTAGGAAATCCCGCCAGGCAAACCGGATGGATGAGTGAATACGGTCATAAGCTCATTTTCGATAAAAAAGGATATGCCGTATGCCCTGAAAGCGGAGACAGATACAGGCTTGAGAATGGTTCCGTAACAAAGATTATTTAGTATTTTTACGCTTCCATAAAATTGATATAATGGAAAATTCTCCTAAGAATTTCGGTTTGATAGGTGTGGCAGGATATATAGCCGTCCGCCATCTGAAAGCAATAAAGGATACAGGCAACAACCTGCTGGCCAGCCTCGACAGATTCGACAGTGTGGGGCTGATCGACAGCTATTTCCCAAAAAGTGATTTTTTTGTTGAATTTGAAAGGTTCGACAGGCACTTCGACAAGCTGAAAAGGACTGGCACTAAAATCGACTATGTAAGCATCTGCTCACCTAATTATCTTCACGATTCACATATCAGGTTTGCACTGCGGCATCAGGCTGATGCAATATGTGAGAAACCCATTGTTCTTAATCCCTGGAATATTGATGCCCTGCAGGAAATTGAAAACGAAACAGAGAAAAAAATATATACTGTCCTCCAGACCAGGCTTCATCCGAAGATCATTGAGCTGAAAAACAGGATCAGCAACGGGCCAAAAAACAAAATATATGACATCGACCTGACATATATTACCAGCCGCGGAAACTGGTATTTTATCTCATGGAAAGGTGATATTCAGAAATCAGGAGGTGTGGCCACAAACATCGGGATCCACTTCTTCGATATGCTCAGCTGGATCTTCGGAACTTCAAAAAAGAATATTGTACACCTTTCGCAGCATAACAAATCAGCCGGTTATCTCGAGCTGGAGAATGCAAGGGTACGCTGGTTCCTGAGCCTCGACTCTGATGATCTTCCTGCTGAAAATAAAAAGAGCGGACAACGTACTTTCAGATCCATAAAAATTGACAATGAAGAGATTGAATTCAGTGAAGGATTCACCGAGCTTCATACACTTACATATAAAGAAATACTGAATGGCAGGGGCTTCGGCCTTAACGACGCAAGGTCATCAGTCGATATAGCATATACAATCAGAAATGCCAGGCCGGAAGGATTGACCGGTGATTATCACCCTTTCTTAAAAAATACCAGGAATGTATAACGAACTTAAAAAAAAGAAAACAAAGCTTTCATTGATAGGACTTGGATATGTAGGCCTTCCTATAGCCCTTGAATTTGCAAAAAAAATAAGTGTTGTGGGATTCGACATCCGTGCCGACAGGGTAGCGCTGATGAAAAAAGGCATAGATCCCAGCAACGAGCTTGCTCCGGAAGCCTTTAAAAAAACAGATATCCTCTTCACCAGTGATCCGGAAGACCTGAAACAGGCCTCCTTTCACATAATAGCCGTACCCACACCTACCAATATATATAATCTTCCCGACCTGGGCCCGGTGCTGAAAGCTTCTGAAACTGTAGGTCGTGTACTCAAAAAAGGAGATTATGTAGTTTATGAATCAACTGTTTATCCGGGGTGTACTGAAGAAGATTGTGTTCCTGTGCTGGAGAAGTTCTCAAAGCTGAAATGCGGAAGGGATTTTAAAGTAGGTTTCTCGCCCGAAAGGATCAACCCCGGCGATAAGAACCATACCCTTACAAAGATTGTGAAAGTGACAAGCGGATGCGATAAGGAATCGGCAGAAGACATAGCCCGCACTTATGAACTGATAATCACGGCAGGCGTCCACAGGGCAAGCTCCATTAAGGTCGCGGAAGCTGCAAAGATCATTGAAAACACGCAGCGCGACATCAATATAGCCTTTATGAATGAGCTTTCACTCATCTTCAACAGGCTGGGCGTTAACACCTATGAGGTTCTCGAGGCTGCCGGAACCAAATGGAACTTCCTGAAGTTTTATCCCGGACTCGTGGGCGGACACTGTATCGGTGTCGATCCGTACTACCTCTCCTACAAGGCCAAAGCCCTCGGCTACCACCCGCAGATGATCGATTCCGGGAGATTCATCAACGATAGCATGGGTCGTTATATTGGCAAACAGACTGTCAAAAAAATAATATCTTCAGGAAAGAATCCCACACATTCAAGGGTCCTGATAATGGGAATTACTTTCAAGGAAGATGTTACAGATATCCGTAATTCGAAGGTAACTGACATAATTGCGGAGCTGAACGATTTCAGCGTGCATGTCGACGTAATCGATTCAATGGCCGACGCCGCCGAAGTAAAGCATGAGTATGGCATTACAATGAAAAAGAAGCCGTCGGGAAAATATGACGCAATCATTCTTGCCGTAAGTCATAAGCCCTACCTGAAAATAGACGAGAAATGGCTTTCCCCGCTGTTAAACAAGGACGGAATTGTTATTGATGTAAAAGGAATACTGCGCGGAAAAATTAATAAACACACTTACTGGAGCCTCTGATGAAGAAAAAAATTGTCGTAACGGGAGGAACAGGATATATAGGCTCACATACTGCCGTGGAGCTGATAAACGAAGGATATGATGTAGTCCTTATCGATAACCTGTATAATTCAGAGGCGGCTGTCGCAGACCGGATAAGTAAAATTACCGGCAAAAAAACACATCTTGAGGTCTTCGATCTCTGCAGGAGAAAGAAGGTCCGGAAATTCTTTAAGGATAACAAAGGTATCTCCGCAATAATCCATTTTGCTGCATATAAAGCTGTGGGAGAGTCAGTAAACAAGCCTCTTGAATACTACAGGAATAATCTCGTGTCGCTGATGAACCTGCTCGAAGCAATGAAGGATTTCCAAATACCTTCGATTGTATTCTCATCGTCATGCACAGTGTACGGAGAACCTGATAAGCTGCCGGTCAACGAAGACGCTCCGATAAAACCTGCCGTTTCACCATATGGAAATACCAAGCAGGTAGGGGAAGAGATCATCAGGGATACCATTGCTGCCGTTAAGGAGCTCAAAGCCATTTCGCTGAGATATTTCAATCCTATCGGGGCACATCCTTCGGGGCTTATCGGCGAATTGCCAAGAGGCGTGCCTGAGAATCTTGTCCCATATATTACACAAACAGCCTATGGCCTCCGCGATGAGCTAAAGGTTTTTGGCAATGACTACAACACTCCCGACGGCTCATGCATACGCGATTACCTTCATGTAGTGGATCTTGCCAGGGCTCACGTTATTGCAGTAAGCCGTTTGATTGAAGGAAAAAATAAGAAGAACTACGAGGTCTTCAACCTTGGAACAGGAAAAGGAGTCTCGGTGCTGGAAGCTATTCAGGCATTCGAAAAAACTACCGGTGTAAAAGTGCAGTATAAGGTTACCGCGCGGAGGGCCGGTGACATTGAAAAGATCTGGGCCGATCCGTCGCTGGCAAACAAAGAGCTGGGCTGGAAAACAGTCAGCACTCTGGAAGAAACAATGAAGAGTGCCTGGGAATGGGAAAAAAAGATCAGGAGCAAACTTAAGAAAACATGAAATACAGAAAGACTATTCTGATTACAGGAGGCGCCGGGTTCATAGGCTCCCACGTAGTACGGCGTTTTGTAAAGAAATACCCCGATTACCTGATCGTCAATGCCGACAAGCTTACATATGCCGGTAACCTGGAGAACCTTTCCGATATTGACAGGGAAAGCAACTACCGTTTCGAAAAGACCGATATAGTGGAAAAGCAGGCGGTGGTTTCTTTATTTAATAAATATGATTTCAACAACATAATACATCTTGCTGCAGAATCGCATGTTGACAGGTCCATTACGGGCCCGGATGAATTTGTTTTTACAAATATAGTAGGTACTGTTAACCTCCTCAACTCTGCGCTCAACTCATGGAAGAACAATTTTGAGGGCAGGCTCTTCTATCATATATCCACCGATGAAGTATTCGGATCGCTTGGCAGAGAAGGATTCTTTACCGAGGAGACTTCCTATGATCCCAAAAGTCCCTATTCGGCTTCAAAAGCCAGCTCCGATCATATGGTAAGGGCATACAGCCATACATTCGGGATACCGGCAATTATCTCTAACTGTTCGAATAATTACGGGCCCAACCAGTTCCCTGAGAAACTTATTCCTCTGGCAATCAATAATATCAAAAATAAAAAGCCTGTCCCTGTTTACGGGAAAGGTGAAAACATCCGCGACTGGCTCTATGTTGAGGATCATGCAACAGCCATTGATCTGATCTGCCATGAGGGCAGAAAAGGAGAAACTTACAATATCGGCGGAAATAACGAGTGGAAGAATATTGACCTGATAAAACTTTTATGCAGTATCATGGACACGAAGCTGGGGAGAACAGCCGGTGAATCAGAAAAGCTGATAAGCTTTGTCAAAGACAGGCCGGGACATGATCTGAGATATGCAATAGATTCATCAAAACTGCAGAAAGAGCTGGGATGGAAACCGATCCCTGATTTCAGGGATGGACTTGAGAAGACTGTCGACTGGTACCTTGCAAACGCGAAATGGCTGGAAAGAGTAATATCCGGTGATTATGCAAAGTACTATGATTCAATGTACTCTCACAGGTAATCATATTCTTACCTGATCTTCTTCAGCCGGTTGATAAGTTCGTCGCCGAGGTCAGTCTTTGATTTTATGTGATCCTGGATGGCAGCCACCACGCTGTTTGATTCGAATTCGCCTCTTACCTGTTCAAAATCGCGTCGTTTTATATCGTCACCGCCATCGATGCCGAAGCCGGTCATCGAAGAGAGAGTGAATTCCTTTCTTGCATCATCGTAAAGCATACTGTCGAGTTCTGTAACGCTTTTCTTCCATTTTTCGACAAAAGCTATCACATCAGCACCGGTAAAGCTTTTCACCGGCTTGCCGGCTTCCTCTTCTATTCTGTCGCATGCCCATATCCATTCCCAGTCATAATATGACCGGTGCATGGCCCTGAACTCTTCCTCTATCTGCTGGAGAGTGCTTGTTTTTCCCAATTCAATTTCGTCGAGAAGCCTGTCAACGACACGCTGGGGAGCTATTAGCCCGGCGAGGTCGACCCATTCACCATTGCCATGCGACTTGTCAGGCTCAAGTCTTTTCCTGAGGTCGCTGTCGGTCCTGAATTGTATCTTCTCAAGCCTTTTTATCAGGGAATTGCCCAGGAATTTATTTATGCCTGTCTGGTAAAGCTCAATCCCCTTATCAAGTGACGGCCCTTTAATGATCATATTATTATATGCGTATGATGCAGATACCGATCCGGATACTGATTTAATTTTCCGGAGAAGGTCCCGTCCCTCGAACATTTTACGGATAGTGTAGGGACTGAGCAGGTTAAAATTTACCTGGTCGATTTTTTCCGGATCTTTCCGCCTGTCTCTTTTAGGCCATTTCTGGGCATCTCTGATTGTGCCTACGCTCCTCAGGTTCACTCCCGGAACGAGTATGCTCTGGTCATTACTTTCGATGAGGTATGAGAATGGCAGCGATGAGGTGTCCATGTTTTTATAATGCCGGCCCATTACAAGGGTGAAGGGGCCGATACGTGCCGGCCACAGGAGATATGAATCACTTGTAGTTTTTGATCCTCTCTCCATTATTCCCTGGTGAATAGGCCCAAGCTTGTACATGTGGTTGCTCTGGTTCGAGCCGCTCCCGGCATTCATAAACGAGAATATGCCTGCTATGAGGAGTGTCGACTTATGATGTGTAACCGTATAGGGGCCTGCAAAGATGGAACATGCTTCTCCATGGAATCCGGCACAGTTGGCAAAGAACAGTGAGTTCTCTGCAGAATAGTGTTTTCCGAGAACACAACCCTGCCCGACGAAACACTTATCGATAAGTGTCGATTCGGTGATTATGGATCCGGAGCAGACTATGAAATGGTCCATTATAACACCCGGACCGATAAAAACAGGATCGTCATGGCAGCTGTTGGCGGATCCTTCATTCAGCATCATTGTTCCTTCACATGAGCTATTTGGTCCGAACCGGACATTTCTTACTGTCCTGCAGTTCAGTATCCTTGAATGGGCGCCGATAGCGCCTCTGTCTGATGCAACCTTCGCGGAATAGGCATCCACCATTTTCTCAATCTTACGTATTGCCTTGTCGCGATGCCTGTAGAGCGCAATTATATAGGCTTCATGCGCCGAGAGTCTGTCCCACATTTTTACAGCTCTTCCGCCGGTTTCGTTAAGCACAGCTACCACGGTTCCGTTACCGAATGAACTCTTCCCCTCGGTGTGAATAAGACCACAGTTCTTTATAACAACATCATCTTCAATGATATAGTTTGCAATGTAATCGCCTATATTGCTGATGAGCACGTTAGCGCCGATAACACAATTATGTATATGGGCGTTATATATGCCGCACCTTATAGTAACACCCGATTCATCAGTAACTGATCGTGTTGAAGCAGCAATTTTTACTTCACCCGAGAATGTGACATTCCTGTACCTCGATGTATCAAACTGTCCTGAGACTTTAATCTTTTTCCAGTCGTCACAGCAGCAGCCGGCTGCTTCGAGCTGCGTAATTTCGACCGGAGAAAGAGCCCGGAATTTATTTTCTGTTTTCATCTGGTGATGATCTATGATGTTTATTCAACAGTCACTGACTTGGCAAGATTCCTGGGCTGATCGACATTGCAGCCTCGGAGCACAGCAATATGATATGACAGGAGCTGAAGGGGTATTACGGCGAGGAGCCCTGAGAATACCGGCATTGTTTCGGGCACTTCCAGCACATAATCTGCCATTTTGCTGATTATCTGGTCGCCTTCGGTCACGATGGCTATCACCTTTCCCTTACGCGCTTTTATTTCCTGGATGTTGCTAATTATCTTTTCATAAGTATCATCTTTTGTGGCAACGACTACCACCGGCATGTTCTCATCTATAAGGGCTATAGGTCCATGCTTCATTTCTGCAGCGGGATATCCTTCAGCATGAATATATGATATTTCCTTCAGCTTTAATGCACCCTCGAGAGCCACCGGGAAGAGATAACCTCTTCCAAGGTAAAGGGCATTCTGCCGGTTCTTGAACATCGATGACAGTTCCAGTGCCAGCTTGTTTACCGACAGAGCCTTTGTAATTTTTTCGGGAATTGTTACAAGTTCTGTGATCAGTTCCTTATAGAATGTGTCTGAGATTATTCCCTTCAGGTGGCCTATCTCAAAGACCATCATGGCCAGTACGGTCACCTGTGTTGTAAATGCCTTCGTGGAGGCTACCCCGATTTCCGGTCCTGCATGTGTATAGACTCCTGCGTCTGTTTCACGGGGGATGCTGCTTCCGACCACATTACAGATGCCTATTACCTTGGCTCCTTTCTGCTTTGCAAGCTTCACGGCTGCCAGGGTATCAGCTGTTTCTCCGCTCTGGCTTATTGCAATGACAATGTCGCCCTTCTTAATTATCGGGTTACGGTACCTGAACTCTGATGCATATTCAACTTCAACAGGTATTCTGGTATACTCTTCAAAGAAGTATTCACCCAGAAGCCCGGCATGCCACGATGTTCCGCAGGCTACAATTATTATTCTTTCGGCCTGCGACATTGTTTCAAGGACGCTGTGAAGGCCTCCAAGCATAATTCCTGAATGGTCGGGAAGAACACGTCCCCGGAAGGTATCATGAATAGCACGGGGCTGTTCAAAGATCTCCTTCAGCATAAAATGGTCATATCCCTCCTTGTCGATCTCACCTATTTTAAGGTCGAGCTTCTTTACTTCCGGTTTTATGTGTCCGGGTTTAAGGGTTTTCAGGATCAGTTCATCCTTCCTGATAATTGCCAGGTCGTCGTCGTTGAGATAGATGACCCTCTGAGTGTATTCCACTATAGGAGTCGCATCGGATGCGATAAAGTTTTCGCCTTCACCAACACCTATCACCAGGGGGCTTCCTTTCTTTGCAGCAAATAATTTATCGGGTTCCTTTGTGCAAATTATTACAAGGCCGTATGCACCTTCCACCCGGTTCAGGGCCAGTGTGATGGCCTGTTCTGCAGAGAGGTCGCCCTCGATGTAGAGGTGCTCCATCAGGTTTGCAAGTACCTCTGTATCAGTCTGGCTGGTAAACTTTATGCCACGTCCTTCGAGATGTTTCTTAAGAGTGGAGTAATTTTCTATTATCCCGTTATGAACGACAATGAAATTGCCTTTATAAGAAACCTGCGGGTGAGCGTTGAGCTCATTAGGCTCTCCGTGTGTTGCCCAGCGGGTGTGTCCCATACCTGTGGTTCCCTCAAAGCCCGATTTATTGACCATCTCCCCGAGGTCTCCGACACGTCCTTTGCACTTGAATATTTTTGTATCACCATTTACCAGTGCCATTCCGGCAGAGTCGTATCCCCTGTATTCCAGCCTTTTAAGGCCGTTAAGAATAATCTCTCTGGCAGGTTTTGTCCCGATATATCCTATTATTCCGCACATAGATCATAGCGAATTATAAATACCGGGTACGAATGTAGAAAATTTGGTTCGGAAAATCTAGAACTTAGTATAAGTAAATTCAAACTTAACAGGTTTATAGCTGTCGTTGGCTCTCATAATAAGGTTATATATTGCAGAGGGGAGCACCGACAGTTCAAGCTTTGGAAGAATTGTATCGGCTTTATCGTCGAGATATAACTGCACAAAAGAAGCAATATTAAGGTTATACACATCATCTGCAGCGAGTGCCGATGTGGTATCGGCAGATCCGTTGTAGAAGTAGGTACCTGTCTCCGGCACATAGTGTCTGTGGCCGGTGGTAGTAAGGTATTGAAGGTACAAAGTAGCGGGAAGAGTTGTCCGACTGTATAAATCATTATCGTAGTATATCGGAATTTTCAACCGGGCTTTGTTTACAGAGATGTTTTTCATTTCCGGGGAGGCTTTGATGGAATCGAGTGTTGGAAGGATCAGCCTTGTATAGACCCCGTTGAATGTCTGTGCATATGTAAGTGTATCTTTAATTGTAAGATCGTTAATATGTACAATTTTTTTCTCCGTCTGTGCGGTGGAATGGTCGTGCCTGTAAAGGTTATATGAAGCGTTGGTGGTGACTGCATCGATCAGTAATCTCAGATTTTCAGTACCTCCGGTCGAATTCTTTCCATATATCTCAAAGTAGTTCCTGTATGTTGTTGAAGAGGCAAGGCTTGTAGTGAGGAAAATCGGGTTCTCCGGTGAAATCAGCTGAAAATAGAGGCCCCTGAAGTATGTTCTGAAATCATCAGTGTCGCTGCTGTGGAAAAGCATATCAGTATTACGGACCAGGTGTTTCCCAAAATCGGGATCGATTACCAGTTTTACGCTGTTAACAGTATCCTGCCTGAGAACAGGGAGTTCCACATCAGGGATAGTAAAGCCCGTCAATGGAACAGTCTGGCTTGAATAGTATGTTGAAGTGGTATAGATCACGTCGGCGATTTCTGACATTCGCAGATAATGGCGGCTTGCTGTATCGCCCGAAACATTCATGAACTGCATGAAAAGCTTTACCGAGTCAACAATAATAGAATCGGTACCTACTGACGACCCAAGCCGGAGCTGTGATACAAATTCACATGTTGTTGTTCCGAAATAGGGATCATATTTACTTCCAAGGTATGAAACTGAAGGCTGGCTGGAGCTCACTGAATCGCGGTACATGGTATATGACTCTACCGGCAGGAGGCCGGCGCCAATGGTAACAAAATCCGCTCCGGGGAGCAGTTCCTTACCATTCAATCCCGGAGGATCTTCGCAGGCTGCTGTAAAAAACATGAAACCGGCCAGGAGGGCCGGGATAAAAAAACTGGAAATATGTTCAGAAGATCTGATTCGGTTGATATATTTATTAAAGCAGCTTGTCATAAAAATCGTTATAGGCATCAATATATGTTGTTTCATCTTTATATGGCAGCACCGGTTTATTTGTTGTTTTAATATGTTTTGCCAGTTCTGCATTAATATCTTCACTACCGATAATTATGGCGTCGGAATATTTTATTGCCAGTTTTGAAACATTCACAAAGTCGGGTTTTCTGACAAGTTTCAGGCTCTCCCCGTCAATTCCGTCAAAACGCAGCTTATCGGCGAACGTTGATCTAAACGGTGTTTTAAAGTCGTTATTGTAAACCGAGTAGATAATTTTATAATTATGAAAGAGCGGGTCGTCGCTGTAAATGCTTTTGAGATAGATAGGCACGAGGGCTGTCATCCAGCCATGGCAATGGACTATATCAGGCGCCCAGCGCAGTTTTTTGACTGTTTCGATCACCCCGCGTGCAAAGAAGAGCGCTCTTTCGTCGTTATCTTCAAACTCTTTCCCCGAAGCATCGGAAACGATGTGCTTGCGCTGAAAGTAATCATCGTTGTCGATAAAATAGACCTGCATCCTGGCACTCTGGATCGAGGCAACTTTTATTATCAGAGGGTGGTCGGTATCGTCGATGATAAGATTCATCCCCGAAAGCCTGATAACCTCATGAAGCTGGTTACGCCTTTCATTAATGCAACCATAACGCGGCATGAAAGTACGGATCTCCTTGCCCTTTTCCTGGATTCCCTGAGGAAGATACCTGCCGATCTTTGATAATTTCGTTTCCCCCAGATATGGAGTTATCTCCTGAGAAATGAATAATACTTTTTTACTTTCCATGAACCTGAATGGATACTGTTCCGTATCAATGTGCAAAGATAATAAGAAAAATTGAGATAATTTACAATATGTCCTGCACACATCCCCCCTCGAGGGGGGCTAGGGGGTGTTTCAAAATAGAATAAACATCCCCCTGTCCCCCTTCAAAGGGGGAAACAAATGGTTGATAAAACTGTAACATAATTTTCCTTAGCTTTGTGTGTTAAATTTTCTTAAATGAAGATCATTACAACCGTCAGGGAGCTTCATAACGGGCTGTCGGAACCGGTTTTAAAACCGCTCGGATTGGTCCCCACAATGGGAGCGTTGCACGCCGGACATGTTTCACTGGTAAAGCAGGCAAAAAAGGAATGCCCCCGGGTCGTGGTCAGCATCTTCGTAAATCCCACACAGTTCAATGATAAAAATGATCTTAAGAGATATCCGAGGACTCCTGATACCGATCTCGCCCTGTTAAAGAAACACCTCGCAAAGGATGATATTGTTTTCATCCCGGAGGAAAAAGAAATCTACCCTGAACCGGATACCCGTATCTTCAGCTTTGGCAATCTCGATAATGTCATGGAGGCACTTCACAGGCCGGGGCATTTCAACGGTGTGGGCCAGGTAGTCAGCAGGCTCTTCAGGATTGTCAATCCCGACAAAGCCTATTTCGGCCTTAAAGATTTTCAGCAGCTTGCCGTTATCAGGTCTCTTGTAAGGCAGCTGGATCTGAAAGTAAATATTATTGCCTGTCCCATTATCAGGGAACCCGACGGACTGGCAATGAGCAGCCGCAACAGGCTTCTCGATGATGATACCAGGAACAGGGCACCGGTGATCTTTAAGACCATAGCAGAAGCTGCAGTTCTTTTCAGGGAAAAGGGTGTTGCAGAAACAAAGAAATATGTCAATTCATGCATAAACAGGGAAAAAGGATTTGAAGTTGAATACTTTGAGATTGTCGACGATACAGAGCTTGTCCCGATTGTAAACAGGCAGGAAATAAAAAATGAAAGGGAGTATTTTGCATGTATAGCTGTCAGGGCAGGGAAGGTAAGGCTTATAGATAATGTGAAAATACCATTGATGTGAACCAAAAGGTTATTAACTTTGCCCTCAGTCATAATACATCTGATATCAGGTTATGCAAATCGAAGTACTAAAATCAAAGATCCACAGGGTTACTGTTACAGAAGCGAACCTTAATTATATAGGCAGCATTGCCATCGATGAGGATCTGATGGATGCAACCGGCATTATAGAGAATGAAAAGGTACAGGTGGTCAATGTTAACAACGGCGAACGCCTCGATACATATGTAATTAAAGGTGAGCGCGGCTCCGGTGTTATCTGCCTCAACGGCGCTGCAGCACGTAAAGTACAGGTTGGCGATATACTTCTTATTATGTCGTATGCCTCAATGGAAATCTCTGAAGCAAAACAATTCCGGCCAAAGATCGTTTTCCCCGACACAAAAACAAACAGACTGATTTGAACCTCCGGAAGTTCCTGATACAGGCCTTGAAGTTCCTCGGATTTCTTGCCGCAGGAGTATTTTTATTATGGCTCTCATTCCGTAAGGTTGATTTCGAAAGAGTAGCCTCAAATCTCAAGGAGGCCAACTATATCTGGCTCATTCCTGCCCTGATCTTCGGCCTGGTGGCTTTCCTTCTTCGTGCACGCCGGTGGCAGCTGCTAATTCACCCGCTTGATTCTAATCCTTCATTCTGGCACACCTTCCATGCCCTGATGATAGGCTATATGGCAAACCTGGCCCTCCCCCGCATCGGTGAAATAACAAGATGCGTTGTTCTCGGGAAAAAAGAAAAGATCCCTGTCGACAAGCTTGTGGGAACAGTAATAATCGAAAGGACAATTGACCTTTTCTCGGTGATCGCTTTTCTTATTGTAATCCTTTTTTCGAGCGGCGCCATAATAAATGAATTTCTGAATGAGAGCATCCTTCTGCCATTCAGGCAAAAGGTGCTTACCGTGTCGCTCTTTTCCTGGATATTCTGGTCGGCGCTCTTTATTGCCGGCTTTGCTTCACTCTTTTTCGTCATCCGCTACCGTAAGAACCTGAGGAAGATCAGATTCTTTTCAAAGCTGTTTGATGTGGCAAAGGGTGTTATCACGGGACTGAAGACCATCATAAGTCTTAAAAGAAAATGGGAGTTCATTATAATCACCATCCTTATCTGGATAAGTTATGCTTTTATGACCTGGGTAATAGTTTTTTGTCTCGAAAGCACTTCTGATGTATCGTTTTATGATTCGCTGATAATACTTGTTGTCGGAGGGCTCGGAATGTCGGTGCCTGTGCAGGCCGGCTTCGGGGCTTTTCATTATGCCGTTTCAAGGGTGCTGATCGTACTTCATGGAGTTTCCCTCGAAGATGGACTTACCTATGCACTTATTTCCCATGAATCGCAGATCGTATTTGAAATAATCATCGGGATAATTTCGATCTTTGTCATGTATGGCAGGAATAAAAGAGCCCCAGCCAGCTGAAGAGGGCTTTAAGACATAATCCACAGGATAATTAATTAAAATACAATACACTAATCCCTGTTTAGGTGGTATCGGGGGCTAAAAAAGGAAGAACAAATGGCCAAATCCAAAACAGTCTTTGTGTGCCAGAACTGCGGGACCGAATCGGCAAAATGGATCGGCAGGTGTCCTTCGTGCAAGGAGTGGAACACCTACCACGAAGAGATAATAGCACCTGTCTCGCCGCGCAATATTTCATTTATTGAAAGCAGGGAAAAGAAGAAACCGGAGCTGCTCGACAGCATCAGTTCCGATGAAAAGAAACGCCAGAAGACCGGACTGGAAGAACTCGACAGGATCCTTGGCGGCGGGATGGTTGCCGGATCGCTGATGCTTATCGGCGGAGAACCAGGCGTTGGCAAATCGACACTTGCCCTTCAGCTTGCACTTGCTCTGAAACAGACAAAAATATTATATGTATCCGGTGAGGAGAGTGAAGAGCAGATAAGCCTCAGGGCAAAGAGGCTGAAAGTCTCCAATCCGCAGTGTTATGTTCTCTGTGAAACAGAACTGGAAAATATTCTTGCCCATTCCGAACAGCTGAAACCAGGACTTATAATAATCGATTCCATTCAGACCATCAGCACCTCAATGCTCGAATCATCGGCAGGTTCGGTTTCGCAGGTAAGGGAGTGTGCAGCACAGCTGCTTAAGTATTCGAAGGGAACAGGCATACCGGTATTCCTTATAGGGCACATCACAAAAGACGGAACTCTTGCAGGGCCGAAGGTCCTAGAACATATTGTTGATGTTGTTCTCTACTTTGAAGGCGACAATAATTATGTTTACAGGATACTCCGGTCTGCCAAGAACCGGTTCGGATCGACGTCGGAGATTGGTATTTTTGAGATGGTAGAGGCCGGGCTCAGGGAGGTCAACAATCCTTCCGAGATGTTCATAAACCAGCATGAAGAGTCGCTCAGCGGCATCTCTATTGCTGCGACTGTCGACGGTCTTCGTCCTTTCCTGATCGAGACGCAGGCTCTGGTGAGCAGCGCCGTTTACGGAACACCACAACGAAGTGCAACAGGTTTCGATATCCGCAGGCTTAACATGCTTCTTGCCGTTCTTGAAAAGAGAGCCGGATTCAGGCTTGCCGTTAAAGATGTATTCCTGAATATTGCAGGTGGAATTAAAGTATCCGACCCGGCAATTGACCTGGCGATCATAAGCTCCGTTCTCTCATCAAATCTCGACATACCAGTCTCGCGTGAGGTATGCCTGGCCGGCGAGGTTGGTCTTTCAGGTGAGATAAGACCTGTTTCAAGAATTGAACAGCGTATAAGGGAAGCCTCCAAGATGGGATTTAAAAAGATATACCTTTCTAAATTTCATAAGGGCGTTTCAGTAAAAGGAAATGAGATAGAGATTGTTCCTGTTGGGAAAATTGAACATCTGGTCAGAAGCCTGTTCAGCTGAGCAGCCTCTAAGCAATTGTTCTGTTCCTCCCCTGCGTCTCTCAATACCTGTTTCTCAGCGGATTATCTCTTCGTGAGCTTTCGCGTTTGATCTTTTCGCAGTCGAGTTCCATATTAAATCCTGAAGGGACTTCGAATTCATCAGCCTCCATTATACCGAGCTCAGGGTCGTTGTAGAGCTTATTCAGAAATTTTGCAAAGATGGGCAATGCCACATTAGCGCCCTGTCCTTCTGACAGCGACTCAAAATGGATTGACCTGTCTTCCCACCCGCTCCATACACCACCGACGAGGTTTGGGGTGACACCCATGAACCAGGCATCGGACTGCTCCTGAGTAGTGCCTGTTTTTCCGCCTATCGGGTTCATCAGCATATAAGGTTCGCGCCTCATCCTTATTCCTGAGCCGGTCTGAATAACACCCTGCAGCAGGTTTATCATCAGGTAAGCTGTCTCCTCGCTGAGCACCTCTTCAATCTGCGGAGTGAATCGCGAGATCACATTACCATTCTTATCCTCTATCCTGGTAACGTACATGGGTTTGGTATAAACGCCCTTGTTGACAAAGGTGCCGTATGCTCCTACCATCTCTTCAAGCTTGACATCAGAAGTGCCGAGGAAGATAGAATATACCGGATCGATAAAGCTCCTTACTCCCATTTTATGCATCAGGTTTGCCACTGAATTAGGGCTGAACTTTTCCATCACCCAGGCAGAGATATAGTTCTCCGATTGTGCAAGACCCCATTTCAGTGTTACCATCTGGCCATGATATTTTTTATTCCCGGAGCTTCGCGGGGTCCATGTTGAATCCTTGCCGTCGATAATCACCTGGAAGGTTCGCGGGATATTTTCAACCTCGTAGCAGGGTGAATATCCGTTCATCATTGCAACAGTATACAGGAACGGTTTGATTGTACTTCCGACCTGCCGGCGCTGCTGTGTGCAGGCGTCATATTTAAAATACCTGAAGTCGGGGCCGCCGACATAAGCCTTGACATACCCGTTATGAGGATCTGTGACCATGAATCCCGACCTGATGAAATATTTATAGTACCATATAGAATCAAGCGGAGTCATAATAGTATCGCGTTCTCCCTTCCAGGTAAATACTTTCATATTTACCGGTGTATTGAAGGCCTGCATTATAGAATCTTCGGAATAGCCTCTGGCTCTCATTATATAATATCTGTTGCTCTGTTTCAGGGAGCGCATGATAAGTTCGTCGATCTCTTTCCTGTTAAGGTCGTCGGAGTAAGGAGGTATTTTGAACCCTTTTGCCCTTTTATAAAATGCAGGCTGTACATCCTGGGAAAGGTGTTCGGTGAGAGACTCCTCGGCAAACTGCTGCATTTTTGAATTAATGGTGGTATAGATCTTTATGCCGTCGGTATTAATATTATAGTATGTGCCGTCGGGTTTTTTGTTCTTGTTACACCAGCCATAAAGAGGGTTGTTCTCCCATTGCCAGAGCGCTTCATCGTATGATTCCTGCTGGACATATTTCTTCCTGTCGGGTTCTGTTTTTGTCATTTGCAGGCGCAGGTACTCGCGGAGGTATGTGGCTCTGCCGGTGTTATGATCTTCGCGCTGAAAGTTAAGTTCTATGGGAAGCTGTTTTACCGAATCGGCTGAATGCCTGTCGAGGTAGCCATACTTTTCCATCTGGGCGATGACAGTATTCCTTCTTTTAAAAACCCTTTCATAATTTCTGACCGGATTATAAAGTGTAGAGCCTTTGAGCATGCCGGTCAGGACTGCCGCTTCCTGGATGTTCAGTGAATCGGGCGTTGTTCCGAAGTAAATTTTAGCAGCCGATTTAATGCCGATTGCAGAATAATTGAAATCATAGATATTCATATACATTGCTATGATCTCCTCCTTGGTATAGCTTTTTTCGAGCTTAACAGCTGTCTGCCATTCCTTGAATTTAGCAACTCCGAGGCGAAGCTTCCTGGTAAAAGCAGAAACCTGTGCAGTATCCCGTGGATAGAGCTGCTTGGCCAGCTGCTGCGATATCGTGCTTCCTCCACCTGTTTTCTGTCGCAGTACAATGGTCTTTACGACTGCTCTCACCAGACCCCTCACATCAATTCCCGAGTGCCTGTAATATCTAATATCCTCGGTGGCTATAAGGGCGTTCACAAGATGTGGTGACAGCTCATGGTAATGTGTCCATGTACGGTTCTGTATGGCTATCTTGCCAAGTAGCACCTCATCTTCGGAATAGACTTCGGCGGCAAGGTTTAGTTCCGGATTTTCGAGCTCCTTAAAAGAAGGCATTGGACCAAGCTTTTCTTTGGAGATCAGTATGAAAATCACCAGCAAAATAACGAATGGCAAGGAGAAGAGAGACCAGAACCAGATAAGATATTTTTTATTGCTTTCACTGCCTTTCATCGGGCTTCAGAATTTGGTTCAAAAATAGTAAATAATAAAGAATCTTGACGGTTTATTTTGAAGTTTGGCACGTAATTGATTTACTTTGCCATGTTTTTCAAAACGAAAAAATCCCGCTTATATGATCGAAAATCTTGTAATTGTTGAGTCGCCTGCAAAAGCAAAGACCATTGAGAAGTTTCTGGGAAAGGATTTCCGGGTTGTATCAAGTTTCGGACATATCAGGGATCTTGCTAAAAAGAATTTAGGAATAAACCTCGAAAAAGATTTTGAGCCCGATTATGAGATCCCCAAGGATAAGACCAAGGTTGTAAGTGAACTCCGGAAGAGTGCCGGGGAGGCAAAGAATATCTGGATAGCATCTGACGAGGACCGTGAGGGAGAAGCTATAGCATGGCACCTCGCGAGCGTTCTCAAGCTCGATCTCAGCACCACAAAGAGGATCGTTTTCCATGAGATAACAAAAGATGCCATTTCGTCTGCAATAGAAAATCCCCGCAGGATAGATATGAACCTCGTCAATTCACAGCAGGCAAGAAGGATTCTCGACAGGCTTGTGGGATTTGAGATATCGCCTGTTCTCTGGAAAAAAGTTCAGCCCTCCCTCTCTGCAGGACGGGTTCAGTCGGTTGCCGTAAGGCTTATTGTTGAACGTGAAAGGGAGATCATCTCTTTCAAGGCCGAATCGGCATACAGGGTAATTGCCGTCTTCCGTATCAACACTGATGAGAAGAGCGCTGTTATCAGGGCTGAAGCCTCTAAAAGATTTCCCGATGAAAAGGAGGCAAAGAAATTTCTTGACCTATGCATCTCCTCAAAATACAGTGTTACGGATATTTCCGTCAAACCCGGAACAAGATCTCCGGCACCGCCCTTTACAACCTCAACCCTTCAGCAGGAAGCTTACAGGAAGCTGGGATTTTCTGTTGCACAGACAATGACTGTAGCCCAGAAGCTTTACGAAGCCGGTAAGATAACCTACATGAGGACAGACTCCACGAACCTGTCGAAGCTGGCACTGGCAAAGTCGCGCGAGGTCATTATTTCGGAATTCGGCGATAAATATTCAAAGACACGCCAGTTCAAGACAAAAACAGCCGGAGCCCAGGAGGCACACGAAGCCATACGTCCTGCCTATCTTGATCAATCCTCAATAACCGGCAATAATAATGAAAAGAGACTCTACGATCTGATCTGGAAAAGGACAATAGCCTCACAGATGGCAGATGCCCTTATTGAAAAGACAACGATTTCAATAAACATGGATAACTCACCGGTTATCTTCAACACCACCGGGGAGGTTATCAAGTTTGACGGGTTTCTTAAAGTATATATGGAGTCAACGGACCAGGAGAATGCCGATGATGAGAGGGCTGTTATTCCCCCGGTGACAAAGGGAATGCCTTTATATTATAATGTGATGACAGCATCACAGAAGTTCACCTCACCTCCGCCAAGGTATACAGAAGCGAGTCTTGTCAAGAAACTTGAAGAGCTGGGCATCGGACGTCCCTCGACATATGCACCGACAATCTCGACAATACAGAACAGGGGTTATGTTTCGCGCGAAGACAGGCCAGGGGAGAAAAGAACATTAAAGATACTGACCCTGGAAAAAGGAGTTGTTTCCTCTGCTGTCAAAACGGAACTTGCCGGAAGGGAAAAGTCAAAGCTCTTTCCACAGGATATAGGAATGATAGTGAACGACTTCCTGATGGAGAACTTTTCAGTTATCGTCGATTACAATTTCACAGCCGAGGTCGAGGAGCAGTTCGATGAGATTGCCATGGGCAAGCTTAAATGGACAGGCATGCTGCATTCCTTTTATAAGCCTTTCCATAAAACCATTGAAAAAACCCTTGAGAAGAAGGAGAAAAAGACAGGGGTGAGGGTTCTTGGCACTCATCCTGAATCAGGTGAGACTGTAACAGTGCGCATGGGCCGTTTCGGGCCTGTTGCACAGATCGGCACTTCCGACAATGGCAGCAAGCCACGGTATGCCAGCCTCACAAAAAACCAGCTTCTCGAAACCATCACTCTCGAAGAGGCCCTTAATCTTTTCCGTCTTCCGAGGTCGCTGGGCCAGCATGATGGTGAAGATATGGTGGTGGGCATCGGAAAGTTCGGCCCCTATGTCAGATTCAAGGGAAAATTCTTCTCCCTGAAAAAGGGTGTCGACGATCCTTACACGGTTACACTGGAAAGAGCGCTTGAAATTATCAGTGAAAAGAATGAAGATGACAAAAAGAAAGTAATCCACGATTTTGAAGATATACGCGTACTGAACGGCAGATATGGTCCTTATATAGTTCAGGACAAGAAAAACTACAGGCTCCCGAAAGGAACAGAGGCTGAAAAGCTTACAAAGGAGGATTGTATCCTGATCATTGAAAAGAACACCAAGAGTAAAAAGTGAACCTGAGTCCAGCCATGATCGACCTGAAAGACTATTTCAACCCCGTAAGCCTTGAAAGCCCTGAACCGGACATTGCAGCAGGGAGTTCCGGTTTTCCTCACTCCATAACAGTACATACTGAAAGCACAAAGCTGAAAGACCTTAGCAGGTTCAGTGTTGCCATAATGGGTGTTCCCGAGGGCCGTAATTCGCCGGGAGAGGGAACAGGAAAAGGACCCGACAGCATACGCCAGGAACTTTACACTCTTGCCAGGCTTCCAGGAAAACTGAAGATAATAGACCTTGGCAATATGAAGAGGGGAACATCATTCAATGACACTGTGGCGGGTCTGACAGACATCCTCATTCACCTTTATGAAAATAATATTTTCCCCGTAATCATCGGAGGCAGCAGTGCGATCACCATCGCTGTCGACAAAGCTTTTTCGGGGATGAAGATCAATTATACACTTGCAGCCGTTGACTCCAGGATTGATTATAAGGCTGAAAAGAAACATGAAGATTCGCGGAGTTATCTGAATGTAATTCTGCACAACAGCAGGAGCACTTTTTCACATTATATAAATATCGGGTATCAGACATATCTTAACGATTCGCAGGTAGTAAACAGGTTTTTAAAGCGCAAATCGGAACTTATCAGGATCGGTGATGTCAGGAAAGCTATTTACCTCACCGAGCCGCTGCTCCGGGATGCTGATGTGGCCTTGTTTGACATCTCTTCGGTACGACAGTCTGATGCTCCTGGCACGACATATCCTTCACCAAACGGCTTTTACGGGGAGGAGATCTGCCTGCTGGCAAGGTATGCAGGCATTTCCGATAACCTCAAAACTTTTTGTCTGGCAGATGTAAATCCCGATTTTGACATCAGGAACCAGACCTCGGGGCTGGCCGCACAGATCATCTGGCTGTTCCTTGAAGGATTCTCCCAGAAGCAGTATGAAAACCCTGCCCTGGGTAACCATCCGGGAAGATTCACAAGATATCATGTGAGAGTTACTGACCTTGATGATGATCTTATTTTTATCAGGAGCAATCTTACCGACCGCTGGTGGATGGAGCTTCTTTCAGAAAAGGAGACAATTCACTATATAGCATGTTCACATGATGATTATATCAGGGCAAGCCAGAATGAAGTTCCCGAGAGATGGGTAATGGGATATGAACGTCTGAAATCCTGAAATTCATCAATTCTTCATTGTTTATCAGCTATTTTAGCTTGTTTATCCCGGAAGAAAAGCATCTTATCAAAAGGAATATTTTCGGCCCGCAAATAAATAAAAGTATATTTGTTTACGTTTTAGATTTTTATTTATTTTACTGGTTCAACTCTATTG
>ERZ1645192.862-NODE-862-length-25437-cov-10.933890_pt1 | contig 25437 bp, 11 predicted proteins | sample MGYA00575354_ERZ1645192 | MGnify/ENA primary metagenome ERZ1645192 (study PRJEB40844, sample SAMN11349763) | freshwater sediment metagenome | isolation source: river sediment | host: Sediment | place: India: Faizupur Khadar , New Delhi | collected 2017-02-21 ... | reverse complement strand
ATGCGGGCACGGTGTTGACCCGGGTTCCCCCGCAGGTCTATGGTCACAATGCGGCAGCCTGGGGCGGGAAACTGGACCTCAGCCCTTTGGCCGTAACCAACATCACCCATCTGAATCCCCATGTGATCCGCTGGCCCGGGGGAAGCATGTCAAACGACTATTTCTGGGCAGCCAAAGGCAAGGATACCCGCCCGAAAGATCTGCCCCCGACTTATGAATTCAAGGATCTGCAATATGGCCTCAATAACGGGGGCTGGACCATGTCGACCGACAACTACTACACCCTGCTTTCCAAAACAGGTTCCTCGGGCAGCATTTCCGTCAACTACTCCTATGCACGGATAGGCACCAGCGATGATCCCGTGCTGGCCGCTGCTAAATATGCCGCCGACTGGGTCCGCTACGACAAGGGGCGCACCCTGGTCTGGGAAATCGGCAACGAGAACTTCGGAAGCTGGGAGGTCGGATACCAGATCGATACCAACCTGAACAAGGATGGGCAGCCTAAAACCATCAACGGCGATCTTTATGGGCGTCATTGTAAGGTATTCATAGAGGAGATGCGCAAGGCGGCCCGCGAGGTGGGCGTCGACATTAAAATCGGGGTGGTGGCTATGGATAGCCATGTCTCCTGGGATGCCGTCCAGCAGAACTGGAACAGCCAGATGATGAAGCAGGTGGGCAGTATGGCCGATTTCTTCATTGTCCACAGTTACCATACCCCCTACAACGAGAATTCAAGCGTCTCCACGATCCTTGGTTCCGGGGCCAAATCGAAGGATATCGCCAAATATGTCACCGACGGACTGAAATCCAGTACTGGTCTGGGGTCGAAGCCGATGGCCATGACCGAATGGAACATCTTCGCCACGGGAAACGGACAGGGAGTCTCTTATATCAACGGGATGCACGCGACCCTGGTCCTGGGGGAACTGATCAAAAACAACTACGGCCAGGGCAACCGTTGGGATTTTGTCAACGGTTGGGATGAAGGGAACAACCATGGTCTGTTTGCCGATGGGGAGCCGGGCATCGCCCGCTACACCCCCCGGGCACCCTTTTATTACATGTATTACTTCCAGAAGTTCTTCGGCGATAAAATGATCCCCTCCACGGTGTCGGGCAGCAGCGACATCCTGAGTTATGCCTCCTCCTTCACCTCGGGGGAGAAAGGGATCGTCGTGGTGAACCGGGGCATTTCGGAAAGGGTGGTCACCCTTGACATCCGTCATTTCAAGCCGGGCCAGCGCTATTACACCTACCTGCTGACCGGCGGCACCGACAGCGGCAATTTCTCACGGAAGGTCTATGTCAACGGGAAGACAACATCACTCGAAGGGGGTGGGCCCGAGGATTACGCCAGCCTAAAGCCTTACGGCACAACTATCGATGGAGCGATCAGGGTGGCCCTGCCAAAATATTCTGTAGCGTTTATCCTCGTGGAAGGGAGCCGGCAGCGGCAGGCGCAGGAGATCCATTTCGACGCGCTTCCGGAGAAAACATATGGGGAAACGGATTTCGACCTCACGGCCACGGCCACCTCAGGACTGCCCGTGCAGTTCGCCGTCACCGACCCCAGGGTGGCCCGCCTCAAGGGCAATAAAATCACCCTTACCAGCGCGGGAAGCTGCGATATCATCGCCGTCCAGGAGGGGGATTCCCTTTATCTTCCTGCGGAAAAGGTGGTCAGACGGCTCACGGTGGCCAAGGCGCCTCAGACCATTACCTTCCCGGAATTCGCGGAGACGCTGACCGGCACACCCGATTTTGAGCCAGCGGCCACGGCTACTTCCGGACTACCCCTCACCTATACCAGTTCGAATACGGCGGTGGCCACCATCGTGGACGGAAAAATCAGGATCAAAGGGGCCGGGACAACAGTCATCAGCGCCCGCCAGAACGGGAACGCCCGCTACAGCGCCGCACCAACGGTCGCCCGGGAGCTGGTGGTCACCCTCAACACGGCCCTTCCTGTTGTCAGGGAAACCGCCTTCCATCTCTTCCCCAACCCGGCTACCACACAGGTCACCCTCCGCTTTGCGCAGGAGAACCCCGGCTTTGTCATTTACAACGCCGTGGGCGCCATCGTGATGCAGCACCCCAGAGGCGAACCGGAAGTGACCCTCTCCACGCTCCCCTGGGGAAGCGGGGGAATTTTCTATGTGAAGGCCGGAACCACCGTTAAAAGGATTACCCTGCTGAAGTAATTCCAGAGACTTACATCACACAGCAAGATAACCTTGCTTTTCCTGGCTGATGCAATAGGCTACCAGGTCAACCAGACCCTCATTTGCATTTTGCAGGAATGACCTGCAGAATGCAAATTTACTCCACCACCACCCGGGCGCCTTCGCTGTGGGCAGCGAATTCGGGGGCGTACATACATTGAACGGTGGTGATCCCATTGGAGAACTCCCCTTTCTGGACGGCATGGAGCCGGTATTCGAAGACGTAGCTCCCCTTGGGCAGATAACTGATGAAGAAATGGGAAGCCGCGTCACGCGTCGACTCATAGTATCCCAGTCCGCCCTGCCAGCGGTAGCCCGAGAGGACGTTGACCGGCTCAAAGGCCGACGCCCGCATATCCTTCAGATGGATGTATTCCATGTCACGGTCGCTCTTGAGGAGGACCCTGACCACCACCTTATCGCCAACCCCGAGGTGATGGGTTCCGTCGAGGGCTTCCAGCACCGGCCCCTGCGGACCATTCACCTCCCTGAAGAGCTGTTTGCTCACATGCAGGGGGCTTTGAGCGGGGGTGATGTGGTCAAGTTGTTCAAAATACTGCCAGTAGGCGGCACCCCAGGCGATACCGGGATTGGGATTTTTCACTTCTATGCGGGCCATGGCAGGGGTGATGTCAGAGGCTTCCCGGCTCACCTTGAAATAGCCACTTCCGGGTTCCGTAGTGGAGCCCAAGGCCAGGGCGGGGTTCATCTGCCGTCCTCCGGCGGTGACACTGACCGGCTGGGCCGGTGCCAGCAGGTTATCACCCCGCATCAGCAGGGCCCATACCGCCTCGGCCGTTGCCCGGGTGGTCTTCCAGTCCTGCGTCTGTTTCTGTTTCAGCAGCCACACTTTGAGTTCTTCCACGGCCCGGGCATCGCCGGCCACCTCATCGAAGGCCTCGGTGAGCAGGGCATGGGTCTCCACGGGAGCTTCATGCCAGAACCAGCCCCGGGGCTGGCTGCGCCAGTACATGCCCATCTCATCACTGTGCAGCGCCGTCTCTTTCAGCGAACGTATGATGGCCGACGCCAGCTTCCCGTCCCCCATCCGGTGGGCCATTAAGGCCGTCATCCCCTTGGTGTAGCCCGAAGCTGCCGTCCAGAACTTCGCCGCCTGTGACCGGTAGTAATTCACCATACCAGTGAGCTCCTCCGGAAAGGGATGGCTCCCGGTGAAGAAAGTGCGGGCATAGAAATAGTGCGCCACATCGCTGGTGAAATGGTTGTTTTTCAGGTACTCCTTCTCCTCTTTTTTGAGTTTCTCAAAGCGGGAGAGCATCTCCTGGTCGAGGTAATGGATGGCATTGCCGGTGATTTCGTTAAGCAGGGGCTCCTGCTCAGAAGAGATGACGCCGCGGTGGTTCAGTCTGCCGAGGCCAGCCAGGATATGGCGGGTGATGTATTCACTTTCGGGCATGCCGGGGAACCAGGGCCAACCCCCGTTGACCGACTGCAACTCCTGCAGCTTTTTAAGGGAGGTGTTCTGTTCTGAGGCCATGCGGGCGGCATCAAAGAGAAGGGCGATCTGGCGGCGCCGTGCGCTTTCATTGGTAGCTTCCCGCACCCAGGGGCTCTCCTGGAGCAAAACGGCTTTGAGCTCCTCGTTCTTGTCGAGTTGCGAGCGGAGGCTGTCGCCGGGGAGTGCCTGCCAGGCATCGAAGACCCTGCGGAGGGCAGGATCACTGCCGGCCATATAAGTAGCCAGGGTGTTGGCATAAAAACGGCTGAAGACCTGCTCCGAACATTCATGCGGGAATTCCATGAGATAAGGCAGCGCCTGCACGGCGTACCAGGCCGGGTTGGAAGTGTACTCGAAAGTCAGCCGGAAGTTGCGCAGGGTGGAGCCGGCCTGACCCGAAAGGGCCAGCTTATCGAAGCGGAAGGTTTTGGTTTCCAGGCCCCGGATGGGCAGGGGCAGCGCTTCGGTGACCAGCATCCGGTTGGTGAGTACCGGCAGGGGGGCCTCTTCACCATCGAAGAGGGTGCCCGCGGTGGCCGTCACCCTGTAAACGACGGCTTCCAGCCCTTCAGGGATGGTGATCTCCCACTCCAGGGCCACACTGCCCCCCTGCTCCACCTGAAAAGGCCTCACCTGGGAGGTTACTCCCATCAGATGGTCAACTGGCTGCATGGTGAAAGCGTCAAGGAAGGTGAGGTGGGCGCTGCCCGTCAGGGATCGGCCCGAGAGGTTAGCGATTTTCACCGGAAAATGCAGACGGTCGCCTTCGCGCAGGAAGCGGGGCGGATTGGGGAAGAGCATCAGCTCCTTGCGGGTCACCGTGGAATAGTCCAGGGTGCCCGTCCGAAGGTCACGGGTGTGGGCCAGGGCCATCATCCGCCAACGGGTGAGCGACTCGGGCATTTTAAAGCGGAGGACCACCTCCCCCGCGGCATTGGTGGCCAACAGGGGTATAAAAAAGGCCGTTTCGTTGAAGTCCTTCCGGGGTTGTACCGGCGGCACCGACACCGGAGCCCCGGACCCTCCCGTCACACCACTTTCCGATTGTCGTCCATAGCCTACGGTGACCGGCAGAGGGTTCATGGCGGCCTCAGCATCGATATTATAGAATACCGCTTCCTTCTTTACCACCTGCGCCGAAGCCACAGACGACAGAGGTCTGGTGCCTCTGATACGGATATTACCTCCATCGCGGGCCATGACGCCCATCTTGAGGCTGCGCATACCGCCATAGAAATTCCACCCTGGCAGCCTTTCATATTCACTTTCAATATATGGCAATGGGTGTTGATATATTATATGATGCATCACCGGAGCGTTGCCGAATCCCGATCCCTGCCAGTGAAAGGTTCCGGGAAAGGAGGGATAGAGGGAGAAGGGCCAGCCATGGGGCGCAAAGGCTTCGAGGGAGGCATCGTACATGGTAGCCAGCAATTCGGCCACTGCCGGCGATCCCTCATGATCGCGGATAGTGATCCGCCACTCCTCCTCCGCACCTGGTTCGAGGGCACTCCGGAAACTCCCCGCCACCAGTTCCAGCTTTTTGTTGCTGTAAGGCACGGAGGCCCGCAGCGATTCGGTGAAGACCCGGTTGTGGCTGACCATGACCAGGGAGATAAGGATATCGCCGCGGTCACCTTCACCGACAGGGATCCTCACGATGGTCTGGCCCCTGTCAAGGGTCACCTGTTTCTTCAGAAGCGTGCCGCCCTTCGATTCAGCTTCCAGGAAAAGGAGCGCTTTCTCTAGGGGGGAAGCCAACAACAGGGAGACCTCCCCACCGGGTTGGCTTTCTGGCGTCAGGAGCCGGGCGGTCAGGGGGGTTGTAAAGGCTGTTTTACCCTCTTCGGGCCGGAAGAGGTGGAAGGTCTGGGTCATGGCCACCGCTCTGCCCAGTGTATCCCGGGCATTAAGCGTGAGCTCGTAATTCCCCGCGGGAAGAGTAGCCGGAAGGGTGAACCCCTTTTCACGGGAGGTGTCAAAAGTACCCTTCACGGCGGCTTTGCCTCTGGCCCAGGTGGAGGCGTCGGCCTCGTTGTCATAGACTTCCCCGGGGAAAGCTTTCACAAATTCCGTGCGGCTCATGGTAAACCTGTCGGGGCGAGGCCATCTCCTCTCAAAGAAGAAGGGGGCAGAAGCCTTCAGGGGCGTGATGGTGTAAGAGCCTGCTGCCGGCAGGGGTTCCCCGCCCGGGCGGGTGACCGTGATGGTGACCTCCCGGTCGGTGATGCCGTTGACCCATTCCCCCAGGGAGGTGGTGACCATCAGCGGTTTGAAAGCGGCCGACACGGTCATCTCCCCGCTACGGGTCTCCCCGTTGAGGTCGGTCACATCGGCATAGAGTGTATAGGTGAAAACCACAGGAATGGAGGGGTCGACAGCAGGGTCGGCCAAGGCTTCAAAGGAGACGGAAAACCCTCCGTCACTACCGGTGAGGGTGGTTCCGTAGGCGATATCGGTATCGGGAGACACGGGCAGCCACTGGCGCCGCCACACAGGAAAGGGGAAGCGGGCATTGCGGACCACCCGCCAGGTGACCTGGGCCTCGCTGACCCCGATTCCGGCATAGTTGAGCGCTTTTCCCTGAAGGGTGACCTTTTCCCCCAACTGGAAGTTGCCCTCCGCAGGGGTGAAAGTCACCTCGAAGCGGGGCCGTTTGTACTCCTCTACACGCACCCCCACGCTGCCATAATCGCTGACGATCGCCATCTGTCCCGTCAATACCCCCTTCGGAGTGGTGAACGAACCTGAAAAAGAACCGAAATCATTGGTAGTCAACTCCTGCGAGGCCACCATCTGACCGTTGGCATCGTTCAGTTTCAAGGTAATGTGAAAGGAAGTCCGGATATTCTGGCGCTCACCCTCCTTTTCAAGGGCGATGCCCTTGAACCAGATCGTTTGTCCGGGCCGGTAGATCGAACGGTCGGTAAACAGCAGAAGCCGGGTTTCCTTTTCCGGAGGGTTTCCGGGGAAGTAACCCCTGTAGAAGGGGGCAGAAATGAATTTTTCTTTTTTATCAGTGAGCACATAGTAACCCGCATTCAGGTTTTTATCGGCGGGTTGTTTAAGTTGTGCAGTGCCGTCACTGCCAGTGACGACCGGTTCTCCAGCCACTGAGATCTGTTTCCGGAGGGCAGGGTTGTATTTCCGGAAATAGGGGCGGATGGTCACCCCCTGGCGGGGCTCCCCACTCAGGCGGTCCACCACCCAGAGTTGATCCTGCTGTCCGTTGGTGGTACGGGTCACCAGACTAAGATGGGTACTCCAGAGCGGAAAACTTTGCATGATATCGGGATGCGCAAAATCTTTCTCCCGGGAGACCAGCACAACATAATAACCCGGGGCCAGGGGAGGCAGTTTCACCTCGGTACGATGGACCTGGTAATCTCCATCGTCGGGAAGAGACTGGCTCCAGGCCAGCAGGGGAGTTTCTTTACTGTATTCCTGAATATCTGGTTTATTTCTGGAGAAGATCTCTTCCAATGAAGGTTCATCGGCGACCACCCTGAAGTGGAGGGCCGGCGTATTCCGGTATTCTACCGACATTAAAGCGGGAAGCCCGGGGACCACTTCTGCAGGAATGGAAAGGTTGAAGAAGGAGAACTTGATTTCCCCGGCCAGGCTGAGGCAGTTTTTACCCCCCCGGGTGTCAGGGAAGCGGGTGGCTGTTTTTTCGGCCAGTTCCAGGGCCTCTTTGAGGTCCCATTTATGTTCATCGGATACGAGGGGCTTATAATTCCGGCCTTCTTCCATCATCATCCGGGCAAGGGTGTAAAGGATTTCCGCCGATTCGGGCTTGTCCTGGTAGCGGGAGGTCATCTCCTGAAGAGCTCTCATACACAAATCAGAGCGGTCGGCCAGGGTAGAGCGGTCGAAGACGAAGTTGAGCCGCTGGAGGTCGGCGTCGACCAGGGAGGCCACATCCCCATTGACCCTGAAGCGCAGCAGTTCCTGGAAAATCGCCAGGGCCTGAATACCTGGGGAAAGGAGGGCTGCATGGGAGCCTTCACCCCCAGGGACACCTTTATTTTGCAGGGTAAGGGGCATAGTGACAAATTCCCGGACAGGGCCGAAGAGAGCGGGCTGGTCCCATGGGAATCCCCTCATCCCTGAAGGATCACTGTGAACGGCCTCCTTGAAATAGTCGATAGCCCTGAAGGCCAGCAGATCATAGAGGGTAGGGCGCAGGTTGCGGGTTTTGGCGTCCCCCTCAAGGGCATCGCTGTACGCATCCACCGGGGTGGACTGCAGCAGGGCGGCGTCGGTCAGTGAGAGGAGATAATAGTAGTGGATGGACTGCCTGAACTGATTGCGGTCGCCCGTTTCCAGCTCAAAGGGCCCACTACCGGAAGGTTGGCCCCCATGGGGGGTGACCTCCCTTGTAATAGCCCCCTCTGTGTGGATCCCTCCGCCTCCGGCCCCAGGGGTGCGCTGGTCGATGGTCCACCGGTTGCTGTTGTAGTAGGTGGAATAGAGTTGTGCCAGCAGGGAAGCCAGGATTTGCTGCTGAGGGGTCCGGGCTTGTTCCATTTCTGCGGTGAGGAATGCGACCTGGGTGGCATGAGCGTTCTCCTGAAATTCAGGTTCCAACTGCAGTCGCATCAGCAGGGCTTTGAGGGCCTCTCCCCCATTGCCGGCTCTTTTGCTCTCATCGTAAATCGCATTCACCTTGTCAAAGGCCGATTGCAGAAGGCCCTGGCTGATCAGGGTGTCCACCTCGTTCCACCTTCGGGGGTCAATTTTCTGTGCCATGGTCGTTATCGTCAGGAAAGTTAACATCAAAACGGGAATCAGTTTTTTCATGGTCATCCACTTTATTTTCAAAAAATATCTGTACTCACTTAGTCACCTGCAGGACGCTTCAGCGCTGCCATGGATCATCTTAACACCATTTCCGCCAATCAGTTACTTCTCAGTGGCAGGAATTCCCTTCCTGTTCCAGGGGTTCTAAAGCAGGCTGGCATGCCGAAAAGATATGTTAAGATACGACAAGGAGTGAAACTAAATGTGTTGTTGTCAAAAACAGTGCCTGATTTCTGGTGGCCCCCGGAATAAAAAAAAGCGGTTCAGATCCGGAATAACCGTGATCTGAACCCTTAAGCAGGGAGATCAATAACAGACGCAAGGGGAGGGAGGAGCGGAACCAGGATCAGACTACCGGTTACGGTTACTCCGTCAATGGTTCCGGCAACAACACCCGCGTTGAAACGGAGGCCTTTCACCGGGAGTATCCTTACCCGTGATCCATAGATGGACAGAAACAAGTAGCTGCCCCCGAGCGTGAACCGTGGCGACCTATTTCACCCTGACGATGGTCTTGATGGACTGGGTCATGGGAACGGTCATATTCTGAGGGCCTGAGATGGCTATGCTCATTTCCATTTCGGTGTCATTCTCGGTATAGACGATCATTTGACGGATGGGGTCAAAAAGGGAGTAGCCCTCCACTTTGGCGTTCCCTTCGATGAACATCTCCATCCCCATCTGCGATCCCTTGCCGTTCAGGGCGACGGTTCCAGAACTGGTGATCTTGAAATATTCCTTGCCGTTGCGATTTTCCTTGCCGGCCAGGGTGTATTTGTTGTCAATGGCCATTTCCAGGGCAAAGGGAGCTCCCGCAGCCGCCTGTTTAACCTCCGTTTTGGTTTCATCCCAGGACTCTCCAATTTTAACCTCTTTTCCGGGAAGAACGATCAGATTGCCTGTTTCCAGTTGATTGACGACACTCGCCGCTTCCGAGGAATCGACCTTGGCCGTGGAAACCACTTTTCCCTCCGGAGAGTAAACGATCCTGGCGGCATCTTTCAAATCGCTGTATTGCATGGAGGTATCCCTGCCCATGGCCACAGTATGGATGGAGATGTCCTTCACGGTCATCAGCACAGTAGCGTTCCCTTCCGGAGAGAGGGACTCTACATTAAACCCATTGACTGCCTTGATCTCGGCGATCACCTTCATCTCCTGGCCCATCATGGACTGGACGGTGTTCTGGAGGACTTCCGTCTCCTGGAGGAAAGTGGTGCCTGCCTTGAATCCGTATTTAAGCAGGACGGACTCCTGTGCGTTGGTGGTGGTGCTCAGGACGAACAGAAGCGCCACAATAAGCATTTGGGTAAAATTTCTCATCATTTTAGTCTTGAGTTAATTGAATTTATCACGTTAGTATCATTTAATCAGTGCTATCCGGGTCATCAGGGCTTGACAATTTTCAGGTATATATCCTCATTGGCGATCCGCAGGGCAGTGTTGAAGACCAGTGTAGCCACGCGGGCCGCCTTGACAGGATCGACAGAAGCGGGGTCGTCGCTCACCTTGTGGTAGTCGTCGTGGAGCCCCGTAGATATGTTAATCCCTGATACCCCCTTCCGGAAGAAATTATAATGGTCGCTCCGCGTAAAAAGACTCTCCTCTTCAGGAAAGTTTTTAAGCTGGACTTTTTCGGCCTCTTCCAGCAATATTTGCGCCAGGTCGGGATTAAAGTTCAATCCACTGATTTGCAGGGTATCGCTGCCGTTGCGGCTGATCATGTCGAGGTTGAGCATGACGACGCTTTTATCAAGGGGTACGAGGGGATGGTCGCAATAGTATTTAGAGCCATAGAGCCCCAGTTCTTCTCCGGCGAAGAGGATAAAGAGGATGCTGCGTGCCGGTTTCTTCTTCGCGGCAGCGAAGGCTCGGGCGATGGCCATGACTCCTGCCGTTCCGGAAGCGTTATCATCGGCCCCATTGAAGATGTAGTCCTCCCCTTCTTTGGCATTTTTCTGGTATCCCACATGGTCGTAATGGGCCCCGATGATCACGAACTCCTTTTTCAGGTGGCGGTGGCGGCCTTCGATCAGTCCCACGACATTGTGTGCCGTGAGCTGGTTGAGCGTCAGGGCAGTACGCAGGCGTGCTTCCGTATCGGGGAATTCAAAGGAGGCGGGGTCCATTGTGGCGTCGATCCGGCGCTGGAGGTTTCTGAGGGAGTCAACGCTTCCGAATAGGGCCTTAATGACAGATTCCCCCACCTGTACAAACGGAAGGAGGGGCTCATCGCCGGCAAGTTCCACAGGAAGGTTGTCGGAGGGGAGGAATTTGGAGAGGCCAGGCCAGGGGTATCCCTGTGGCGTCAGCAGCATATGGTTGAGGGGGTCGGTGACCAGAAGGAGACCGACAGCACCATGACGGCGGGCGTTTTCCATCTTGGTGACTAAAAGGGAGTGGCAGGTCTCCTTCAATCCGCCGAATACCGAAAGAGAGTCCTTTTCTCCGGGCTCGTGCTTCATGATCAGGACGATCTTGCCGCTGACATCGAGATCGCGGTAGTCGTCATAGTTGTATTCAGGGGCGGTGATCCCATAACCTGCAAAGACCAGGGAGGCATCAACCAGGGTGTCGGCGGTCAAATCAAAGGGGGTGTAGTCGGTGCGAAGGCTGAAGGTTTTGGTTTGGCCACCCCGGGTGACCGAGAAGAGGCACCGCTGCTGATCGAGTCCTTTGGTTTGAAAGGGGATCTCCTGAAAGCGGGTGCCCCCGGCCGTACCGATGCCCAGCGAATCCATCTCCGCAGCGAGATAGGCGGCGGCCTGGTCGAGTTCCGGACTTGGGGTATTGCGCCCCTTCATGGAGTCGGAAGCCAGGAAGCCTATGTGGCGCGCCATCAGCTCATGAGAGACCGACAACACCTCCGGGGAGACCTTAGGCGCAGTAACTGCTTTCTTATGTGCCTTCACCGCGGGAGGCTGCCCCGCTGTTCCGGAGGAGTTCAGTGAGAATAGAGGGCTGCTGGTAAACAGAAACAAAAGGATCAAAAGAAGGGTAAATCCCCTTCTCAATCCATTGGAGAAGTGGTTCATCAGGTCGATTTTTAACCTATGAGACTCAGGGAAACCTAAAATATTACACCCGGCAGTCAAAAAAACCCTAAGGAAGAGCGTGAAAAGCCTTCCTCAGGAAAGGGGAGGCCGGTTATTTCAGGGGATAGCAGCCCGGGTAGGATTTGTATTTGACGGGCAGGCTGAGCATTTCACGCAGGTGGACCGGGAGGGGCATGGCATGGGCAGCCCCCGTGAAGGCAGGATTCAGCGTGTAGTTGCCCAAATGGAGACCTTTGAACAGGGGCGTATTTTTTTGCTTCACCACCAGGGTGTGTTGTGCAGCTCCGTCGAAGAGCTTCTGCAACGCTTCCTGGTCGGAGGCCGTCATCTGGCAGGTCCCACCGGGCACAGGGGCCCCCTCCATCAAAGGTTGCTGGCCGCCATCAGGATCCTGCACAAAGATATTGTAGTCGAAAAAAGTAAGCTGCGGGCGGGTCAGCTTTCCGCAGAGGTCGGGATGCTGAATGACCTTCATCAGGGGCACACGACATTGGTCGGTGCCCACCATCAGGTTGTTGAAGACCTGGTGCCCTTCCCGTTGATCGACACCCGGGCCGGTGGAAATATGCCAGCCGAAATGGTCGGCATTGGCACCACGGGTATCGCGGGTGATGACGAGCGGACTGTTAACGAAGGTATTCTGGGTGATCACCGCGTTGGAGGCATTGAGGATGGAAACCCCCTGGTCGCAGTTTTCGAAGAGGTTGCCGGCACAGACCACCCCCTTGGAGATCTCAAAGAAGAAACCATTGTAGTTGACCCAGGTGGCATTGGGATTGGCAGGGCCACCCCGGTTGGTGCCCACATCCTTGACCCAGTTGTTGAGGAACTGTCCGTCGACATTGCCCACGTCGTACCAGATACCGTTCGACAGGGGCTGGTCGCAAACCAGGTTATCGCGGCAGATGATCCGGTGGGTCTGGTTGAAGATCTTGACGGCAGCAGGATAATAACCACTGATATTTTCGATGTTGTTGCGCGAGAAGATATTCCGCTCCAGGAGGCAGTCGTTCGACGACTGGATAAAAATACCCTCGGTGACCGTATCGTGGACCTTGCAGTGGCGCATCACCATCTGATCGCCATGAAGGTAGCCGCCTACCCTTCCGCAGAAGGAGAAAGTACAATGCTCAAAGAGGGAGCCCACGACATCCTTGCCGAAGGTCGAGGGGTCGGCGATGTTGTCGGGAAAGCGGGCGTCGATCTCCACGCCGGCGTAGGCATACTGGGTGAGGGTAATGCCGCGCATGATGACCCCCTTGTGGTCATTCGGCCTGCCGTTGATATCCTTGAGGACCCTGAAAAAGGCCCGGTTATGGGCGGTGATTTCGACCAGCCGGTTTTCGGGGTCGGTGCCGATATAGACAAAACCCTTTTCATAATCAATGAAAAAGCTGTTTTCATCCACTTCACCGGGCCACCCGGCAGAATGGAGCAACCGGCCGTCGACAAAGACCATATCGTTATTGAAGACATGAAGAGGGGTGCGCATGCCGTGGCGGTCGGGGACCCACCAGTCGTCGGGATAGGCACGGAAGAGCGTTTTCCAGGGTGTTTTCCAGAGGTTCCCGCGCAGCCGCTGCCATTGGGTAGCGACTTGCGTGCCCTTGAAGACGGGTTGTTCGTCATTGTAAGGTTGGATGGTGATCCCCTGGTTGAATTCGAGGTCGCCCGAACGGTAGATGCCCCCCCGGAGGATCAGCACATCGCCGGTCATGGCCTTGGAAATGGCATTTTCAATGGTGGTGGGGGCCGCCAGCTGATCTCCTGAAGCCTGGCTGTTGCCGTCAGGAGCCACATAGATGATTTTACCTGCGGTCTTGGGCAGGGGCCAGCTCTGATTCACAGGACCGTAAGGCCCTCCGGAAGGCTGGGCAGCCACGGAAAGCCACCCGCCGGCTGCCGCCAGCAGAAACATCATCTTAACGGGGTGAACCAGCTGTTGCATGATCCTGGCCGGACGAACTGGCTGTTGTATGACCTTGGCCGAACGAACTTGCTGCCCTATTCCCCTGACCCAGTGGAACCTCTTCAAAAGGTCTCCCCACACCTTCCCTAAAATCACTTTCTCCATTTGCCTGCGCTTTAATTCGTTGTTCTATTTGTGATCATTTTTAAACCAGATGATTTCTCAAATTTAAGAGAATTATGAAAAATATCCTTAGTTTTATGTTCGATTAATCATAAAACCATTGATCCTATGAATACAAAGAGATGCCCAGTTATCGTACTGACGCTCATGCTTTTTATGATAAGTCAGGCGTTGAATGCTCAGATTATCAATCCGCGTGAAGTAGCGAAAGAGAAGGCCACCCAGCGCACCAATTCCCGTATCGATCAGGGAATAGACCGGGGGATGGACAAGATGGAGGAAGGCGTTGGCAAGCTTTTCAAAAAGAAAGGGAACCAAGGGGAAGAAGAGAAGGCTGAGGAAGCTGAAGAGGCTGTTGAACAGGAGAGTGGAGCCGACGAAGGAGAGGAGGAGACGGCGCCTAAGGCAACCTCCCCGCAACCTGAAAAGACGAAATTGCAGTCCACCACCCAGTATGATTTTGTTCCGGGCGACAAGATCCTCTATTTTGAGGATTTCAGCCAGGATGCCGTGGGTGATTTTCCGGCGCTGTGGACCACCAATGGCAGCGCAGAGGTGAAGACGGTGAACGTGGCCCCCGGGAAGTGGTTCCATATGAATGGAGAGGATGCGGTATACTGTTACACTAAAGAGATCGCCTTTCCCGATAATTTCATCGTCGAATTTGACATCATTCCCGATGAAGCCTACGACCGGGGCATTGTTTTTACCCTGTATCAGGAGAATCCCGAGGATCCAAAGGAACTCAACGATGATTTGTATCCCGGGAAGGGGGGCGTGCATATCGTCCCCACTGCGGAAGGATGGGAGACGCTGGGGTATACCGACAGTCCCGATGACTCGTGGCTTACCGGCGAAGCCACCAAGAATCCGGTAGTGCTGGAGCAGGTCAACCATGTGATTATCTGGATCCAGAAACGACGGGTGCGTATTTACCATGAGGGGGCCAAGGTGGTTGATATGCCCACTAATATCTATCCGGGGATTGCCTTCAACAGGATCCGGTTTTCAGGTTGGGACCGGGGTAGTTGGCCTATGGTGACGAATATTAAGGTCACCACAGCAGCCCCCGATACCCGCAGCAAGCTGATCACCGAGGGAAAACTAGTCACCTATGGGATCACCTTCGATGTGAACAAGGCCGATATCAAGCCCGAGTCGCAAGGAACCCTGAAGAGCATCGCCGATGTGCTGAAGGAGAACCCCGGGGTACGGGTAAAAATCGTGGGCCATACTGATAGTGACGGGGATGACCAATTGAACCGGCAATTGTCACAAAGGCGCGCTGAAGCGGTTAAGACCGCCCTGGCCACCACCTACGGCATCGACGCCTCTCTTCTGGAGACCGAAGGAGCCGGTGAAAGCAAACCGGTGGCCGCCAACGACACCCCTGAAAACAAGGCCAAAAACCGCCGCGTCGAACTGATTAAACTCTGATCCACAATAAGACTCAGACCTCAGGGAAGTAGGCCGCTTCGCGTCAGGCAGTGAGCGGCACAGCTCCCAGACAGTGAGCGGCTACGCTTCAGGCAGGAACTGGCTCAGACCATGAGCGACCCGGACTTCGGGCATCGAGCGGCTCAGACCATGAGCGACTATGCCTCAGGAAAAAAGGGCTGCGGGATTCTTCCCGCAGCCTTTTTTTCTGAATAACCGAACCACCTCATCTATTTGTTCGAAAACATAAGAGATATTCAGCTCTTTTTAGATTATTTTTTGATCTATAGCCGCCAAAGGGTTGCATTTGTCATAATTTCAGAGTAATTTGTCTTGTATTCCTATAAAAAAGATTACTCACCTAAAAAATTGAACACTATGAGAGCCGGGAAAGTGGTATTTCTGCTGATGGGTTGGTTATGGATGGTTTTACCGAATGGTGCACATGGCCAGGCGAATCAGAATGAGGCGGAGTGGAACGGGAATGGCTGGTCTATTAAGAAAATTGTCAGCAACCTCTCCATTCAGAGCGGGGTCAATTTCAGTTACACTATTGTTTTTTCAGCTCCTGCGGGAACGAGTACGGTAGCGATTCAGGATCAGGTGCCGCCAGCCCTGGAGATTGTCAATGTAACGGCGGCTGGTCCGGTGTTGGGGGTCAACCCGGTGATTGCCTGGAACAATGTCACCAAACTGGTGACCTATAATCTGAGTTCCCTGCCGGCGACAGGTCCGCCGTCGGGGTCCTTCACGGTAGTGGTCAAATTCAAGGAAGGAGTGACCTGTAACGGAGCGACAGCCCGCAACCGGGTAGGGATTCAGGTGGGAGGAGAGTGGATGTGGACGCCCTATGTCAGTACCACGGCTATCGCGGCCAATCCCTGGATAGTCACCAAGTCGATTCTCACAGGGGCGGTCGTCAACCCGAACGGAGGAAGCTGCGGGTATCTGATCAATCCGGGAGATACGGTGACCTACCGGTTGTCGGTGACTAAGAGTAATCCTTACTACGGGAATGTGACGGGGCAGCAGAATGCATCCGGAGCGGTGGTCACCGATGTGTTGCCAGCAGGGGCGGTAATGGTTCCCCACCCTAATGCCACCTTCAGTGCAGGGACCATCACCTGGAATGTCAATGCCCCCACCCAGTTGCTCGATGCCGCCAATCCCTGGGCGTACTACTGGATTGACATCAAGGTGGTATACCCGGCCGCGTCGTTCCCGGTAAACACCCAGATTCCTAACAGCGCCACCCTGAATGCCACCTCCTGCAACCAGGCTATTACCCATACCAGCAATCAGACCTGCGTACAGGTGGCCAACATAGTGCCCAATGCCAACGCCAGTTTTGGCAAATACCTGGCCATGACCAACCGGGTGCCGGGGTGCAACGGCTACTATTATATTGTGCTGTGCAACAACGGGAACGTACCCCTGACCGCTTTCAACATCAACGATGCCATTCCGGCTGGCATTACCGTCAACCAGGTGCAGATATACAACGCCAGCGCCACTACACCGGTCAGCCTGAACATCAACAGCACACCCTTTGTCACGGGAGTTACCACTTCGGGATACTCCACGGGAACGCTCACCACCCCGGTGAGTCAGTTGCAGCTACAGATGACGGGATCGCTCCCCGTGGGATCATGTCTCTACATGTATGTCTATTTCACCGTGAATGCCAATCCCACGGGAACCATCATTAACAACTGCGCCACCTTTGTGCCGTTGTCGAATCCCCTGACGCTGAACCCGGCGTGTGTCCAGTTCACCGTCGATGCCGGGGCTCCCCTACCCTGTCTGCTGAAGGATATCTGCTCGCCCCAGACGAGTTATGAACCTGGGGATGTGGTCCGTTTCCGGCTGCGGGTCCAGAATATCGGCAGTGCCACCCTTTCCGGGACGACCCTACAGGATGTACTTCATTCCAACTTCACCTATGTGGGCAATGAAAGCTATTATACCTCCTCCTCCTTTAATCCGGGTTGTTCGAGCGGAGGAAATCCTCCATCGGGAGCGACAGCCTGGACAGGGGTATCCCCCTCCCATTCGGGGAACACCCTGACGTGGAGCCTGCCTCCCATCGCCTCCAACTGTCAGCTCTTTTATACGGCGTCCTGCGGTTATTACGGGACTTACGGAATCCCCTATTACTACATAGAATTTGATGCGGTCGTCGACAGTTTTGCCTTGCCGGGGGTCACCCCCAACAATTATACCATCGCGGGAGGGAACCTCACGTCTTCCCTTACCTCCAATACGGTGAATGTGTTGGTGGTAGCCAGTTTCGGGCAGGAAGCCACAAAGCTGATCAGCACTGACAATGGAGCGACCTTTGCGGCCACGGGGACCGCTGCTCCGGGCAGTAACGCCCGTTTCCGCCTCAACTACCGGAATCTCTCGAATGTGGGAGTCACCAACGTGCGACTGATCGATCTGCTGGGGCGTGATGATGGCACCAATGACTGGATGATTTTTAGCAGGGGAACGGCCCGTGGCAGCCAATTCGATGTTACTTACGTCGGGAACCATACCACCACGCTGCAGCCGGCGGGCCCGGCCCCAACGCCGGTGCTGCAATGGGCTGCCGGGCAGAACATCTGCCTGCCCCCTTATGTGATAGCCTTTGGCTGTAACACCACCACCTGGGGGTCCACACCCGACAAGAACATCAGGATGGATTACGGATCCAGTTTCTCTTTGGCCCCCTCCAAATATCTGCGGGAGGATTTCGATGTGGGAATCCCCACGACGGCCTCCACCGGGCAAACCGTCTGTAATGATTATGCGGCGATTGCCTCTGCCGGGTTTCTGCTGAACGGCACGCCCACCACGGTGGCGCTGACGCCCATCGCGGCCGCGCCGGTATGTCTGACGGTGGGTAAACAGGCCACCTGTTGCGACAGCGTGCGGGTGGAAAGGGCTTCCGGAGCCGATGGAACTCCCGGTTGCTGCGTGAAACTGATCACCACCTGCGATGTGAAGTCAGTGGAGGTGACGGTATCCAACGGCACCCTCTCCACGGCCTCCTGGACCTGCCCAACGCCGATCCCCACAGGGTATGCCGGCCAGACCTCCTATACCTTCGCCCCCAACGGTTGTGCGGTCGAACTGACCACCTGCGTCACACCGGCCCAGGCAGGGGTGGTGACCCTCAGTTATGTGATCCACTTCAGCAACGGTGAGAAGTGCGAAAAGACCATTGACGTGGACTGCGGGTCGCAGGCCGGATGCTGCGAAAAGATCAAACTGGAACCGGTTCAGGGTGACGATTGCTGTGCCCGCCTGGTCACTGAATGCGAGGTGGAGAAAATCGACGTCCACCTCACCAACGGAGTGATGGCCTCGGCAGCCTGGAACTGCGGGACCCTGCCTTCAGGATATGTCAGCCAGAGCAGTTTCACCTTCGTGGCCGGAGGGTGCGTCACCGACCTGAAATTGTGCGTGACTCCCACGCAAACAGGGATGGTCACCATCGATTATGTGATCACTCTCACCAGCGGGGAGGTATGCGAAAAGAGCATCAGGATAGAGTGCAAGGCCCCTGTGTCGACTTGCTGTGCCCTGACCGACTTCAAACTGAAGACCAAATGGCCCTTCTGGAAGAACCAGACGGGGATTTTCCAGATCACCAACCTGGATCCTTCCTCTCCCATCTGTTATGTGGAGATCAGCCCGTCACCGGCGGGGAGCTTCACCACAGGAGGGTTGGTCATCGATGGGGTGCCCTCATCTGTTTCCTGGACGCCTGTGCGCATTCCGGCTTCGGGAAATCTTACCCCCGGCGCAGTCAACACAATAGACTTCAGTCTGAACGCCAATGGATATAAGGGGATAATCACCGTCTGTGTCGTCAAGTGCGACGGCACCCGATGCTGCTTTGAATTCAAATGGAATACCAAAGTGATCGATCCTATAGGTGTCGATGTGGAAATCAACCCCGATAAAACGAAACTTGCAGCGGTGAGTGTCACCCCCGTGGTCCAGGGCCCTGTGAATGGGAAGGTCAAATACCTCTCCTTCGGACTGGCCGATGAGCAGGAAGCGGCCAAACCGGAGTTTGGATTCTGGGCGATATCAGCAGCCCCTATGGGTGATGACGAGTACCCGGCCCACCTGGCTAAAACGGCCAACGCCTGGATGGGTAAACACCATGCTTTCTTTGAATTGGAGCCCCCCAGAAGCAGCTCGGAACCCCTGGGCTATTTCAACCTGGTCTTCGCCCCTGCCCTGCCCCAATTGGGTCTCACCCTCTTCGACGAGGAGGGGAACATCCTCTACTCGGGCAGTATCAAGGTGAACCCCTCCGATACGGTGACCAGCATTGTGGGCCCCGACGGAAAGGGCGTCACGGGGAATATGTTCGAGTTCATCAACCTCTATCCCAACCCGAGTGACGGATCGTTCCGGATCACCTATGCCACAGGAACGCCCCGCGAGGTTGAAATCAGTGTGATGACAGCTACCGGACAGCTTATCCTGAACCGGATGAGCCCCGAACGGCGCGCAGGCCTCCACGAAGTAGAGATGTCACCGGCCCGCCTCTCTCCGGGATGGTATAAGGTGATCCTTCGTTCCGAGGGGCATATACTCAGTAAATCACTTGTAATCAAATAACTACCATTTTTCTGTCGTCAACTTGAGGCTGGATCCTTACGAGGATTCAGCCTCTTTTTTTACTATTTTTGTTTCGAATCCAAAACCGGCAATTCTACGGTTAATGGTTAAAAAACAAAGTAAGTATTAATAGTATCACGTGTGAAACGGGTTTTCCAAGGGGTTGTTTTTTTGGTGGCCATTCTGGTCTTTCCGGCAGCACAGCCGATAGAAGGGGTGCAAGGTACTTCCGGCAATGAAGGGGAAGGAATGGCATACAGGAAAGATGGGGTGAGAGGGGTTGAGGAGTCAAATCAAGCGGCAGCAGGGTCAGGGCTGGAAGCGAAACAGGATGAAAGGAGTGGCAGCGGGCCGGGCAACTGGTCGGATTCTGTGTCAGGCAGCGGGCCGAAGAAGGCGATGATTATCAGGGAGGAGGTGCAGGAGGTTCGCGAATTCCGTCGGGGGGATATATTGGTCAAAGCCAACCACAACTGGTTGCCGGGGAGTGCGCAGGTATGGGGAGGCAAGGGTTTCGGCCATGCGGCCCTGGTTCTGGAAGACACCCGTGACACCAGTCTGGCCCGACTTCTGGCGAAGACCCTCCTCTTTGAATCCCATTCCCGCGATGTTCCCGATGCGTTTCAGTTGCGACAAGTGGCGGCTTATCTTCCGGGAGATGACTTCAGGTATGCCAATATCACTTTCGGTCCGCACAACCAGGGATATTGTTTCAGGCTTAGGCCTCATCTCACCCCTGAAGAGACTGACCGGCTCATCGCCTTTGTCACTTCCCTTGATGACGGGCGCTCCAGCTGGCGGGCTCAAAAGAGATTTGCATCTCCTTCTGCCCAACCCCTCCAGGTCAAAGGGGAGGATCCGGGGCACTGGTACTGTTCCCTGGTCATCTGGCAGGCCTTCTACACCCTCTTCGGCATTGACCTGGATCCTAACGAAGGAGTGATGGTTTACCCCAACGATCTGATTGCCAGTCCCTATTTCGACAATTCCGGAGAGAATAAACAGAAAAGGGTGCGGTTCTGAACCTCACCCTTTTCCACCCTGGCACGGGCTCCCGGGACCCTGCCATCACACAGATCCCTAGTCAGCAGCGTTGGTTTCGTCGGAATAGAGGTTGACAACTGTTCCGTTCGTTTTGGTCCCCGTGGCCATGACAAAACCAAATTTGTGGTTGAATTTCCAGAGAATTTTGGTAAACGGCGAAGCCGCCCCCTTGACCTGAACCCCTGAGGGAATGGTCTCTTCCACATCGATGGTTTTGATCATCAGCCAGCCATAGAAAGTATCATCCTCGGTGCTCTTGTGGACCACTTTACGGACGACCGTTTGGTTCCCCACCTTGAATTCCCACTTATCTCCCACCTTGGCGTCGAACCTCACCATGGTGAAAGGTTTGTTCTTATCCCCATTGCTGTAGACATAATCGTAAATGCCGTCTTCGGTGATTTTGCCTTCCAGGGTATAGGTTTTCCCGTTAAAGGTGTAAGAGCCTATCACCACTCCGTTGGAGTTGCTTTCAATGGTGATCTTGGAGTTGGGATAGCCGGTGGACTTCAGGTTCCAGTAGTTGCCTACCTTTCCCAGGGTCTTGTCAGGATCAGAAACATTTTCCATACCCGGATCCTTTTCGCAGGAGAAAAGGATCGCAAGAGAGAAAAGCGTCAGCAGAGAATAGATCAATTTTTTCATACTTGAAGGTTTTAAAGTTTCATATATAAGAGTTGATTAAGAAAGGGCAGGTATTCATTGACGGGCACCTGGTGGCCGTCGGAAAAGCGGATGAAATAATCGAGGAGGTCACCCTGGCCATTAGGGGCCAGGATCAGTTTTCCCGCGACTTTTCTTCCGGGCATTTCCATGATCACGATATCAGAATGGGTGTTGAAGGAGCGGGCATAATCGCGGGCCGTCGGGTCAATCAGCCCGTAGTGAATGGTACCGTCAATAAGGTGGTCAAAGGCTTTGATGGTAAAGGTGATATCATTGAAGTAATATCCCATGGCGCTGTAACCAATAAGGGCATTCATCTGAAGGTCGATGAAGCGAAATCCCTTTTGTGCCAGGGAAGTCCTGATGAGCAGTGATCCGTTGTCGCCGTCACGGGTACGGTCAAGGGAGAAGTTCATTTCCGATGCGCTGGTGGTGACCCTGGAAAGGATATGGAGAGGAAGGTCATCAGCCACCTCAGCGGTATGTGAAACAGAGAGGCGCTCCTGGTCGTCGAGACGCAGGCGGGCCATCAGTTCGAGGGGGAAATCGGGACGGGAAGTCAGGGGGGCTGCCCTGTACTTTTCCAGAACAAATTCACCTGCGTTGAAATCAGCCGTGGAAAACCGGAGTCTCACCACGGAATCGCTTCCGGTTGGCAGGAAACGGTTCTTAATCGAGTCGAGGCGATAAACGCCGAGGCTGGAGGTAAAGTCATAGGGTGTCCAGGGGTGACCGGCACTGTATTTCTCCTGCGGGAAAGGCAGGGGCACTGAATCATGGTCCCAGAGGAACCGCAAGGCCCGGAGTTCCTGCATCTCGCCAGCCTGCGAGAAAAAATTGATAAAATCGCTGTTCAAGACTTTCAGGGAGCGTATAGCTTCCTCACGTCCCATATTCTTCCTCCCGCAGGAAAAGAGAAGGAGCAAGGGTAAAAGGCAAACAATGGTTTTGCGCAACATAGGCAAAGCCTCAAAAAAAGGTTAGTCAGAGAGAAAAAACGTCCACATTCTGCTGTTTTCAACCGGTCAGTCAATGAGGCGTTCCCTCCTTTCAACCAGTTGTTTTACAGAGATATTTCAAATGTAAAAAGAAAAAATGTGCTGAACAAATACCCTAACCAGTCCACCAGTGGTGATTCAGACAGCAAGCGTGCTTTATCCCGCTCTATTTATGTATGTTAAATAGTAATAATTTAAACATATAATATTTATAAAAAGTTGGCGATTCCAGTTGTGGAAGAACTATTCATTTCCCCGGGGGCCCTATAAAAGAAACTTTTTAATAAAAATTCCGTATTATTATGGTGAGACCATTAAAATAACCGATGAAGCCACTTGGTTTTCTTATCTTCCTCATCGTCTTCACCTTTTTGCTGACTTCATGCAGCAGTGACGAGGGGGATTCCGCAATGGGTGTGCGCTTGGTGAAAACCGTTGCCGGGGGGTGTAATCTTAAGCAACCGGACCATCTGAAAAGCGCTCCTGCAGAAGAACGTGACACGGTGATCTTCAGCATACGGAGTGATACCCTGGTGATGTTCACCGGCATCAACTACATCTGCTGCGCCCCATTCAAAACTGAAACAACCCTCAGGAATGAGACGCTGTTCGTCACCCTGACCGATACCTGTGACTACCCTGGGCAAAATTGTTATTGTAAATGCATGTGCTATTATACCTGGGAGTTTCTATACACCGGGTTCCAAAATGGAAAGGTCCCGAAATACAAAGTCATCCTGGACGATCCCAGGCAGAAAGAACCCATCCTTATCATGGAGGGGACCATTCAGTTAAATGCTTATCACCCGGGTAATTTCTGATCTGCCGGCAGGTGGGTCTTTCATTATTCCCGGTCCAATGGGCAAAAATCTTAGCTTTGCTGTGAAATCGATTTAAGAAGGTACAATTATGGCAAAGGTGAGGCAGGAAATGACCCAAAGGATCAATAAACGGCACAGTATTCACGCCAGGATCAGTCACTATACCCCAGCCATGGGGCTGAGATGGGCTGCATTATTGTTTACATTGTTTATCATAAATGCATTACCCTCTTGGGCAGGGGATATTTCAGGTCGGGTGATTCAGATCACTCCTGTCAGAAACGGCATCAGGCTGAACTGGGATCCGGTTCCGGGAGCAAGTGGTTATACCCTGTACCGTTCGGGCAGTCGTTTTGGAGAATATGTCCCCATCAACTCTGAGCCGGTAACAGGTACTTCGCTGGTTGACCAGGGGTATCCATACCACTATTACAAACTAAGTTCCTGGCATGACGGAACAGAGCGTGATCTTTCGGCCCCATGTTCGCTGGAAATGGAATTGTTCGGTGAAAACACCCTGATTTTTTCACCTGATGATTCCAGGGAGGCGGTCCTCCAGGCCATTGAGCCCCTGTCAAAAGAGCTTTCAGACGGAAGGAATGCTCAATTTACGAACCGGAGACACGCCATTTTGTTCAAACCCGGCAACTATGAGTGGCTACATTTTGAGAACGGGTTTTATATGCAGGTGGCAGGGCTTGGCTTGAGTCCCGAGGAAACGAAACTCGACAGGGTTTCGGTTAATACGGACTGGCTGGGGAGCAGAAATGCCACCTGTAACTTCTGGAGAATATTGGAAAATCTCACTCTCCTCAATAAAGCGGGGTCCTTCAATTATGGCGTTTCACAGGCGGCCCCTTTACGCAGGATGGTGATTCATGGAACGGTACGTTTTGATATGGGAGGCTGGGCCAGCGGAGGATATCTGGCCAACTCCCTGGTGACGGATACGGCCGGTTCTTCCACCCAGCAGCAGTTTTTCCTTCGGAATAACGCGTTGAACTACTTCCACGGCGTCAACTGGAACTTGGTGTCAGTGGGATCCACAGGCACTATTGAACCGAAAGCCAACCGCACGATCATCGAACAAACCCCCGTGGTTTACGAAAAACCATTTCTTTATTTCAGGGACGGAAGATATTTCGTGTTTGTACCCTCGCGCCGTACTGACGAACGGGGCACTTCATGGGGCCCTGGCAAAACGGAAGAGGGGAATTCACTTCCCCTGGATCAGTTTTATGTGGCTCATGCGGCCAGGGACAATGCCTCCACCCTGAACAGGCAACTGCGCAAAGGCAAACACCTTCTGTTTACCCCCGGAATATATAAAGTGACTGAACCATTGCGGCTTCGCCGACCCCACACCATCCTGTTAGGGCTGGGACTGGCCACCATTCAGCCTACTCGGGGAAATAGTGCCATGCTGGTCGACGACGTGGAGGGCATCCGGATTGCCGGGCTCATATTTGATGCTGGCTCGGGAGAAAATAACCACACTTCGACAGGCGGTTCTCCGGTATTGCTCCAGGTAGGCCAGAAAGGTTCATCCAAAGTACTGAATCACATCCCCATAGTATTGAGCGATCTGTTTTTCCGGGTAGGAGGTGTAGATACGGAGCAACCCTGTCGTGCCGATGTGTCGCTCGAGATCAACGCCCCGGGGACCATCGGCGATCATTTCTGGATCTGGCGGGCCGACCACGGGAAACAGGTGGCCTGGGAGAAAAACAAGGCCGATTACGGGTTGATCGTCAATGGGGACGACGTGACCATCTATGGACTATTTACCGAACATTACCAGAAATACGATACCTACTGGACCGGCAACAACGGGAGAATGTACTTCTATCAGAACGAAAAGGCGTATGATGTTCCCACTCAGAAAGCGTGGATTGGACCCGACGGTAACGGTCGCGGATGGGCGGCCTACCGGATCGGAGAGAACGTACCGAAACACGAAGCCTGGGGTGTTGGGGTCTATTCAGTTTTCATCAACACCAAAGACACGGTTTTGCTCGAAAACGCCATTCTGGCACCCGCGAAGGGGGATATTACCATCCACTATCCTTTCACGGTGCTACTTTCGACCAAAGGAGGCATCGAACACATCATCAATGGCGTAGGCGGTCCCCACACCAACAGGGAATCAAGGCGCGGCTCCCTTCTGCTCCTGCCCCCATCGTATGGGAACCTCTGGAAAAGCGAATAGCCGT
>ERZ1645192.860-NODE-860-length-25451-cov-6.876792_pt1 | contig 25451 bp, 29 predicted proteins | sample MGYA00575354_ERZ1645192 | MGnify/ENA primary metagenome ERZ1645192 (study PRJEB40844, sample SAMN11349763) | freshwater sediment metagenome | isolation source: river sediment | host: Sediment | place: India: Faizupur Khadar , New Delhi | collected 2017-02-21 ... | reverse complement strand
TGGGGCCCCCGTGAATGTGATAAAGTAATGTCTGTGAAACGTTCCAAAACAGGTCACCGTTCGCCTTCAGCCTTGAGCCTTGAGCTCCCTATTGTATTCCGATATGCAGCAGCAGTATCCTTCGGACCTCTTCTATCGTTTCCGGCTCCCCCTGGGTCGAATGGCCTGAATGCACGACCAGTTCCGACGCTGCGTAGTCAATGTGCGCACTGGTGTATTTTACAACACCGTCCGTCCATTTTTCTTTGGGAGAATCTATATTTTCCACTGAGATGATCGAATGGGCCGTGACGCCCGGGTCGATAGGGATGGATGCAAAGGTCTTTATGAACGGGCTGTTCGGGTCCATATTCCCCGTGCTTTTGGGGATACCCTGGAACGTCGACATGTCGATGACGTCCGGGTTTTTGGTCATGACCTCTTTCATGGCGTCGAGTACCTGGAAAGGCAGATGAATGAACCTGCCCGATAATTTCCCGATCCATCCTCCGGCCACATAGCTGCCCCTGTGCGGGGTCGAGATAAAAACGACCCTCCTGACGAAAGGAAGCGGCTCGTAAAAAAAGCTTTTCCTGAGCATGGCCCGTGTCGGTGCGGAAACATCGATCCGGTCGAACGGGACCTCCGACCCGTTGTCCCAGAAACGCGTTCCGCTGTCTATCACGGGAAATTTGGCCAGGATGCCGCCCTGGCTGTGACCTATGATGACCATTTGCTTGAGCGCTGCGTCCGCCCCATCCGGGTCAAGCGCGCGGACCAATTCCTTGAGACCGTTTGCCAGCATGCCTCCCGTATACAGGATGGGGTTCCCCGTATTATACGTGAAAGACCAGAATTGATAGCGGCCCCACAGGCGTTGGTCGTTATATAATTCATTGAGCATTTCCACCCAGCGCGCCGCACTCGATGCCGTGCCGTGAATGAACACGACGGGTATGTGGCCCTTTTTATACGGGGTCATGAAAAAGATATTCTCGGGAAACCTGGACTGCTCCTTGAAAAGCGAGAAACTGCCCGAGAAAAACCCTTTCGTCTCCGTGCTGTAAACCCGCGATCCTTCAAGGGTATATGCGAGTGCCGCCGATTCGTTGAATTCGACAGGCACCCGCCGGCCTTCTATCATTATGGCCTTAGGGGAATCGGTCGTGTACAGCTCGATCTTTCCCCTGACATTGCCCGTTTTCAAAGTACCACCGGGATCGTCAAGGCGCAGCAGGGCCGTCACGGCTACCTTTATGTCGGGCGGTACGCGCGCTAATGCCTTCCCGGACGCATCGGGGCTGTACTTCGTCGCAGCGACAAGGGCAGCCCCTATACCCGGCCAGCGATATTCATTGCGCAGACCGCGTATTGAAAACCGGGCCGCATTGTAAAAACGAACGAGGGTATATGAACTCCATCGAAAGGATGCCGGATCAACGGAGATGGTAATCGCGCCGAAAGGCAGCTTATGCGTCCCCCCTTTCAGCTCGACCTCGGACCCGTCTGCAGACGCGAGGCCTTCGGCTATGCCGAGATTATAAATATCGACAGCTGTCCGGAACCTGGGATCGAACGGATCGACCGGACACCCCTCGCCCTTCGGGAAAAGAAGAGCGTAGGCGTACACAGCCGAGGCGAGATAATACGACCTGTCCTCGCTGCCGGATGCATGGAGGAACGAAAGCTCCGCAAGGGCAAAAAGCCGGTCCGCCTCATTTTCCGTCGGAACGCCCTTGTGTATTCTGGCTATGACATCCTCCGGCGCCTCTTTGAACCGCTCCGCGAGGCCGTTGCGGTTCAATATCTGCATCGTTGGCGCACTCAAAGAAGAATGCGTGAGGACATTGGCCGTGAGTTTGCGGTACGATCCCTGCACATCGAGGCGCCCCACCCCCACGGGCGTAGCACATCCCCCGAGAAGAACGAGGACTACGAGGAGAGCGGCTGGTATGATCCGGCGTGTTAAAATCATGGTTCTGCGTTCCGCGTTCCGCGTTCTACGTTCCGCGCCCTGAATGAGTGTTCTCGCTCTTAACGTAGAACTCAGAACGTAGAACTCAGAACGTTTTTCAATCATTTCTGCGCCGGTGCGTCCACGGTTATGGCAACGGCTTCCGTAAAGCGCACGAAGACATCATCGCCTTTCTTGATATTATTGAACTTCTTGACCGACTTATCGACGACAAAATCCCTGACGTTTCCTTCCGGGCCCTTCAAGGAGATGACGCGCTTCTTGTAATCTATCTTTTCAACGACTGCTGTAATATCTAACGTATTGACAACGACAACGCCGGGTTTCTCGCCCTTCGGCGCAACCTCGATGGTCTGTGCGCCGGATGCGGCCGGCTGTTCACCCTTTTTGGCCACAACGACAGCCACGGAGTCGAGGAACCGCGCGGTCACCTTGTCCCCTGCTTTGATCCGGTCAAAATTCTTCACCTCCGGACCGGCCTTTACCGTACGCTGCACACCGTTCGGCATCTTTAGCGTGACGGTCCGTTTTGCGGCGTCAACCGAGTCGACTGTTGCCTGTACCTTGACCACATCGACCATGACGCCGGCGGGTTTTTCAGCAGGCTGTTTCGCGGCCTTCTTTTCGGCAGCCAACGCGGCACCTGCAAGCACAAGCACCATGAATACGACCATCAATACGGTTACAACTCTCTTCATAGAAACCCTCCTTTTCATTGATGTACTGCGTAAACACACACCAGAAACCGTAAAGCGAAAAAATACCTCAAGACACTGGATTCCCGCTTTCGCGGGAATGACGACAAGGGGTAGAAGCCTTACGCCTTACGCCTTACGCCTTACGCCTTACGCCTTACGCCTTCTTCCCCAGCGCCCCTTTTATGATCTCCCGCGCCCCGTCGATGATCATCTCGAGATGAGCTTCATCGCGGAAGCTTTCGGCGTACAGTTTATATATGTCTTCCGTGCCCGACGGCCGGACGGCGAACCAGCCGGTTGCCGTGGACACCTTGAGCCCGCCTATCGGCGCATTGTTGGCAGGCGCATGCGTCAACTTCGAGATGATCTGTTCACCTGCGAGATTGCCTGCAGGTACCGTCCCGGGAGTCAGCGCACTTATGGCTGCCTTTTCGCCCGGAGTTGTCACTGCGTCGATACGCCTGTAAACGGGCCTCCCGAGCCTGTTTGCGAGCTGTTCATAAAGCTCGCCCGGGTCCAGCTTCGTTCGCGCGGTCATCTCGGCCGCCAGGAGGCCAAGGATAATGCCGTCCTTGTCCGTGGTCCAGGCGGTACCGTCCTTTCTCAAGAAGCTCGCACCGGCGCTTTCCTCTCCCCCAAAACAGCACGATCCGCTCAAAAGGCCGTCGACAAACCATTTGAATCCCACCGGGACCTCGGAAAGCTTTCTCCCGAGGTCGTGCACAACGCGGTCTATCAACCCTGAACTGACAAGGGTCTTACCGATAACGGCATCTTTGGGCCAGCCAGGGCGATGCGTGAGGAGATAGTATATCGCGACGGCGAGGTAGTGGTTCGGGTTCATGAGCCCGGCTGACGGGCTTACCACGCCATGGCGGTCGGCATCCGTGTCTGTCGCGAACGCTATCTGGAAGCGGTCCCGCATGGCTACCAGTCCGGCCATTGCATAGGGGCTTGAACAGTCCATCCGGATCTTGCCGTCGTGGTCGACGGTCATGAACGAGAAGGTGGGATCAATGGCGGTATTCACAACGGTTATATCGAGACCGTAAAGGTCCTTTATCGGTTCCCAGTACTGAACCGAGGACCCCCCGAGGGGATCGACCCCTATCTTGATGCCGGCAGACCGTATGGCCGCCATGTCGATCACGCTGTCCAGGTCCTTTACGTACGGCCCGATAAGATCGGCATGCCGGGTCGATGCGGCTTGCAGCGCGGCATCATATCCCATTCTCTTCACACCGCGGTTGCCCTCTCTGAGCAATTCGTTCGCACGGTCTTCTATCCAGCGGGTCACCTGCGTGTCGGCCGGGCCCCCGTGAGGGGGATTATATTTGAACCCCCCGTCTTCAGGAGGGTTGTGCGACGGCGTCACAACGACGCCGTCGGCCGGGACGCTCTTGCCTGAACGGTTATGCGTGAGTACGGTGTGGGATATGACCGGTGTCGGGGTGTACCCGTCGCCCTGCTGTATCACGGTTTCCACACCGTTGGCGCAAAAAACCTCAAGTGCCGTCCTCTGGGCCGGGCCGGACAGCGCGTGAGTATCTTTGCCCATGTATAAAGGGCCGTCAATTCCCTGCATCTGGCGGTACCCGCATATGGCCTGCGCTATCGCGAGGATGTGCGCCTCATTGAACGTGCCGCGCAGGGCTGACCCCCGGTGGCCGCTTGTCCCGAAACTGACCTTTTGCAGCGGATCGTTCATGTCCGGTTTGCGGTCGTAGTATTCCGCTTCGAGTTTTACGGCATCTATGAGTATCTCCCGCGGGGCGGGCTTTCCTGCCAGGGGTGAGATTGCCATGCTGCGCTCCTTCCGTACGACTGCTTATCTATCTATTAATTTTAACAGGGCCATGCGAATATCGGGATCTGTCTCGCGGACCGCGTTGATCCCCTTCAGCTCCAGGATGACGGCCTCCAGCACAAGAAATGTTTTCGCCTCATCGCGCAGGCAGCCGGTCTTTACACTATCAAACTTTCCGTATGTTCCGTGAATATGGACCCGGGGCTCGTCCCCGTGCCAGAATACAGTTCCTATTGCAAGGGTCTCGTGGCTGTCTACAATATCGCGCCAGGTGGGTTCCGGGGGCCTCACATCGTCGTTCACGGGACCGACCACGATCCTCCCTTCGGTCAGGCCGCCGAGGAGGTAGAAAATACACCCCCTGATACCCTCCTTTCGAACGATAGTAACAAGATTGGAGATTATCTCGTCGCCATCCTCGAAATGGGCCAGAATAACCTTCCCTATTTCACCTGTCTGGTATTTCACGATACGGCCTTCGCAATGGCTATCTCAGCGGCCCCCGGATGAGCTTTACGTCATCGATCCAGGCTGTTCCTTTGCCTGTCACGACGAGATTGAGCTTCACGATCTCGGGTCTCTGGCCCTTTTTCAAGAAGAACGGGGTTTCCTGTGTTGTCCAGTCGTTCGTTCCCGTGAGGTACGTGTCAAGCCCGCGCGAGAAATACTCGCCCTTTCCCGGAAAAACGACGCGCATTTCAAGAAACACCCTGCCTTCGACGTCCTTTGTCTTAACTTTCGCCCTGTAAACCAAACGTGCGTTGTCTACACCGGCATCCGTGATCTCATAGAGGTGAACGACCATATGGCCGGGTGCGTCAACCCGCACGGAACCCTTGCCGTCAACCGACACTGCAGGGTCGAAAGCAACGTTGCTTCGCGTTATAACGTCCGCGGCGTTCATCGGATATTCCTTGATGGTCCTCGGGGCCTCCTTCTTGGTACAGCCGGCCGAAAGCAAAAACATCAGGAAAAAAGCAGCCAGCAGCGAACAGGTTCTTTTCATCAGGGACCTCCCAATAACGATCGATACTGTGTCCTTCCTGCAATCCTATCACATACGTGAACACGGTTGAATACCGAACTGACAGGCAATGGGCGATAGGTTATGGGCGATAGGACACGCGTATGCTAAAATTCCCTATCACCTATTACCCATTGCCCATAGCCTTTCCCTATAATAACACATAATCACGGTATTTGTGAGACCGTAAACGGAATTTTTGCCCCTGCGGACGGGCCTGTGACAATTATCATTTAATTTAAGGGCATCCCTGTCCGATAATATCGGCAAAGCCATCAGGAGGTAAAATAGTGAGGGCCGCTTTATCGTCAGGATTACGAAAAATGTTTCTCGCTAAAAGATGCAGGATAATCATGGTTGTCGGGGCCTGGCTGGCTATTGCCCTTATATGTCTGACGTTCCAGCTGTAGGGGCACATGAGCCCGGTACCCGAAAACAGTTATGGTGTTCTCGGGGTCCCTGACGGGGCCCCTGTCGAACAGATCGAAAAAGCCTATCAGGAGATCAAAAGCGAGGTCGCCCGGACCGGTGATTGGGTGAGGCTCAAAGAGGCCTCGGCGGCCTACGGGACACTGATGGAAATGCACAACATATCTGCGGGAGCCGGCAGTCATGCCGTCAGGGCACCGGCTGACACAGAACGGCGCAGGAACCTCATCGGCCTTTTCTTTCCGGCCCAGAACAACGTGAATATCCTCTTCTTTGCGGGACGGTGCGTCATATTCCTCGTGATCCTGACAGCAGGCATCCGGCTGATGATCACCCTTCCCTCATCGGAGCTCGCGGGACATTCTTTCTTCCACAATATCAATATCCCGTTTCATGAGGCCGGGCACATCTTTTTCGGATTCTTCGGGGATTTCATCAGGACCCTGGGCGGAAGCATCATGCAGGTCCTGGTGCCCGTTGTGTGCCTCGCCGCATTCATGAAAAAGAAGGATGTATTTGCGGCATCGTTTGCCCTGTGGTGGACGGGCCAGAATTTCATCGACATGGCGCCTTACATAAACGACGCGCGCGCCCAGGAGCTTATCCTCATCGGCGGCGTTACCGGCCAGGATGTTCCCGGGTACCACGATTGGAACAATATCCTGGGACAGCTCGGCCTTTTGAAGCTCGATCACGCCATCGCCAACCTCTCCCATTTCTTCGGCTCCTTTCTCATGGTCCTTGCTTTTCTCTGGTGCGGTGCCATCTTGTACACGCAGTACAAAAATTTGGATTGGCAAAAGAAATCGTAAGACGCAAGGTTTCGTCTTTTTCACCTTACGCCTTACGACTCACGATCCTGACGGCTATTTTTTTATCTCCCCAAGCGGCAGTACCACCCTGCCGTGGACTTCGTTCAGAACTTCGCCCATGGCCACGTAGATCGCTGAGAGGCCGCAGATGATCCCCACCCATCCGGCGAGGGTGCCGATGGCGGCGCTGCCGCTCCAATCGCGGATGGCGAGCAGCCAGAACAAAATGAAAAGGCTCAGGAAGACGAACTGGATGCCCCTGTTCTTTCCCCACGTCCCGAACCACATGAAGAAGGTGAAGAGCCCCCACATAAAAAGGTACCAGCCTATGAAGGACTCCGAATTGCCGGGAAGCCCCTTGAACACAAGTATGAAAACGAGCGTCCACCAGAAAAGTCCGTACGATGTGAATGCCGTTACGCCAAAGGTGTTCCCTTTCTTGTATTCCAGTATGCCCGCGATGATCTGCGCGAGGCCCCCATAGAAAGCGCCCATGGCAAGTATCATTGAACCGATGGGGAAAAATCCCGCATTGTGAATGTTGAGAAGTACCGTGGTCATACCGAACCCCATCAAACCGAGCGGTGCGGGGTTTGCAAGCTTTTCTTCCATGATGTAATCCTCCTGTCGATGGTTTTGTTCCCATCACCCATTGCAGCATCCGCCCCTTATACGTTGTCTGCACTCATGGGTTTCCTGAAGGATCACAAGAGCCGAGGCTACTATACCACGTTCTGCGTTCCTCGTTCAAGGTCCCCCGGGGGGGAAACGTTCTACGTTCCGCGTTCTGCGTTCTACGTTAATAATATCATTGACAAATAAAAAAGGGAGGCGCCCCGGAGGGGCTGACCGTCCTGCATGATCGAAACCAATACACATTAAGTCTTTTAACGTAGAACGCAGAACGCAGAACGTAGAACGTAGAACGCAGAACGCAGAACCATCCCTACCCCGGGAACACTGCAATTCGTATGCTTATGAGGATCAGGAGGGCACCGAAAATAAGGTTGAAGTAGCCCTGGAAGCGGTCGGCCAGGGACCGCACGTGCCGCTGGTTAAAGAAGTACGCGACAAGAGTGAACCAGAGGACCGTCTCGATGACCATGATCATTCCAGCGATAACGAGCACAAAGCGCGGGGTGCCGGGACCGGCCACGATCGTGAAAAGGCCGAGAAAAAAGAGACCTGCCTTCGGGTTCGATATGTTGGTGAGAAACCCGGTCCACACGGCATTAAGAGGTGAAATATCTTTTTGTGCCTTCTCAGGCGACGTGTCCACACCAAACGAGCGCGCGGCTATCGAGCGGATACCCATGGAGAAAAGATATGCTGCTCCGAAATACTTGATCATGCTGAACAGAACGGGAGACCTCGCGATGATGACCGCGATCCCCGCTATGAGGTATGTAACATGGAGCGCGACGCCCAGGGCGAAACCCACGGCCGTGAAAACCCCTGACCTTCGGGAATACATCAGGGAATTCCGTACGCACATGACGAAATCCGGGCCGGGACTGATGACCCCGAATGCCTGGATGATGGCTATCGTTCCGAGAAGGTGAAGGTTATCCATATAAAAGCAGGCTATGGGCTACGGGCGATAGGGGATGGGGGATCATATGTTTTCAGCAGCCCTGTCGTAAATTCCGGTTATCTTCATCTTTTTTCTGCGAAGCCCCGCCGTGTGGCGCCGGAGGTCGAGGACAACGACCGTGATATTGTCTCCGCTTCCCGCTTCCTTTGCCATCTCCGATATGTATCGGGCCGCCGCCTGAGGGTCGTCATAGAGCCTTGCCGCCGCAATGACCTCTTCCGGGGAAAGGACGTCCCAGACGCCGTCACACGCGAGGACGGCCCGGTCATTCTCTGTTCCCAGCGTTCCTTCAATAATGCGCGGTTCCGGGGTAACGAACGGTTTGAGGCACACATCGCCAAGCGCCCGGCTTATGGCGAGAATGCCCCCGACACGGGGCACGCCGAACACCGCAACGGTACCTCCGAGCGCCTCGATACGGGCGAGCTCGGGGCCATCACCGGGCTTGTGGTCCCGGGTGAGTACGCGGACACCTTCCCCCGTCCCTATGATCACCCGGGAATCACCCGTATTGGCAGCCATGAACCGGTCCCCCCTGATGTAGAGCTGGACGGCGCACGTTCCCGCCCTGGCCCGTTTTTTTGCGATATATGCATCGACCTCGAGATACGCCTTCCTTAAAAGGTCGGCTTCGCTCCTGCGGCCGGGCCCCGGTTTCCTCATTTCCATCTTCAGGGCATGGAGAAACACCGGCGTCAGCATTTCGGCAGCTACCCGGGCAGGCCGTCTTCCCCCGTGCCCATCATATATCTCCGCGCTGAAAAACGACATCTCCGCATCTTCGTACACTGCGTGCTCATCTTCCATGGCATCGCGGAAACCAATGTCATCACTGATGCCGTACGGGATATTCATCTGGGATATTGTACCCCATACTTTCAGGTTTGGACAGGACTTAAAAGGGAATTGCAAACAGCAAATCAACACTTGCAAAAATGCGGGTTTACGTTCTATAATAGGTACTTCCATGAAATTCGAAGAAGGGCTGAAGAAACTGGAGGATATAGTCAGGACCCTTGATGAAGGGAAGATACCTCTTGACGAAGCCCTGGACCTTTTCAAAGAGGGGCTTGCCCTGACAAAGGAACTGTCAAAGAGGCTCGACGAGGCAGAAAAAAAGGTCGAGGTCCTTATAAGAAAAGAAGGGGGCGGGGTCGAGAAGGTCCCCTTCACCGGAGAAGATGAATAGTGGATCTGTCGAGTTACCTGCACGACAAAAAGATCATAGTTGAAAAGGCATTGAAGGACATCTGCACGAGTTTTGTGTCGACACCGGGTGTCCTGAGGGATGCCATGGAATACATGCTCCTCAGCAACGGAAAAAAGATCCGGCCGATACTTGCCATCGCGGCCTGTGAAGCGAAAGGCAAGAGCACCGACGATTTCCTGCCATGCTTCTGCACCCTCGAGATGATACACACGTACTCCCTCATCCACGACGACCTTCCCTGTGTCGACAACGACGACGTCCGCAGGGGCAGACCGACCTGCCACAAGGCCTTTGGCGAGGCGGTGGCGATCATGGCCGGCGACGGACTCCTGACGGAAGCCTTCAGGGTGCTTGCCGATCCCCGTTTCTCGGAAAGGGTAAGCCCGAAAGTATCCCGGCAGATCGTCTTCGAGATCGCGTACGCGGCCGGGGCGGAGGGAATGGTGGGCGGCCAGGTCATGGACATTATATACGAGAACAAGGAAGGCACGAAGAACATCCTTCATTATATCCATTCTCACAAAACAGCGGCCATGCTCCGCGCGGCGGTCCGGGTCGGCGCCCTGGCCGGGGGGGCAAAGGCACGGGAACTGAAAAATTTCACCCGGTACGGTGATGCCATAGGCCTTGCGTTCCAGATAATGGATGACATACTGGATGCTGAAGGCGATGAGGAACTCGTCGGCAAAAAATTGAAGAAAGACGCTAATAAGCAAACCTATGTAAAACATTACGGTATCCTGGCCTCAAAATTGAAGCTCGAACAACTCGTTGATGAAGCAGTCAAATCAATAGCATTTCTGGGAGAGAATGGCCGTATTCTTGAAGACATAGCGCGCTTCGTCGGCAACAGGGCCTCATAAATGCTTCTGGAAACAATAAATTCCCCCGCAGACCTGAAAAAGCTGTCTCTTTCCCAGCTTATTGAGCTTGCGGCCGAGATACGGCCATTCATCACGAAGGTCATATCCGACACGGGCGGCCACCTCGCCTCAAATCTCGGTGCAGTCGAGCTCACGCTTGCGCTTTACTACATCTTTGACACCCCGCACGACAGGATAATCTGGGATGTCGGCCATCAGTGCTACACGTGCAAGCTCATCACCGGCCGCCGCGACAGTTTTCCGACCATACGGCAGGACGGAGGCTTAAGCGGTTTTCCCTGCAAAGCTGAGGGCCCTTACGATGTCTTTGACACGGGCCATGCCAGCAATTCCATATCCGTAGCGACGGGGCTCGCGGAGAGCAAGGCGAAAACGGGCTCCACGTCGAAGATCATAGCGGTCATCGGCGACGGGTCGCTCACGGGGGGCATGGCTTTTGAAGCCTTGAACCACGCCGGGCACCTCCGCAGCGACCTCATCGTTGTCCTCAACGATAACGAGATGTCCATATCCAAGAATGTCGGGGGGCTTTCGACGCATCTCAACCGCATCATGACCGGCGAATTCATGAGCGGCATCCGCGAGGAACTGAAAAACCGGATGAAGAACATGCCGACGGTCTATAAGACGGCCCGGTACCTGGAAGAAGCGGTCAAGGGCATATTCGGCCCCGGCATGCTTTTCGAGGAACTCGGCTTTACATACGTGGGGCCTGTGGACGGCCACAACATCGAATATCTCTGTGAAACTTTCCGGAATGTGAGCAGGCTGAAAGGCCCGCTCCTTGTCCATGTGATCACCCGGAAAGGAAAGGGCTATGCCCATGCAGAGGACGATCCGGAAAGGTTCCACGGCATCTCCACGTTCGAGTTGACGACGGGGCATTCCCTTTCAAAGGGGAAAAAGACATATACCGACATATTCGGCGAGACGATCATCGAACTCGCAAAAATGGATGACCGCATCGTCGCCGTAACCGCGGCGATGGGCCTCGGGACCGGCCTCGACAAGTTTTCCGACATGTTCCCCGACAGGTTCTACGATATCGGCATCGCCGAGCAGCACGGGGTGACATTCTCCGCTGCCCTGGCACTCGGGGGTTTGAAGCCCATAGTCGCCATTTATTCCACGTTCCTCCAGAGGGCGTACGACCAGATCATCCTCGATGTGTGCCTCCAGAACCTCCCCGTTGTCTTCGCCGTCGACAGGAGCGGCCTCGTCGGGCAGGACGGCCCGACGCACCACGGTGTGTACGACCTCACGTATTTCCGCCATATACCGAACATGACCCTCATGGCGCCCCGGGACGAAAACGAGCTGCGGCACATGATCTACTCGGCATACCGCTACAACCGGCCGTGCGCCATCCGCTACCCGCGCGGGGATGCGCTCGGCGTCCCCATCGACAGCGAATTCAAGATGATAGAGTTCGGCACATGGGAACTCCTCAAAGAGGGGGAAGACATCACGATCATCGCCTGCGGGATCATGGTCTCCATAGCGATGGAAGCGGCGTCAATGCTCGAAGCGGACGGGATAAGGACAGGCGTCGTAAACGGCCGTTTTATAAAACCGATGGACGAAAAACTCCTTCTCGATGTCGCGTCACGGACCCGCCGGATCATCACGCTCGAGGAGAATGTCGTGATCGGGGGCTTCGGAAGCGGGGTCTCCGAGGCGCTCAGCCGTGCCGGGGTATGCCTGCCCTTCAAATCAGCGGGTATCCCCGACACCTTTGTCACACACGGCAAACAGGACACCCTGCGCAGGTCTCTGGGCCTTGACCGTGACAGCATCGTAGGGACGATCACTCAGTGGGTAAAGAACGCGTAGATGTCCTTCTCGCGAGGTCCGGCCTCGCACCTTCCCGTGAAAAAGCACAGGTCCTCATTATGGCGGGAGCCGTCTGGGCAGACGGTCAGAAGGTCCTCAAAGCCGACACCAGGGTCGAACAGGGCGTACACCTCGAAGTAAAGGGGAACCCCATTCCCTATGTCAGCTTCGGCGGGATCAAGCTCAAAGCCGCCATCGATGCCTCCGGAATAGACGTCACGGGCCGGGTTGCCCTCGATGTCGGCTCATCCACGGGAGGGTTTACCGATTGCCTCCTTCAAGCGGGCGCCCGCAAGATATACGCGGTAGATTCCGGGACCCATCAGCTCCATGAAAAATTGCGGAAAGACGACCGGGTCATACTCAAGGAGAATTTCAACGCGCGGTACCTTCACTTCGACGACATCGGAGAGATCGTCGATATCGTCACGATAGACGTATCGTTCATTTCGCTCAAGAAGATAATCCCGGCCGTGACCGGCCTCGTCAGGGAAGGAGGCTCTATCATTTCCCTCGTGAAACCGCAGTTTGAGGTAGGCCGGTACAATGTCGGAAAGGGCGGGATCGTAAAGGACGGCCGGCAGATAGAGGCCGTCATGGAGGATATCAGGCGGTTCGGTGAAGGGCTTGGCCTCCTTGCCCTGAAAACGGTTGAAGCACCGCGGGAAAAAGAACGCAAGAACAGGGAATATTTCATACTATGGGAAAAGTTAAGCTCCCCGAACAGGTAAAGTTGTTTGCCAGTCTGATCTTCCATGACGATGTTGACCTCGACGCCGTTTTTGAAAGCCTCACCGGGCTTGCCGGGACGATAGAGGAAAAATCGGGCCCTGCCCTGTTCACCCATACCACGTATTACGATGCAGAAATGGGGAAAGGCCTCAAGCGCTGCTTCATTCTCTTCGAGCCTGTCTTTGACCGCGATATCCTCCCTGATATCAAACTGGCGACAAACGGGATCGAGGAAGAGTACGCCGTCGACGGCAGAAGGAAGGTCAACATAGACGCTGGATATATCGCACTCGAACATGTTATACTCGCAACCACAAAAGGATATGCGCATCGGCCCTACATCGGTAAGGGGATACACGCCGACCTCACCCTGATGTTCATAAGCGGCTCGTACCGTGCGCTCGAATGGACATATCCGGATTACGCTGAGCTTCAGACCATAGCGCTGTTCAATGCATGGAGGGGATCGTTGAAGCGGGGCCTCAAGGAAGCCCGGCATGGGCTTTAAGCAATGAGAGGTGGAGTATGCCGAACAGTATGACAGGATTTGCCAGGATCGAGAAAGAATTCCCCCAGGGTAAAATAATGTGCGAGGCCCGGGCACTGAACAGCCGGTACCTCGAGATGAACATACGGCTCCCCCGGCCGGATTATGCCGCCGAGCAAAAACTGAGGGACCTCATCAAGAAAAATGTGAGGCGAGGGAAAATAGACGTAACGATAAAGTGGGAGAAAGCCGTCGAGGAGATCACCATTCCGAGGATAAACGAGAATATCGTCGGACAATACGCGGCTATGGCGCGGGACCTCAAGGATACATACGGGATCACGGGAGACCTCACCGTCGAAAGCGTGCTCGGGTTGAAGGATGTCTTTGTCTACGAGGAGAACCACTCTCTTGCAGAGGATGTTGTGACGACGATATGCGCGGCGCTTCTCGATGCCCTCAATGAAGAGCGGGGCCGTGAAGGCAGCTACATTGCCGGGGACCTGACGGAGCGCATGGAGACAATAGGAGCGACTGTCCGCGAGATCGAAGCGGGATGGCCCGGCGTCATCACGGCCCACGAAGAAAAGCTTCGGGCCAAGATACACGAGGTCACACAATCGTCCGAGATCGATGAATCCCGCATCCTGCAGGAACTGGCGATCTACATGGAGCGCCTCGATATATCGGAAGAGATCGTGCGCTTGAGGGGCCATCTCGACAATTTTCGCACGACCCTGGCGTCGGAGGATGCGATCGGGCGGAAACTCGATTTCATTATCCAGGAGATGGTCCGGGAAACCAACACCATCGGCAGCAAATCGAACGACCTGTACATCAACGAGCGTGTCATCCGGATAAAGGTCGAGATAGAGAAGATGCGCGAACAGGTCCAGAACATCGAATAGGCCTGAAAGTCGCCCGGAGGCAAGGTGAACACCGAACGAAAAGGCGTGCTTATCGTTGTTTCCGGCCCATCCGGGGTCGGGAAGTCAACGCTCATTGACCGTTTTCTTGCGGAGGACGGAAAGAGCGCGTTTTCCGTCTCGTACACGACGCGGAAAAAAAGGCCGCATGAGGAGGATGGGACAGACTATTATTTTACCGATGAGGGCACCTTCAAGGCATTGATCGATCAGGGACATTTTCTCGAGTGGGAAAACGTCCACGGTCATTTCTACGGTACTCCCCGTTCCGAGATCATGGCGATCCTCAAGACGGGAAAGGACATAATCCTCGATATCGATGTAAAAGGGGCATTAAGCATCAAGGGACAGTGCCCGGCGTCCCGCCTCATATTCATCGAACCCCCATCTGTGACCGAATTGAAGAATCGTCTGCTGCTGCGGGGAGAAAAGGAGATCGACACGCGCATGAAGCGTGTCGAAGAAGAAATTGCACTCAGGGGACAATTCGGGTATACTGTTCTGAACGATGACCTTGGAAAGGCCTATACAGCGTTCCGGAAGGCGATCGAAGAGATAAGGAGACAGATGAATGGCACGAATAACTGTTGAAGACTGTATGGAAATGGTGGAAAACCGCTTCGAACTGGTCCATCTCGCCGCCCGGCGCTCCAAACAGCTTATAAAAGGGGCGAAACCCCTCACAAAATCAACGAACAGGGAGATCGTAACGTCCCTGCGCGAGATCGCTGAAAAACAGGTCTATTTCGAAAAGAAAGAAACGCTGGAAACAAAGGAAAAAGAAACGCCCCTGCAGCTGTCCACGTTTACTCCGTAAACGCAGGCTACGGGCGATAGGCTATGGGCTATGGGACTCATCCCGCAGCCCATTTTTTTCACCCATCCCCCGTAACCCGTCTTTCCCCATCGCCTATCGCCTATCGCCTATCGCCCCTTTTCTTGACTTAAGTCAAAGCACTAATTTTCCCCTGTGCTATCCTTCCTGTATGATTCAGAACCAACAAATTTAAGGAGGGTTATATGTTTTGTTATCAGTGTGAACAGACGGCAAAGGGAACAGGATGCACGAAGGTCGGTGTATGCGGGAAACAGCCCGACGTGGCCGCGCTTCAGGACCTCCTGGTGTACATGGTGCTGGAGCTATCATTTTTTGCCAGGCAAGGACTTAGATACGGGATAAAGACCGACCGGGAAACGAACCTTCTCACGATGGAGGCCCTCTTCCATACCCTGACGAATGTCGATTTCGATCCGGACTTTCTCAAGGCGACGCTTGCCCGCGTTGCCGCGAAACGCGATCTTCTGATCAGCGCCATCGGGGCAAAAGGCGGCAGCACCGTGCTCCCCGGCGGCAAGAGCCCGACCAAACTTGATCCGACCATCGAGGGCCTTGTTAGGCAGGGTGAGGCAGTCAGCTTCCTGGTGGTGAAAAATGACAATGCGGATATTTCATCCCTGATGCATACGCTCGTGTTCGGACTGAGGGGCGTGGGGGCTTACGCCTATCATGCAGCCCTTCTTGGCAAGGAAGATGACACGGTCTATAACTTCATATACGAGGCGCTTTCCGAGGTTATCGAGAATAAGCTCGGCCTCAACGAATGGCTGGGCCTCGTATTGAAATGCGGCGAGATCAACCTGAAGGTGATGGAGCTTCTCGATGCCGCGAACACGGAGACATACGGCCACCCTGTCCCCACGGAAGTGCCGCTCGGGGCGAAAAAAGGAAAGGCCATACTCGTCTCAGGGCACGACCTCAAGGACCTCGAGGCGATCCTCAAACAGACCGAGGGCAAGGGGATCTTCGTTTATACGCATGGCGAAATGCTCCCGACACACGGTTACCCGGGCCTGAAGAAATACCCGCATTTCTACGGCCACTACGGGACCGCCTGGCAGAACCAGCACAAGGAATTTGCGGTCTTTCCCGGGTCCATCGTCATGACCACGAACTGTATCCAGAAACCGCTGGATTCGTACAAGGACAATATTTTCACCGTCGGCCCCGTCGGCTGGCCGGGCGTTAAGCACCTGACCGGTGATGACTTTACGCCCGCAATAGACAGGGCCCTCGCCCTGGCGGGCTTTACCGCAGACTCCGATGGCGGTTCGGTAATGGTGGGCTTCGCCCGCAACGCAGTAATGAGCGTCGCCGGTACGGTCATCGACGCGGTGAAGGCAGGCAAGATCCGCCATTTCTTCCTGGTCGCCGGGTGTGACGGCGCCAACCCGGGGAGGAACTATTACACCGAATTCGTTGAAAAGGTCCCTGAGGATTGTATCGTGCTCACGCTTGCATGCGGAAAGTTCCGCTTCTTCGATAAGAAGCTCGGCGATATCGGCGGGATCCCGCGGCTTCTCGACATCGGGCAATGTAACGATGCCTATTCGGCGATCCAGATAGCCGTCGCGCTCGCGAATGCATTCAATGTCGGCGTCAACGAACTGCCGCTCTCCCTCATCCTGTCCTGGTATGAGCAGAAGGCCGTGGCCATCCTCCTGACGCTCTTCTACCTCGGGATCAGGAACATCCGGCTCGGGCCCACACTGCCCGCATTTGTGACCCCCAACGTCCTCAACGTGCTCGTCGAGAATTACAACATCAAGCCGATCACGACACCGGAGCAGGATCTGAAAGAAATACTGGGCGGATAACGGCAAAAGGCTAACGGCTAACGGGAAGGAACCATATGAACGGGGCTGGCGAAAGGCCGGCCCCTTCAAGAATAGGGGTTCAAGATGGCGAAGAGGAAGATCGTTTGTATCGATGAGGAGAAATGCAACGGGTGCGGGCAGTGCGTGGATGCATGTGCGGAAGGTGCTATCGAGCTTCAGGACGGGAAGGCACGGCTCGTCGCTGAAAGATATTGCGACGGGCTTGCGGCCTGTCTCGGCACATGTCCGCAGGATGCCATTTCGATCGTCGAGAGGGAGGCGGAGTCCTTTGATCCCGAGGCCGTCGAAGAGTACCTCGCCCGGAGAATATCAGACAGGGAATGTACGGGCACCACGGCCTCGATAGACCAGGGTAAGGCAATGCCTTGCGGCTGCCCCTCGACAGATATCCAGATGTTCGAGAGAACGGTGCCTTCAGCGGACCGAACCGGCAACACCCCCCTGCCCCGGAACGGATCGGGGCTTACCCACTGGCCGGTCCAGGTCAGGCTTATCCCCCCCACCGCCCCATTTCTTAAGAACGCGGACCTTCTTGTTGCATCCGATTGCACGCTGGCCGCGTATCCCGCCTTTCATGAGGACCTCCTCAAGGGCAGGGTCCTCATGATCGGCTGCCCGAAATTCGATGATACCGCGGAATACATCGACAGGTTCACGCAGATCTTCGCCGTTGCGAATATAAAGAGCGTTACCGTGGCCATAATGGAAGTCCCCTGCTGCTCGAAAATGCCGGCGATCATCCGGGAGGCGCTTCAGAGGTCCGGCAAGCTGATTCCTGTAAAAACTGTCGTTATCACGAGAACGGGCACCATTAAAACCGAATAGGCTCACGTGCCGTCATTCCCTATTGATTTCCTCTCGCCACTTAAACGATACTACATACCATACATATTTCCGGGAGGAGGACTTATGAAGATCACCGATCTCACCAAGGTCGACAAGGGCCTTATGACGATGGAAGGGGCTTTGAAGACATGGAAACAGGTCCCGCTCGCTAAGGTTGACGGCGTGCCGCATTATTCCCTGCGGGTCTTCACAATCGAGCCGGGCGGGCACACACCGTACCACGACCATCCGTTCGAACATATGAACTACATTATCGAGGGACAGGGCGCGCTCGTTGATGCGGACGGCGTTGAGAGGCCGGTCAAGAAGGGGGATTTCGCACTGGTCATGCCGGGCGAGGTCCATCAATATAAGAACACGCAGAGTGACGCGCCGCTCGTCATGATCTGCCTCGTCCCGAAAGATTACGAATAAGCGGCCGTCTGATCAGGCAGTCACGGATTCGATCATGTCCGTGAGTTTCTTGACATCGAAAGGTTTCGCGATAAACGGGTGACCGCCGACATATCCTCCCTGCCGGTCCACCTCGTCCTGGCTGATAAGGCCGGTGAGAAAGATTATCGGGATAGAGCTCGTTGACGCGTCCTCACTGAGGTTCTCGGCAACCCTTCCTCCATCCATACCGGGCATTTTGATGTCGAGAAGGATCACGTCCGGCATCATCTTTCTGGCAAGCTGTATCCCGGCCGCCCCGGTCTGGGCTGTCGTAACCTGGTATTTCATTGTCTGATGGAGCAGGGCCTTCGTGACCTCGCAAAGGGTCTTGTCATCGTCTATGAGAAGGACTTTCTTTTTCATCTCACTTGATTGTATCCATCTTCCGCTTGACCGTCAACCTTTGTTGACATTAAAATCTTGTAAAAACAGGGGAGCATCGATGAAGAGAATAGCTTTTTATTTTATTCTTATATGCCTGGCGCTGATACCCGTTCCCGGTAGCGGGGCCGATGTCCTGCTTCATAATACGGTCGTAAAGGCATACTTCAGCCCCGACGGGGGCGCGTTAAAGGCCATGATCAGGCAGATCGACCAGGCAACCCGCGAGATACTGGTACAGAGCTATGTCATGACATCGCAGCCTGTTCAGTCCGCGCTCATCAATGCCCATAAGCGCGGTGTGCAGGTGGAGGTTATATTCGACAGGAACGAACAGAAGGACCGGAAATACGTAACGGCAAAGTTGTTCAAGGCCAGGGGGATCGCGGTGTGGCTTGACGACAGGCACGCCTGCGCCCACAACAAGATAATGATCATCGACCGCGCCACGGTGATCACCGGCTCATTCAACTTCACGTATGCGGCCGAAAAACGAAACGCGGAGAACGTTCTGATAATACCGTCACCCGACCTTGCAGGCCTTTACGCCGACAATTTCCTGGCACACAGGCAGCACTCCCGGAAGTATTGACCCGTTAATCTTCCCGGGGCCCCACGATAAGGTTCAAAAGATAATGGACGATCGACAGGACTATCCCGTAGGCCAGCGCCCACCAGAATCCGGCTACCTGGAAACCTTTGACAAAGTATGAGGCCAGGAGAATAAGGGCCGCATTGATAACGAATGTGAATAACCCGAGGGTCAGGATATTGATCGGCAATGTTATCAGGATAAGGATGGGCCTGAGCAGCACATTGACGATCCCGAGGAACAACGCGACCCAGAGTGCCGTAAAAAAACTTGCAATTCTTACCCCGGGTATTAAGTAGGCCGCGATGAGCACTGCCGCGGCCATGATGATCCATCTAAGGAGTATCCTCATCGAGTGCGGTCTATCCTTTATTCCCGGTAAAATTTGTCTTCCGGCAGCATTTTGAGCGAGATGATCTCCGCTTCGCCGATTATCTTCTCAAGGGCGACGCTGAGCTCGACCATTTTTACCGAGATCATATCGAGCACCGCTGTCATTTTTTCGATATTTTCTTTCGTAACTGACTGATTCTGCGCTATCAGGGCCTCATTCCTCCTGCAGTCCTCGATAAGCTCCCTGTGCATTTCCCATTCTTCGGGCGTCAGGTCCTTCGATGCCAAAAGTTCGTCCACTGTCATTGTGACCTCCCTGTACCCTACCCCTTCCGTTATTCTATCCGTTCGCGGCCAAAAAGGCAATGATTGAGACGTAAATCGCGAAATGTAAAACGCAAACCGTTTATGCGGGACCAGGGACAGACCGCGTCAACTTCCTTTCACGATTCACGTTTCACGTTCTGCCGTCACTCCCGAGATTGACTTATGGCAGAGTATGAAGCATATTTAAGTCGAGGTCCGTGGTGCCGAAGAAAAACATACCTGAGCCGGAGATTGGAAAGCGGTTCCAGAACGAGACAAAATACACGCCTGAATCGCTCGCCGGACACACGCTCAATTTCGCGTCGATCCCCCCGGCCTTCAAAGAATACTCGAACCCCCTTCTGCGGGTATCCCTTCCCGAACCGAAGGCAAAGGGCGAAACAAATATCTGGAAGCTTTTCCTGAAAAGAAGGTCGAGGAGAGACTACATCGCAGACAGGCCGCTCAGGCTCAACGACCTTTCCGCCCTCCTGTGGGCAACCCAGGGGCTTACGGCCCAGTTCGGGGACACCTTTTTCAGGACCGCGCCCTCGGCGGGGGCCCTTTACCCGGTCGAGACGTATCTCTACGTGCGGACTGTGGACGGGCTGGAGGAAGGAATATATCACTTCCGGCCGGGCGACTACGACCTGGAGCTTTTAAAAAGGGGCGATTTCGCGGTCCAACTCGCCGAAGCGGCGCTCCAGCAGTCCGTGATTGCACGCGCCCAGGTCACGTTCATCTGGTCGGCGATCATTGCGCGGGGACAATGGAAATACAACCAGCGGGCCTACCGCTACGTGTACATCGACGCGGGGCACATTGCGCAGAACCTCTACCTTGCCGGGGAGGGCCTCGGGCTCGGCATATGTGCGGTCGGCGCATTTTACGACGATGACATCAACAGGATCATGGGGTTTGACGGTGAGGACGAAACGGTGATCTATATGGCAACCGTCGGCTTTCGGTCACCCGATCAAACGATCTGAACAAAAGGAGCTATCATGTACGAACAGGGAGTTATCAGGCCGCCCAGCGAGGCCCAGAGCTTATTGATACGCGCAACGAGGAACTGCCCCTGGAACCAGTGCATCTTTTGTCCGGCATACAAGGGCGTCAAATTTTCACGGCGCACGGTCGAAGAGGTCAAAAAAGACATCGACAACATGGAAAAGGAATACGCCGCGTACAAGGGAATGATCCGGTCGGCCTTTCTCCAGGACGCGGACAGTCTTGTACTCAAGACATCCGACATACTCGAGATACTCACATATGCGAAAGAAAAATTTCCGGGCCTGGAACGGATAACGACATACGCCCGTGCGACAACGCTTAAGCGAAAGACCGTGGAAGAGCTCAAGGAGCTTTGCAAAGCCGGCCTCACGCGGATACATGTCGGCCTGGAGAGCGGTTCAGCGAACGTGCTCAAGATGATACGAAAGGGCATTACACCCGAGGATATTGTAGAGGGCGGCAAAAAGGTTGTTGAGGCAGGCATGTCGTTATCTGAATACATCATGCCGGGTGTCGGCGGCAAGACAATGAGCGCGGAGAATGCCGTAGAGACCGCACGGCTGTTGAACCAGGTAAAACCCGATTTTATCCGGGTGAGGACATTTGCAATGCATCCGATGTCGCCTATGCGCAAACTCGTGGAAAACGGGACCTTCGTGGTCATGAATGACATCGAAATAGTCGAAGAGATACGCCTCCTTGTTCAAAACCTCGACGAGATGCGCACATATTTCTCCTGCGGCGATTTCAGCCTGAACCTCCTGATGCAGGTGGACGGGTACCTCGACGAAAAGAAAGCGTACATGCTCTCCGAGCTTGACAAATTCCTTGCCCTGACGCCCGATCAGCAGAAGATTTACACCCTGCTCAGGCGTACGTCATACATGCAGTACCCCATCGAGGCAGTGCAGAACGAAGAGGTCATGAAAAAGATCCTTCCCGAGATCGAAAAACTCGAAAAGGATGGCCCGAACGGGTTTCACAACTACATAGAAACGCTGAAGTCGTACCAGTTGCCGCAACCGCAGACGGATGACTGGCAATAAGACCGTTCTGCGTTCTACGTTCCGCGTTCTACGTTGATACAATTATTGTTTTTTTGTCTTTAACGTAGAACGTAGAACCTGGAACGTAGAACCCTCACGCAAGTCGCCTCGCCAATTCCGACGGCAGTATCACTTCCAGCCGTATGGGGCCTTCGCGGAGAAGGTTTTCCAGTTTGACCTTCCTTTCCGCGAATTTTTCCACAAGTTCCCCGTCTATCGTGAGGTGATAATCGATGCTGTTGAGAAGGGCATGGGCGACATGGGAAATATGGCGGTCGATCTCTTCCTGACAGTATTTTTTCCGGACAATGTCAAGGATGAAGCCGATGTGGCTGTCCTGCAGGGGAAGCCGGGGGCAGCTCTTCTTCCCGATATTGACGACCCTGTTGAGAAGGCCGAGCAGTCTCTTGCATGCCTCTGCCTGGGGGCCCTTCAGGTCGGGATGATAGTCGTATTTGGGCAGAATATTCATCAGGACCGACCAGTTGAGATCGTATTGAATGTGCTTCATATCGGCCCAGACCTTTATATCATAGACCGTATGCAGGGCCGCGGCACAATCCCGCAGGATTGCGGTTTCCTGGTCACGCCCCGGGTCAGCCGGCGTTTTCGGGCCGTTTCGCATGACGGAGGCAATATGCTGGTAAAGGCGGGGATGGGCATGTTCGCCCACCATATCATCGTGGCCGCTTATGATCTCCAGACGGTCATAGAGGTCTACAATAGCGCGCCAGTGGTCCGTGTCGGCGTGGTCGCTCTCGGGCCATTTTTCAAACGTGTCGATATTGTCCGTGATCTGAAAGGTGTCCGTAACGCATAGCCCGCCCCGGTTCATATGAATGACGAAGTCGAGCTCCATCTCGTCCACGGATGTGACGAGGCTCAATTTCTCTTCCTCAAAGAGCTGCCACAATGCCGCGATCGCCTGTTTTTCCGCTGCAAGCCCTTTATCGACGATGCTTTCGCGCGCTGCAAGGTCAAGGATGTAGTAGTCGACGTAGGCATTGGGATGCCGTGTTCTTGCCATGTGTCACCTGTGTTTCCGTTTTATCGTATGCTGGTCGATGAGCCCTGTCGAGTACGAACCTGTTCCCTGGCGAAGACGAGCGTCCGAGATAGACCGTAGATCCCTGTAATACCCTTTCCCCCTATCCCCTGCTGTATTATAACAAATGTTAAAAAGAATAGAAGAGATATTTGCGGCCGCCCTGCCCGTCGCACCCTGAGTTTTTGCTTTGTTATTGAAATAGGCGCACTTTGACTATATTGTATTATCGATGAAAGTGCAGGGACCATGCCGGGCATGGATCACAGGGCTGGTAGAGCGGTCATGGAAAGGCGGCGGGCCCGTCATAGCGAAAGGTATGGGGAATTTCGAGACGATCAGTGAATTTGACGATGAACGCCAAGTGGTATATATAATGAAAGTAAAATGTCCCGCCGTCGCACATGCCGCACGGAGCGAAATCGGGACATACATAGCGCACGTGAGGTGACGAGGCGATGGCAGCAAAACAGGACTACTACGATCTTCTGGGCGTATCAAAGACCGCAACCGAAGAGGATATAAAGAAGGCGTACCGCAAACTGGCATTGAAATATCACCCCGACCGCAACCCGGGCAACAAGGAGGCCGAGGAGAAGTTCAAGCAGATAAACGAAGCATACGCTGTATTGAGCGATCCTGAGAAACGCAAACAGTTCGACCAGTTCGGTATGGGAGGCTTCCAGCAGCGCTACAGCGAGGAAGACATATTCAGGGGATTCAATGTCGGCGATCTTTTCAAGGACCTGGGCTTTGGCGGCGGCGACATCTTCAGCATGATCTTCGGGAACCGGGGGGCCGGCCGGGGCAGCCGCCAGCAGAGGCAGCAGCAGCCCTGGGATTTCGGCGATTACATAACGCGCGAGCAGCGCGGGGCTGAGGCGAGCCGCGATCTCGACCTTCATTATGAGCTGGAGATCCCGTTCATGGACGCCATGCACGGCGCGGAAAAGAGGATATCGCTTGCGACGCAGTCAGGGACCGAAGAGGTCAATGTCAAGATACCGAAAGGCATAGCCACCGGCAAAAAGCTGAGGTTGAAAGGCAAAGGCAACACGGGACGGCCCGGACAGCGCGGCGACCTGTACATTACGATGAAGGTCGGGGAACACCCGGTCTTCAAGCGTACCGGGAACGATCTGTACGTCACAAAAGAAGTGAAGGTCACCGACGCCCTCCTCGGGACCGTTGTCGAGGTCCCGTCCATAGCAGGTCCGAAACGGGTAACGGTCCCGCCGGGCCTGAGAAGCCATTCAAAGGTCCGGCTCAAGGGCCTTGGCGTCCCGGGCGAGAACGGCGACGAATACGTGGAGGTCGTTATCGATATCCCGAAAAAGTTGACCGAAAAACAGAAAGCCCTTCTCGAAGAATTACGAAAGGAAGGCCTGTAATGCTTCCGCGAAGGCACATCCTCGATGTCTGGGAGATTATCAAGGACACCGAAGACCTGAAATCCATGGCAACGATCACACTTGCCATCGATGCGATCAAGTACATGCACAACGAACCGAAAAAGGACCACCTCGTCGAGGCCCTCGAATTGAACGAGTTCATATGCTTCATGTTCCCCGCCAGGAGGCCGAAGAACAGGTCCCTTCTTTATCATGTGGTCTCCGACCTGGTCGGGCTCCTCATGTACGGGATACCCAATACGCGCAAGTATGCCATAGAAAACATCGAAACGATCAACTACTCCGAAAAGAACATGGAGATATACCCCGTCATCGAAGTGTGGAACATGCTCAAAACAAGGGTCAGGAGGGCGAAGGGCGGGACCGATGACATCATCGAAGGGTTCATACGCAAGATCCGCGTCGAGATGGACGTCCTGGACAGATTCCCTTTCGTGGAAGATATCTTTGAGGAATCGAAGGTGCGGATCAAGGAATGGCTCCCTTCATTCGCGAGCTATTACGACGAGAGCCGGAAGACCGTGCGCGGCACATACGACAAATGGTGGGCGACATGGATGTGCAAAACCAGCAAGGAAGAGGTGCTCGGCACCATGGTCGAACGTCTTGCCGCTCAGGCCAGGAACGAGTACAACACCGTGATCGACAAGGATGAAGTCTTCTCCTCCATCCTGTCAAACCCGCAGGCCAACAGGGACGAAAACGAACAGTTCACCCGCTGGTATAAGGAAGGCGTAAATTTATTATTAAAAATTTAACCGGCAGGGTTGACAAAAACTTCCCCTGATCCTTATATTAATTCTGGCAATTGTTTTTCGTAATTGCTAATTCAACAACCAAGAAAGGAGTGTGAAACAATGAAGGTTAAACCATTACAGGACAGAATTCTTGTCAAGAGAATCGAGGAAGAGGAAAGAACGAAGGGTGGCATCATCATTCCTGACGCCGCGAAAGAAAAACCACAGGAAGGCAGGG
>ERZ1645192.858-NODE-858-length-25487-cov-6.733171_pt1 | contig 25487 bp, 22 predicted proteins | sample MGYA00575354_ERZ1645192 | MGnify/ENA primary metagenome ERZ1645192 (study PRJEB40844, sample SAMN11349763) | freshwater sediment metagenome | isolation source: river sediment | host: Sediment | place: India: Faizupur Khadar , New Delhi | collected 2017-02-21 ... | reverse complement strand
GTTCGGGGTCGTTTATTTCTGGAAAATAGTTCCGGTGGTGCGAGGTCACCTTCCACCCAGCCTTTGCAAAGAGCTTGACTGTGGCCTCTTCAAGTGAACCCTTGGGAATGCCGATACGCATGATTTTTCCGTCAACCATTATCTGTAAACCTCCTTGGGATCGAACATCATGGGAGAGCAGTCCGTCCACTGCCCCTGCGCGTCGCGTTCGCGATAAAAACAGCTTCTGCGTCCCGTATGGCAGGCCGCTCCACCGACTTGGTCCACGATGATGAGCACCGCGTCCCGGTCGCAGTCCAGGCGGATGGACCTGACCTTCTGCACGTGGCCGGACGTGCCGCCCTTGTGCCACAGGCTCTGGCGACTGCGGCTGTAGTAGTGCACCTCGTTTGTCCTGAGCGTCTCGTTCCAGGCCTCCTCGTTCATGAAGGCGAGCATAAGCACTTCCCCGCTCGCTCCGTCCTGGGCGATGACCGGCACCAGCCCGCCGGCCTTGTTAAAATCAGGTAAATCACGTTTATCCATTGATGAATCCTTGTTCATTCTTCCTTTCTCCCTGCGTACGCTCCACCTCGGTCTTGAGCTGGCCGCAGGCCGCCGCGATATCCTGTCCTTTGCTTTTGCGCAGGGTTACAGTGAACCCCTTTTTGCGCAGAAATTCCTCGAAGGCCATCACTGCTGCTGGGTCCGGTGCCTCGTAGGCGATCCCCGGTCCGGCGTTATAGGCAATGAGGTTGATCTTGCATTTGAGGTGCGACAGAAGGCGCACAAGTTGCCGGGCATGCTCGATCCCGTCGTTGACACCCCGGATGAGGATGTATTCGATCGTCACTCGCTCCCGGGGTCGCAACTCGAATTCCTGCAGGGCCTTGATCAGCTCTTCGATGGGCCATTTGGCCGCGCCAGGCATGAGCCTCTTCCGGATATCCTGGGTCGGGGCGTGCAGGGAAATGGCCGGCAAGGCCAGTCCTTCCCTTCCGAACACGTCCAGCTTTCCCTTGATGGCGCACGTCGACAGGGTGATCCGCCGCCGGGAGAATTCCAACCCCTCAGGGTGGGAGAGGATGTGCAGACTCTTTCTCACCTCGTCCCAGTTCAACAACGGTTCTCCCATGCCCATATACACCAGATTCTTCACTTCCACGGCCAAACCATGCCCCCGCAAATGCTCCCTGGCCACCAGCACCTGGGCCGCGATCTCGCCTCCGGTCATGTTCCGCACATACCCCATCTGCCCCGTACTGCAGAAACTGCAGCCCATGGGACAGCCGACCTGACAGGACAGGCATTGCGTATAGCGGCTTTTGTCCGGGATAAGCACCGTTTCCACCGTTGCCCCGTCAACCATGCGCAGCAGAAACTTGATGGTCCCGTCGGAACTGGTGCGGACTTCGGTCACCTCGGGCCAGGCAATGGCCCATTCCTGGGCCAGGTCCTCCCGGAATTCCCTGGCCAGGTTTGTCATGGGGCCATACTCGCGCACACCCCGCCGCCACAACCACTGCCAGAGCTGTCGGGCGCGGAACGCCTGATGTCCCATGGCCAGGACCGCGTGCTCCAGTTCAGGATAGATCAGTTCAAGAATGTTGCGCATTGTGCATGGTTGGTTCCGGAATCGCGAAGGCACAAAGAGCGACAATCCTGCGCTCCTCGTGCCTTCTGCTGAAGAAGAAACCGAATAATCCTGGTTATTAAAGCTGATTCATCTCTTTATACGCAATGACGAAACGTTTGGCGTCTTCAATGCTGTTCACATCGCCGGCGATCTGGGCCTGCAGCAAGCTGTCCCGGATCAGACCTACTGCCGGACCGGGCTTGATCCCGGCGATGTCCATAATCTGCTTGCCGTTCAAGAGCGGTTCGAGCAGTTCCTCCCGGATATCTGCCCGCTCGAGCATTTTCATGTTGTGATTGAATTCCGCGTAATTGGCATTGCGCGCCTTGATGTCAGCCCTCGCCATCTCGATGAGCCTGGGATAGTCGTCCAGGGCCTTGAACCGCCGGATGCCCTTGTCCGTAAGCATGAAGAAAAACCGTATGTGGTTGCGGACCAGGTGACAGACCAGATCCACTTCCTCGGTATTGAGCCGCAGGCGCTTCAAAATCTTGCGTGTGACCTTGGCCCCGATGCGATGATGCTGGTAAAACGTCGTCTTGCCACCGTACTGCTCCCCGGCGTAGAGCTTGCCGCAGGCGTGGAAGAGACAGGCCAGGGTGCCGTACCAGTCGTATGGCAACTCCTCAGGATAGTGGCGCATGACCTGCAAGGTATGGCTCCAAACGGACTCAGGACCGACCTCTTCATTGAAGACTTGAAAAATCCGGCTCAAGGCCGCCAGCTCGGGTATAAATCCATGGATGATCATGGAGTTGAAAAGCAGTTCCGCGAAGCGCCACATGTTCTCGGCTTCAACCTTGCGCCATTCGTCCATGATGTCCGTCACAGAGACGTAGTCCAACACCCGACGGGAGGCACGGATAATGGACATCCAGGAATTTTCCTCGATGGGCAGATGGTAGTTGGCTGAAAAGCGCAGTGCGCGTATGGCCCGCAGATAGTCGTGCTTCAGGGTTTCGTCCGGAATGCCCTGGAACTTGATCTGGCCGCCGGCAATGTTCTCGAACCCATCGTACACATCCCTGGAGCGGGGGATGTACGGACAGGCGAGATGGATCGGAAAGCTGTCGTCCTTTTCCAGCTTCCGCAGCATATTGGCCGTGATCTGGGCAACGCATGCCTCTGGGTGGGAGGCGTCAGCCATATCCGCGGGGTAAAAAAGGAAAACGGATCCGCCCTGCTGGATGCGGGCCACGGTCTCGCCGCCGCCCGGGACAGCATCCGGAAAAAGAGCTTTGAGGCCGGTAAAATCGATATCCGTACAGATTTCCACCTCGGCTTCCTTGGAATTGCCAAGAATTTTCCGTTGCAGGGCGGCATTGATGACATAGGCGTCATAGCCGTTGCGCATGATGGTTTTGCAGATGGAGACGGCTTCTCGTATCGGCTGGGGCATCAATCTCTCCTTGAGTGGTCGTGCACGGAAAAAAACGTGCGGAGGAACAGCAAATAAGTTCAGTCATCTTCATCTTTTTCCCCTGACTTGGTCAAGCGGTAGCGGAACTGGCGAAAATTGAGCCCCACCATCTCCGCGGCCCGACCCTTGTGTCCTCCACAACGGCGCAGGGCCTCCTGCAGGACCTTTTGCTCGTGCAGCCCGAGATAGTCGTCCAGGGTCATCTGCCCCGACAAGACCTTCTGCATGCCGCTGTCCTGATCAGCAGTGGCGATCTTCTCGTAAATGACCAGGGAATCAGGCGTGATCATGTCCCCCGGTTCCAGGGCCACTGCCCGCTCGACGATGTTCTCCAACTCCCGGATGTTTCCCGGATAGTCATAGGCCAGCAGCTTGCTCCGGGCTTCCGGAGTGAATCCCCGTATCTGCCGCTTCTGGGACCTGCAGGCCTTGCCCAGAAAATAATCCGCCAGCTGCAAGGCATCCTCGCCCCGCTCCCGCAGCGGAGGCAGGTGCACCTTGACCCCGCTCAAGCGGTAATACAGATCCTCTCTGAACGTCCCGTCGGCAACCCCCTGCTCCACGTTGCGATTGGTGGCCGCGATGATACGCACGTCTGAACGCAGCTCCTCGGTCCCGCCCAGGGGGATGAAGCAGCGCTCCTGGGTGTAGCGCAGAAGCTTGACCTGGGTGGACAAGGCCAGCTCTCCAACCTCGTCCAAAAAAAGGGTTCCACCCTCGGCGACCTCCAGCAACCCCTTTTTGGAACGGTCCGCACTGGTGAAGGCCCCCTTACGAAAACCAAACAACTCGCTTTCAACCAGATTGTCGGGCAGTCCACCGCAGTTGATGGCCAGAAAGGGCTGGGATGTTCGCTGACTTTCATTGTGGATGGCCCGGGCAAAGAGTTCCTTGCCCGTGCCCGACTCGCCGGTGATGAGTACGTTGATGTTGGTCGGGGCGATGCGCCGGACCAGATCGAAGACAACCTGCATCTGGCGGCTCTGGCCAATGATATCTCCGTACTGCTTGCGGATCTGACCTTTAAGCCACGCATTCTCTTCCTTCAGCCGGGCCGTTTCCAAGGTCCGCTCCACGGTGTAGAGCAGATCGTCCAGCTCGAAGGGTTTGCTGATATAGTCCTTGGCCCCGTGTTTCAAGGCCATGATGGCGCTTTTGGCGTCGGCATAGGCCGTGACCATGAGCACTGGAATGTCAGTCCAGGTTTCACGGATGCGCGCCAAGAGATCGATGCCACTTTCCTGCCCCAAACGCAGGTCAAGAAGGATGAGGGCGATATTTTCCTTGTGCAGAATGGACAGAGCTGTGGCCGAGTCGGGAGCGGCCCAGGCTTTATGCCCCTTTTTGGACAGGGCGATTTCCAAAACCTCGCGCAGGCTTAAGTCATCGTCGACAATAAGGATGTTGGCCATGCATGTTTCCTTCGAAGGCGGGCTGACAGGTAAAGGCCGTCCCTCCCGGTTTAGAACGCCGACCCCAACGTGCCGGCCTGCCGGGAGAAAACGCGCCGGCCACCGAGAAAATGGGCCATAACGCGTCCTGGAACCTCCTTGTCCAGACATGGCGTGTTCTTGCCTTTGGACAGCATGACCTCGGGCGTAACCACCCAGGCCTGGTCGGGATCAAAAAGAACGAAGTCCGCTGGATCTCCGGGCCGCAGGGCGTTGCTGGACAAGGCAAAGATCTCTGCTGATTTCCAGCACCACAACCGGGGGATGTCCGCCCAGTCCAGTTCTCCGCCGCGGACCAGCTCGAAGGTCAGGGACAGGGCCGTGTCCAGACCGGAAATGCCGTTGGGCGCTTCGGCAAAAGTCACTTCCTTTTCATGGGCCGCATGCGGGGCGTGATCCGTGACCAGGATGTCGATCACGCCCTGGCGCACGGCCTGACGCATGGCCAGCACATCGTCGCGGGTGCGCAGAGGCGGGTTGACTCTGACATTGGTGTCGTAGCCGTGGACCCTGCTTTCATCCCACATGAGGTAGTGCGGACAGGTTTCGGCCGTAACAGGAATGCCCTGCTCCTTGGCCCGGGCGATGAGTTCCACGGACTGGCGGCAGCTGATGTGGGCCAAGTGGACTGGCAGTTGCAGATACGAGGCCAGGAGGATGTCCCGGGCCACCTGCATGGCTTCGGACACAGTCGGGATCCCCTTGAGACCCAGACGGCTGGAGACCTCGCCTTCGTTCATGACTCCTCCCCTGCCCAGCAAGGGGTCCTCGCAGTGGTCGATGACCTTAAGTCCGAAATCAGCGGCATATTCCATGGCCCGCCGGAAAAGTTCTGTGTTCTCCATCGGCAGGCCGTCGTTGGACAGGGCCACGCATCCCGCCAGGGCCAGTTCTCCTGCCGGAGCGAGCTCTTTGCCCGAGAGCCCCACAGTCAAAGCTCCCACCGGCCGCACCCAGGGACCTTGCGGGAAGGCCGCATGCCCTTGTTGCAGTATGTACCGGGTCACCGCCGCGCAATCGTTGACCGGCCTTGTATTGGCCATGGCCATGACCTGGCCGAATCCTCCCGCGGCAGCGGCGGACAGGCCCGAGGCAATGTCCTCCTTGTACTCCTGCCCGGGCTCCCGCAGATGGACGTGGGCATCGATGAGGCTGGGCAAAAGCAGTAGCCCCTGGCCATCAACAATTTCCACGCCTTCCGCCGAGATGGTTCCCGCCTCCGCCACATCGCAAATCCGGCCCTGGCCAATGAGCAGGTCACAGTCACGGCCTTGCCAGGAGACATTACGTATCAAGCTTTCTACGTGCGCCATGGTGCCACCGTTGGTCTTGGCCTACGCGGAAACGCGGGCCCGGGTGAGGTAGAGATGCAAAAGAGTCATGCGCACTGCCACACCGGAGGACACCTGATCCAGGATGAGGCTGGCCCCACAGTCCGCAAGTTCGGAACTAATCTCAAGCCCTCGGTTCATGGGACCGGGATGCATGATCTTCACATCCGGCGAGGCATCTGCGAGATGCCTGGGGCTGAGGCCATAGGTGCTGGCGTATTCGCGCAAATCCGGTAAAAGCCCGGCCTGCTGCCGCTCCAGCTGCAGACGCAGGCAGATGACCGCATCCACCCCTGCGCAGGCCTTGGCCACATCGGAGAAGATCTCCACCGGCCATGTCGAGGCCGCGGCGGGCAACAGTGTCCGGGGGGCGCAAAGCCGGACCCTGACCCCGAGCATGGTCAGGAGTTGGACATCAGACCTGGCCACCCGGCTGTGGGCAATGTCCCCAAGGATACAAACGGTCTTGCCGGCAAAAGAGTCCCAGACCCGACTCAGGGTGAACCCGTCCAGCAGGGCCTGAGTGGGGTGGGCATGCCAGCCGTCCCCGGCATTGATGATGGAGCATTCCAGCCGCTGGGCCAGAAAGGCCGCGGCTCCACTATCCCAGTGACGGATGACAATGGCATCGGGATGCATCGCCTGCAGGGTCAGGGCCGTGTCCTTCAGACTTTCACCCTTCTGCAGGGAACTGCCGGATTTGGTCAGGCTGAAGGTGTCGGCCGAAAGGCGCTTGCCGGCCATATCGAAAGACGTCTTGGTCCGCGTGGAGGCCTCGGCAAAAAACAGGACAACGCTTTTGCCTTTCAGGATCGGCACTTTCTTGATGGGCCGCTGGTTCACCTCCGCAAACCGGGCCGCTGTCTCGAAGACGTGTTCGACTTCATCCCTGCTCAATTGAGAAATTTCCAGGAGATCCTTGTGCCGCCAATTCATGCGCTACACCTTCCCACGTCAGTTGCTGACACCACGGTGACCAAAAAAAAGGGACCCGGCTACCGCCCGTCCCTTTGTGCTCCAGCGCCTGCTGCATTCCGATCACGCTTCATGGGATGGTCCGTACACGACATGTCCCCGCTCGTCCAGCCAGGTGGAACGCATCGGGGCACACAGCCTGCAGGGCACTGTCCTCGAGCGTTTCTGTGGGGGCCCCCCACTATCCTTCCTCGTCGTCATCTCCCCCATCCCTGAACCCGTCGGCCAGGAACCCGTCATCGGCCGTGTCGTCGAGCAGGCCTCCGCCCTCTTCGAACACGCCACCTCCGGAAGTTGTGCTCGTCTCGGCTGTTTCGGTCGGCACGTGATCAAAGCAGATCACGGTCTGGTCGTCCTCAAGGCGGACCAAGCGCACGCCCTGGGCCGCTCGGCCCACCAGGCTGATGCTGGCAATGCCGATGCGGATGATCTTGCTGCCGGAGGTCAACAGGATGAGCTCGTCGGTGGGGTGGACCATCATAGCCCCTACGACCTTCCCTGTTTTGGGGGTGATGCGCATATTGATGACACCCTTGCCGCCACGCGTCTGGGCCCGGAACTGTCCCACCTGGGTCCGTTTCCCGTAGCCGTTCTCGGCTACGGTCAGAAGTTCCTGCTTGGTGTCCCTGCTGATTACCACGCCAGCCACGACCTGATCGCCCTTGCGCAGGGCGATGCCCTTGACGCCGGTGGCCGACCGACCCATGGCCCGCACTTCTGCGCAGGCAAAACGGATGGAATACCCGTCCACCGTGACCAGGACCATCTCGTCGTCCTCTTCCACCTCGCACACGCCGATGAGTTCGTCGTCCTCACGCATGCCCAGGGCGATGAGACCCGCAGTACGGATGTTGCGGTACAACTCCACGGAACTGCGTTTGACCACCCCCTGGCGGGTATAAAAAAGATAGAATTTTTCACGGTCCAGGTCCCGACAGGTCATGGCCGCAGCGATGTACTCGTTGCTGTCCAGAGGCAGCAGGTTGGCCACGTGCTTGCCCCTTGCCGTGCGGCCCCCCTCGGGAATCTGATGGACCTTGATCTGGTACATCCTGCCCTTGTTGGTGAACAGGTTCATGTACTGGTGGTTGGAGGTGGTCAGAATGGAGGTGATGAAATCCTCTTCCGCCACCTGCACGCCGGTGATGCCTGTGCCGCCACGCCGTTGCTGGCGGTAGTTGTCCAGGCTGGTCCGTTTCAGGTACCCGTTGCGGGACAGGGTGATGACCACTGGCTCGTCCGGAATGATGTCCTCGATATCGATGGAGTCGGGATCGTGGGCCAGGATTTCTGACTTGCGGGGGCTGGCGAAGGTGTCGCGCAGATCTTCCAGCTCCTGGCGGACCACGGCTTTGAGCACGTCCGGGTTTTCGATAACGCTGGTCAGGTATTCGATCTGTTTCAGAAGTTCGGCGTATTCTTCCAGCAGCTTTTCGCGTTCCAGGTTGGTCAGGCGCTGCAGGCGCATGTCCAGGATGGCCTGGGCCTGAATCTCGGACAGGCCGAAACGCTCGCGCAACCTGTCCTTTGCTTCCTGCGGCGTGCGCGAGGCCCGAATAAGGCTGACCACCTCGTCGATAAAATCAAGGGCTATGCGCAGGCCTTCGAGAATGTGGGCGCGGTGCTGGGCTTTCTTCAGGTCGAAACGCGAGCGCCTGATGACGACCTCTCGCCGGTAATCCAGGAAGTGCTCCAGAACCTGCTTGAGGTTCAGCAGCTGGGGCCGGTTGCTGACCACGGCCATCATGTTGATGCCAAAGCTCGTTTCCAGCGAGGTGTACTTGAAGAGCTGGTTGATGACCACGTCCGAGAACACGCCCTTCTTCAGATCCATGACGATGCGGATGCCCTTCATGTCCGACTCGTCACGCAGGTCCGAGATGCCCTCGATCTTACGTTCGTTGACGAGCATGGCTATCTTTTCCACCAGAGTGGATTTGTTCAGGGCGTAGGGAATTTCCCTGACGACGATGGATTCCAGGTCGCCTTTGCGCTTCTCGATCTCAATGCGCGAGCGGATGCGCACGGAGCCGCGGCCGGTGTGGTAGGCCTCGCGGATACCGGACTTGCCGTACAGGAGCGCGCCGGTCGGGAAGTCGGGGGCCTTGATGTAGCGCATCAGCTCGTCGATGGAGGCCTGCGGGTTGTCCAGCAGGTGCAGGGTGCCTTCCACCACCTCGCCCAGGTTGTGAGGCGGAATGTTGGTGGCCATGCCCACAGCGATACCCGACGAGCCATTGACCAGGAGATTGGGGACCTTGGTGGGCAGGACCTCGGGCTCCAGCAGGGAGTTGTCATAGTTGGGCCGGAACTCCACCGTGTCCTTTTCGATGTCTGCCAGAAAAGAGCCGGCCAGCTTGGACATGCGCACTTCGGTGTACCGCATGGCCGCTGCGGCGTCCCCGTCAATGGAGCCGAAATTGCCCTGCCCGTCCACCAGGGGGTCACGCATGTTGAAATCCTGGGCCATGCGCACCAAGGCATCGTACACGGCCGAATCGCCGTGAGGATGGAACTTGCCGATGACATCGCCGACCACACGGGCGGATTTCTTGTAGGCCCGGTTGTAGGTGTTGCCGAGCTCGTGCATGGCGAAAAGGATGCGCCGGTGAACAGGTTTCAGACCGTCGCGCACATCCGGAATGGCCCGACCGATGATGACGCTCAGGGAGTATTCCAGGTAGGATTTCTGCAGTTCTTTCTCGATACTGATATCGGACACATCCACCTCGGTTCAGTGAAGAAGCTATAGGGTTCGCGCTAGATGTCGAGATCGGTGACCAGGAGCGCGTTGCGTTCGATGAATTCACGCCGTGGCTCGACCTTGTCACCCATGAGCTTGCTGAACAGTTCGTCGGCCTCCACCGCGTCCTCAATGCCGACCTGCAGCAGGGTGCGGGCCTCAGGGTTCATGGTCGTGCTCCAGAGCTGGTCGGGGTTCATCTCTCCCAGACCCTTGTAGCGCTGCACGTTGATCCCCTTCTGGGCCAGATCCAAAACCTGGCGCAAAAGGTCGAAGAGACCTGACGCTTCGAGTTCGGCATCCCTGTGGCGGATGGTCCAGACCTGAGCTGGGCAGACCTCACCAATGCGGGCCGTGAGATCCAAAGCGCGGCGGTAGCGTTTGGAGTTGAAGAACTCCACGCCCAGACGAAGGACGTGGTTGTTGGAGTCTGTGAAACGCAGGTAGTACCTTGCCTCGCTGTCCAGGGCTTCGCCGTTCTGGGGCTCATCGTGTTCTCTGACGAGTTCCAGGGCATATCCCCCTTCGGCCATGTGCACGCAGAATGCCCCGTCTGGTCCACTCGTCCGCAGGACGTCCGCCTCGAGCGGCGTGGGAGCGTTCACGATCCTCATGAACAGCGCCTCGGGAATGCCCATGTTGGCCACGTCCACGACCACGTCGCGCAGGGCCAGGATTTTATTCAGGAGCGAGACCAACTCCTCGGCCTCCACCGGAGTCCTGCCGGGCACAGCCAGGCTGACCTCCTCGGCCACGCGTTGGACCAGGAACTCGCTCATCTCGGCCTCGTCCTTGATATACCGTTCGAAGCTGCCTTTGTGCACACGGTAAAGCGGCGGCTGAGCGATGTAGAGGTACCCCTGCCGGATGAGTTCCTCGTAGTGGCGGAAAAAGAAGGTCAGGATCAGAGTGCGAATGTGCGCCCCGTCCACGTCGGCGTCGGTCATGATGATGATCTTGTGGTAGCGCAGACGCGCGAGGTCCACGTCGTCCTCGCCGATGCCGGCGCCCATGGCCGTGATGAGGGCCTTGATCTCCTTGTTCTGGAGCATCTTGTCGAAGCGGGTCTTCTCCACGTTCAGGATCTTGCCGCGCAGGGGCAGGATGGCCTGGAACTTGGGGTTGCGGCCCTGCTTGGCCGAGCCGCCGGCTGAATCGCCCTCCACAATGAAGACCTCGCTCTCAGCCGGGTCCTTGCTCTGGCAGTCGGCCAGCTTGCCGGGCAGGGAATGATCGGACAGAGCTCCCTTGCGGCGGACCAACTCCTTGGCCCGACGCGCGGCGTCTCGAGCCCTGGCAGCATCAATGACCTTCTCGATGACGAGCCGCACGTCCTTGGGATTCTCCCCGAAAAATTCGTTCAGCTTCTCATAGACCACGGTGGCCACATAGCCGGCCACCTCGGAATTGCCGAGCTTGGTCTTGGTCTGACCCTCAAACTGCGGACTGGGGATCTTTACGCTGATGATGGCGGTCAGGCCCTCGCGCACGTCGTCGCCGGACACCTTCTGCTTGAGTTTCTTGGGAAGGTCAGCGCTGTTCTGGATGTAGGTGTTGATGGCCCGGGTCAGCGCCGTCTTGAATCCCTGCAGGTGGGTGCCTCCTTCGCGGGTGCGGATGTTGTTGGCGAAGGTGTACATGTTTTCCTTGTACCCGGCCGTGTACTGCAGTGCGAAGTCGATGCTCACCCCTTCCATGTCGCCCGAGCCGCTGATGATCTTGTGGATGCCGTTGTCCTGGTTCTTGTTCTTCACGAAGAGGGGGAGCCCTCCGTCATACTTGAACAGGTCCCGATTCTGGGATTTCTCGTCAAAGAACTCGATCTTGATGCCGGGATTCAAGTAGGCCAGCTCCTCGAAGCGCTTGGCCAGCACGTCGTACTGGAAATCCATCTCCTCGAAGATCTCTTCGTCGGGTCTGAACCGGACCAAGGTCCCGGTCTTGTCCGTCTCGCCAACCATGGCCACGGGAGCCTGGGGCACGCCGCGGACGTATCGCTGGTAGTAGCGGCAGCCACTGCGGCTGACCGTGACCTCCAGGTACTCCGACAGGGCGTTGACTACGGACACCCCCACTCCGTGCAGGCCGCCGGACACTTTATAGGTATCGTTGTCGAATTTGCCGCCGGCGTGCAGTACGGTCATGACCACTTCCAGGGCGGGCCTGTTCTCCTTGGGGTGGATGTCCACGGGAATGCCGCGGCCGTTGTCCACGATGCTCACGGAGTTGTCCATGTGTACGGTGACTTTGATGTGGTCACAGTAGCCTGCCATGGCCTCGTCAATGGAATTGTCGATGACCTCGTACACGAGATGGTGCAGGCCGTTGATGTTGGTCGAGCCGATGTACATGGCCGGCCGCATGCGAACCGCGGCCAGGCCCTCCAGGACGGTGATGCTGTCGGCAGTATAGGCGGATGCTTTTGTCATGGTGTTCTTCTGAAGAAGCAAAGAAATCAGATTTCTTCTTCGCTGTAATAGGTGTCCTCGGTAATCTCCACGGGCATGGTGATGATCATGTAATTGGGATCGTCCTTGCCCGTGATCCTGCAGGGTTCGGTCTGACCCACAAAGGAAAAGGTCAGGGAATCGGAAGAGAAGTGACCCAGGATGTCCAAGATGACCTTGGTCGGCAGGGCGATCTTGGACAACCCCCCAGAATACTGGCAGGCGATCATTTCCGTACCCTCGCCGATGTCCTGTCCCTGGCAGTACAACGAGAGTTCTTCGGGGCTGAAATCGAAGAAGGTGGCCTTGTTGGCTTCGGTATTGAACAGGAAAATGCGGTCCAGGGCGTCGGTCAGTTCATGCCGGTCCACAACCAGGATGGAGGCAAACCGGTCCTTGTACTGGTTGATGAAGTTGCGGTAGTCCGCAAACACATAGGTTTTGAGGGGCAGGCTGAAGGTTTCCTTCTTGTTCTCCGTGCGCAGGAAAAGCCGCTTGTCCGACAGGCTTATCTCGATCTCATCGTTGGTCAGCCATTTGCGGATTTCGAGCAGGTATTTCTTGGAAACGAGAAAGCCCTCCTGACCCAGAGCGACGCGGATGTCCGCGTTGGTGAACCGCATCAGTCCGAACTGATGGCCATTCAGTCCGCAGATCTCCACGTCGTCGTCCTCCACCGGCGCGAATTTGATGCAGTTCATGCTGGTCAGGTCTTCGTCGTCGGCAATGCAGAAGGCGATGCGGTCAATGGCTTCCTTGAAGAAATCGCCGGACCAGAGCACAGCGCTCTCGGCCGGAAAGGCATTGAATTCCTGAAACCAGGACGATTCGTTGGCCGGCAGCTTGTACTTCCGTCGCCCCTGCTCAATATGCAGATGCTTGCCGCTCGCGTCGAGCTTGAGCAGGATCTCGCCTGGAGGCATCCGGCGCATCAGTTCACAGAACTTCTTGCCCTGCACCCCTACCAGACCGCCCTCGCTGGTCACGGCCGGATACGTGCCCATGAACTCGATACTGGAATCCGTGGCCAGGATCGCCAGGGAATCTCCCTCGGCCTTGAGCCAGACAGTGCGCAAATAGGCCGCTCCGGTCTTGGAGGGAATGATGTTCGAGGCCTTGAGCAAACCATCTATGATTTCTTCCTTCCGCACTTTCAAAAACATCGCCAACTCCTTTTCCGTTTAGGCAACACCTTTCTCGTTCATGACCAGACATTTTTCGGACAGGGCATGTAGCATGCTTTTCACTGATTTATCATCGCGCTGTAATTGTTCTATTTTTCTGCAACTGTACAGAACCGTGGAATGGTCGCGTCCCCCAAAGGTTTTCCCCAACTCAGGGAAGGACAAACCCAAATGCCTGCGGCACAAAAACATGGCCACCTGCCGGGCGAAAACCGTCTCGTGCTTGCGACCTGAAGACAAAAGCTCCTCGCGACCGACCCCCATCTGGGCGCAGACCGTGTCCATGATCTGCTCGGCAGTCAGTGAAACACGGGGTCTATCATCCAAATAATTCAAAATATTATCAAATTCGTCGTCACTGATCTGGTCACGGACCAGTTCCCGGTAGGCCCAGAGTTTCAAGAGGCAGCCCTCGAGGTTGCGCAAATCGCTGAAGCGATGGGCCAAGAGCAGGATCCTCTCCTTGGACAGATCCATCTGCAGCTCCCGGCCCCGGGACATGGCATACCTGGTGCGGATATCCAGGTCCGGAGCCTTCAGGGTGACGATCAGGCCCCACTCCAACCGTGACTTGAGCTTGGGGAGCAGAAACGTGTATCCCGCCATCTTTCCGGCGCAGGCAAAGGCCATCTGCTTTCGCCGGTCATGGCAGTGATCGAAAATGACTATCAATTCGTTTTGCAGGTACTGGTATCTGGCGATGTCCTGCAGATCGTCCACGCCGAGAAAATTCTTGGACATGAGAAATTTGCGGGCGTCTCGACGAGAGGTGAAAAGCTCATGCATCTCCTCGATCCCGGCCACGAATACGTCCTGTGGTCCTTGTTCGCTCTTGACGTTGGCGATGGCCCGCAACAGGAAAGACTTCCCCGAACCGCTTTCACCGCAGAGGACAAAGGGATTGAGGTGTGCGTTCTGACTCTGGGCCACTTCCTGGGCCGAAGCCAAGGGGAACGCATTCTTGTTGTTGACCAGAAAATTATCGAAAATGAATTCTGCCCCAAAGGGCAAGGTCTGACCGGCCAGCCTGGGCTCCTGGGCGGGACGTTCCCGGTCCTGATCCCGGAATCCATAGGCGACGCCAAGGCCCACTCCAACCATGGCCTGCTCGAAGCGGTCCTGCCCATTGTGTTGAAACCAATCCGCAAAAAATCGGTGCGGAAAGCGGACCAGCACCACCTCGTTTTCCAGTGTTAGGCTCAGGGCCTGGCGCAACTTGTCCGCATCCTCGGCGGCGAAGGCTTTCAGCAGGGCTTCGCCAATGCGATCCTCGGCACCGTCCTTGTTCACACCTGTCCCCTGTTGCCGAAATTGTGGTGCAATGGCCAGTTTACTCCATGATACAAATCAGACATAATTAAATTGCGGACCGGCAGCGGCCCCACACTCTATTGGAGGACATGCATGAGCACCCCATTCGAAGTCCACAGAACCATCGCCGAAATCAACGAAAAAATCCGGCAAGGAAAAGCGGTCGTCCTCAACGCCAGTGAAATGACCAGTCTAGTTCGCAAGGAGGGCAAGGTCAAGGCAGCCCGCAAAGTCGACGTAGTCACGACCGGGACATTCTCTCCCATGTGCTCCTCAGGTCTCCTGTTCAACATCGGCCAGCAGCCGCCAACCATCAAGACGGCCAAGGTCTGGCTCAACGGCGTGCCCTGTTATGCCGGCCTGGCGGCCGTGGACTCCTACATCGGCGCCACCGAGCCCTCTGAGGAGGATCCGCTGAACAAGGTTTACCCGGGCCAGTTCAAATACGGCGGAGGTCACGTCATCGAGGACCTGGTCAAGGGGAAGCGTGTGCATTTGAAGGCTGAAGCCTATGGGACGGACTGCTATCCGCGCAAGACCATCGAAAAGAACCTCTCCCTGGCCGAACTTCGCAACGCCATCCTGCTCAATCCACGCAACTGCTACCAGAACTACAACTGCGCCATTAACCGGACAGGTACGCGCAAATACACCTACATGGGCCCCCTCAAATCCAACATGGGCAATGCCAATTACGCCACGGCCGGGGAATTGAGCCCTCTGTTGAATGACCCTTATTTCATGACCATCGGCCTTGGCACCCGCATCTTTCTGGGGGGCGGCGTGGGCTACGTGATCGGCGAAGGGACTCAACACGTGGCCGAGCCACGCAGGACAGAGCGTGGTCTGCCGCTGACCCCGTCGGGCACGCTCATGGTCAAGGGAGATCTCAAGGGCATGCAGGCCCGGTATCTGCGAGGGGTGAGCATCGTCGGCTATGGCTGTTCCCTGGCCGTGGGCCTGGGCATCCCCATCCCCATCCTGAACGAGGAGATGGCATGGTATACAGGGGTGGCCGATGAGGACATCCTGGTACCCATCGTCGATTACGGCGAAGACTATCCCAATGGACTTCCAAGCCAGTATGGGCATGTCTCTTTCGCCCAACTCAAGAAGGGCGTCATCACCATCGACGGCAAGGATGTGCCGACCACCCCGTTGACCAGCTACACCCTGTCCTTGGAGGTGGCCGAGGAGCTCAAGCGTTGGATCCAGGAGGGCCGGTTTCTGCTAACCGAGGCCCAGGAACCCATCCCTGCGAGGTAACCCATGCCCCAAATCGTCTATTTCTGGAACCTGCGCGCCTCGCGCAAGGCTCCCTTTGAGGCCAAGGTCAAGCGTCTGCTCAAACTGTCCGGCTTGGGGGGGGAGGTGCGGTCCGGAGATCTGACCGCGGTGAAGCTTCATTTCGGAGAGGGTGGCGGAACCGGGCATATCCGGCCACTGCTGCTGGTGCCGCTTTTGACCTTCCTGCGCAAATGCGGAGCCAAGCCCTTCCTGACTGACACCAACACCCTCTATGTCGGACAACGGGGGGAATCCGTCTCCCACACCCTGCAGGCCGCGGCCCATTTTTTCGATCCCAATGTCCTGGGTGCTCCGGTCATTATCGCCGATGGACTCAAAAGCGGCAATGAGCGGGCCGTCCCTTGCCCTGGCAAGCATTTCGAGTTGGCCTATCTTGGCGGGGATATCGTGGACTCGGACATGCTGGTCACAGTCAGTCACTTCAAAGGTCACGAACTGGCAGGATTCGGCGGGGCCATCAAGAACGTGGGCATGGGCTGCGCCACCCGCAAGGGGAAGATGCAGCAGCACTGCGGCCTGGGCCCGGCCATCCACCCGGAACACTGCGTGGGCTGTGCCCAGTGCGTGGAAGTCTGCAGCCACGGCGCCCTGCAGTTGGACCTGAACAAAAAAATCCGGATCGACCGGGATAAGTGCGCGGGCTGTGCGGCCTGCTTTTTGGTCTGCAAGTCAGGAGGGTTGGAAGTGGACTGGCGGGTGGACGTGCACACCTTCCTGGAACGCATGACGGAATACGCGGCCGCGGCCCTGCTTACCCGAACCAGGCCCTCCTTTCACCTGACCTTTGTCCAGCAGGTCACTCCGGGCTGCGATTGCATGGGTTTTTCCGACGCCCCCATCTGTCCGGACCTTGGCCTTCTGGCTTCATGGGATCCCGTGGCCCTGGACCAGGCCTGTCTGGACTTGGTCAACGCGGCCCAGCCCCTGCATCCCAGCCTCCTGCCGGCAGACATTCAACCCGGGCAGGACAAGTTCCAGGCCATCCATGGCCATGTACGCGGGGAGTATCTGCTCGACTACGCCCAGAGTCTGGGACTGGGTCAACGAAAATACGAGTTGCAGCCGGTATGATCCGCTAAAACATATAACTGTTGGGACTGGACAAAGGGGCAAGGCTTATTATAAGAGCCCAGTCTTCAATTCGGTTGACCAAATTTATCCCAGCGGAGGATTGTATACATGGCTCACAAGAAAATCGAACGCAAAAAAGAACTGGATCGCCGCCGCAAACGCCGGGAAGAGCGTCTTAAAGAACGCATCCGTGAAGCCAAGGCAGCCGCCAAGAACAAATAGGCCTGGATACGGAGGTACTCATGCCCATCTACGAATACTGCTGTGAGGACTGCCGTCAGATTTTCGAGGAATGGCAGAAAGATTTCCAGGACAAGGGAAAGACCTGTCCTGTTTGCGGCGGCACGGCTCAGAGGCTTATCTCCAATACGTCCTTTGTGCTCAAGGGTGGAGGATGGTTTGCTTCCGGGTACTCCAAGGAGGCCGGAGGAAACGGCAAAAAGGACACCGCCTGTTCCACGTCCCCGGCCCCAGCCCCGGACACAGCATCCTCCTCGGCATCCTGACCAAGGCAGCTCCGGCTGCCTTTTTCATTTCCGGCCCCTGCACGGGCGGAATGCAAACATCAACCACCACAATCCATCATGATCGACCGCTACACACGCAAGGAAATGGGCGAAATCTGGACCCTGGAGCGCAAATTCCGGGTCTGGCTCGAAGTTGAGCTGGCCATCTGCGAGGGCTGGCATGCCATGGGGGTCATTCCGGCCGAGGACATGGCTGTCATCCGGGAGAGGGCGGACTTCGACCTGGACCGCATCCTGGAGCTGGAAGAGACCACCAAGCACGACGTCATCGCCTTCCTGTCTGCCGTGGAGGAAAAGGTCGGCCCCTCGTCCCGCTTCATCCATCTGGGTTGCACGTCCTCGGACATCGTGGACACGGCCAACGCCGTGCTCCTGACCAGGGCCGGCAGGATCATCCTGGCCGATGTGGACCGCATCCTGGATACACTGGAATCCATGGCCCGAGCCCACGCCGGCCGACTGTGCATGGGCCGTACCCACGGCATCCACGCCGAGCCCACCAGCTTTGGCCTGAAGATGGCCGTGTTCCACGCCGAATTCCAGCGCCATCGGCAGCGCTGGGCCTCTGCCCTGGAGAACATCCGTTTCGGCAAGATTTCCGGGGCAGTGGGCACCTACGCCCAGTTGGAACCCGAGCTGGAGGAACGGGCCCTGACCATCCTGGGCCTCAATGTGGATCCCATCTCCACCCAGGTCATCCAGCGCGACCGCTATGCCCAGTACTTCACGGCCTTGGCCCTCATCGCCGGCGGGGTGGAGCGGATCTGCGTGGAGCTCAGGCATCTGCAGCGGACCGAAGTGCTGGAGGTGGAGGAAGGTTTCGGCAAGGGCCAGAAAGGATCCTCGGCCATGCCCCACAAGAAGAATCCCATTTCCGCCGAAAACCTGACCGGCCTCTCCCGCCTGGTGCGCAGCAACGCCCTGGCGGCAATGGAGAACATGGCCCTGTGGCACGAACGGGACATCAGCCATTCCTCGGTGGAGCGAGTGATCATGCCCGACTCCACCATCCTGGTGAACTACATGCTCCACCGCCTGAACGGGCTCTTGAAAAACCTGCGCATCATTCCCGAGAACATGGAGCGCAACCTGATGGGCTCCTATGGCCTCTTTTTCTCCCAGCGGGTGCTCCTGGCCCTGGTGGAAAGCGGCCTGGAGCGGCAGAAGGCCTACGAGCTGGTCCAGGGTGTGGCCATGCGCTGCTGGCGGGAGCGGACCTCCTTCGAGGCGGCCGTGCGCGCCGATGCCGGGATCACCGCACACCTGACCCCGACTCGCCTGGATCAGGCTTTTGACGTGAATTACTACCTGCGGCACGAACAGACCATATTCAGCCGCGTCTTTGCGCAGAGGACAAACAATGCTTGAACTGAAGAAACGACTGGCCCGCCTGCTCCTTGAGAAATCCTATCTGGAGGGCAATTTCACCCTGACCTCGGGAAAAAAGAGCGACTACTATTTCGACTGCAAGCACACGGCCCTGCATCCCGAAGGGGCGTGGCTCATCGGCAAGTTCTTTCTGGACATGATTCGCTCCAAGGGTGGCATCCAGGGCGTGGGCGGCATGACCCTGGGCGCTGACCCCCTGGTTTCGGCTGTGACTGTGGTCTCCTACCTGGAAGGTTACCCCCTGCCCGGGTTCATTATCCGCAAGAAATCCAAGGGACATGGGACCAACCAGTATCTGGAGGGTCTGAAAAACTTCGAGCCCGGTCAGAACGTCTGTCTCCTGGAGGACGTCATCACCACCGGTGGCACCCTCCTGAAGGCCGTGGACCGGGTGCGCGAGCAGGGTCTGAACATCGTGGCCATCATGGCCGTGCTGGACCGGGAACAGGGGGGCCGTGAAAATTTGGCCCAGGCCGGGTTCGAACTGCAGAGCATCTTCACCCGCAACGAACTGCTTGAAGCGGGCAAAAGCTAGGAGGCCCAGGCCTCTTTCCACCTCCTTTGCCATGACCTTCGTCAACCTGCCTCTGCGCCATGTCACCGAGCGCCCCGAGCATGTGGAACTTTTCCTGGCCCGGGGACTCAACCCCGAACTGGGTCTGGACGCCCAGGTCCTCGATTGCTGCTCCCCGGCCTGGCACCGGGAGCAGGCCCGGGTCTTCCATGAGGCCGGGCTGACCTGCGCCGTGCACCTGCCCTTTTTCGACATCCACCCAGGCAGCCTGGACCGTCTGGCCAGGCATGTCTGCGTCGAACGTCTTCTGCAGGCCGTGGACGTGGCCCAAACTTATGCTCCGGCCCACTACGTCGCCCACCTGGACTACCGGCATGGCACGTACGGCCGCCATCAGGACGCATGGCGCTCCCGTGTCGTAGAGACCTGGAACCGTATTCTCGATCACACCGGTGACGTACCCTTGTTCCTGGAGAATGTGTACGAGGACACGCCCAGGCACCACGTGGAAGTTCTGCGCGCCCTGGGCGGCCGGGCGCGCATGTGTCTGGACGTGGGACACTGGCACAGTTTTGCCAGGGGTTACGAACGCGGTGATCTTGGCTTGTGGCTGGACACCCTGGGCGGATTGATCAGCCATCTGCACCTGCATGACAACGATGGCAGCGCGGATCAGCACCTCGGATTGGGCCAGGGGAATATTCCCTGGGAGTTACTGTGGGCCTGGCTGAAAAGCAGTGACACTCCGATCACCGCCACGTTCGAGCCACACACCGAGACCGACTTCCGGACCATCCAGTCCTATCTGCGGAACCATCCGGAACTGAATCTGGATTTTCCCGACAAATAATCCCTCATCCAGAACACGGGCGGACCGAACGCGTACCCCCTTTTCAGGATGCTGTGCACCGGCGAGGTCACCTTCAGCCGGGACCGGACATCAAAACGTCGAGCCTTCCTGCGCCGGCCATATCCCCTTGTACCCCCGGCACAGGAACAGGGTGAATGTCTGGCCGAGCCGGAGGCCGTGGCGCGTCGTGACGATCCGGGGCCCATCCACGCTCTCGAACAGTTCCCTGACCCGCTCCGAAACCTCCCCCTTCTCCCCTTTGGCCACCAGAATCGCCCCTGTGTACTCCGGCCCCGGACCGGGCCACAAATCGTACTGGTTCATCTTCCGGCCTCCTGCCAGACAGTAGGCCCGTCGCTGCCCCGGAACGTAGAAGGACAGTTCCGCCGTGAATCCGTATTCCGTCCCAAAGACAAAAATCGTGTCAGGATCACCCAGCTCAGTGGACGCATGGTGGACCTGCTGCCCCAGATCTGCCCATCCCAGCAGCCGGTGCACAGGGTTTTTGGGGCTGTCCACGGGGATGAAGGCAACCATGTGCAGAAGCAGAAAAACCGCCGCGCCCAGGGTGGGCCAGGTCCAGCGCCATCTCGACCTCGGCTCCCGGCGCATGAAGGCCTCCACGGCCAGGGCTGCAAGGAGGATCCCGGCCGGATAGGCCGTGGCCGACCAGTTGGCCTCGACCTTGGTGTGCAGACTCCAGAACAGGAAAAAAAGCCACACCGGCCAGAAAAAGACGGTCAGGATAATGCCCACCTTGCGGTCCAGGCCATAGGCTTCCCCGTGCCCGTTGCGGGCCAGAAGCCGGCGCACCACGGCCCACGCTCCCAGGATCAGAAACAGAAACCACCATGGCGTGAGGACGCCGATCTGGCTGGCCAGGTATTCGGGAAATTTATCGACCCGGAAAAACACCTGGGCTTTATCCCCGGCCATGGCTCCACGGTAAAGGACGTGCTTTATCCCGACCCAGCCATGGGTCGCGTTCCATACCACGATGGGCAAAACCCCGAGTAGCCCGCCGATGCCCAGTGCCTTCAACAGCCTGGGCCAGTAGCCCTCGCCCAGGGTGTGGGTGCGGCCGATCCACAGACTGGCCACCACGGCCAGGGGAAGGAAAAGGAGCATGGTGTACTTGGCCATGATCCCCAGGGCCAAGCACAATCCCAGGACCACGAAAGCGGGTAGGCTGTTTTTTTCCATGGCCACGTGCAGGCAGATCATGCCCAAGATCCAGCAGACCAGCAGCGGGTTGTCCGTGGTCATGAGCAGGCCCCCGGCCATGAAAAGCAGGGTCGTGTTGAGAATCACCAGGGTCCAGAAAGCCGTACGGATGCGGCCCATGAACCCGCCGACCCAGCCCAGAACGGCCAGCTGCATGATGGCCGAGCCAACAATGGCCCCGCTGCGTACACCCAGTTCCGTGGGGCCGAAGGCCATGGTCCCCAGGCGGTTGATGAACGCGATGAGAGGCCCCTTGGAATAGTAGGACCACTGCAGGGTTCGGCTCCAGTCCCAGTACTGGGCCTCGTCCGGGGCAAGATTGAGCTGGCCAGAGGCCACGAACCAGTATCTGATCCAGGTGGTCAGGCACACGAGCAGGATGCCGACGGTCCAATACACGAATGCGTTGCGCTGTTCGGTCATAGGGCCCCCCTCTCCTTGGCGGGGGCAATGGCAAGAATATCGCTGACCGCCTGGGCAAGACCGGCTTCAGGTTGAAAATCGCCAAGCCAGGGGGGAAGCAGAAAAAAGCGGTGTCCGCTCCAGGCCAGCAGAACGGCATGCAGGAGCAGCCCCTGGCCGTGGCCGTACTTGGGATCCCCCACAATGGGATGCCCCCTTTCGGCCAGATGGACCCGGATCTGGTGGGTCCGGCCCGTGCCAAGCACGACCAGAAGGAGGCTCATTTTCCTGCCGGCGTGCAGGGTATGGACATGGGTCACGGCCCGTTTACCTTGGCCAGGAACCATGCGCTCCCGGCCTGGGACTCCGGCCTTGCCCAGGTCCGAGGCCATGGTTTGCCAGCCGCGGGATTCCCACCTGCCTTCGACCCAGCACAGATAGGCCTTGGTCACCGCACCCCAGGCCGCATGCATGGCGCGCAGAAAATCATGGGTCTTGGCGCAGAGCAGCAGCCCCGAGGTGTCCCGGTCCAGGCGATGCACAGGCACCGGGACAAAGACCTGGCCCGCGAACATGCGCTTGAGCCGGTCGTATACGGAATCCCGCCACCCCGTCCCGGGGTGGACCGGCAGGCCGGCTGGTTTGTCCACCACGACCATGTCCGCATCCTCGTGCACGCGGACAAGTCCCGGCAAGGGCTTCACAACCCCTTCGTCCTGTTGGACGGACACCGGCGGGATACGCACTTTCTGGCCGCTCAGCACCCGGTCAAAGGGCTTGCACCGACGGCCGTCGATACGGACCTGCCCGGTGCGCACCAGACGCATGAGCAGGGCCGGGGGCAAATGCCCGAGCCGTGCCTCCAGAAACGAAAGCAGCTTTCGGCCGCCTTCCTCAGGGCCGACGTCCACCACCTGCACGGACGTTCTGATCGACTGCATGGGGCCTCCGCTTTGACAGGTCCTTTCTTGAGGGCTAGAGCAGGGCTTGTCAAACAGCTGCACTTCATGCCGAATGAAAAACGCGACCCGCTCCTTCCGCCTTGTCTGCCAACCGGACCAAATCCCGGACGTGGAAACCCTGCTTGAAGCCGAGGGATTCCGCTTCCACCAGGAGCCTTTTTCCCCGCTTGCCAGGACCTTGACAGCGGAACCCCTGCCCCTGGGACGCAGCATCGCGTCCCTGTTCGGATACATCTACATCCAGGACAAATCCTCCATGCTTCCGCCCCTGGCCCTGAACCCGGCCAGGGGAGAGATGATCCTGGACATGTGCGCGAGCCCGGGCAGCAAGACCGGCATGCTCTCCAGCCTGACCGGTCCCGCAGGCCTGGTTCTGGCCAATGAGCCCAGTCCTGACCGGCTGGCCACCCTGCGCGTGAACATGCGCCACCTGGGCTGCTGCAACGTGATCACCTGCCGCTACGAAGGCCAGGACCTGCCCCTGGGGGACGATTCCTGGCCCAATATCCTGCTCGATGCGCCCTGCAGCGGGTGGGGCACCCTGGACAAAAACCCCAGGGCAATCCAGATCTGGGCCGGGGACAAGACCGCCCCGCTGGAAACCCTTCAGCGCAGCCTGCTGGCCAAGGCGGCCCGGATTCTCGCTCCCGGCGGCAGGCTCATTTATTCGACCTGCACCACCAATGTCCGCGAGAACGAGGAGCAGGTCCGGTTCGCCATCGACCATCTCGGACTTTTACCCTTGCCCTTGCCCCCATTCGCCGGCTTCAGCTTCGCTCAGTCCCTTCCCGGATGCCTGCTGGTGGATGGAGCCGGCAGTGCGGCCCAAGGCTTTTTCCTGGCCGGCCTGACCAAGCCAGGCATGGTCAGAGAACAGAAACAACCCGATCCTGTCCGCCTCCCCGGACAGACCTTTTCGGCTCAGGAATTTTCCGCCTTGACCAGACTGGACAGCACTTGGCTGCCCCCACACAGTTTTCTGGGCACCGGGGGCAGGCTCTACCTGATCGTGGACAAGACCGCGTTTCTCCCGCACGGTCTCCGCTGGCAGGGCTTTGGTGTGGGCAAGATGGCCAAAGGGGCGCTCCTGCCCTATCCTGGCCTGCGCCTCTTTGTCCCGCCCACAGCCGACGCGGAGTCCCTGATCCTTGACGAGCCCAGGGACGTTCACGCCCTGCTGGCCGGACAGAGCCGGCCCTATGAAGGGAACGCCAAACAGCGGCCCCTTTATTTCCGCAACCTTCCCCTCGGTTTTCTGTCCGTCAAAGGCAGACGCTGCCTATGGTCTGACCGGTAACGCAACAGGAGAACACCATGATAGGAAACCTGCGCAAGGCAGCCCGCCTCTTTCATCCGGAATCAAAGCGGACCATCCTCCTGCCGCTGGACCACGGCCTGTCCGAAGGGACCATCCCGGGCCTGGAGGATCTGGGCAGCCTACTGCGCAGCCTGAGCCGACTGCCCGTACAGGGTGTGGTCCTGCACAAGGGCATGGTCATGGCCCATGCCGGGGAGGTCCGCCTGGACCAAGCCCTCATCGTTCACCTTTCAGCCGGTACCCGGCATGGGCTCCCCTTCTATAACAAGGCTCTGGTCTGCTCGGTGCAGGAGGCCCTGCGCCTGGGCGCGGACATGGTTTCCATGCACATCAACATCGGCAACGATCTGGAGGCCCGCATGCTTTCAGACCTCGGGGCCTGCGTGGAAGATGCCCACCAGCTGGGTTTGCCCCTGCTGGCCATGATCTATGCGCGAGGTGGGCAGATCGTGAACGAGAACGACCCTGCCCTGGTGGCACACAGCGTCCGCATCGGGGCTGAACTGGGTGCGGACGTGATCAAAGTTCCCTACTGCGGCAGCCAGCAGAGTTTCGCCCGGGCCGTGGCTGCCTGCCCGGCGCCCGTGGTCATCGGCGGCGGACCCAGGAGCGGGGATTTCCGATCCTTTTTGCGCATGGTGCGGGAAGTACTGGACGCTGGCGCGGCAGGAGTGTGCATCGGCCGCAACATCTTTCAACAGGACAATCCGGCCAAGGCCTTGGAAGAGGTCTGCAGCCTGGTGCACGGAGCCTAGAAAAAGCTGCGGAAACGACCGCCTCAGCCCAGGGCGCCAGAGGCTGCCGCATCTCCGCTACACCGTTGGTTCAGTGTTCCAGGCCATCAGCGGAGTCTGGGCTGGCGGCGCGGTCAGATCGATGCGCACGGCCGTGACGGCCCCGAGCCAGGGAAAAACGGGCAGGCTATTCACGTGGCGAAAGACGGGTGCCTGATTCCACGTAGACGGGGGTCCGAGCAGAATGGACCTGGCTTCGATGAGGCCAGGGGACAGATTTTTCTGGATCAGGCCGCGCATCTCCAGCCAAGAGAACCAGTGTGCCCGGGACAGGAACGTTTTTTTCCTGAAGAGCCGCGCGGAACAGCCATACATGGAAAAGCGGTTCAGAAACATGAGCACAATACCCTTGCGTACCACACGCATCGCCTCGCGCAGTACCTCGCCCGGATTGTCCACGAACTCCAGCACGGTCGTCAGGGCGGCGTAATCGAATTCCCTGTCCTCAAAGGGCAGGTGTTCGGCCCAGCCCACATGCAGGTCAGCCCGATGCCCAATCTTGTCCCGGGCCAGGGCCAGCATAGCCGGACTGCTGTCGATGCCGGTCAGGTCGAACCCGCAGGACCAGAAAAATTCCAGGAAAAGGCCCGTGCCGCAACCGATGTCCACGAGTTTCAGCTAGCGCCTGCGCCAGGGCGCAATGACGCCCAG
>ERZ1645192.857-NODE-857-length-25493-cov-18.614750_pt1 | contig 25493 bp, 21 predicted proteins | sample MGYA00575354_ERZ1645192 | MGnify/ENA primary metagenome ERZ1645192 (study PRJEB40844, sample SAMN11349763) | freshwater sediment metagenome | isolation source: river sediment | host: Sediment | place: India: Faizupur Khadar , New Delhi | collected 2017-02-21 ... | reverse complement strand
GATATTGCCAAAAGTGTCGAGGTGCGGGTTAAAGGGTTCATTCAACCGGAGCGCCGAGGCCCTGACCATCAGCGTGTCGGCCGCAGCCCTGAAAGGCCTGGGTTTGTCGAGATAGTGTGACGGTTCTTCGGTATAACAATAGATCACGGTCTGTTTCCCTTTGATGAACCGGGGAACCGTACTGTCGCAGTTTACCGTGTAATCACGGGTGAAATAAAGGTATCCGTCACAACAACCGGGATCGCCGACCTGAATCCCGGTCAATTTTCCTGCTGCCATGGAAAGGTGGCTGATGTATTGGTAATCTTCAAACAAGAGTTCATCTGTGCCGTCTTTGTTAAGAAAGATACGCGTCACTTCCGCTTCGCCACCGCTGAAACCTGAGAAGATCATGTCCACCCTGCCGTCGGCGTTGATGTCGATGGGATAAAGCGATTTCCTCAGCGCATCAAGATCGTATCGTGGCATCGAATCATTGGTAAACTGCGGAAATTGGGAGAGATTCTTTTCCAAAAAAAGGTTGATCAGTTTTTTTGCCCCGGGAGGGGAGAATTTCTTAAGGTTGATCTTTTCTGGCTTGGGAACATGCTGATACCGTTTCCAGTAGAAGGTATCGGTGGCAGTGGTGTACCGTTTGAAATCGATTTGGGCATGCAGCGTGATGCACGGCAGTATCAGGGGGAACAGGAAAAGAAAGATCCGGAATGGACGCATGGACAAGAATTTTTCCAATGTTTGGTAATGATTTTGGTCAATAAAAAACCGGCAGCGTCGCTGCCGGTTCAGGAGGTTAAAGTCCGAAAGTTTTTTTGATTTTATCTACATAGTCTAATTTTTCCCAGGCAAAGAAATCTGCCTTTTTGAGGTACACTTCTTTTCCATTGCCGTTAGTTTTCAACGGTTTAGCGCCTTTTACCGGGTAATAGACCGCTACCTCTTTGGTGTAAGGATCCCGGCCGAAATGGCCATACGAGGCGGTGGGCAGAAAGATGGGGTTTTTCAACCCGAACCGTTCCACGATAGCATAGGGACGGAGATCGAAGATCTGGCTTACTTTTTCTGCAATCACGCCGTCGGTCAGGAAATTGCCTTTTTTGTCTTTAACATGGGCAGTGCCATAGGTGTTTACATAAAATCCGACCGGTTGGGCAACCCCGATGGCATAAGCCACCTGGATCATGACGGTATCCGCAACGCCTGCTGCTACGAGGTTTTTGGCAATGTGGCGGGCTGCATAAGCGGCTGAACGGTCAACTTTTGAAGGATCTTTTCCGGAGAAGGCTCCGCCTCCGTGAGCGCCATGACCGCCATAAGTGTCCACGATGATCTTACGGCCGGTCAAACCGGTATCGCCGTGAGGCCCTCCGATGACAAACTTCCCTGTGGGGTTGACGAAAAGTTTGTAATCTCCCTGGAAGAGTTTGGATACGCGGGCCGGCAGGGTTTTCCTGACACGGGGGATCAGGATTTTTTCAACATCTTCCCGGATCTTTTCCTGCATGGCTTTCTCCGCCGCTTTTTCAGCTTTGTGACCTTTCTCTTTGGGTTGTATAAACTCATCGTGCTGCGTACTCACCACGATGGTGTCGATCCGCAAGGGTTTTCCGTTTTCATCGTATTCGATGGTAACCTGCGATTTGCTGTCGGGCCGCAGGTAGGTCATCTTCTTCCCTTCCCTCCGGATGGCAGCCAACTCTTGTAAAAAGATATGGGCCAGTTCGCTCGACATGGGCATCATGTTGTCCATTTCACGGCAGGCATAACCGAACATCATCCCCTGGTCACCCGCTCCCTGGTCCTCTTTTTTCTCTCTGACAACCCCCTGGTTGATATCGGCCGATTGTTCATGAATGGTGGAGATGACACCGCAGGAATCGCAATCGAACCGGTATTCGGCCTTGGTGTAACCGATATCACGGATCACCCGGCGGGCGGTCTCCTGTACATCTACCCATCCCTGGGTTTTCACTTCGCCGCCACAAACCACGAGTCCGGTCGTTACGAAAGTTTCACAGGCCACTTTGGATTCAGGATCCCAGCGCATGAATTCATCCAGCAAAGCATCTGAAATCTGGTCGGCTACTTTATCGGGATGCCCTTCGGAAACCGACTCTGAAGTAAAGAGATAAGACATAAGTTATGGATTGAGTTAGGAAAGTTATAACTAATTATTTGTCAATAAATTAAATAACATGCCGGCTTCGATACTTCCTCACAAACCGGGAATCGGCCGGACGACGGCAAAGTTAGGAAACTTTTTGATGCGGAGACTATTTCCCGCCGACATTCTGAGGGATCTTGATCTTATCCTTCAGCGACAGTCCGGAAACCACCTGGATGTTCAACCCGTCGGAAAGGCCGGTTTTGATGAACCGCTTCTCAAATTGCTGGGGTGCGGTTTCAACCTCCACGAAAGCAGAATCTTTCTCAAACTGCAACAAGCTCTCTTTGATGGCCAGTACGTTATCGGCCCGCTGGAGGACAATATCGGCATTGGCGCTGTAGCCTGCTCTGACAAACTGGTCGGCTTTGAGCCTCACGTCGGCTTTGATCTCGAACTGAACGGCTCCGTTTTCTAAAACACCTTTGGGAGCGATGTACTTAAGGGTAGCATGGAAAGTGTCGTTTTCAATGGCCCCGACCGTCAGCAACAGATCCATGCCGGGTTTGATCTTCCCGACTTCGGTCTCATCCACCTTTCCCTGAAAGATCATGTCCCCGATATCGGCAACACTGGCAATGGTGGTTCCTGCATTGAAATTGTTGGTCTCGATCACCGAACTACCTGTCTTGACGGGGATATCCAGGATCATCCCGTTGATGGTGGAACGGATCAGGGTGTTGGTAACTTTTCCCGATTTCTTATTGACTCCTTCGCGGATCAGTTCAAGGTTGGCTTCCGCGGCATCCACCTCCTGCCGGGCATTTTTCCAGAGAACCTCGGTTTGCTGAAACTCTTTCTCTGCAATGACCCCTTGCCGGAACAATTTGTCCTGCCGGTCGTAATTCAGTTTGGCATCCTCAAAAGCGATCCTGGCACGTTCCAATCGTCCCTCGGCATTGTTGAGGTTTACCAGATCAGGAATGATCCTTATCTTGGCGATGACGTCGCCGGTCTTCACGCTTTTCCCGGCTTCCACGTACACTTCTTCCACGATCCCCGAAACCTGTGGTTTGATCTCTATCTCTTTCCGGGGGATCACCGAGCCGGTGGCAACGGTTTTTTTAACAATGGTTGTCTGGAATGGGTTTTCCGTCTGAAAAACAACCGGTTTCTCTTTCGATTTGTTGTAGAGGTAAACAAGGGTGATGGCAAACAATGCGAGGATCACCACGAGCAGGGCAATTTTCAGGATTTTCTTCATTTTTTCGCTATCTGAAGGCTCAATTCAAGGATTTATAATTCAAAACGAAGTGCGTCAATCGGCTTTACCGATACGGCTTTACGGGCCGGAATCAACCCCGCGGCCGCTCCTGCGATGATCAGGATGGCCAGGGCGGTCACTGCCACGTTGAAGTTTACACCGGGATGAAGGAACATTTCGGTATTGACTCCGGAATGATCCAACAGGTAGCTGATCCCTTCCAGCAATCCCACTCCCGTCACCAGTCCGAAATAGCCGGAGAAGGTAGTTAACACAACTGCTTCGGTGATGACCTGGGTGATGACTTTTACAGGGGTAGCGCCCAGCGCCCGCTGGATACCGATTTCACGGGTTCGTTCCTTGACCACGACCAGCATGATGTTGCTCACCCCGATGATCCCGGCCAGAAGAGTACCCGTACCCACGATCCATACCAGCCACCGGATTCCGTTGAAGAGTCCTTCCATCTTCCTGAACTCCTCCTCCAGGTTGAAATGGCCGATGGCCCGGTCATCCTCCGGGGCTACAAAATGCCTTTTTTTGAGCGCTTCGATCACCTTCTGTTCAACAACCGAAACCGGGATGCCGTCTTTTGAAGTGATGTTAAAAAAGCCCACCGAATTACCCAGATTGAAGGTACGCTGAAGGGTGGTAAAAGGCATGTGGATCCTTTGGTTATCCTGGTTGGCAGCCTCCCCATTCCGTTTGGACCTGAAGACCCCGATCACCTTGAAATAAACACCGTTGATCCGGATATACTGGTTGATGGGATTTTCACCGGGTTCAAAAAGGATATCGACGACCCGTTGACCGATGACGATCACTTTTCTCTTTTCCGAAAGATCGAAATCGTTCAGGAACCTTCCGGAGGTGATGGTCACCGGATCGATCTTGTTGAAAACCGGGTAGTCACCAAAAATGGGGAATTGTCCTGATTTCAGATTTCGGATCACGCTGCTGCTGCCGTTGAACCCGCCAACGTTGGTACGTGGCGCCAGGTATTTGATCTCCGGGATGCCTTCGCTGAGGGCGGTGATGTCGCTGTTATCATAATCGAAGGTGCGTCCGCGGGTAAAACCCTTGTATGGGATGGTGGTGCTTTCTGTCCAGAAGAAAACCGAGTTGGTGGCCATGTCACCGAAGTTCCGGGTAATGCCATTCTGTAAACCATTCCCCGATCCCAGCATGATGACCAGCATGAAGATTCCCCAGAACACGCCGAACGCGGTGAGGAAGGTCCTGAGTTTGTTTGAACGCAGCACATGATATATTTCCATCCAACGGTCCAGATCGAACATCTTACTCGTCCCTCAATGCTTCAATGGGTTTAATTCCTGCAGCTTTCATTCCCGGAATCAGTCCGGCAACGGTACCGGCCACGATCAACAAGACCGTCGCGCCAAATGCGATGCCCAGGTTGGCTTCAGGGTTCCTGAAAAATTCTGACGGGGGAAGGTTCCGGGAGATCAGTTCCAGTACCCCGATCCCCATAACCAACCCGATGTATCCGGCAAAGGCAGTGATCACAATCGATTCCTGCACGATCAGCATCACGATGGAGACCGGCGTCGCGCCCAATGCCTTGCGGATTCCTATCTCCTTGGTGCGCTCTTTCACGGCGATCATCATGATGTTGCTCACCCCGACCACCCCGGCAATGATGGTGCCGATCCCGATGATCCAGATAAAAAGCCGGATTCCTGAAAACAGGGCGGCAAACCTTCTTACATCTTCACTCTTATTCCAGATCTCAATGGCACGATCATCTTTGGGATCCACGACATGTTTGGTGGAGAGAACGGTTCGGGCCACGTTGACCATTTTATCTGCCTGCTCCTGGCTTGCGCTTCCCGTGGTGAAAGAGATCTGGTTGATCACGTTGTTGCCATTGAAAACCCGTTGGGCGGTCGAAATCGGGATATAAATCCTTTGCTGCTCATTGTCACTGCGACTGAAATCCCTGAAGATGCCCACCACCTGGAAGAGTACCCCGTTGATATTGAGGTATTTGCCGATGGCTGCTGTGTCTGTTCCCTTGAACAAGGCTGCTTTCACCTTTTCGCCTATCACTGCGACCTTCCGGAAATCGTGAATGTCGATGTTGTTGACAAACCTTCCCTGTACCATGGTCAGTTCCTTGATGATCCCATAATCGGGATGACAGGGAGAGAGAAAGAAATTCCCGTAATTGTTCTTATAGGAGGTGAGGTTGTTGCCCATGAAGAGGCGGGCCGACATCAGGTCGTACCCGGGAACGGTCTTTTTCAACAGGTTATAATCTTCGTTGGTAAACCGGATCTGACGACCGATCTTCATCCCTTTGTACTGAAGGTTGGTCACTCCGCTGCTGATCCATACCCCGTTTGTAGCGCCCCCTTTGAAGTTCCATTGGATGCCATTCTCCAGCCCTTTCCCCGATCCCAGCAGGATGATCAGCATGAAAATACCCCAGGCCACGCTGAAACCGGTAAGAAATGTACGCAGTTTGTTCTTCTTTACCGTACTGTAAATTTCCTGCCATTGATCGAGCTCAAACATGCGGTTGCCGGATTATTTATACCCTGATTGCACCGGTCAGTTTCAATTTTCAACAATATCCGTGATCAGACCGTCGGTGATCCGGATGGTTTTCCGGGTACGCGCGGCTATGTCGTGTTCATGGGTGACAATGATCATGGTGATCCCGGATTTATTGATTTCATGAAGTTGGTCCATCACTTCGAGGGAGGTGACTGAATCGAGGGCCCCGGTAGGTTCGTCAGCCAGGATCACTTTCGGTTGGGTGATCAGGGCGCGCGCGATGGCTACCCTTTGTTTCTGACCACCCGATAATTCGTTTGGAAGATGGTGTGCCCACTCCCTGATCCCCATCTTGTCGAGGTATTCGAGAGCGATCAGGTTTCTTTTTTTTCGTTTCACATGCTGGTAATAAAGAGGCATGGCGACATTCTCCATCGCGTTTTTAAACGAAATCAGGTTGAACGACTGGAAAACGAAACCCAACATGCGGTTGCGAAGCTGTGCTGCTTTTCGTTCATTGAGCCGTTTGATCTTCACTCCGCCTAAGATGTACTCCCCCTGATCGTAGGTGTCGAGGATTCCCAAAATGTTCAGTAAAGTCGATTTGCCGCTGCCTGAAGCACCCATCACGGAGATCATGTCGCCGGCAGCCACATCCAGGTCGATCCCTTTCAGGACATGGAGGCTGTTCTGGCCGTTCAGGTAAGATTTATGAATGTTCCTGATGCTGATCATTGATAAAAGAAGTATCGGTTGTTATCCGTTATTGGACTGATTATTTTGATAAATGTTACAAAATTAGATGCAAAATCATCAGTTTTCAGGAAGACTCCCGGTCAATCTGTAAAAATGGTAAAACAAATACCCGATTTACTTTATTGGTTGCGGGTGAGTTCCTGGAATACCTCTTCCAGTTTTTGTTCTTCCCGGATCAATGAAAGGACAGTCAGGTTGTTTTCAACGGCAAATTGGAATACAGCTGCACGGATATCGTGGCCGGGGGTGGGGGAAAGCAGCCACGTAGCCGATGCACGGAGTGGTGGTGAGGTAATCTGGCCGGGGTTGGCCGGTTGAACCACGGGAGTAGTTTCTATGACGCCGGGAATGGTCTTTAAAAGGTCGGCGGTCACCTCTTTTTCAAATTCAACCCTGACCAGGGCTTTACCGGCGGCCATGTGTTGCAGGTTGTGTGTGGTATTGTCGGCCACGATCCTGCCCTGATGGATGATGATGGCCCGGTTGCAGATTGCTTCTGCCTCTTGCATGATGTGGGTTGACAACATCACGGTCTTTTTTTTGCCGATCTCGCGGATCAGTCCCCTGATCTCCAGAAGCTGGTTGGGATCCAATCCTGAAGTAGGCTCGTCAAGGATCAGTACTTCGGGATCATGGATCAATGCTTGTGCCAACCCTGCCCGCTGGCGATATCCTTTGGAAAGCGCTCCCAGCTTTTTATGTTGTTCGGGACCCAGTCCGGTCAGTTCGATCATTGCGTCAACCCTCGAAGCGACTTTGTTGCGGAGTTGGTGCATCCCGGCCATGAAAGTGAGAAATTCACGGACGTACATGTCCAGGTACAGCGGATTGTTTTCAGGCAGGTAACCCGTCTTACTTCTTACAACAATCGGGTTTTCCATCACGTCAACACCGCAAACCGAAGCAGACCCGGAGGTGGGAGGGATGAAGCAGGTAAGGATCTTCATTAGCGTGCTTTTCCCGGCGCCATTGGGCCCCAGCAAGCCAACAATTTCCCCGGGGCGGATATCCAGTGAAACCCCTTGCAGGGCTTGCTGGGAGCCATAATTCTTTGAAATCTGATGAACGGTGATCGACATGGGTTATCGAAGTATTACAAACGGCTGCAAAAGTACGAAATCATGGGTTATGATGAATGGTTCGCTTATCGTCCGACATATTTCCTTAATCCTGTAAGGTGTTCACCAATTTTCCGGGAGAGGAAGTAAGGCAGGTTGAGTAGAAAAAAGTTCTTGCCTTTGAGCGTTTTACACTGGTTGATGGCGGGTGGCGCGGCAGAGAGCCTGACGGCGAAGGGATGAGGTGCGCGATCCACAAACTGATGAAGTGACCGTAGCCGGCCGGGGGCGCCTGACCTGACGACGACGGGGATCAGGAGTTCTTCAAAAGGAATGACAAAATCGACCAGGGCTTCCGACTGGTTTTTGTTCCTCACCCAGAAGCGCGGCGGGTTCAGGTCTGCTAACTCCTGTCCGACGATGTGCCGCGCGATCTGACCTTCAAAGAGGGCGTTCATATCTGTACTTGCGAACAACTCCTTCCGGATTCCCGAAAAATAGTTGACCAGTCCGGTATCAACCATTTGCACCAACGGGAAACGTCCGGTATCGGGCAGGAGGGGTAGTGTAGGCAAGGTTACGGGATAGACCAGGCGGAGGACCATCATTTGTTCCAACCGGTGAAATGCCCGTGCCACTTCGCGGCTTCCGTGGTTCAGGTTCCCAAAGCCGTTAAACCGGATCCGGGTGGCTGCAAAGGGATAGCAGTTAAGGAGAATTCCCGCGGTTAATTGGCGAGCTTTTTTCCCGGCCTGGAATTGTTCGATTTGTTCCAGGAAGGTTTCGTTAAGGTTTTCATAGATTTTTTTCAGTTTCCCCGGATGGCGTGTCCGGGAAAATTCACGGACGATTTCGGGCATTCCTCCCACCAGGGTAAACTGGTGAAAATAGTGTAGTAATTTCTGGCAGGCATACAATGGGACGGGCGCTTCGCGGAATGCCTCCAGGGCTGGCGGGTCTTCCATCACGGAGAGGAACTCTTCAAAACTGAAGGGGGTCAGCCGGTATTCAGGGAGGAGGGGTTGCAGCGCTCCGTTAAACAGGGGTTGGGTAGGATCGATCAGGGAAGAGATGGCCATGATGGCCGGTGAAGGTTCTGTGGGATTTTTAAGAAGCCAGTAAAGCCATTCTGCAGCTGCGGGACAGGAGGAAATTTCGTCCAAAACCAGCAAAGTTCCTTTTCCCCTGATCTCTTTGTTTTTCAGGAAGGAGATGGCTCGAAGGATCTCTGTCTTGTTGCTGTTTCGCATGAAGATGGCCTGGTCGGCCGCGGTTGTCAGAGAGAGATAAATCCTGTTGCTGAAGCGGTTCCCAAAGGTTTCCGAGAGGGTTGTTTTCCCTACCCCTTTAGCTCCGGTGAGCAGGAAATGACGCCCTTTGGGCAGTTGATCCAGCAGAAAGCGATGAAAAAGATCCATAATGATGAGCTAAAATAAGGGATAAAAGTATAAGAAAAAGTCATAAAATAAGAGATATATGAAAAATATTTCTTTCCCGGGGTTGTAAAGCATTGTGGAATGGAAAATTAAAAATACCTTTGCGCTCCTTTTCAAAGGAAGGAATTAAAATAATAAAAATCAGAAAAAATAGCATGAACACATTAAGTTACAAGACCATCAGTGCCAACGCCGCCACGGTTACCAAGGAGTGGGTGCTTATCGACGCCGAAGACCAGGTACTGGGCCGTTTAGCGGCCAAAGTGGCCATGTTGCTGAAAGGCAAGACGAAGACCAACTACACGCCCCACGTAGATTGTGGCGACAATGTGGTGATCATCAACGCGGAGAAGGTACGGCTTACCGGCGACAAGCTGGAGGATAAGATTTATCTGACCCATTCCGGTTACCCGGGTGGTCAGAAGGAGACCACGCCGGCCGAGTTGTTGAAGAAGAAACCGACCGCTGTTGTTGAAAAAGCCATCAAGGGGATGCTCCCTAAAAACCGTCTGGGAAGGGAACTTTTCCGCAATCTTTATGTTTATGCCGGTCCTGATCACCCCCACCAGGCCCAGCAACCAAAACCTGTTCAATTAACCTCAATCAAGTAATATGGAAATCATCAATACCCTCGGCAGAAGGAAAACTGCCGTCGCAAGAATCTATCTTAAAGACGGTTCCGGTGTTATTACCGTCAATGGCCGTGAATTTAAGAACTATTTCCCGACTCCTATCCTCCAGTTCAAAGCCACTGAACCTTTTGAAGTGACCAACAACCAGGGGAAATTCGATGTGAAGGTCAACCTGGATGGTGGCGGTATCCGCGGCCAGGCAGAAGCCATGGCTTTGGCCATTGCCCGTGCCCTTTGCGAGATCAATGAAGAGTTTCGCCCCGCCCTTAAAGCCAAAGGACTGATGATGCGCGACCCGCGTATGGTGGAACGCAAAAAATTTGGTCAGAAAAAGGCCCGTAAGAGATTCCAATTCAGTAAACGTTAATATTTTCGAATTCATAGCAACCCTATATGTCAAGAACCAATTTCGATTCATTATTGGATGCCGGTGTTCATTTCGGACACCTTCGCAGAAAATGGAACCCCGCCATGGCCCCTTATATCTTCATGGAACGCAACGGGATCCATATCATCGACCTCTACAAAACCATGGCCAAGATCGATGAAGCAGCCGCGGCGCTGAAACAAATTGCCAAATCAGGAAAAAAGGTGCTCTTCGTGGCTACCAAAAAACAAGCCAAAGAGATCGTGTCCGAACACGTCCGCAGGGTCAACATGCCCTATGTCACCGAGCGCTGGCCGGGAGGTATGCTCACCAACTTCGCTACCATCCGCAAAGCCGTCAGAAAAATGATCTCCATCGATAAACTGATGGCCAGCCCGTCCTATGCCAACCTCTCCAAAAAAGAACGGCTCACCCTCACCCGCGAAAGAGCAAAACTGGAAAAGAACCTGGGCTCCATCGCCGACCTGAACCGCCTTCCGGCAGCAGTCTTCATCGTCGATATCCTCAAAGAACACATCGCCCTGGCAGAAGCTAAAAAACTGAACATCCCCACCTTCGCCATCGTCGACACCAACTCCGACCCCCGTACCGTCGATTTCCCGATACCGGCCAACGACGACGCCTCCAAATCCATCTCCCTGATCGTCGATACCATGATCCGTGCAATGGAAGAAGGCTTGGTCGAACGCAAACTCGACCGCGATAAAAAAGCTGCCGACGACGAAAGAGGCGAAGGCGAAGAAGGCGAATTCGGCCTCCATTCCAAAATGATGGACGATATGGAAGAGGAAGAGGTGGACGAAGACGGCATCAAAATCGTGAAAAAAGATTTCGTCGATACCAAAGTCTCCAAAATGAAAGGGATGGAACCCACCCCTGAAGATAAAGCCAAACCCGCCCGCAAACGGATCAGCAAACCCGCCGGTCGGAGTACCAAAAAATAACAACCCGCAGGTTGTTGATCTCAACTATTTTTTTCACTTGTATTAATCTTTACCAGTTATGAATATAACCGCCGCAGATGTCAATAAATTAAGGCAAATGACCGGAGCCGGAATGATGGATTGTAAAAAGGCCCTCCAGGAAACGGAAGGGGACTTCGAAAAAGCCATCGACTCCCTCCGCAAAAAAGGCCAGAAAATCGCCGGGAAACGCGCCGACCGCGACGCCAACCAGGGATTTGTCTTCGCCAAAACTACCGACGACAAAACCTTCGCAGCCGTCGTGATGGTCAATTGTGAAACCGATTTCGTCGGAAAAACAGAAGATTTCATCAACTTCTCCAAAGCGCTCCTCGACCTGGGCCTTGCACACCACGCCCAATCGGCAGCCGAACTCCTGCCCATGAAACTGGGAAACATCACCGTGACAGAAAAACTGGATGAACTCTTGGGAAAAACCGGCGAGAAAATCCAGATTTCCCACTTCGAAGTGATCGAAGCCCCCGTTACCTTTGCATACAACCACTTCGGAAACCGCCTGGCTACCATCGTCGGGATGAACAAAGCCGACGGGAAAAATGTTGCGGAAATCGGCCACGAACTGGCGATGCAGATTGCCGCCATGAGCCCCGTTGCCGTCGATAAAGAAAACGTACCACAGGAAGTGATCGATCGCGAACTCGAAATCGGCAAAGAACAAGCCCGCCAGGAAGGAAAACCCGAAGCAATGCTTGAAAAAATCGCCCAGGGAAAAGTCCAGAAATTTTTTAAAGAGATGACCCTGCTCAACCAGGATTTTGTGAAAGACTCAAAGAAAACGGTTCGCCAGTACATTGCCGAAAGCGATAAAGAACTGACCGTGACCGGTTTCAAACGCCTCCAACTGGGCGCTTAAGCACCCGCAACAACAAACAGGAGAGGGATTTTCTTTTACAAGGGATCCCTCTTTTATTTTCAAACCTGGTACCCCATGAAGGTTGCTTCAAAAAAAGAACAGGTCAGGGCTATGTTCGACGACATTTCGCCAAAGTACGACCTGCTGAACCATCTGCTCTCCTTCGGCATCGACTTTTCCTGGCGCAGGAAGCTGGTACGACTGCTCTTAGCAGGTAATCCGCGGTCGGTACTTGACGTGGCCACGGGCACGGCCGACCTGGCCATTGCCATTGCCAAAGCCGGCGTTGGCGCCGTCACCGGGGTTGATATCAGTGAGAAGATGCTGGCGATAGGCAGGATCAAAACTGCTGGACAAGATATTTCAGGCTCCATAGCCCTCCAGGTAGCCGACGCTGCAGCCCTTCCCTTCGCCGACAACACCTTCGATGCAGTCACGGTCGCTTTCGGGGTCAGGAACTTTGAAGACCTCCGGGCCGGGTTGACAGAAATGAAAAGGGTTTTACGTCCCGGCGGTACCCTGCTGATCCTCGAATTCTCCCACCCCGCGACCTTCCCCATGAAACAATTGTATGGGTTCTATTCCCGCCGGATCATCCCGGCAATCGGACAGCTTGTCTCCGGAAATGCAGAAGCTTACCGCTATCTTCCCGAATCGGTACGGGCTTTCCCTTCAGGAGACGATTTCCTGAAAATCCTCGCTACCATAGGGATGAACAATGCCCGCTGCCATTCTCTTACCGCCGGGATATCCTCCATTTACCAGGCTGAGAAATAGGCCGACCCGGCATTCCCGTTCTTCTCCGTTGGAAAATAAATGGCCAAAACCATCGTTATCCTTCTTCAACCAATGACTGCATTCTTTTGAAAGCACCCCGTTTTTTATCGCTTTTCCGGGTTACCCTGATCCTTCTTATCCCCCTTTCAGCCTTCAGCCAGCGAAAAGTGGTTCTGAATATGCCAACCTACGACAACGAAGTCCTTCATTTTGGCTTTGCATTGGCAGTCAATCAGTTATTTGTTTCCATTCGCCCTATCGAAAACCTGAGCAACACGGTTTTCCAAGGAGACGATCAAATTCCTGATATCAACCCCATGCCGGATTATGTGATGGTGCAGGCCATCTCCTGCGAACCTGGTTATGGTTTTACGGTCAGCATCCTGGGAGATCTCCGCGTAGGCGACCATTTCAATTTCAGGTTTATCCCTTCCTTCATGTACGGTTCCCGCCAGATCAAATACACGTTGGCGAAATACAATATGGATCCTACTGAAATGAAAATCAAAATGACCTCTGAAACCACACTGAAAGATATCCCTTCAACCTATATCAATTTCCCATTGGAGTTCAAATTCAAAGCCAAACGGTACAATAATTTCAGGCCTTACCTGATGGCAGGCGCCCTCTATTCCCTTGACCTATCATCCAACGCGAAAAAAAGAATCAACAAGAACCCGGAAACACATATTGTAAGATTTGAACAAAGCGACTTTTATATCCAGGGTGGCGTTGGATTCGATTTTTACAATGAGTGGTTCAAATTCGGTGTAGAGCTCAAGATGATGTACGGTTTGAAGGAGATGCTGACCCATGATGGCACCCTCTATACCGAATCAATTGACCGGATCAACTCCAAAATTTTTCAACTGGCATTGACTTTTGAATAAACCCGGGTCCCCCAAATAACGCATCCTATGATTAAAAAATTCATACCGTTGTTGTTTTCAGGAGCTCTGGTGCTGTTTTTGCATAACGGTTGTAAAAAAGAGTTGTCGCACCCGCCTGAAGTGGTGACGATGGAAGCAGGCACCATTACCGACACCTCCATTGTCGCCAGGGGAGAAGTCACTGATGCTGGAAGTTTTGCCCTTACGAAAGCTGGTTTCATCTGGGGAGTGACCTGGAAAGGAGTTAAAGACTTTTCTTTTTCCGATACTTTGGAGGATGGCTATCAGCGCCACCACATTGCATTGCCCGACAGTGTAACGGGCCTTTGCGAGTTTAAAATCGACTCGCTGGCAAGAGGAACCACCTATTTTATCCGCTTCTGGGCCTCCAATCAGGAAAGCATCAGCCTGGGCGATATCCTTATGGTATCAACTCCGCCCGACACCATCGATGCGATGAGAGATCCTGATGGCAACACCTATCCCACCATGACTTACCATTGGCAGGTTGGATTCACGATTACCAGCGCCACCTGGACTGTCAAAAACCTGCGAACCACCAAATACAACGACAGCCAACCGATTACAAAGCCAGAAACTGATACTCTGTGGTCAATAGCTACAGAAGGAGCCTATTGTTATTATGGTAATAAGGAGGATTCTTTGGGTTCCATATACGGGATGCTTTATAATCATCTTGCGGTCAGCTCCAATAGACTATGCCCGGAGGGGTGGCATGTACCGGACAGTACGGAGTGGGCGGCGTTGGTTGAATTCATGAATACCAATTCAGAGCGGAACATTGCCGGAGGAAAAATGAAGGAGGCCGGCACTGATCACTGGCAGAGTCCCAACACCGGAGCTGATGACCGGAGCAACTTTTCTGCTCTTCCGGGAGGAGGCAGGAGTGGGAAGGATGGTTCCTTTAACCTCCTCCAACAATATGCCAATTTTTGGAACGGAAGCGGGGTATCCGGTGGTACGGCGACAGTGTCGTACCTGTTCTATAACTCTGAACATACCGCTTCCGCCAGAAGTGACGTCCATAGTGGATTTTCGGTCAGGTGCGTCAAAAACCCCTAATAACCAATGATTTGCCCCGAGCCATAAAGGTGTACTTTTAAAGAGTCGGGCGACAACAGGGCTTGCCGGTCATAATAAATGTCGCCGATGGAACCAATGGTGGCATCGATCAGGTGGCGCGCTTTCACGTAACAATTGTTGGTGCCGTAATGCCGGATGAAAGTATAGCCGGTGGTGAGGGCGCTGCAGTCGATCTTCCCGTAATCACCGGCATAGATGGAACTGATGCCACAAAAACCACGCAGGTTAATATCACACGTTCCCATATGCTGTATAAATACTCCGGATTCAGAATTGATAATCAAGTTAAGGGTCCCGCTACCGCCCCAGGTGTGTACCTCTATGTAGCTTTTAGCCATGACATTGGTTGTATTCACATCCCCCGCGGAATTGTAATAAAGATAAAACCTTGGGTTAGTCAGGTCGCAGTACAGTCTGACATTGATGGGGTCGGAGTAGTTGCGCAGCCAGTTACAGATATTGTTGTTGTGGATGATGAGTTGACGGCCATGGGTTTCCGTTTTAATACCGCCGATGATGTGGCTGCCTGCCTGCACACTGCAGCAGTTGGCCGTGGACTGCGTCAGTATCAGGGAAACGTTCTCGTAAAGGAAAACACTGTCGAATTCACCGATTGGGCGGCTTTCAATAATTATGGGACCTGCATTGGTCAGGCAATTATCACCTTTCTGGCAACCCGCCAGGAAAAGGATTATGGAGAACATTCCGATTATCGGCAACAAGCAGTTTTTTTTCATTTATTTCACAGTTTTCCTGCCAAATCGAACCTCGAACCGATAACCCATCCCATATCCGATGTATTCGGCTTTCCCCCAAACCACTTTAAGCATAAGATTAGCGAACCAGTGTTTTGAAAAGTTATATTGAACGCTGATTTTCTGGTAGATCGATTTTGTCGGTTTCATGACATGAAGGTAATAGCCAAAGTTAAGGAGAATTCCGACCTTTCCCAGGGTAAGGTTATAGACAGCGTTGATCCCGGGATAAATGAATTTCCAGTTGGTGACGGTGGTATCCTCTTTCCCGTTCAGATCCATGTAATAAAGTTGATAAACAGTCTTTTGTGAAGGATCATAAGAGAGGTCAAAACCGATCCCCAACTGACTTTTCCGACTGAGTTTCACAAGGGTATTTTCCCAGAGGTGATAAACCAAAAAACTCTCGCCTGTTACTGCTTTTTGGTTTTTCCACCCCAGGGAAAAACCAAAATTGAAATCGAGGATTTGTTGTAAAATGGCTGAATAAGGATCGACAGGCGGATAGAAACGGTCGGTGATCTTTTTATTTTCTTTAAAGGGCTGGTATGCCACTCCGACATTCACCAGAGGCGTATTGATACCATTGTTGGGTAATTTGAGGGACCCATTCGAAAAATGTTGCAGGCTCACCCCGGTGCTGACAGAAAATGAAGGGTTGATCCTGAAGCGGGCTTCGGCCATCAGGTTCACTGCTGCATTGATGTGAGAGCCGATGGCCAGGTTTTTATAATTGTCGATGCGATCAAATCTTTTGGTCAGGTATCCCACCCCCAGCGAAAAACGAAACCCAAGGCTGAAAGTTCGTGTTTTAATCAGAGGGAAGTTGATCGTCGGCATGATGGCAAAAGCCTGCCCCAGGCTTGGATTATTCCCCAATCCGCAATAATACAGCACGATCCCGTAACCGGGATAGTTAAAGTCGCGCTGCCATTTGTGCTTTCCATAAGTGATCTTTTGAACATTGACTTCAAATGCGGGGAAGTGGCCATTGTACTGGTACAATTCCAGGTGGTGGGCATAAAAAAAGCCATAATGGACTTTTGCTTCAAACATCAGGTTGGGGGAATAGAGCGTCACATTTTCCTGTGCCCGCAGGGTGACTGTGTGGAACAGGAGCAATAGGGTTGCTGTGAGCAGGATGCGCATTCCGTCAGGTGTTTTCACAAATTCTTTCTGCCTGTTAAGGCTTTTTTCAACGGACGTAAAAGTAAAGAAATTGCATTAAGCTTGAATGAAAGAAATGTAGACCCTTTTCCATACAACCTGCTTTTCATATCTTTGTAATAATTAATCCATCTCCATGAACCGAACCGCTGTCTTTCCCGGCTCTTTCGACCCGGTTACCCGTGGTCACCTGTCAGTCATACGACGCGCTTTGCCGCTGTTCGATCACCTGACCATCGCTATTGGAACGAATGCAGGTAAAACGGCAATGTTTCCCCTTGAAACCAGAAAAGAATGGCTCCTCCGTCTTTTTGCCGGGGAACCCCGGATCACCATCGCAGCCTATTCGGGCCTCACGGTCGATTTTTGCCGGAAAATCAACGCCGGTTACCTTCTGCGGGGGTTGCGTTCATCAGCCGATTTCGAATTTGAAAAAGGGATCGCACAAATGAACCAATTGATGGCTCCGGAGATCGAAACAATTTTCCTCCTTTGTGATCTCCTTTATGCACCGATCAGTTCTTCCATCGTCAGGGACATCCTTCGCAACGGCGGCGATGTCAGCCGCTTTATCCCGGAAGGAATTTCCATCCCTCAGACCGTCAAACCGTAACCCACGGTAAAAATGCCTTTTTCGCCCCCTCGCATCCTTTGCAGGAATTGTCTGTCGATGACAGTCCTTGTTTCCGCCCTTTTTGTACCTTTGCTGGTTAAAACCGGTCGGGATGCCAGAATCCTTTAAAACCTTATGCTTTTATTGTGGATTATTGCTGTTGGCAATACCGGCCTTGCCACAGGATACCCTCTCTGCTAAGGCGCTTCCGCTACCTGTAACGGTTACCGGCTACGCCCCGGGAGCAGAAGGCAAAAGGGTGCGGATCACCACTTCCGGCGACGGGTTGACCAACATGGAAAAAGTACTGACCTCTGCCGGGGTGGAGGCAAACGGACGCTTTTCAGCCACTTTCAACCTGCCCCGTACTACTGAGGTCATCTTTGCGATACAGTTCCATACAGCCGGGGTTTACCTGGAACCGGGGGAAAAATATGACCTGAGGATCGCCCCCATGAATTATGACGATTATTCCGACAAGGATCCCTTCCTGCAATCCCAAAACCTTACACTGGAACTGCTTCATACCCATACAGAATCCGTCAATTCCCTTATTGCACGGTTCGACAGCCTCTATGATTCCTTCCTGCTCGATAATTTCAACGCCCTGTATCGTGAACGGAAAAAGAACCGTGTCGATTCACTTCACGCCCTTCTTGACCGGGAATTTCCTGTGCGAAAAAACCCCTATTTCGATGCTTATGTCAGGTACAAAGTGGCATCCCTCGAACAGCTTTCCCAATACTACAACCCGGCCATACTGGCGGCGAAATATCTCAGCGCTAAGCCGGTCTTGTTCTGGAACCGGGAGTACATGGATTTTTTCAACAACTATTTCACAAAATACATTACAGTAACTTCGATCCCATTACACAAGATCGATTTCAAACCCTTGCTGACCGGCAACCAGCCGGTCAAAAACATGCTGAATGCCCTCTCGTCCGATACCATACTTGATACGGGACCTTTGCGGGAAATGGCCCTTTTAAAAGGATTGCTCGAATTTTACAGTTTACCCGGGTACGACCGCCCGGCCATCCTGGAAGCCCTGAAAACGCTTCACGAACAATCACAGTTTGAAGGAACCCGTGAAGTAGCAGGGAATTGCATCCTTTACCTTGAGCGGCTTCAGCCGGGAAGCACCGCTCCGGAATTCAGTCTCACCGATCGTAACGGGAAAGAGCTAACCCTGAATGATTTTAAAGGGAAACCGCTGCTACTCTGTTTCTGGACTACCTGGTGTACTGAATGTCTTACAGAAATGGACCTTTTAGTACCTTTGTACGAGAAGTACAAGGAGCAGATAAATTTCCTTTCAGTTTCTGCCGATAAGTACCTCAGTAAGATGGTGCTTTTCATTGACCTGAAAAAGGAATATACCTGGAATTTTGCTAACCTGGGCGACCGGTTGGAGACCTTGCTGGATTATGAAATCCGTTCATACCCTTTCTTTGTGCTCATCGACAGCCGGGGGAGAATATTCCGCTATCCTGCCGCAGCACCCGGGGGAGGCCTGGAACATCAAATAGTACAACTTTTACATGAATAACTGAATCGTATGTTAGATATTTTTAAGAAGTTTTTAGGCAATAAATCCCAAAGGGATATCAAGGCGATTGAACCCCAGGTAAGCAAAGCCCTGGAGGCTTATGAAACCATCAAAACACTTTCGAACGACGGACTTCGGGAAAAAACAGTGGAATTTAAACGCCGCATCAGGGAACATATCTCCGCAAAAGAAGAAGAGATCCAAAACCTGAAAGCGCAACTGGCCGGCGACGAACTTGGAATCGATGAAAAAGAGAAACTCTATGTAACACTCGATCACCTTGAGAAAGAAAGTTATGAGATGACACAGGAGATCCTTCACGAGATTTTACCGGAAGCCTTTGCAGTGATGAAAGATACCACCCGGCGATTTTTCGAAAATGAGTTCGTGGAGGTGACAGCTACCCAAAATGACCGTGATCTGGCTGCCCGCAAATCGAGTGTTGAAATAGAGGGTGATGTCGCACGTTACAGCAACCGCTGGATGGCTGGCGGGAACATGATCCAATGGGACATGGTTCACTACAATTGCCAGCTCATCGGAGGGGTGGTACTGCATGAAGGCAAAATCGCCGAAATGGCCACCGGTGAAGGTAAAACACTGGTTGCCACCCTCCCCATGTATCTTAATGCCCTCCCGGGGAAAGGGGTGCATATCGTTACCGTGAACGACTACCTGGCCAAACGTGACTCGGAATGGATGGGAACTTTGTTCGAATTCCACGGATTGAAGGTGGATTGCATCGACCGCCACGAACCCAATTCTCAGCCCAGACGCGAAGCGTACCTTGCCGACATCACTTACGGGACTAACAACGAATTCGGTTTCGATTACCTGCGTGATAACATGACCAGCAACCCGGAAGAACTGGTACAACGTCCTCATAACTATGCCATCGTCGATGAGGTTGACTCGGTATTGATCGACGACGCCCGTACACCGCTCATCATTTCAGGCCCTACACCTAAAGGGGAGAATCAGCTTTTCGACGACCTGAAACCCAACGTGATGAAGCTGTACAACGCCCAACGAAACCTGGTGACCAAACTGTTAGCCGAAGCCAAATCGCTGACAGAAAATCCCGAGAATGAAGATAATTTCCGCAGGGGAGGAGAACAACTGCTGCGGGCTTTTCATGGCCTGCCGAAAAACAAAGCGCTGATCAAATTCCTTAGTGAACCGGGAATGAGGGCGCTAATGCAGAAAACCGAAAACTTTTTTCTGGCGGAACAGGCTAAAAACATGCACATCATCGACGATGAGCTTTTCTTCGTGATTGATGAAAAAAGTAACACCATCGAATTGCGTGAAAAGGGAATTGACCTGCTCTCCGAATCTTATGAAGACCCTACTTTTTACATCCTTCCCGATATTGGTTCGGTGATCGCCGACATTGAACGGCAGAACCTCAACGAGGTGGAGAAAATGGAGAAGAAAGATGCCCTGATGCGCGACTATTCGATCAAGAGCGAACGGGTGCATACCGTCAACCAACTGCTCAAGGCCTACGCGTTATTTGAGAAAGATGTTGAGTACGTGGTGATGGATAACAAGGTCAAGATCGTGGATGAACAGACCGGCCGTATTTTAGAGGGCCGGCGTTACAGCGACGGGCTTCACCAAGCCATTGAAGCAAAGGAAAACGTGAAGATTGAGGCAGCCACCCAGACTTATGCCACCGTCACCCTTCAGAACTATTTCAGGATGTATAAGAAGCTGGCCGGGATGACGGGGACTGCCGAGACGGAAGCGGGAGAATTCTGGGATATCTACAAACTGGATGTCGTAGTGATTCCGACCAACAAACCTGTGGTGCGCGACGACCGGGAAGACCTGGTTTACAAGACAAAAAGAGAGAAGTTTAACGCCGTGATCGATGAAATCGAAAAACTGATCGGCCTGGGACGCCCGGTACTGGTTGGAACCACTTCGGTCGAAACTTCTGAGCTGCTCAGCAGGATGCTCAAAAGAAAGAACATTCCCCACAACGTGTTGAATGCCAAACTTCATGCACGGGAGGCCGACATCGTGGCGGAAGCCGGGAGATCCGGAACCGTGACCATTGCCACCAACATGGCGGGTCGTGGTACCGACATCAAGCTGGGACCCGGGGTAAAACAGGCCGGTGGACTGGCCATCATCGGTACCGAAAGGCATGAATCACGGCGGGTTGACCGGCAGCTCCGGGGGCGTTCCGGACGCCAGGGAGACCCGGGAAGTTCACAATTCTTCGTTTCACTGGAAGATGACCTGATGCGGATGTTCGGTTCGGAAAGAATCGCCAAAATCATGGACCGTATGGGAATCCAGGAAGGAGAGGTGATCCAGCATTCGATGATCACCAAGTCGATCGAACGGGCACAAAGGAAAGTGGAAGAAAACAACTTCGGTATCCGGAAACGGTTGCTGGAGTACGACGACGTGATGAATATCCAACGAGAAGCAATTTATAAAAAACGGCGCCACGCCCTCTTTGGCGACCGGCTGGCAGTGGATATCTCCAACATGATCTATGACGTTTGCGAGACCGTGGTACTCGATACCCTCGATGAAAGGGATTATGCCGGGTTTAAATACGAGTTACTAAAAGAATTTGCAGCCGATTCACCCTTTACTGAAAGCGAATTCACCTCCTCGGACAACACGGAACTTACCGAAAACCTCTACAACTATATCTACAAGCGATACCGCAACAAGTGCGAGCAAATTGCGATGAAAACCTATCCGATCATCCGAAACGTTTTCGAAAACGATACCCGGTACGAAAACATCGCGATCCCTGTCACCGACGGCATCAAGACCATGCAAGCCGTGGCCAATCTCAGAAAAGCGTATGAAGACCAGGGAAAAGAGGTGATCCTGTCAATTGAAAAAGGAATTGTGCTCGGCATGATCGACAATGCCTGGAAAGACCATTTACGTGAGATGGATGACTTGAAACAGTCGGTTCAAAATGCAGCCTATGAGCAAAAAGACCCCTTGCTTATTTACAAAGGGGAATCTTTCAAGTTGTTCAAAACCATGGTCCAAACGACCAACAAGGAAATTACTTCCTTCCTCATCAAATCAGATGTCCCGTTCCAGGCGGAAAATGTCAGAGAAGCACAAGCCCCGCGCAGGATGGACCGCTCCCGGATGCGGGAAGAGAGATCAGACCTTTTATCGCAAGCCAATTCCAATACGCAGGAAAAATCAAAACCCCAGCCGGTAAAAGTTGAAAAACGGGTAGGCCGCAACGACCCTTGTCCATGCGGCAGCGGGAAAAAGTTCAAGAATTGCCACGGGATCGGCAGTAATTGATTGAACCTTTAAACAACATAAAATCAATTATTTATAATAAATCATCCAAGTCGGATCTGGGAACAGATTCATGAAAGATAAAAACCAGCAACATGAAAAGGTTTAAAAGAATTTTATTAAAGCTTTCCGGTGAGGCGCTGGAAGGGAACCAGGGTTACGGGATCGATCCCTCCCGTCTGGAAGCGTACGCCCATGAAATCGAATCGGTCAGATCCCTTGGAGTGGAAGTGGCAGTGGTGATGGGCGGTGGAAATATCTACCGGGGGTTGCAGGGTACGGGTAAAGGAATGGACCGCGTACAGGGTGATTACATGGGAATGCTGGCTACCGTTATCAACAGCATGGCTCTTCAGGAAACATTGGAACAGATGGGAATCCCTGCAAAGATCCTCAGCACCCTGACCATACAACCAGTCGTCGAACCGATGAGCCGCCGTACCGCCATTCGTTATCTTGAAGAGGGGAAAGTAGTGCTCATCGCCGGAGGGACGGGAAATCCTTTCTTTACCACCGACAGCGCAGCGGCATTGAGAGCCCTGGAGATCGGCGCTGATGCGATCCTTAAGGGAACCCGCGTTGACGGAGTCTATACGGCCGATCCGGAAAAAGATCCTGCTGCAAAAAGGTATGATCAACTCACTTTTTCCGAAGCGATGGAAAAAGGTTTGAAGGTAATGGATCTCACTGCGTTTGCTCTTTGCCGTGAAAACAAACTGCCGATCATCGTTTTCAATATGAATGTTCCCGGGAACCTGCAGCGGGTGTTATCGGGCGAACCGGTTGGTACGGTTGTTCAGGAATGAGGTATCACACTTGAAGAATTGCTTTTTTTTGCGAAATTTGCACGTTTTTATCCGACTTTTCTATGAATGAAGAGATAGAATTTACATTAGAGGAGACCCGTGAGAGCATGCACTTAGCGGTCGTGCACCTTGAAAAGGAACTTCAGAAGGTAAGGGCCGGAAAGGCCAGCGCCCAGATGCTCGACGGGGTGAAAATCGATTACTACGGTGTCATGACCCCCATTGATAAAACGGCCAATATCAGCACTCCCGACGGACGGCAGATCATTGTACAACCCTGGGACAAAAGTGTGCTGTCGCTGATCGACAAAGCCATTCAGGCAGCGAACCTTGGCTTTAATCCTAAAAATGAAGGAGAAATTTTACGAATCATCGTTCCCCCGCTTACAGAGGAAAGAAGGCGTGACCTGGTTAAAAAAGCCAGAATCGAAGCTGAAAACGCCAGGATCACCATCCGCAACATCCGGCGGAATTCGAACGAAACGGCAAAAAAATTGAAAAAAGATGGCGTTCCCGAAGATGAAATTGATAAGTTAGAAACGGATATCCAAAAACTCACCGACGATTTTATCGTGAAAATTGATAAAATCTTTGAGGTCAAAGAGAAAGATATCATGACCGTGTAACGGTGAATCGGGCACTGTAGAATCAGTAAACCACAATTTCATCGGTAAAGATCCAGCAATCCTGTCCATGCCCTTCATGCCACTCAGGGCATTTCCCTAAGTTTTTTCCGATTACTTTCACATACCTGGCTTTGGTCCCGGAGAGAAACTGAATGTTAAAAGGTTGGATAAAGACCTGCGATTCTTTGGGTGACACCGTAGCCGGAACTTCGTTGATCGAGTGGTACTTTTTCCCGTCCGATGAGAGAGAGTATTCCACATACGTGGGAAGAAAGATCCAGCTCCGTTGATTTTGCAGGAAATTCATCTGGACTGAGTTGATGGGCATCTCTTTTCCCAGGTCGATGATCACTTCCAGATCTTTGCCAAAGTATCCCTGCCAATAACCGTCGCGGTGACTGGAAGAACCCCTCAGTCCATCTACCAGGGCACCGGGACCCGAGGAGGGATAACGGTAGGAATAGCCGGAAACGTACTTAAGGGGTCGGCCAAGTGCCTGGTGATAGAGGAAGGGGAGGTCCACAGATTTTTCCTTCATTTTCCCATCCACAAAAAGCGCTGCCCGGATGATCCCGTTACGGTTGATCTCAAAAGGACCGGTATAGATTGGAGAAGTGTCTTTCACATCATCGCCGTTGATGGTATAACGGATGGGCACATCAACCTGTTCCGATCCGATGACGACCTCGGTGACCCCGGTCTCAGGATCGGTTACCGTGTTGATTTCGGCCTTGAATGAACCTTTGCTGTAATTCACATCGAGGTATTCCAGTCTTTTGAAGTGCTCTTTCAACCGGTTTCTGAAATCGTCCCATTCCCTTGATTTTTGAGGCGTCCAGACCAACTCAGCCAGTGCCAGTACCCGTGGGAAAGCCATGTATTCCATGTGGCGGGTCGTACCGATGAATTCACTCCAGAGATTTCCCTGGGCTCCCAGGATATGCTTTGCCTCTTCCGGGTTAAGTTCCTGAGGGGTGGGGTTGAAAGAATAGACTTTTTTTAGCGTGACCAATCCCCCGATCGATTTGGGCTCGAACTCCGGATCGGCCTGGTAATAATCGAAATAACAAAAACCTGTCGGGGTCATGATGGCATCGTGACCTTGTCTGGCTGCAGCAATGGCGCCTTCAACGCCCCGCCACGACATCACGGTAGCTTCAGGAGCCAACCCGCCTTCCAGGATCTCGTCCCAGCCGATCACTTTACGACCCTTGGAAACGATATACTGCTCCATCCTCTTGATAAAATAGCTCTGAAGCTCCTTTTCATCCCTGAGCCCTTCACTTTTTATCCGTTGCCGGCATTTCGGACAGGTTTTCCAATTGGTCTTATCGGCCTCATCCCCACCGATATGGATATATTTTGATGGGAAAAGCGCCATCACCTCGTCCATTACATCCTGTAAGAAAATAAAAACGGAATCATTCCCGGCACAATAGATATCCAGGTTGGGCCAGTAGCTACCCGTGGGTACCGGAACCGGTTTCCCGCTACAGGAGAATTGGGGATAGGCTGATAAAACCTCGACACAATGGGCTGGCATCTCTATTTCAGGGATGACGGTGATGTATCGGTCGGCGGCATATTGAACCACTTCCCGTATCTCTTCTTGTGTGTAGAAACCTCCGTAAGTGGCCGGTTCCCCAGGTTGAGCAGCCGGACGTTCGTTCCAGGGTTTGTCTTCATGGTCAACCCGCCAGGCAGCCATAGTGGTGAGTTTCGGATATTTTTTAATCTCGATGCGCCAGCCATTGTCGTCGGTCAGATGCCAATGGAACCTGTTTATCTTGTACAGGGCGATCAGATCGATATATTTTTTTACAAATTCTTTCGGGAAGAAATGACGGGAAACATCCAGATGCATTCCACGGTACGGGTACCTGGGTTGATCCCGGATCTCAATGCAGGGAATGGTAAA
>ERZ1645192.856-NODE-856-length-25498-cov-10.862162_pt1 | contig 25498 bp, 25 predicted proteins | sample MGYA00575354_ERZ1645192 | MGnify/ENA primary metagenome ERZ1645192 (study PRJEB40844, sample SAMN11349763) | freshwater sediment metagenome | isolation source: river sediment | host: Sediment | place: India: Faizupur Khadar , New Delhi | collected 2017-02-21 ... | reverse complement strand
TCAGCTGGTACGTTGTTGCCATGATGGTTCAGTTTTATAAAGGTTTTTTCATGTAATCGGAAATGATCTCCCTGACCTTCTCGGGGGTCAGATCGGTGTAGACATCATGATTGATCATCATGGCCGGTGCCTTATGGCATAACCCCAGACAGTTGGTTTGCAACAGTGAAAACCTTCCGTCGGGTGTGGTCTCTCCCAGGGGAATCTTCAGCATGTCCTGTATAGCCATCACCACCTGCCCCTTGCCCTTCATCGCACATGAGATAGTCTTGCACACCCTGATGATGTACTTCCCCATCTTCTTGGTCTCCAGAAAAGAATAAAAGGTCGCGGTGCCATATACTTCCGCTGCAGGTAAATCCATCTCCCGGGCAATCTCGATCATCGAATATTCCGAAAGATAACTCTCCTTCTCGACTACGCCCTGCATGATCGGCAGCAGATGCTCCCTGCTCCGGCCATATTTGTCAGCCAGTTCCCTGATAAGTAATTGTGTCGGACTCATTGAGTAATGGTTTTAGTGAATTATTGGTCGGTTAAATTTAAGGAGTTGAAGAAATAAATAGCAAGCAATTTGCAATAGAATAAACTGCTTTTCAGCATATCTGCGGGGGGATGGGATCAGTAAAAGGCTTCCCTGTATTTCCCGGCTTCACCCCTATCGTCCTACGCCTCTTTTCACCGCTTCGAAACTTAACGATTACTTAAGATTAAACCCCCGACTAAACGCAACAATCCGGGGCCTTTCGTTGTCTAATCAATGAAGCCATTAAACAATTAAGTCATGAAAGCGGAATCCCTCCTATTGGTACTGGCATTGCTGGTATTGTCTCCTTTTACGTTAAAAAGTCAGTTGGTATGTGTGACGGGGAAAGTCACCGATCATCTGACAGGATCAGTCATCCGTGACCTGTCGGTTGTGGAGAAAAACTCAGGAATAGGCACGATCTCCTCCTTTGACGGCTCTTTCAGTCTGCTGCTCAAACCTGGTGATGTGTCGTTGCAGTTTTCCAGCGACCGTTATGCGATGGCCACGGTCTCTTTTACCCTCAAGCAGGATACCACCTTCCAGATGCCTATGAGTCTCCTGCATGCTGATCGTCTGAAGAAGGGCAAAAAAGAGGGAAGTCATGAAGGGGCAGCCAGTGTGATCGCCCAATACCAGGGAAAGGATTCCAAACAACCCTGAACCCTTTCTTTTTTCTGAGGCATGGCGGCAGTTGCCTGTCAGGGCCTCATGAGGGGGATGGGGTTTCCCTGGCATCCCGGAGGAGGCTGGATGCCCAGAAGATCGGAAAGGGTAGAGACCAACTGATCTGCTTCGTAGTTTTCACTCAGGGTTTGCACAGAGATCCCGCTTCCATAGAAAAGGAGGGGAACATGGGTATGGTCTGAAAAGTGCGCTTTCCGGTATTTGAATGTGGGTTGCCACCCTTCTCTGAGGACCAGCAGGACGTCGCCCGACCTGCCCTCGAACCAGGAGCGGGTAGTCCCCTCACCGGCAGTGAGTCCCGTTTGTCCTTCCCTGATCTGGTCACTCGATACAGCCATCCTGACCCCCTCAAATTCATTGAGAAATTCTGCCGTTTTCCGTCGCATCTCCCTCATATCAGTATGGTTGATAGCGGCAATCTTATGGTCGAGGTAAATCTGCAATCCGTTGTTGTATTCGATCCATTTCAGATCCCCATAGGTGATGTTGAGCCAGGAGTTGAGGAGGGCTGCCGCGTTGTCGGGAGAGAACGTGCCTGCAGGAAACCTGAATTTCTCCTTCAGGTAATCCACAGGATAAGCCGCCGATGAATTGGCTGTCAGAAAAATGAGCACCTTTTCCTTGCCGAATTTCTTCTCTGCCCAGTTGATCAGAGCCGCAATCTCTTCGTCGAGCCGGAGGTAAAGATCTTCCATCTCTACTGATGCCGGTCCGAACGAGCTGTTCTCCTGGTCCATGGAGGAGAAGATGACCGTCACCAGATCGGGGTCGGCATCTTCCCCGATCTTTTCCCGTTCAAGCAGTTCAAGGGTGAACTCCCTGAGGAGGCTGTTCCCGTAAGGGGTGGTTTTGACGGGGCCGTAATGGCCGGCATTTTTGACCAATGGGGCCAGAGCATGGGGAAAGGCATTCTTTCCCTGGCTGTAACCCGCTTCCCAGGGAGAGCGGTCTTCGGTGCTGGCTTCATAGTCGCTGGCCGAACGGAGGAGCACCCAATTGCGGGAGGTGTATTTTTTTACCCTTTCCTGGTCGTTGAAGCGCTGCACCCACTCGGGCAGGTTCCCGGTATAAAACGAGGAGGTAACCATCCGGCCGGAAGCATTATCGAGCCACCAGGCAGCATCGCCGCTGTATCCTGCAGCAAAGAGGGCCGGGGTTTCGTTGAGGGCAATACTGAAGACTTTGGACCTGCCATTATGGGCCAGTTTGAGCTGGTCGCCCAGGGTGGAAGCTCTGAGCTGCATCGGGGAAACCTGTGTGCCCTGTGCAGTACCCCCGGTCAGCGTAAACTTTTCGTCTGTCCCTGCCGAAACAACCTTTCCTTTTGACCGGTCATACCAGGCCTCATCGATGATGCCGTGGGACGATGGGTAAACTCCCGTGAAAAGGGTGGCCGTTCCGGTGGCACTGGTGAGGATATGTTGATGGATATTAAACCGGGTGCACTGACTTCCGCCCTGCACCAGCTTTTTAAAACCTTCCTCCCCGAACTGATCCCAGTACCGCCCGATATAGTCAGGGCGCATATTTTCAACGACGATACCCAGAACGACCACGGGGGCCTGACCGGGATCTGAAGCCCCGGCCCGGGACATTCCCGGGAGCCCAAGGCTCAGCAGCAGGACCAGTGCGATGGCCGGCCATGCTCTCTTCTCCTTATGACAGATCTGCTTCATGCTTTCACTTTTCGGTTTGTCGCGGCACCTCCGGGGTGCTCACCCGTTGCAGCGGTTCAAAAATAGTAAAACTATCGCTCTTCCACCCCGGTTTTGGAATCCGCTCTCTTTCCCGTAGTCAGCACCTGCGAAACAGGAAAAAGCGTTATCTTCACCTTCTGAAACCAATATGAACCCAAATTATGAAGAAGAATAATGCATTTAAAGGGAGCGGGCTCCTGCTCCTGCTCCTGGTGATCCTGTCCGGCTGTCAATCTAAAAAGAACCCGGAAAGCGAATGGATTCAGTTGTTTAACGGCAGGGATCTGGAGGGGTGGACGCCCAAGATACGGGGCTATGAGGCTGGTGACAATTTCGCCAACACCTTCAGGGTAGAGGATGGTCTGCTGAAAGTCAGATACGATGGGTATGACACCTTTGATAACCGGTATGGGCACCTTTTTTACAAGGACACTTTTTCTCATTATCTTCTGCGGATCGAATACCGGTTTGCGGGTGAACAGTGTCCCGGTGGTCCGGGATGGGCCTTGCGCAACAGTGGGGTAATGATCCACGGGCAGTCGCTGGAAAGCATGGAAAAGGACCAGGATTTTCCTGTTTCCATTGAAGTGCAGTTTCTTGGGGGCGACGGAACTTCGGAACGCTCTACCGGCAACCTCTGTACTCCCGGCACCAACGTGGTCCTGAACGGTCAGCTTCAGCTGGACCACTGCTTCTCCTCCGCTTCAAAGACTTACCCCGACGGGGAGTGGGTGACCGCGGAGGTCGAAGTCCATGGATGCGGAGTGATACGCCATATCATCAATGGAGATACTGTGATCACCTATGAACAGCCCCAGCTCGACTCCCGCGATCCTTCATTTTTCAAACTGCTGCCAGCCAATGGTGATTCTCTCCTTCACGGAGGCACCATCTCTCTTCAGGGAGAAAGCCACCCGATCGACTTCAGAAAAGTGGAAATCAAGATATTGGAAGAATAGGCGGCCAGAACAGTCGGGAGTCGGGAATCCTCTCGACAAAGTCGAGACTCCGCTGCGCTACGGGAGTCGGGAATCGGGAGTCAGGAATCTTGAATATTGGAATCTGGAGTTAGCAAATCGCAATCCGGAATAATAGGCTCTGGATGAAAGTGGATTCCTGAAGGTAGAAAGACGGAGGAGGTTTATTTTTTGGCGCGGCTGATAAGGACCAGGGCCAGGACGATGAAGAGCATGCCCGCGATGGAGATCAGGTCGGGCTGTTCGCCCCGGACCAGGAGCCAGCTCAGGGCAGCACCTGAAACGGGTATCAGGAATTTCCAGACGTTTAGTTCTGAGACTTTAACGCCGGGGCGTTTCAGCAGGGAATACCAGATAGAAAAGGCGGCTGCAGAGAGGAAGGCGAGCCAGCAGAGGGCTGCCCAATAATCCCAGGGAAAGGGGCCCCGGGGTAGCCCTTCTATGGGAAGGGAGATGAAAAACAGCAAGGTGCCGCCGATGAGCAGGGAAGAGGAGGTGAGGATGATAGGGGAGAGGGGCCTGGCAAACCGGGAGACCAGCACGTTGCTGTAGCCTGAGGCCATGTTATTGAAAATCAGGAGGCCAATGCCAACCCATTCGAGGGGATTTTTCATGGTCACACCCCTGCGCCCCAGGGTGATGATGGCAATGCCTGCCACGCCTACCAGGATGCTGATCATCTTTATCTGGTTCAGCCGGTCGTTGGGGTGGGTGAAATGGGCCATCAGCGCCACAAAGAGAGGGGAGGACCCTACGATCATCGCTCCCAGGGCCCCGGGAACCAGATCCATACCGGTATAAAAGAGACCATATTGAACCACAACCTGTATGACTCCGATGGTCAGAATAAAACGCCACTCCCTCCTGACTTCACGGAAGTATAAACCCCAGGGGCGGTAAAGGAGCATGACCATCATTCCGGCCAGCATGAACCGCATGGCCCCAAACTGCAGGGGGGTGTGGTATTGCAACCCTATCTTGATGCCGGCAAAGGCCGTCGACCAGAGCAGGGCGGCCACAATGGCCAGAAAGGTCGTGGAGTACAACAACTTCTTCATATTCGCGGAACTGCTGCAAAGGTTGCAAAAATCCCGACAATCGCGATGGCCCGGAATCACTTTGGAGCGGTGATCATTTGGTTCTGAAAGTCCACATATTTTGTATCTTCGTGCAGAAACAGGACGGAATTTATAGTTTAAATGAGCGCTATGGCCAGAAAAATTATTAACGGGTTTGCTGATTTTGAGGCGTTGAAGGGGCAGGAAATAGGCGTTTCCGATACCATAACCATCACTCAGGAGCAGATCAACAGTTTTGCCGAAGCTACGCATGACCACCAGTGGATCCATACCGATCCGGAAAGGGCTGCCCTGGAGTCTCCATTTAAGGCAACCATTGCCCACGGTTATCTTACGCTGTCGCTGGTGACTTATCTTTGGCACACGGTCGTGGAGGTCCGAAATGTGAAGCTCGTCGTCAATTATGGCATGGAGAATCTCCGGTTTAACCAGCCTGTGGTGGTCAACAGCCAGGTCAAAGCCCGCTTCATGATGGAGGAGGTGACCAATTTGCGGGGAATCACCCGTGTCAAGGTGAGAATTGCCATGGCAATAGAAGGCGTGGCCAAACCTGCTTTCGAGTGTATCGCTGTCTTCCTCTACCATTTTGAATAACCACGGCGCACCTCCTTCCCGGAACCCGCCCGGCGGTTGAACCTTTACTGACTCTGCGATTAGCCTGTAAAGGCAGGCAGAAGCAACGACGGGGCCTGAGATATAGTAGAAATTAGAAAAACGGTTGCTATGGATTTTTCAGCGATTGTCAATTCCACCGAGATTACCTTTGAGACCAGTCTGTTGCGATTGCTGGTGAGTTTTCTGGCGGGTATGCTGATTGGTATTGAGCGGGAGGCTCACAGCCAACCCGCAGGCATGAGGACCCATATTCTGATCAGCATAGGATCGACTCTGGGGATGTTGCTTTCCATTTATATTCCCCAAACGTTTACTGGGTTTCAGAATGGGGATCCGGGCCGCATCGCTGCCCAGGTGGTCAGCGGGATTGGTTTTCTCGGGGCTGGGGCCATTCTCCGCTTTGGTTTCAATGTCAAGGGGCTGACCACCGCAGCCTCCATCTGGGCCATGGCCATGCTGGGATTGGCCATCGGCGCTGGTCTATTCCGTATCAGCGCTGTGGCACTGGTCATCATCCTCTTTTCCCTCTCCATTATGGATGTTCTGGAAAAGCGGTTTTTCCAGGACAAACTGTTCAAACGGATTGAAGTGGTCGTCAGGAAAAAAACGACAGGTTTCAATGAAATCAGGAGTATTATTGCCGGTTTGAAAATCAGGATCCATGAGGTGGATATCCGCAAGAACAACGCGGAAACTTCCGACAAGTATATTTTCTATGCTTATATCCCGGTGAAGCTCGACCCTGAAGTTTTATCGGCCCACCTGGAGCGCATCGACGGGCTGGTATCCTACTCCGTGGACATGATCAGCTGAGGAAACCGTCCCTCATTCCCTCATTCCCTCATTCCCTTAGTCTCTCAGTCCCTCAGTCCCTTAGTCTCTCAGTTCCTCAGCTCCTCAGTCCCTCAGTCTCTCCGTCCCTCCGTCTCTCCGTCCCTCAGTTTCCAGTTCCCGGAGCAGGCCTTCGCAGGCGTCTTCCAGCAGGTCAAGGACCAGTTCAAAGCCGTCATCGCCGCCATAATAGGGGTCAGGGACCTCGGAATAGTTATAGAGTTGCCGGAAGTCGGTCATTTTTCTGATTTTCTTACGCTCTTCATCGTTGCGGGCCATTGATTTAAGCGCCCTGATGTTGTCGTCATCCATGCCGATAATCAGGTCAAAGCGGTCAAAGTCGGCAGCCGGGTTAAACTTCCGGGCGGTGCTGGTGAGGCTGTATCCCCTTTTGGCGGCATGTTTCTGCATCCGCGGGTCGGCAGGTTCTCCGGCATGCCAGCCGCCAATGCCAGCCGAATCCACTTCCAGAGGCGTGTGGTATCCTCTGTCCAAAGCCATCTTTGACAGCACGGCTTCTGCTCCCGGTGAGCGACAGATATTTCCCAGACAGACAAACAAAACTCTTTTCTTCATAACCGCTTTTAATGGGGGCAAAAATAGCTTTTCCGGAGTTAAACAAAAAGTGAATTCCCTTCAAAATTAGGTGATGCCAGCACCGATATTTGCCATAAAAACTATCTTTGTAGGTAGGCCTGGGATTAAGTTAAGACAACGGAAAACGATATAAACCAAATCACTTTAAATAAATAAAGGAGACAGACTTATGAATGCATTATTCTGGATAGTTCCCTTATCCTCTTTGTTGGCGCTGGGCTTTGCCTGGTATTTCTACCAAACGATGTTGAAGAATTCCGAGGGGAGTCCCCGGATGCAAGAGATTGCCCAGTATGTGCGGGAGGGGGCCATGGCTTACCTGCGCAGGCAGTATTCCGTGGTTCTCAAGGTGTTTCTGGTACTGGTTGTATTGTTACTGGTACTGGCCTATTTGGGGGTGCAGAATCCCTTTGTGCCGATAGCCTTTCTGACGGGAGGTTTTTTCTCGGGGCTATGTGGATTTCTGGGGATGAAGACGGCCACGCATGCGTCGGCGCGTACCGCCCATGGGGCCTCCCAATCGCTGAACAAAGGGTTGCAGATCGCCTTCCGCAGTGGGGCGGTAATGGGACTCGTGGTTGTGGGGTTTGCCCTGCTTGACATCGCGGCCTGGTACCTGATTCTCACCGAATGGGTCTACACCCCTGCCCACATGACCGAAGGACTCCACTTCCTGGGACTGACGTTTGTCCACCCGGGAACAACCGAACAGATGAAGCTGATCGAGGTGACAGCCACGATGCTGACCTTCGGTATGGGCGCTTCCACGCAGGCGCTCTTTGCCCGTGTGGGGGGCGGTATCTATACCAAGGCGGCCGATGTGGGAGCTGACCTGGTAGGTAAGGTGGAAGCCGGCATCCCCGAGGATGACCCGCGCAACCCGGCCACCATCGCCGACAACGTGGGCGACAATGTAGGCGATGTGGCTGGTATGGGTGCTGACCTTTATGAGTCCTATGCAGGGTCCATCCTGGCTACTGCCGCCCTGGGAGCTGCCCTTCCGGTCATCGCGGGGGTCGAATCCACTACTTATGTGCTGGCTCCCATGATCGTGGCAGCCATCGGCACCATCCTCTCCATTCTCGGTATTTTCCTGGTCCGCACCAAAGAGTCGGCCACACAGAAAAACCTCCTCAATGCCCTGCTCCTGGGTACCGGCGGAAGCTCCCTTTTCATTCTGATTGCCATCGCCATCATGGCGGCCACCGGATGGATCACCTGGGGGCTCTTTGGTTCCGTGGTAGCCGGACTGGCGGCGGGGGTCATCATTGGGCAGGCAACCGAATATTTCACCTCCGATGAATACAAGCCCACGAGGGGTATTGCCAAACAGGCCCTGCAAGGACCGGCGACCACCATCATTGATGGTATGGCCGTGGGGATGTTTTCGACCTGGGTTCCGGTGATCACCATCGCCCTGGCCATTATCGCCGCTTTTGGTTTCGCCGGGGGCTTCACTAACTTCGCCATGGGGGTCTACGGAATTGGCTTTGCTGCCGTGGGGATGCTCTCTACCCTGGGGATCACCCTGGCCACCGATGCCTTCGGTCCTATTGCCGACAATGCCGGCGGAAATGCTGAAATGGCTCACCTTCCCAAGGAAGTGCGCGAGCGTACCGACGCCCTTGACATGCTGGGGAACACTACCGCCGCCACCGGCAAGGGATTTGCTATCGGCTCGGCAGCCCTGACGGCCATGGCCCTGCTGGCCGCCTATATGGAAGAAATCAAACTTTGGATCGGGAAAATCGCCTCCTCCGGAAATGGAATCAAAGAGGTGGGTGATGTCATCTTTTATACGGCCAAGGCAGAGGTGGTCCCCGTGGCCCAGGATGGCCAGCGGGTGGTCGAACTGGCCTCTGCCACTATCCGGGATTTTACCCAGGCTTATGACCTGTCGGTCTTTAATCCCTTGCTGTTGGGTGGGATCTTCGTGGGAGCCATGATGGCTTTCGTTTTCTGCGCCATGACCATGAAAGCCGTCGGCCGTGCTGCCGGCGCCATGGTCGAAGAGGTAAGGCGGCAATTCCGCGAAATAGCCGGTATTATGGAGGGCAAAGCCACTCCTGAATATGCCAAATGTGTTGAGATTTCCACCAAGGGGGCTCAGCGGGAGATGCTTGTTCCCTCTATGATGGCCATCATTGTTCCCATTGCCGTGGGGATCTTCATGGGGGTTCCCGGGGTCATCGGACTGCTGGTGGGCGGACTGACGGCGGGGTTCACCCTGGCCTCCATGCTCAACAATGCCGGAGGAGCCTGGGACAATGCCAAGAAATACATCGAGAAGGGCAATTATGGCGGCAAAGGCAGCGAAGCCCACAAGGCCGGCGTGGTGGGGGATACCGTAGGGGATCCCTTCAAGGATACTTCCGGCCCATCGCTCAATATCCTTATTAAGCTTATGTCGATGGTTTCTGTGGTCATGGCCGGACTGACCATCACCGCCAGTCTGTGGTAAGCGGGTAAGGACCTTTCCTGAATCGTCATCCCGTATCTCTTCGTGCAGAGGCTTTAAACCTCCTGCCGGAAGGGGTGCGGGATGACTTTTTTTGCTCAGGTGTGAACTTATTTCCAGGAAAATAGTTATACATTTAAGAACTGAAAAGAAAACAAAAAACCGAAACCATGGCAGATTTATCCACTTCCTACATGGGCATTCCACTCAAAAATCCATTGATTCTGGGTGCCTCCAACCTAGTTCTGAAGCCTGACATCATTCATCAGCTTGAAGAAGCCGGCATCGCTGCCATCGTCTATAAATCGCTCTTTGAGGAGCAGATTCAACTGGAGAGCTGGCAACTTTCCGAAGAGATGAATGAGTATGATAACCGCTTTGCTGAGATGTCGCGGCTCTTCCCCAACATGGAACATGCCGGGCCCAAAGAGCACCTGCTGAACCTGAAAAAACTGAAGGAGATGGTGTCTGTACCTGTTTTCGGGAGCCTCAATGCCGTTTACGAACCTTCATGGGTGGAATATGCGCAGGAACTCGAAAAGACCGGTGTCGACGGTCTGGAGATCAATCTCTACGCGGTTCCCGGCTATTTTGAGGTGACCGGGCAGTATGTGGAGGAGAAACAGTTGGAAATCGTCAAGGCGGTGAAGCAGGCGGTGAAGATTCCGGTGAGCGTGAAAGTCAGCCCTTTTTACACCAACACGCTCAATTTTATCAAGCAGATTGATGAGGCGGGTGCCGACGCTTATGTGCTCTTTAACCGGTTTTTTCAGCCAGAAATAGATCCGGAGAAGGAAGAATTCTATTATCCCTGGGAGCTGACGCATCCACAGGATCATATGCTTTCCCTCCGCTATGCCGGATTACTCTATGGAAATCTTGATGGGAGCATCTGTATCAGCCGGGGATTGTATACCGCGGAAGATGTGGTCAGGGCACTCCTGGCCGGTGCCGATACCGTACAGATCGTCAGCACCATTTATAAAAACCATCCTGGGGTGGTGAAACAGATCCTGACCGGAATAGGGGAGTGGATGGACCAGAAAGGATACGCCACCCTTACCGATTTCAGAGGGAAGTTGTCACGCAGGCAACTCAAGGATCCCTTTGTGTACCAGCGGGCGCAGTATGTCGACATTCTGGCCAAGTCAGACACGATCTTCAAGAAATACCCGATGGTATAAGATTAATCAGACAAAATCAGCATTCACTTCCTTGAAGAACTTCTCTTCGAGGAGCTTGATGATCCTTTTGAGGATCACCTTGCGGATTTCCAGTTCCACGGGTTGGTCGGGATCCTGGTGGGCCCAGTTGATGCGGGTGCCCACGATGATATGGATGATGTCGTGTTCCAGGAGCAGGTTGACGATCTCATCGGCAGGGGTATCGCCCATGCGCGTATCACTGGAATAATTTTCGAGGATTTCTTCGACCTTGCCCATGGTCAGGATCCCTTCGGTCACCAGCTCGAATCCTTCCAGCCTGGCCTTGGGCGGAAGGAGGGAGCCAGAGAATTCGTGTACTGTTTCCAGTTTCAGGTTAAGTTCCCTGGCGATAATTTCGGCGGTGGTCCCCCCGCAGATGGCCTTTTTGCCCGTGAAGTTGCGGATCTGTTCCCCGACATCAAAATCCTTGATTTTATAGAAGGGTGGGCCGGTGATGAGAAGGAATTCGCGGGGTTTTCTGAAGTAGATGACACCACAAGTGGTGTCGTCCTTGAGTTCGAAGCCATCGTTGAGGTTGGCCTGGTTGATGATTTTCCGGGCCAGCTTGGTGGCTGATATGTCGGGCATGCGGGTGACCTGGTTGATGGTGAACTCTTCGACCTTATCGCGGCCCCAGCCCATGGGAAAACGGGCACTTCCGAGGCCCGACTGGGTGACTCCGTCAGAGAGGAAGACGATACGGTCCTCCTTACGTGCCATGAATTCCCTTATCCTTAGTATCTTACCGGCATTCTCAATCCCCTGAACCTCGACGTGGTATTCTGCGGGATCCAGAATGTTGTTGCCCCGCAAGATGATGGTCCGTGGATTGTCATAGTTGATGATGCGTACCCTTCCTTCGGCATCGATCTCAATCAGGGTAAAGGTGGCATAGTTCTCCAAACCGTCGCTGCTCTTGGGCAGGGCCCGCATGATGATCCGGGCTGCTACCTCTGGCTTGGTATGGAAAGCCGAATAATTGATGGCCATCGAAACGGTCAGGTTGGCCAGCACACTGGCCTTGATGCCGTGGCCTATTCCATCACTCATCACGATCACCTTCCTGCCTTCCTGCTTGATGATAATCGACCGGAAGACATCGCCGCAGGCTACCTGACCTTTTGGCTTCTTCTGCTGCACATCGATCTCGACGTGATAATCGGGGCGGCTACTCGTCATCGCTGTACCGGTATGATTCGATGATGGAATTGATCAGCTCTTCGGTCTGGGCGGCATTCTCTCCCAGCAGATAGGCTATTTTCTGCACGGTGTCGATGTTCTGCTTGTTGACCCTCTGGGCTCTGCTGATGATCTCATCCCGTACCAACACAGGTGCTGACATGTCACGGATCACGGCTCCCACCACCCTCTGCTTGTAAATGGTGACCACCGATATGTGAAGCAGTTTGTTTTTGTATTTCAGGTCCCGCTCCAGGTTGTTTTCTCCGGTGCTCATGATGTTGGATATCATCTTGAGAATCACTTCTGGCACCAGTTCCCCCACATCAGCCCCTTTCAGCCCCGGAATCGTCTCAAAGAGTTCCATGATATCTTCTCCCATCATCTGGGCAAAACTCTCATTGGAATCGATGACCTTGAAATCGGCATTGATAATGATGATCCCTGCCCTGATCTTGTGGAGCATATGGGAGGAGATGATCATGGACTCCCTGGCGCGCTCCAGCTTGGCCTCTGATTTCTTCCGTTCAGTGATGTCAAAGATGGAGCCTACAATCCCAATGGACTCCCCGTTATCGTTGCGGATGACGGCCTTCTGGAAAACAACATCGCGGAGGGTGCCGTCGCTCGACTTGATCCGCGATTCGTAGACCTGATCGCCCGGCGACTCCAACAGCTCACTGTCGCGCCGGGCATATATCTCAGCAATCTCCTCAGGCTGGACATCAAACACCGTCTTCCCTACCAGTTGCTCCCGTGGTATCCCGATCAGCTTCTCATGCGCGGCATTACAGGTCTGGTAAACCCCGTTTTGGTCACGGTAAAAGATCGGTATGGGCAGCGCATCAATGATTCTCTGGTAATGATCGCTGTCATCGATCAAACTCTTTTTCGCCGACTTTTCCTCGTAGATCATCCTGCTCCTTTTTTCTCGAAAATTAAACATTCGTTGATTCATAATCAATCCCCGGAAGATATTGTAAAGCATATTTATTTCTGCCGCACGTCAGACTCCGGTGCGCCGGCTGTGACTATATTTACACCCAGGTAAGAGTCTGGAGTCTGGAATCTGGAGTCTGGAATTATAAAATGAAGGAATAAGGAGTGATATGAAAATAGAGACGGTGATTGAGTTAACGGAAGCCACCTTGGTTTGTGGGGATGATAAACTGGAGATGACGGTTGAAAGAGGATTCAGCAGCGATTTGATGAGTGATGTGCTCACTCTTGACACGGAGGGGTTGCTGTTGATCACGGGTCTGGCCAACATTCAGACGATTCGTACGGCAGAGATGGCTGATATTCGTTACATATTGTTTGTCAGGAACAAAAAGGTGGCTCCCGAGATGGAGGAACTGGCCCGGGAAAACAATATGGTCTTGCTGGCTACTCCTTTTTCGTTATTCAAGACCAGTGGTATTCTATACAATCATGGCCTCAGGCCGGTCTATTAAAATATGGTCGTAGAGCAGACCTATAAGATCAGGGGGGGTGATTTTACCCATGCCGGTGATGCTGCGAGCAAGGTCAAGAAGTTGCTTAAGCAGCTTGACGTTGACCCCCGGAAAGTCAAGAGCATTGTCATTGCCCTCTATGAAGCGGAAGTGAACATCGTGGCCCATGCGTGGGAAGGGGTGATCAGCATAATGATCGACAGTGACCATATCAGGATGGTTCTGGAAGACAAGGGGCCAGGGATTGCAGACATTGAGCAGGCCATGGTGGAGGGGTATTCGACAGCTTCCCGGGAAGTGAGGGAGATGGGTTTTGGCGCCGGAATGGGGCTCTCCAATATGAAAAGAAACACCGACTTGCTGGAGATCACCAGCAAGGTAGGGGTAGGGACCACGGTCACCATGGTCAATTATTTCTGAAGGGAATTCAGACAGGGAGGACCGGTCTTTATGTCCGGCAGATGGATGGACATAGCGAATAGAGAACCAACCGGCCACCCACTACGCACGGAAAATATGCTATACTGACATCATAACCAGGTAACAGGAAAAATGAACGGACCACAGAAATACCATGCGATCAGGGTGGACCCTGACCGGTGTATCGGGTGCACCCACTGCATGCAGGTGTGTCCTACCGAAGCCATCCGGGTCAGAGACGGACTGGCGGTGATCAACGGGGAGCGGTGTGTCGACTGCGGCAACTGCATGCGGGCCTGTCCCGTTGAAGCATTCCATATCATCCAGGACGACCTCTCCCTGATGAAAAAATTCAAATACCGGGTGGCTCTTTTTCCCTCGGTGATGATCGGCCAGTTTCCTGAACAGATCACAGACCACCAGATTTACGGGGCGTTGCTGGAACTGGGATTTACTCACCTCATGGAGGTGGAACAGCCTATTCATTGGATTGTGGAAGCCTACCGGAAATTTCATGTCGAGAATCCGCAACTCCGTCCCCTGATCTCCTCCTTTTGCCCGGCTATTGTCAGACTGATCCAGATCAGGTATCCTTCCCTGATTGATAATATCGTCATGGTCAAGGCACCGCATGACCTGGCCGCTCATTATGCCAAGGAGAAACTGAAGCTGGAAGGGGCAGGGGAGGGGGAGACCGGACTCTTTTATATCACCCCGTGTTCGGCGAAAATCGTGGCTGTGAAACGGCCTTTGGGGGAGAAGGAGAGTATTGTTGATGGTATTCTCAATATGGATGAGATGTATAACCGGGTGATGCAGGTGATTTCGGCGAATCCGGGGGTAGGTCAGGAGGGTTTCAGGGAGTATCTGACCCGTGAGGGGATCCTCTGGCCTCTTCCACGGGGGGAAGCGCGGCTCTTCAAGCACAAATCGATGGCCATTGATGGCATCCATAACGTGGTTAAAATGCTGGAACGGCTCGAAACCGAGAATGTTCCCGAATTGGAATTTCTGGAACTCCGTTCCTGCGACCAGGGGTGCGCCGGAGGCATTCTCCTCTCGGGCAACCGCTTCCTGAATGTTGAACGGCTGGAACGACGGGCCAGGAATTACCCCCATTGCCATGAAAACAGCCCTGATGGTCCTGAAAAAGAGGAGATACTCAGGCGGATGGTCACCGAGCCTATCGCCCCGGCCCGGGTTTTTCAGCTGGACCATGACCGATCCAAAACGATAGAGAAGATGGCATTGGTCGAAAAAATCCTCTGCCGGCTGCCGGCCATCGACTGCGCTGCCTGCGGAGCCCCCAACTGCCACGCCCTGGCAGAAGATATCGTCATGGGCCAAGCCAAAATGACCGACTGCTTCTTCCTCCAGATGCAATGGCAGAAGGAGACTAAAGTAACCCCCGGAAGGGGATTCAGAAATATGGAAAAAATATGGGGTAAAGGCCGTTTTCAGGCCGACTGTAAAAAGAAAGGAGCCAGAAATGAAGGTTATTGACCTGGTAAATGCACTCGAACTCTCGGTTTTTTCAGGGGCGTCGGGATTGGAAAATGAGATCACGGGAGGGTATGTTTCTGACCTGCTCAGCGACGTGATGGGATTTGCCCGCGAGGGAGAAGTGTGGGTGACACTTCAGACCCACCAGAATGTCATGGCTGTCGCCTCCCTTAAGGACCTGGCAGCCGTCGTACTCGTTAAGGGATTCACCCCTGAGCCGGAAACCGTGGAACACAGCAACGAAGAGGGCATCCCTGTGCTGGGAACCACCCTGCCGGCCTTTGAGACCGCTGGAAGACTCTATGCATTGCTGAAACATCCCGGCTGAGGATGGGAATCGTGAATCTTGAATGTCGGAATCCTCTCGACTGAGTCGAGAATCCGCTCCGCTACGTGAATCTCGAATATAAGAATCTCGAATATTGGAATCCTGAATCCCGACTCCCGACTCCCGACTCCAGATTCCAGATTCCAGATTCCCGACTCCCGCATTCAGTATTTTGGATAATGAGATATTGTTTCTTATGGCATAAAGGCATTTCATGAAAACCATAAAGGCTGACCTGCATATTCACACGGTACTCTCTCCCTGTGGTGACCTGGAAATGAGTCCGGCGCGTATTGTGGAAAGGGCTCTGGAGGAGGGGTTGGGGATGATTGGCATCACCGATCACAACACTCTGAAGCAGATCGCTGTCATTGAAAAGCTGGCTGCCCGAAAGGGGCTCTTTGTCCTGGGTGGCGTAGAGATTACCACCCGAGAGGAGGTGCATTGTCTTGCCTTTTTCCCGGGGATTCCGGAGCGAGAAGCCTTTCAGACCTATATTGATTTGCACCAGCCCGTCATTCCCAACAAGGAGGGGGCGTTTGGTTACCAGGTGGTGGTCGATGAGGAAGAGATGATTACTGAAATGGTGGAAAAACTGCTGATTACCGGCCTCGATCGCAGCATCAATGAAATTGAGAGGGAGGTTCACCGCCTGGGAGGCCTCTTTATTCCGGCTCATATCGACCGGACGGTCAACAGTGTCTTTAGTCAATTGGGGTTTCTGCCCCCGAAGCTGCAATATGAGGCGTTGGAGATAACATGTTATATAACAGAAAACGAGGTCAGAAGGAAATTTCTCCTCCCCGAAAATGTACCTTTGATCCAGGATTCGGATGCCCATTATCCTGCTGATCTGGGCAAGGGGTATTCGTTGGTAACCTTAGAGGAATGCAGCTTTGAGGAGTTCAGGCTGGCTCTGGCAGGTGCCGGCGGAAGGGGAGTCCACCCCGGTTTATCGCGATGACCTGGCAAATCATATGAGGACTATTTCAGACCATATACTGGATATTGTGCAGAATTCCGTAAAAGCGGGCGCTACCTTGATTGAAATCATAGTCAGAGAGGATTGGAATGAAGATCTTTATACCCTTGAAATACGGGATAATGGCTGCGGGATGGACCAGCAGACTGCTACCAGAGCCCTGGAACCGTTCTTTACATCACGAACCACGCGAAAGGTAGGTCTTGGGCTGCCGCTACTCCGGCAGAATGCCGAGCAGTCGGGAGGTCAGGTGACCATCGCCTCGGAACCCGGCAAAGGGACGGTAGTGACCGCTCAATTTGGATATGGTCATATCGACCGGCCGGCCATGGGCGATATCGCCGGAGTTTTCATCCTTACCGCCATCGGTCACCCAAACTGTCACTTCGCCTACCATCATACCACCCCGGAGGGCGATTTCGCCCTTTCGACCAGCGAACTGAAAGAGACCCTGGGGGAGGTCCCCTTGAACGACCCCGACATCATGGGCGCCATCAGGGAGCTGTTCGTGAATAATCTGGAAGGGATAAAGGCCTCTAAGTGAGCCTCCAAGGAAATAATTAACTTTAACTAAAACTGATAGAATTATGAATAAGATTACTTCACTGGCCGACCTGAAAAAGATGAAAGGTCAGGTGCAGACCAAGTTGAAAATGAGGGAGAACAGCGATGCTGCCGATACCCTTGTGCAGATTAAAGTAGGGATGGCCACCTGCGGAATTGCCTCCGGGGCCAAAGAAACCATGAGCTTTTTTGTGGAAGAGACCAGTCACCAGGCGATTGACGCGGTGGTTACCCAAACCGGGTGCATGGGATTCTGTTATGCAGAGCCCACAGTGGAAATAACCCTTCCGGGAAAGGAACCTGTGGTCTTCGGACATGTCGACAAAGCTAAGGCCAGGGAGATCATCGACCGTTATATCATCAAGGGTGAACTGGTCGACGGTATCATTCCTGTGAATTTCAAAACCATTCATGATTAAGTAAATTACCTTATAATCTGATAATTATGTCTGAATACAATATGCAAATCCTCATTTGCGGGGGCACCGGTTGTAAGGCTTCCGAGAGCGAGGAGATCCGCAACTCCTTTACGGAGCTTCTGAATGAATATGGGCTCGAAGAGGAGGTACAGGTGGTGACCACCGGCTGCTTTGGTTTTTGTGAGAAAGGACCGATTGTCAAGATGATGCCTGACAACACCTTTTATGTGCATGTCAAGCCTGCCGACACCGAAGAGATCATCAAAGAGCATATCGTCAAGGGGCGCCAGGTGGAACGGTTGCTTTACCGTGATCCTGTGACCAAATCGGTGGTCCATGATTCCAAACACATGGACTTCTACAAGAAGCAGATCCGCATTGCTTTACGGAATTGTGGATTTATCAATCCGGAAAGTATTGATGAGTATATTGCCCGTGACGGATATCAGGCCCTGGGCACCTGCCTGTCGGAGCGGACGCCGGAGCAGGTCATCGACGAAATCAAGAAGTCAGGGCTGCGGGGGCGTGGCGGCGGTGGATTTCCAACGGGGCTCAAGTGGGAGATTACGGCTAAAGTGGCTGGTGACCAGAAATATGTAGTTTGTAATGCCGATGAGGGAGACCCCGGGGCTTTCATGGACCGTTCCATTCTGGAGGGAGACCCCCATTCCGTCATCGAGGCTATGGCCATCAATGGCTATTGCACCGGTGCTTCCAAAGGACTGGTTTACATCCGTGCGGAGTATCCGCTGGCCATTGCCCGTCTGAAAATAGCCTTGGATCAGGCCCGCGAGTATGGTCTGCTGGGAGAAGACATCCTGGGATCGGGATTCGACTTCGATATAGAAATCCGTTATGGTGCCGGGGCTTTTGTCTGCGGTGAGGAGACTGCCCTGATTCACTCCATGGAAGGATGCCGTGGCGAACCGACCTTCAAACCCCCCTTCCCTTCGGAATCGGGATACCTGGGGAAACCCACCAACGTCAACAATGTAGAGACCTATGCCAACATCCCGGTGATCATCAACAAGGGGGCCAGTTGGTTTGCTTCCATTGGTACCGAGAAGTCAAAGGGGACCAAGGTGTTTGCCCTGGCCGGAAAAATCAACAACGTGGGGCTTATCGAAGTGCCGATGGGGACCACCCTGCGAGAGGTGATCTACGATATCGGCGGAGGCATCCGTGGCGGTAAGAAATTTAAGGCCGTCCAGACCGGTGGTCCTTCGGGTGGATTGCTGACCTCCGAATTCCTGGATACTCCCATCGATTATGATAATCTGATTGCTGCCGGTTCAATGATGGGTTCCGGAGGAATGATCGTCATGGATGAGGACGATTGCATGGTGGCCATCGCTAAGTTTTATTTGGGGTTCACCGTCGAAGAGTCGTGTGGGAAATGTGCCCCCTGCCGCATCGGCAATAAAAGGCTCTATGAGATTTTGGAAAAGATCACCGAAGGTAAAGGGAGTATTGAAGACATCGACCGCCTTAACCTGCTGGGGAATGTCATCAAGGATGCTTCGTTGTGCGGACTGGGACAGACTTCGCCTAATCCGGTGCTCTCCAGCCTGAAGCACTTCCGTCATGAGTACCTGGCCCACGTCAAAGAGCAGAGTTGTCCGGCCGGGCAGTGCAAGGCCCTGGTAAAATATACCGTCATTGAGGACAAATGTACAGGATGTACGCTGTGCTTCCGCAACTGCCCGGTAGGGGCGATCACCGGTGAGAAGCGGGAGGTTCATTTCATTGACCAGTCGCTCTGTATCAAGTGCGGCGTATGTTTTGACAAATGTAAATTTGGTGCCATCCTGGTATCCTAACTCTTAAAGAACTGACAACTATGGATATAATTAATGTAACCGTTGACAATAAACCGGTGGTGGTTCGCAAGGGTACCACCATTCTGGAGGCAGCAAAAAGTATCGGGATTAAGATTCCGACACTCTGCCATATGAAACTTGACGATCTGAACATCGAAAATAAACCGGGCGGATGCCGGATCTGTGTGGTGGAGGTGAAAGGGCGTCGCAATCTGGCGCCGGCATGCTGCACCGAGGCTACCGACGGTATGGAAATCAGCACCCACAGTATCAGGGCCATCAACGCCCGACGCACGGTTATGGAGCTGATTCTCTCTGACCATCCATCGGACTGTTTGGTTTGTGCCAAGTCGGGCAACTGCGAACTGCAGGACATGGCGCACCGGTTAGGGATCAGGGAGATCCATTACAAGGGGGAGCAGTCGACCTACCGTGAAGATACTTCACCAGCCATCATTCGTGAGCTGAACAAGTGCATTCTTTGCCGGCGTTGTGAGATGATGTGCAATGAGGTGCAGACGGTGGGGGTGCTCTCGGCGGTTAACAGAGGTTTCACCTCGGTGGTGGCTCCTGCTTTTGAGATGAACCTTGACCATTCGGTATGTACCTATTGCGGGCAGTGTGTGGCGGTATGCCCCACGGGAGCCCTCACCGAAGTCGACCATACCGGTGCTGTGGTCCGCGCCCTGGCCGATCCCACCAAGACGGTGATCGTTCAAACGGCCCCGGCAGTGCGTGCTGCCCTGGGTGAAGAATTCGAGATGGAACCCGGTACCCTGGTGACCGGAAAGCTGGTGGCTGCGCTGCGTCGCCTGGGCTTCGACTATGTTTTCGATACCGACTTCGGCGCTGACCTTACCATTATGGAAGAAGGGACAGAGCTCCTTAACAGGCTCTCCCGCCATATCCAGGGCGATCCTACGGTCAAGTTACCCATTCTCACCTCCTGCTGCCCGGCCTGGGTCAAATTCTTCGAACACCAGTTCCCCGACATGAAGGAGATCCCCTCTACAGCCCGCTCCCCGCAGCAGATGTTCGGCTCCATCGCCAAGAGTTATTTCGCCCAGAAGCTGGGCATCAGGCGCGAAGATCTCGTAGTAGTCTCTATCATGCCGTGTGTGGCTAAAAAATATGAGTGCGGGCGCGATGAGTTTGCGGTCAATGGCAATCCTGACGTCGATTATGCCCTCACCACCCGTGAGCTGGCCGCCCTGGTTAAGGTCTCCAACATCCAGTTCAGGCTGCTTCCCAACGAGGATTTTGATCATCCTCTCGGGGAATCAACGGGTGCCGGGGTGATCTTCGGGACGACCGGCGGGGTGATTGAAGCGGCCGTGCGTACTGCCTACGAGTTGTTTACCGGAAAGGAGCTGCCCCGGGTTGAATTCACAGAACTCCGCGGGATGGAAGGGCTGCGCAGTGCCACCATTGACTTCAACGGAATGCCGATCAACATAGGCATCGCCCATGGACTGGGCAACGCCCGTAAGCTCCTCGAAGAGATCCGCTCCGGGAAAAGCCAGTTTCATGCCATCGAAATCATGTCGTGCCCCGGCGGTTGTATTGGCGGTGGCGGTCAGCCCTACCACCATGGCAATGCCGATGTCATCAAAAAACGGCAAATGGCCCTCTACCGCGAGGATACCAACAAAACCATCCGTAAGTCCCACGAAAACCCCTATATCATCAAACTCTATGAGGAATTCCTGGGCCAGCCGATGAGCGAAAAGGCACATCACCTGCTGCATACCGTTTATTTCGACCGGGCACACTAACCATTCCGGCTGGAATACACTCATTGAAGATCAGTAGTAATGAAGCTGGTCGAGGGTCAAGAATAGCTGATTATTAAAAAAATGCAATTATGCCTAAAATAAAATTGTCAGAACCCGCGGTGGAGACCATTAAGGAGGTCTGCAAGAGTTTCGGGAACAAGGAGGGCGAACTGATCAACGTGTTGCACCAGGTGCAGAACAAGCTGGGATACCTGCCCGCTGAAGTGCAGGAACTGGTCGCCCTGGAACTGAACATGTCGGTGGCCAAGGTTTATGGTGTGGTGACTTTCTACAGTTACTTTACGATGCTGCCCAAAGGGGAATACCCGATTTCCATTTGTATGGGGACCGCCTGCTATGTCAGGGGGGCAGAACAGGTCCTTTCGGAGTTCCGCCGTCAGTTGAAGGTGGATGTGGGGCAGACCACTCCCGATGGGAAGTTCTCTCTCAGTTGCCTCAGGTGTGTGGGGGCATGCGGACTGGCCCCTGTCATCATGGTGGGTGAAAAGGTTTACGGCAGGGTATCCCCGCAACAGGTTAAGCAGATCATCGCTGAATACCAGGAAGGGTGCCCCACCCACTCGGTTAAAACCGCCTGAAGAAGAACCCGGGAAGAGGTGAAAATCACTTCTTCCCGGGATTCTGTTTTATGGAGCCAGCCGGTGCCCGGCCGGGAACTCCCCCTTTTGGGGGCTCCCGTTTTTACCTGACGTTGTTCTTCTCCTGAGCCAGTCCGGGGGCCATTCAGACGGGCAAATGCCCTCACCAATGCATCATGACGGGGTCTGCTCCTACACCGGTTGAGGTGGACCACTCCCGAAGTCGATCAGGATCCCGGAAGTATCAACCAGGTCAGTCCCTACACCGGTTGAGGTGAACCCGGGCCATCAGTTCATAAGTCCGCAGCCGGTCTTTGTAGAGGTTGTGTTGGTTCATTTTCACTACGTCAAGGGCAGCATCCGAATTGTCCTCCCAGCGGCGGCAGAGGTATAGCGGCTTGTAAATACGGCCGATTTTCCAGGTGCGTGATAACCTGATGCCCACGGCATAATCCTCACCATAGCTGGTATTGGGAATCCTGACCTGGCGGAGCAGGGGGGTATAGAAGGCCCGGGGGGCTCCAAGTCCGTTGATCCTCAGTGCATTGTTGGGTCCATTCTCCAGAGTCCACTCCTTGTGGTCGATTACCCCAGGCGGGATCTCCTCCAGTTTAAAGTTGACCATCCGATAAGACCCAACTACCATAGCACACGCCTCGGCATAAAAGGTGTCAACGATGGTTTGAAGCACCTGATCATCGATATAAAGGTCATCGCTATCCAATTGAACGGCGAATCTCCCGCAGCGGGGGTCCATGATAGCGGTGGTCCAGCACCCTCCGATGCCCAGGTCGTTCCGCCCGGGAATAATATGGATCAGCCGCGGATCCTGACTGGCCATCCATTCCAGAAGGGAAGTGGTGCCATCGGTTGAGTGGTTGTCGACCACGATAAGGTTGAATTCAAAGCGCGTTTGCTGGCTGAGGACCGACCGAACGGCATCTTCAATGGTCTTCTCACGGTTCCGGACGGGGATGATCACCGATGCCTCACACGGAAACGGGGTATCGCCGAAGGTCACCCTGCCAAAGGGCGGCTTCAGCAAAGCCCCGATATCGGCCAGGTGAAGCGTACATGCCTCTTCCATTTCGATCTGGACGGCCCGGTTGCGGGGATCGACATAGTCAAACTGTTTCTCGCCTGACTTCCGGAGGTCGGTTTCCGTTTCGGTGTACAGAAATTCCGGTATCCTCACCAATGGCCAGCTTTGGGATATTTTCAGACGCAGGTCATACAGGGCGGCAAACCTGAACTCCCGCTCCATGCGGTCCACGGCCTCCTTCACCGCATTGGTATCAAAGAGCAGCAACGACCCGAAATTGAAGTCGTCGCGCAAACTCCCTTTCTGATAGTCGATGACCGGATGGGGCAGGCGCTTCCCCTCCTTCATGGCATAATAATCGGCATACACCATCCCCGCGCCGGTATCCTCAAGGACCTGTACCATTCTTTCCAGGGCCCATGGCCCGGGTTCCAGGGCCTCGGACCTGGTGTAGAAAAGCGTATAGGGCAGCGTGGTACGGGGTGTGATCTCCCTGAGGGTTGACGTGGAGACCAGGGATCCTTTCTCCAGCAGTTGAATGCCTGGAAGATCCCTCTCCCGGAGGTGCCCCGTGTTGAGGACATATATCTCTCCTGTCAGGGGAGACTGGCGCAACCCGCTGACGGTCTGGTTCACCCAGGAGGCATCCCCTCCTGCCAGAAAACAAGTGATTATCTTCTCCATATCATTTACCGTTTTGTTGATGAAACCGTGGTTATTTCCTATCCAATGCGGAAATATAAGGGTTTTCTTCCGTTTTTTTTCTTTTCGGGGCGATAAACTCCGGCCCCGGATCCATGCCCTCCGGAAAGACGGATTCTCGTGGCAAATGATTTTAATTCCCTATTTTTGAAGCGGCACAACCTCCGGGTCAACGGGCAGGGAGCGGCCTCAATTTTAACCAGAAGGATTATGAAGATCATCATTGCAGACAGCGGTTCCACCAAGACTACCTGGACCCTTTCCGATCCAGCCGGCAGGGAGATAATGCTCACTTCAGGGATCAATCCATTCTATCAGGGGGAGGAGGAGATATTCGGGATGCTGGAAAGAGAGTTTCCGGAGAAACCCAAAGGGGTGGAGGCCCTCTATTTTTACGGGGCAGGGTGCGCCAATGAGCAGGTCAATGCCATCGTGCGGAAGGCCCTTCACCGTTATTTTGGAGTGGAGGCCATTGAAGTGCAGAGTGATCTGATGGCCGCTGCCAGGGCGCTTTGCGGTCATGAGCCGGGGATTGCCTGTATCCTGGGGACAGGCTCCAACTCCTGTTATTACGATGGGCAGCAGATTGCGGCCCAGGTCTCGCCTCTGGGGTTCATCCTGGGGGATGAGGGCAGTGGTGGTGTTCTGGGCCGTACCTTCTTGTCGGATCTGTTGAAGAACCAGTTGCCCGCACCCCTGGTGAAGGCCTTTTACGAGGTTTATCCGATCACTCCGGCAGAGATCCTTAACCATATTTACAAGCAGCCCTTTCCCAACCGGTATGCGGCCCGGTTCACCCGGTTTATGTATGATCACCGGCAGGAACCAGCCATCCGGAACCTTATCATGGCCCAGTTCTCCCTTTTTATTGAGCGGAATCTGCTCCAATACCCTGCGGTGCGGGAACTCCCTGTTCAATTCTGCGGAAGTATCGCCTTTTATTTCAGTGATTATCTGACGGAAGCCCTGATCAGTCATGCGCTTACTCCCGGGAAAATGGTTCAGGATCCTATGGAGGGGTTGGTCTCTTTTCATGCTCATCAGGGAGAGATCCTAAGGTGACCAGCCATCAGGGGGCTGCGGGAGATCGGGACAGTCTGACCGAAAAATCAATGGCCATCCTGAATAAACATCCGATTATTACCTTAACTTAGATCTCCTAAAAATCAAAGAAATGGCCGTCAACGATAAATTCACGCTGAGCATCACCGAAACACCCTCCAAATTCGGAAACCTGGAGAAGATGACAGTGGCAGAACTGATTAACAGTATCAATAAGGAAGATGCCAAGGTGCACCGGGCAGTGAAGAAGGCACTGCCGCAGATCGAGCAACTGGTGGTGCGCATCATCGACCGGATGCAGTCGGGGGGGAGGGTGTTTTACCTGGGGGCAGGCACCAGCGGCAGGCTGGGAGTGCTGGATGCCTCGGAATTGCCGCCTACCTTTGGCGTACCTGAAAACCTGGTCATCGGGTTGATTGCCGGAGGGGATGTCGCCCTGCGCAAAGCCGTGGAAAACGCAGAAGACGACCCCGGAAAGGCCTGGGAGGAGCTAAAGGCTTTTAACATCAATGAGAAGGATACCGTTATTGGTATTGCCGCCTCCGGAACCACTCCCTATGTGATCGGAGGGGTCAGACAAGCCAGGGAAGCCGGCCTTCTCACCGGATGCATTACCTGCAATCCGGGATCAGAAATTGCTCAAACAGCCGAATTCCCTATTGAAGCCATCGTCGGCCCCGAGTTTGTCACCGGCAGCACCCGCCTGAAAGCCGGTACCGCCCAGAAAATGATCCTGAACATGATCACCACCACGATCATGATCAAACTGGGCCGCGTCAAGGGCAACAGAATGGTCAATATGCAACTGACCAACTCCAAACTGGTGGCCCGCGGCACCCGCATGCTCATGGAAGAACTGGGATTGGAAGCCACTGAGGCCCGGCAACTCCTGCTGGAATTCGGATCGGTCAAAAAGGCCATCGACGGCTACAGGCAGCGGAGTCTGGAATCCTGACTTATGAAGGTCGGAATCTTGA
>ERZ1645192.854-NODE-854-length-25565-cov-8.031203_pt1 | contig 25565 bp, 31 predicted proteins | sample MGYA00575354_ERZ1645192 | MGnify/ENA primary metagenome ERZ1645192 (study PRJEB40844, sample SAMN11349763) | freshwater sediment metagenome | isolation source: river sediment | host: Sediment | place: India: Faizupur Khadar , New Delhi | collected 2017-02-21 ... | reverse complement strand
GGGCCTGCGCCCGCGCATCGAAGCTGGATGCGGAGCCCAAGCGGCGGCCGCTCCCCGGCCTGGCGGTCGCGGCGCAGTGCGCTAGCAGTTCACGCGAACAGCGAGACCCCCGGCACCAGCCACAGCGACACGGCCGCGAGCAGGCTGCCGATCGCGGTCGCGGCGAGCACGTCGGAGGGATAGTGCAGGCCCAGCACCACCCGCGAGGCCGCGATGCTCGCGGTGAACGGCACCAGCCACCACGCCAACGCGGGGACATGCGCCATCGCCACCAGGCTGAAGGCGACCGCGTGCAGGGTGTGGCCGGAGGGGAAGCTGAACTCGTCGAGCGGCGCCACCCATGCATGGATGCGCACGTCGCGCGCGAACGGCCGCGGGCGCCGGGTCCAGCGCTTGAGCCCCTTGTACAGCGCCAGCGCGACCACGCCGGTCGCGGCAAGGTGCAGCGACGCGCGCAACCCGTGCATGCCGTCAAGCAGCACCAGCGCGCCCATCAGCGCATACCAGGCGATGCCGTCGCCGAGGCGGCTCACCGTGGCGAAGTAGCGCAGCGCGGCCTGCTGCGTGCAGATCCGGTTGGCGCGCAGGCACCAGCCATGCTCGGTGGCGATGAGTCGGTCAGCGGGCGAGGGCAGTGGCATGCGGGATTCCGGCATCGGCGAGGGCACGCAACAGTCGGTCGAAGTCCTCGGCGACACGTGCAGGGCGCAGTGCGGCGACCGCGTCGCGACAGGCGTCGCGCATGTGCATGCGCAGGGCGTCGTCGGCGGCGAGGCGCATCGCCGCGGCGATGAAGCCGGCATCGTCGTGGTTTGCATCGCCGGTGCAGGCGATTGCAGCGCCGTGCACGCCATCGCGGAGGACCTCGCGCGCGGCGCCGTAGTCGAAGGCGATCGTGGGCACGCCGCTGGCCAGCGCCTCCAGGGTCACGTTGCCGAAGGTCTCGCTGCGGCTGGGGAACAGGAACAGGTCGCCGCTGGCGAAATGGCGGGCGAGGGCCTCGCCGCGCTGCACGCCGCAGAAGATGAAGTCGGGGTTGTCGCGCTGCAGCGCCTCGCGTGCCGGCCCGTCGCCGACCCACACGAAGCGCGCCTGCGGGCGCACCGCCTGCAGCGCGCGGAAGGCGCGGACCGCCAGCCCCAGGTGCTTTTCCGCGGCGATGCGGCCGACGTGGATCGCAGCGAGTTCGCCATCGCGCAGGCCCCAGCGGGCGCGCAGGGCGGGATCGCGCAGGGCCGGGTCGAACTGCGCGGTATCCACCGCCCGCGCCAGCCGCACCACGTTGGCGAAGCCCAGCCGCTGCAGGTTGTCCTGCAATTCGGTGGTGGGGACCAGGGTCGCCTGCGCGCCGTTGTGGAAGCGGCGCATCCAGCGCAGCGCCGCGCCCTGCAGCCACGACGCGCCGTAGTCGCGCATGTAGTGGTCGAAGCGGGTATGGAAGCCGGTGGCCACCGGGATGCCGAGCTGGCGCGCGGCGCGCAGCGCCGACCAGCCCAGTGGACCTTCAGTGGCGACATAGACGGCGTCCGGGCGCGCTTGCCGCCACTGGCGGCGCAGGGTCGCGGTGGCCGGCAGGCCGAAGCGCAAGCCCGGGTAGCGCGGGAGTGCCGCGCCGCGGACCAGCAGGTCATGCGCGGGGGCGATGCCGTCGGTGGGCTGGCGTGGGCGCACCAGGTCCACCGCGTGCCCGCGTTCGCGCAACCCGTGTTCGAGGCCCTGCACGGTGAGGGCCACGCCATTCACTTCGGGCGGGTAGGTCTCGGTGACGATGCCGTAGCGCATGCGCGACTCCGCGTTTGCGGCAGCCTGCCGCGCCCCGGTGACCGCGGCATGGCGGTGCAATGACCGCGCGGTGACAACGCGCGCGTGGCAACCCGGCGCGCGATACTGGCCACCCGCCATCGGAGCCTCGCCATGCTTGGTCCGCAGATCCGCGAGTTGCAGCGCATGTTCGTGTCCCGTCTCGATACCCTCTCGCACATCCTCGATGCCGGCGAGGCGCACCTCGGTGCGGCCCTCGACGTGGGCCAGGCGCGGTTGGCGCCGGACATGCTGCCGCTGGGCACGCAGGTCGCCTTCGCCTGCAACCAGCCGCGCGGCTTCTCGCAATGGTGCGCGGGCGAGCCGGTGCAGAACCTCGACCCCGCGGTGCCGTCGCTGGAGATCGCCCGGGCGCACATCGCCGACACCCGTGCGCGGGTGCTGGCGATCGCCTGCGACGACGGCAAGCTCGAGGAGACCAAGCGGATCGGACTGGGCGGCGCCCTGTACTGCGAGTTGCCGGGCCACGGGTACGTCAGCGAATACCTGCTGCCCAACTTCTACTTCCACATCACCACGACCTACGCGATCCTGCGGATGCTCGGCGTGCCGGTCGGCAAGGCCGACTACATGCGCTTCCTGCTGCCGCACGTCCGCAGCGACGGCTGATCGCCATCCGGGCGCATCCGCGCGGTGCCTGGGGTCGTACGGATTGCAGGTCCAGCCTGCAGGCGCTGCACGCCGATGCGTTCTCCCGATCCACGCCTGGAACCACTCGCCTCGCGGCGTCGCCCGCGCCTGCCATTCGACCTGCTGGCGGTGGTGCTCGCCAAGCTGGTCTTCGGTGGGCTTGCGTTGTATGCGCTCTGGGTGGTCGGCCGCGGCTGACCGTCGCAGGGCGTGGCTGCGCTCAGGGCGTCTCGACGATGAGGGCGGTGAGCCGGCGCACCAGCGGCAGTACCACCAGCAGCACCGGGAACGCGATCAGCCAGGAGACGCCCCAGGCCTCCAGCCATGCGGCGAGGAAGCCCGGCCCGCCGCCGACCCCGGTGAGGGTGCTGACCAGCGAGACCACGCAGGTCATGAGGATGGAGAGCAACAGCGGCGTGACCACCCGCGCGTGGCGGGCGGGCAGCTTGCGCAGGCGGGGGCGCGGCGTGGCGTTCATGCACGGATGACGGGCGAGGGCGTGCGAAGGTGGCAGGCTCAGGGCGGGCCGGCAAGCGGCGCGACGTCGAGGTGCCCCACGTTCATCCGCAGGTCGAGGGCGAAGCGCGACTTGAGGTGGAAGTCCGCGTCCAGCGTGCCTGGCGGCGAGGGCGTGACCAGCACCACCACATGCCGGCGCGCGCGCGGGTCGCGCGCGGAGGCCGGTGCGTCCAGCAGCAGGCGATAGACCCGTGGCGGGCCGCGCCCCGGCTCCGGCGCAGTCGCCGCGAAGGCACCATCGCCGATGCGGCCCTGCAGGCGTCCATCGGCGTCGAAACGCAGCTCGACCGGCAACGCGCCCAGCGCCTGCCTGGTGTTGGTTTCGAAGAACCGCGCGCTGCCGCGCCAGTGGCCGGTCTCCGGCGCCGACTGCGCATGCAGCGCACCGGCCAGCAGCATGAACGGCAACCACCAATGGCGCATGGGTCGGCCTCCGCGAGCTTGGACCTGCCGTAGCCTAGCGCGTCCTCCTGCAGGTGCCCGCGTCCGATGTTGACCAGCCTTGGGCCCTTCCCGATCTCGGCGGTCCTGCTGGTGCTCGCGCTTGCGCTGGCGGCGGGCATTGGACGGGGCATCGCCGCACGCCTGCCGCCGCCGCGCCCCCCGGTCGGTGCGGTCTTGCTCGACATGCTGCTGGTCGGCGTCGCCGCGGCGCGGCTGGGGTTCATCCTGCGCTGGTGGCCGCAATACGCAGCCGAGCCGATGGCGATCCTGCGCCTCGGCGATGGCGGCTACCTGGGCTGGGTCGGGGTGGCGGCGGCGCTGGCCTTCGGTGCCTGGCGCACGCGCCGCACCCCGGGCCTGCGCATGCCCCTGGCCTGGGGCAGCGGGGCCGGCCTGGCCGCGTGGCTGCTGCTCGGCCTCGGCATGGCTCGGATGCAGGCCGGCGTGGCGATGCCGGAGGTGCCGCTGGTCGCGCATGGCCCCACGCCCTCGGAGGCCACGCCCGCGCCCACGACGCACCTGGCCACGATCGCCGACGGCAAGCCGCTGGTGGTCAACCTATGGGCGACCTGGTGCCCGCCCTGCCGTCGCGAGATGCCGGTGCTCGCGCGCGCGCAGGCCACGCATGCCGACGTGGTGTTCGCCTTCGCCAACCAGGGCGAATCCGCGGCCGAGGTCGAGGATTTCCTGCGCCGGCAGCCATTCGCCTTGCGCAACGTGCTGCGCGACGACGGGTCGCAGCTGATGGTGGAAGCCGGCTCACGCGGCCTGCCGACCACGCTGTTCTTCGATGCCCGGGGCCGGCTGGCGGACACCCACATGGGCGAGCTCACCGAGGCCGGGCTGGCGCAGAAGCTGCAGCGGCTGGGGTCGCGCTGAGCGCTTGCGTGCGATCCCGCCTGCGCGTGCAATGCCGGGCATGACCCCGCCGCGGCCCCATCCGCTGGAACTGAAAATCCCGCCACCGGTGGTCGCGCTGGCGTGCGCGCTGCTGGCGTGGTGCCTCAGCGTGGCGCTCCCGGCGTGGATGCTGCCGTGGCCGGGGCGGCACTGGCTGGCCGGCGGCCTGGTCGCCATCGGACTGGCGCTGGACCTGTCCGCCCTGAGCGCATTCCTGCGGGCGCGGACCACGATCAACCCGTTGGCGCCCGCGCGCACCTCGTCCATCGTGCGCGGCGGCGCGTATCGCTTCACCCGCAACCCGATGTACCTGGGCCTGGCCTGCTCGCTGTCGGGGCTGGCGGCGTGGTTGGCGCATCCGTTGGCGCTCGCCGGGCCGGTGCTGTTCGTCGCCTGGGTCACCCGGTTCCAGATCGTCCCCGAGGAACGCGCCTTGCGCGCGGCGTTCGGCGCGCCCTACGCCGACTACCTGCGCCGGGTGCGTCGCTGGCTGTAGCGATCAGCCTGCGGCCGCGGGCGTGCGCCGCTCCAGCCATGCGGCCAGCAGCAAGGCCAGCGCGGTGCCTACGAGCTGGGCGACGATGAAGCCGGGCGCGTCGATCGGGCGGATCCCGGCGAAGGTCTGCGTCAGTGCCCGGGCCAGGGTCACCGCCGGGTTGGCGAACGAGGTGCTGGCGGTGAACCAGTACGCCGCGAAGATGTAGGCGGCCACCAGCGCGGGGATCGCGGCGGGCCGCGCACGCAGGCCGAGCAGGATGGTCAGCAGCAGGCCGCAGGTGGCCACCGCCTCGCTCAGCCACTGCGCGGCGCCGGTGCGCGCATGCGTGCCCGGTTGCAGCAGCGGCAGGTCGAACATCGCATGGGCCAGCACCACGCCGGCGATCGCCGCCACGCACTGCACGCCGATGTAGGCGAGGGTGGCGCGCGTGTCCAGCTCGCCGCGCAAGCGCATGGCCAACGTCACCGCCGGGTTGAAGTGCGCGCCGGAGAGCGGCCCGAGCACGACGATCGCCACGTACAGGAGGCCGGCGGTGGCCGCGGCATTCGCGAGCAGGGCGATCGCATCGTTGCCGGCGGCCAGTTGCGTGCCCATGATCCCCGACCCGACCACGGTCGCGAGCAGGGCGGTGGTGCCCACCGCCTCGGCGAGCAGGCGTTGCGCCAGGCTCATGCGCCGGTGCCGATCGCGCGCACTTCGTGCTGCAGCGACAAGCGGTCGAGCTTGTCCAGCGGCAGCGACAGGAACAAGCGCAATCGGTGTGCGATGTCCTGCGCGGTCTTCGCGAAGGCGGCGCGGCGGGTCGCGTCGTCGCCCTCCACGTGCGACGGATCGGCGAAGCCCCAGTGCGCGGTCACCGGCGCGCCCGGCCAGTACGGGCAGGCCTCGCCCGCGGCGCTGTCGCAGACGGTGACCACGAAGTCCATCGGCGGTGCGTCGGGCGCCGCGAACACGTCCCACGACTTGCTCGACATGCCGTCGGTCGCGCAGCCGAGCTCGCGCAGGGTGTCGAGCGCGAGCGGATTGACCCGCCCCATCGGCTGGCTGCCTGCGCTGTAGGCGCGCAGGCGTCCTGCCGACAGGTGGTTCGCGAGGCCCTCGGCGAGGATGCTGCGCGCGCTGTTGCCGGTGCACAGGAACAGGATGTTGAACGGCGGGTGGGTCATCGGGCGTGGTCCTCGTCGCTGGTTTCGTGGGCGCAGGGCAGGCAGGCGGGCGGCGTGCACGCCGCGGTGCCCCCGCAGCAGTTGTCGGTCAGGTAGGCGAGCAACGCGTTCATCCGCGCGAAGTCGGCGCGCACACGGATCACCCGTCCCTCGCGGGTGTCCTGCACCAGGCCGGATGCGCGCAGCACGTTGAGGTGGGCGCTGAGGGTGGCCGGGGCGAGGGCCAGCCGCTCGCGCAGGTCGCCCACGCTCAGGCCGTCGCGGCCTGCCTGCACGAGCCAGCGGAAGGCGGCCAGGCGGGAGGCGTGGCTGAGCGCGGACAGTGCGGTGAGTGCCTGTGATGTTTCCATCATTCCAGAATAATGGAATTGCATGACGCCGGGATGACAGCCATCGGCAGGATTGCGAAAGGCATGGGTTACCCTGATACCCAGGGCGGCATGCGCCCAGCCTGCCGCACCACCGGAGCCTGCATGGAGCCTGACAACGCCCGTTAGCTCGCACGCAGGCTTCGCGAACGCATGGGCTGCGATGCGCGTCGGCGCCGGATCGGGTGAGCGGATGGACCTGCTGCAGACCATCACATCCCTCGGGTCCGGTGCCGCGGTCGGCTTCGTCCTCGGACTCATCGGCCGGGGCGGTTCGATCCTCGCCACGCCGCTGCTGCTGTACGTGGTCGGCGTCGCCCAGCCGCACGTCGCGATCGGGACCGGCGCGCTGGCGGTCTCGGCGAATGCCTACGCCAACTTCGCGACCCACGCGTTCCGCCGCAACGTCTGCTGGACCTGCGCGATCGTGTTCGCGCTGGTCGGGACGCTGGGGGCGCTCGGCGGATCGACCCTCGGCAAGGCGATCGACGGCCAACAGTTGCTGTTCCTGTTCGGCCTGGTGATGGTGGTGGTGGGCGTCGCGATGTTGCGGCCGCGCCGCGATCGCGACGCCGCCCATCAGGTGACCACGCCGCGCAACTGCGTGCGTGCCGCCCTGGCGGCGCTGCTGGCCGGGGGTGCCTCGGGCTTCTTCGGGATCGGCGGGGGATTCCTCATCGTCCCGGCGCTGATCCTGGCCACCGGCATGTCGATGTCGAACGCGGTCGGGTCCTCGCTGCTGGCGGTCGGAACCTTCGGCCTGGCGACCGCGCTGAACTACGCCGCCTCGGGCCTGGTGGACTGGGGCATCGCCGGGCTGTTCATCGCCGGCGGCCTGGTCGGCGGGTTGCTGGGCACCCGCCTGTCGCTGCGCCTGGGCGCCCGGCGCAACACCCTGGCCCGGATCTTCGCCGCAATCGTGTTCGTGGTCGCGGCCTACATCCTGTACCGGAGCGGGAGCGCGCTGCTGGCCTGAGAGGGGGTGCGAACCCGCCGGTCCGGACGTTGGCCGGCAGGGAAGGCGCCCGGTCCGGCGGGTCCGGTCGCGGCGGATGCGGGGCGGCGACACGCTGCAGGCCCCTCCCGCCTGAAGGATCCCCGATGCAAGCCCGAATTGCCGACCGCCTGTGGACGGTCGCAAGAACCCTGTTCGGCGCCCTGTGCCTGCTGATGGCCTACGCGTCGTTCCAGTACCTGTACGTGCGTTCCGGCGGGTCGCCGGGTTCGCTGCCCTCCAAGTTCGCGAGCGCCGGACTGGATGTCCCGGCGCATTTCTTCGCCTCCGGCCTGGCCCTCGCGCTGGTGCCGGTGCAACTCAGTCCCGCGATCCGCCGTCACTGGCCGGCATTGCACCGGCTGGGTGGCTGGTTGTCGGTGGCAGTGATCGTGCTGGGCGGCCTGTCCGGCCTGTCGCTGGCACGCGATGCCCATGGCGGCGCGGTCACTGCGACCAGTTTCGCGATCATCGCGCTGGGTTGGCTGTACACGCTGTGGCGCGGGATGCACGCGGTCCTGGCGCGCGATCTTGCCGGGCACCGGCGGTGGATGGCCCGCTGCATCGCGGTGTCCAGCGCGGCGATCAGCTTGCGCCTGTTCCAGGCGTTCGGGATGGGCGTGCTCGGGCTGCCGTTCGAGGTGGCTTATCCGTTCTCGGCATGGTTGTGCTGGCCCTTCAACCTGCTGGCGTGCGAGTGGCTCCTGCACCGCGCCGGTCGCCAGCGCTGAGGCTGCCATGACGAAACGCACTGGGTGTCTTGCCGGTCAGCCGCTTGAAGGCGGCGTTGAAAGTCGATTTGGAAGTGAAGCCGGCGTCGTACGCGATCTCCAGCACGCTGCGGCTGTCTGCCGGGTCGGCGAGGGCGGCGCACGCCGCCTCGATCCGCAAGCGGTTCACGTATTCCCAGAAATTGCCGCCGAGCCGCCGGTTGATGACCGCCGAGACCAGGTATTCGGGATAACCGCTGCGCTTGGCCACCTGGCCGATGGTCAGCGCCGGCTCCCGGTACAGGGCGTGGTCCTGCATCAGGCTGGCCAGGCGCGCCTCCACGTCGGCGGCACGGGGGTCCTCGGGCTCCTCGCGCGATGGCGCCGGTTCCACGATCTCCGGGTGCGGCTCGGCCGCCGGCTGGGTCAGGCTGATGTAGCCCAGCACGCAGATCCACGACGACACCGCGCCGTACACCAGGGAACTGCCACCGGGCAGCGGCAGCCAGCGATTGACCAGGCCCAGGCCCCAGATCGCGGCTTGCCCCAGCGCCATCCAGCCCACCCAGGCCATCGCATGGCGGCGTTCGACGGTCGAATGCTGCTGCATGAGCGCGCGACGGTAGCGTTGGCCCAGCCACACCGAGGCAGCGACGTAGGGCAGGCCATACGCGAACATCGCGGCATCCTTGAAGGCCCACAGCCGGGTGGTGGCCTGGCGCGTGTCGTATTGCAGGCCGACCGCGCCGTCCAGCGCCCAGGCCAGCAACAACAACAGTCCGGCGAGGTGCAACAGGTCGCGTCGGCCCAGGCCACGCGTGGTCGTCAGCGTGCGTGCATACAGGTAGAACAGGCTGGCGTAGAGGAACGGGAACAGCGAGACCAGCGCACGGGCGGCGAACAACCCGGGGGAGGGGGCTGGCGAGAGCTGGTAGCCGGCGACCACCGACAGGTTGACCGCGATCAGGGCCAGCAGGACCGACAGGATGCGGTTGGCCGCGGCATTCTCCCGGCGCACCCGCAAGGCCGCGGCCAGCAGGATCGCCTGCGCGGCACCGATGACCAGCAGGATGGCCGTGAACGGCATGAGGGCCTGCATCCGCTACCGAGGGAAAGGGGGCGCCATGCTGCCACAGTCCCGGGCTCGGCCCGCGCCGCGCGCGCAGCAGCGCGGGCGATGCCGATGCTGGCGCTGGTGGCGGCGCTGCTGTCGCCGACGACGGCCGCCGCCGCGGGCGGCTGCGAGGTGAGCATCAAGCCGGAGATGAAGGGCTTTTACCTCAACCCCACCGTGGTCAGCGTGCATGTGTCGAAGGTGTCGCCCCCGCCGCCGGGCGGGCAGTGCAGGCTGGTCGCCGGCGACGAGATCCTGCGCATCAACGACCGGCAGGTAAAGGGGGCGAAGGCCTTGGGGGTGATGCGCTACTGGAAATCCCTCCAGGCCACCGATCCACGCGTGTACACCGTCCTCCGCGGGGATGACGTGCTGGTGGTCGATGTCAGGAAGTGAACCGCCCTGCCGGCGTTCATCCGGCGTCCGGGTTCTTCGGCCGCGCTGGACGCCGGCTTCACCCCGGTGCGTGCAACCTGCCGCCACCCCAGGAGCACGCCGATCACCCGCCACGTCTACCTCACGCGCGACCTCGCGCACGCCCGCGAAGCCCTCTCCACCCTGCACATGCAGGGCATCGGCAACGAGGCGATCTCGCTGGTGGCCCGCTCGGACATCGAGCTCGAGCGCATCCCGGACAGCATGAAGGAGGCCGACACCGACGCGGTGCCTGCCGCGCTGCGCGGGATGGGCGTGGGTGGGGCGTCGGGCTTGCTCGCCGGCCTGGTCGCGACGGTCTTCACCCCGCTGGGCGTGACCCTCGCGGGTGCCGCGGCGATCGGGGCCATCGGCGCGCTGGTCGGCGGCTGGTCGTCGGCGATGGTCGGGGCGTCGCTGCCGGACCCGGTGCGCCAGCAGTTCGAGGACGAGATTGCCGCCGGCCGCATCCTGGTGCTGGTCGATGTCGCCGAGGGGCAGGAGCCCGCGGTGCGCGAGGCGATGCTCGCGGCCGACGCGCCCCGCCTGCACTACGACGCGCCGCTCGGTGCCGCCTGACGCGGCGATCGCCCAACAAAAAACCCGCCGGCGGCGGGTTTCTCTGTTCCGAACGTGGTGCCCAGGAGAGGACTCGAACCTCCACGGTTTTACCCGCTAGTACCTGAAACTAGTGCGTCTACCAATTCCGCCACCTGGGCGTTCGGAGCCGCGCATTCTGGGCATGCAGGTGGCGCTTGTCAACGCCCGCGGTGAAACGCGTGGCGTGCACGCGCAGGCGTTTACCATCGCCGCATGAGCAAACCCCCGAGCAAGCGCGGCGGCAGCCGCGGCAAGGGTCCCGGCGGCAACCGCCCCGGTCCGCGCAGCGATGCGCCCAAGCCCAGCGGCGGCAAGCGCACGGGCACGGCATCTGCAGGCAGGCGTCCGCCCTGGATGCCCGACCTGCCGGCTCCCGCGGCCGGCAAGCGCCCCGGTCCGCAGCCGCCACGCGCGCCCGGCTACGATCCCCATGCCCAGCGCGAGGCGCAGCGTTACGCCAACCCGATCGCCAGCCGCGAGATGATCCTGCAGGTCCTCGCCGCGGCGGATGGCCCGATGGATGCCGAGGCACTGGCGGCCAAGCTGGCCTTGGACGCGCCGGATCGCTTCGACGCCCTGCAGAAACGGCTGTCGGCGATGCTGCGCGAGGGCCAGTTGCTGCAGAACCGCCGCGGCGGCTACGTGCCCGCGGCGCGCGCCGACCTCGTCCCCGGCACGGTCATCGCCAATCCGGACGGCTTCGGCTTCCTGCGCCCGGAGCAGGGCGGCGACGACCTGTTCCTGCCGCCCTACGAAATGCGCAAGGTCACCCATGGCGATCGCGTGCTCGCCTCGATCACTGGGATGGATCGGCGCGGGCGCGGCGAGGCGAGCATCGTCGAGGTCCTCGAGCGCCGGCTGACCCGCCTGCTCGGCCGTTATGCGGAAGAACTCGGCATCGGCTACGTGGTGCCGGACGACAAGCGCATCCAGCGCAACGTGATGATCCCGCAGGATGCGCGCAACGGCGCGCGCGCCGGGCAACTGGTGGTGGCCGAGATCACCACCCCGCCCGATGCGCACCGGCCGCCGATCGGCCGCGTGCTGGCGGTGCTGGGCGACAAGCTGACCGCCTCGCAGGCGGTGGAGGCCGCGATCCATGGCCACGACATCCCGCACGAATTCCCGCCCGAGGTGTTGGCCCAGGCCACCGCGGTGCCGCTGGAGGTGCAGCCGGCGGACATCGCCGGCCGGGTCGACCTGCGCGGCGTGCCGCTGGTGACCATCGACGGCGAGGATGCCAAGGATTTCGACGATGCGGTCTGGTGCGAACCCAACAAGGACGGGTTCCGACTCATCGTCGCGATCGCCGACGTCTCGCACTACGTGCGGCCGGGCACGCCGCTCGACGACGAGGCGCAGCTGCGCGCGACCTCGGTGTATTTCCCCGGCTTCGTGGTGCCGATGCTGCCGGAGACCCTGAGCAACGGCATCTGCTCGCTCAATCCGAAGGTCGACCGCCTGTGCTTCTGCTGCGACATGCAGGTGGGGCGCGACGGCAGCGTGCGCGAGTCGCGCTTCTACGAGGCGGTGATGCATTCCCACGCGCGCCTGACCTACACCGACGTGTGGAACGCGGTGGGCGAGGGCATCCCGGAGGACGACCACGCGGCGGCGCTGGCGAAGATCGCCCCGCTGCTGCCGCAGGTCCAGCGCCTGCACCAGCTGTACAAGGTGCTGGACAAGGCGCGGGCCAAGCGTGGCGCCATCGAGTTCGAGAGCGGCGAAGTCCGCTTCGTGCTGGACGCGCAGGGGGCGGTGACCCAGGCCGGCATGCTCCAGCGCAACGATGCCCACAAGCTGATCGAGGAATGCATGATCGCGGCCAACGTGCAGGCCGCGCTGCACCTGCTGGAGGCGCGCATCCCCGCGCCGTACCGCGACCACGACAAGCCGCCGGAATCCAAGTACGCGGACCTGGAGGAGTTCCTCAAGGAATTCGCGCTGCGCCTGCCGCCGTGGGGCAAGGTGAAGCCGAAGGACTTCCGCGCGCTGCTGGAGAAGATCCGCGAGCGGCCCGACGCGACGTTGCTGGAGTCGGTGATCCTGCGCAGCCAGTCGCTGGCAGTGTACGCGCCCGACAACATCGGCCACTTCGGGCTGGCCCTGGAGGCCTACGCGCACTTCACCTCGCCGATCCGCCGCTACCCGGACCTGCTGGTGCACCGTGCGATCAAGCATGCGCTGGCCGGCGGCAGGCCGGAGGCGTACGTCTATTCGCCGCACGACATGGCCGCGTTGTCGCTGCAGTGCTCCGAGCGTTCGCGGCGCGCCGACGAGGCGCAGCGCGAGGTGGACGAGCGCTACCGCGCGGCGTGGATGGAAGGCCACGTGGGCAAGGAATACGACGGCACGATCAGTGGCGTCACCAGTTTCGGGCTGTTCGTCGAACTCGACGAGTCGAAGGTCAACGGCCTGGTCCACGTGACCCAGCTGCCGCGCGACTTCTACCACTTCGACGCGGTGCGCAAGACCCTCACCGGGGAACGGCGCGGCCGCGAGTTCCGCCTCGGCGACCGGGTCCGCATCGTGGTGCTCAAAGCCAGCGTCGAGGATCGCAAGATCGACTTCCGCCTGGCCGAGGACGAGGGCGGCGCGAAGCCGCTGCCGGAACGCGGCAAGCCGGCGAAGCGGCAGAAGCAGACGTACTGAGCTGGCGGCTTCGGTCTATGTCGGAAGATTGCCAACCATGCGCACGCGGCTGCATGCCGGGGCATCGGGACAATGGATATCCCGCCGATTCCCTGGTGCTTCCATGCGACTGTCCGTCCTAGCCCTAGCCTGCGTGCTGCTTTGTCCGGCGCCCGCCTTCGCTTCCGATGAAGGCACGGTGCCTGAAGGGGCATGCAAAGGTGCCGTGGTCGACGTCGACGGACAGCCGTTGTGGATCGAGGCGCATTCCGGAGGTGCCGTCACCATCGCCTTCGAAGCTGGCAACGGCAATGATTCGAGCGTGTGGACGGAGATCGCGGGCCGTGTGCGAGAACGCGGGCTGGGCACCTTCGCTTACGATCGCGCCGGCCTTGGCAAGAGTCCGTTGCGCCCGGGGTCCTACGCCATCGAGAACGAGGTGCGTGCGTTCAACGCGGCGCTCACGACATGCGGCATTCGCGCTCCGATCGTGCTGGTGGCGCATTCGTATGGCGGGGCCATCGCGCTGCTGTCCGCCGCGCACGATCGACGCATCGTCGGTCTGGTGCTGGTCGAGGGGCTTGTGCCGAAGAGTGCCCCGCAGGGCGAGATCGACGCCATCTTCGCGAAGTATCGGCCGCAGTACGACGAGATCCGCAAGCAAGCCCCCGCGCTGGCGGAGGCGATCATCCCGTTGATGGAAGCATTCCCAGAAACGTCCCGCATACTGGATGCGGTCGTGCTGCCGAAGGGGCTTCCGGTCATCGACATCGTCGCCGAGCATCCCAACGAGAATTCCCCGCAAAGCATTCCGATCTGGCGGACGGCACATGCCGATTTCGTGCGTTCGGATCCGGCGCGCGAGGCCGTGTTCGCGGCCGGCAGTTCGCACAAGGTGATGGCGGATCGGCCCGACTTGGTGGTAGCGGCGATCCTCCGCATGGCCGAGCGCAGCAAGCCCGGGATGGCGGGCGGGTCAACGCGCTGAATCGCCGCCAGTGCTGTGCCTTGGGCTGTGCGCAGGCACAATGCGCACATGAGCAAGCAATCCCAATGGATCGTCGGCCTGAACGCGGTGGCCTCCGCGCTGGAGCACGATGCCGAACACGTGCGCGAGGTGCTGCTGGAAGCCGGCGGCAAGAATCCGCGCATCGTCGAGATCGAGGGCCAGGCGCGCCGGCTCGGCATCGACGTGCGTCGCGTCGCGGGGCAGGCGCTGGACGGCGTGGCCGGCGGCGTGCGCCACCAGGGCGCCGCCGCGCGCTATGCGGCGGCGAAGACCTGGGACGAACACGAACTGCCGGCGCTGGTCGAGGCCGCCGAAGGCCGGGCGCTGGTGCTGGTGCTGGATGGCGTGCAGGACCCGCACAACCTGGGCGCCTGCCTGCGCAGCGCCGCCGCCGCAGGCGCGACCGCGGTGGTGTTCCCGAAGGACAAGGCGGTCCAGCTCAACGCCACCGTGCGCAAGACCTCGGCGGGCGCCGCCGACACCTTGCCGGTGTTCAGCGTCACCAACCTCTCGCGCACCCTGCGCGACCTGCAGAAGGCGGGGGTGTGGATCTACGGCTTCGCCGGCGAGGCGGACGCATCGTTGTACGCGCTGGACCTGACCGGCAACGTCGCGCTGGTGATGGGCGGCGAGGGCGATGGCCTGCGCCGGCTGACCCGCGACAACTGCGACCAGTTGGTCAAGATCCCGATGCCGGGTGGGTTCGAGAGCCTGAACGTGTCGGTGGCCACCGGCGTGGCCTTGTTCGAAGCGGTGCGGCAGCGGCAATGACGACAAGGGGGAGTAGGCGATGAACCTGCAGTGGTACGACTGGGTCGGGATGGGCGGCACCGTGCTGGTGGTCGCGGCCTTCTTCCTGCTGCAGGCCGGGCGCCTGCACGGCAACCGGCTCACCTACCAGCTGATGAACCTGTTCGGCGCGGGCGGCATCCTGGTCTCGCTGTGGGGCAGCTTCAACATCTCGGTGTTCCTGCTCGAGGCCACCTGGGTCGCGATCAGCGCCTACGGCATCGTCCGTTCGTTCAAGCAGCCGCCGGCGCCGCGGGGCTAGGCCAGGCGTTCGCGATCGCGCAGAACAGCTCGGCGGTGCGCTCGGCGTCGTACACCGCCGAATGCGCCTCGCGCCCGTCCCACGGAATGCCGGCCGCATGCACCGCGCGCGCCAGCACGGTCTGCCCGTAGGCCAGGCCGGCCATGGTCACGGTGTCGAACACGCTGAACGGATGGAACGGGTTGCGCTTGTGCTGCACCCGCGCGACCGCGGCGTTGAGGAAATTCAGGTCGAAGTGCGCGTTGTGCCCGACCAGGATCGCGCGCTGGCAGCCGTGCCGCTTGACCGCGGCGCGCACCGGCACGAACACCTTGTCCAGCCCGGTGCGTTCGTCCACCGCGAAGCGCAGTGGATGCCCCAGCTTGATGCCGGTGACCTCCAGCGACTTCGGGTCGACGCTGGTGCCCGGCGCGGGGTCGAGGTGTGCATGCGCCACCTCGCCCGGCACGAAGCGGCCCTCGGCATCCAGCTCGATCGGCACCGCGGCGATTTCCAGCAGGGCATGGCGGTTCCAGTCGAAGCCGCCGGTCTCGACATCGACCACCACCGGCAGGTAGCCGCGGAAGCGCGCGGCCATCGCGGAATGGCCGTCGTGGCCGACGGCCGGGGTGTTGTCGAGGTCTGTCATCGCGACAGGTTAATCGATGCGCATCAGTCGATGCGCGTGCCGGGAAGGATGCCTTCCTCGTGCAGGCGCGCGAGCATCGGCCGCGCCTCGTCGATGAAGGCGTCGGCATCCGCATGGCCGATGCCGGCGGCGAGCAACCGCAGGAGCGCGCGACCGCTGAGATCCTGGTTCGCGGCGATCGATGCCAGCAGCTGGTACAGCAACGGCGACAGCGTCGAGAAGCGCACTTCGCCCGAGGCCGCGCGGCGCAGCAACACCAGCGTGGGCGTCGCGGGTGGGTCGGTGGGCTGGTGGCCGGGGCCGATCCGGTCGACCGGCCAGCGATATGCCAGCGGCCAGGCCAGCGGCGACAGCAGCGGGACGCCGTCGAGCAGGTCGCCCGCGGGGTCGTGCGGCGGCATCGGCGCGTCGCTGGACTGCAGGTCGGCCTCGGCCCATTCGTAATGCGCCAGCTCCGCCAGCCAGGGGCGGGCGGGATCGACCTGCGCTTCCGCGAGGAAGCCGACGAACTCCCCGCCCAGCGCGGGAAACAGCGGAGTGTGGCAGGCGTGCTCGACCAGGAAGCGTCGCACCAGCTCAGCCCAATCCGCTTCGCCGAGGGTGGCGCGGATCACCGGGAAACCATGGCCCAGCAGGCCGGCGAGGTTGTTGAACACCAGCTCGCGGTAGACCGCGAGGCGGCGATCCTCGATGCCCGGCGGGCCCGGTTGCGTGGCCGGGTTGCGCACGTGCGCGGCGAGTGCGTGCAATTGCGCCTGCAGCGTGTTCATGCGACCGCCGCCTGCAGCTGGCGCACCCGCGCGAGTTCCGCCAGCAACTCGGGCAACGGCGGGAAGTTGAAGTCGCGCTCCAGCAGGGTCGGGCGCACCCCGTGCGCGCGATAGGCATGCGCGAGCAGCGACCACACGTCGTCTTTCACCGCGGCGCCGTGGGTATCGATCTTGAGGTCGTCGGCCTCGTCGTAGTGGCCGGCGACGTGGTAGCTGGCGATCCGCGCGCCGGGCAGCGCGTCGATGAAGGCGCGCGCGTCGTAGCCGTGGTTGACCGCGTTCACGAAGACGTTGTTCACGTCGAGCAGGAGGTCGCAGCCGGCCTCGGCCAGCACCGTGTTGACGAAGTCGGCTTCGGGCATCGCCTGCCACGGCGCGGCGTAGTAGCTGACGTTCTCCACCGCGATGCGCCGCCCCAGCGCGTCCTGCACCTGGCGGATGCGCGCGGCCACGTGGTGGACGGCATCCTCGGTGAACGGCAGCGGCAGCAGGTCGTAGAGGTGGCCGTCTGCGCTGCAGTAGCTGAGGTGCTCGCTGTAAAGGACGACGTCGTGGCGTTCCAGGAAGTCGCGGGTCTGGCGCAGGAAGCCGGTATCGAGCGGATCCGGCCCGCCCAGAGACAGCGACAGGCCGTGGCAGGCCAGCGGATGCCGCGACGCGAGTGCGGCGAAGCGTTCGCCGGCGCGGCCGCCGACCCCGATCCAGTTGTCCGGGGCGCACTCCAGAAAATCGAAGGCGCCCGCAGGCGCCTCGATCAATGCATCCAGCAGGGCGCGCCGCAGGCCGAGGCCGGCAGCGCGCGCGGGCAGCGCCTCAGCCACGCAGGCTCACTTCTTGGCGCCGCACTTGCCCTCGCCGCACTTGCCTTCGCCGGCCTTCATCTGCGCGTGGTGGGCGTCCATTTCGGCCTGGGTGATGAACCCGTCGCCGTTGCCGTCGTGGGCGGCGAACTTGTCGTCCTTGCCGCCGTGCGCCGCGGCGAATTCTGCACGCGACAGCTTGCCGTCCTTGTCCGAATCCATGTCGGCCATGCCGTGGTGGGCGGCCTTCGGCGCGGCCTGCTTGCCGCCGCACATGCCTTCGCCGCACTTGCCCTCGCCGCACTTGCCTTCCGCGGCCTTGGCGGCGGGCTTGGCGTCCTGCATGTAGCCGTGGGCCATGGCCTCCATGGTGAACAGGCTGCCGGCGACCAGGCTGCCGGCGGCAACGGCGACGACGAGGGACAGCGGCTTGCGGGTGCGGGACATGGCGGCTCCTGGCATGCGGTCGGGGTCTGGGAACGCGATCCTAGCGCGACCCCGGGCCGGCGGGCCAGCGCGGCGGGCGCAGGGCGATGCGTTCACACCACGGTGGTGCTGCTCTCGTCCCGCTTGTCGCGCGGCGGCATCAGGTCGTCGCCATGCACCAGGAACCACACGTTCTCGGCGATGTTGGTCGCGTGGTCGCCGATCCGCTCCAGGTTCTTGGCCATGAACAGCAGGTGCGTGCACGGGGTGATCGCGCGCGCGTCCTCCATCATGTAGGTCAGCAGTTCGCGGAACAGCCCGGTGTACAGCGTGTCCAGCTCGGCGTCGTGGGCGCGCACCCGCAGCGCGGCCTCGCCATCGCGGCGGACGTAGGCATCCAGCACCTCGCGCACCTGGCGCGCGGCCAGGCGGCCCAGCGCGTCCAGGCCGCGGGTGTGCGGCAGCGGCGGGGCGAGGTTCAGCGCCATCGAGCGCTTGGCGATGTTGGCGGCGAGGTCGCCGATCCGCTCGATGTCGGAGGCCACCCGCAGCGCGGCGAGGATGATGCGCAGGTCGGTCGCCATCGGGCCGCGGCGGATCAGCCGCACCACGTCCTGGTTGACCTGGTGCTCCAGCGCGTCGATCGCGTCGTCGTTGGCGATCACCCGCTCGGCGGCGCGGTCGTCGCGGCGCTCCAGCACGTCCAGCGCGGCTTCCAGCTGCGCCACCGACATCTCGCCCATGCGGATCAGCTCGTCCAGCAGGGCGGCCTGTTCCTGGTCGTAGCTCTTGACGATGTGGTTGTGCTCGTTCATCAGCCGAACCTGCCCGTGATGTAGTCCTCGGTCTGTTGCTTCGAGGGGTTGGAGAAGATCTGCTCGGTCGCGCCGTGCTCGATGAGGTCGCCGAGGTACATGAAGGCGGTGTAGTCGGAGACGCGCGCGGCCTGCTGCATGTTGTGGGTCACGATCATGATCGTGAAGTCGCGCTTGAGTTCCTCGACCAGCTGCTCGATGCGGCTGGTGGAGATCGGGTCCAGCGCCGAGGTCGGCTCGTCGAGCAACAGCACGTCCGGCTTCAGCGCCACCGCGCGGGCGATGCACAGCCGTTGCTGCTGGCCGCCGGACAAGCCCAGGCCGCTTTCCTTCAGCTTGTCCTTGACCTCGTCCCAGAGCGCGGCCTGGCGCAGCGCCTGCTCCACGCGGACGTCCATCTCGGCCTTGCCCAGGCGTTCGTGGTGGCGAATGCCGTAGGCCACGTTCTCGTAGATCGTCATCGGGAACGGCACCGGCTTCTGGAACACCATGCCGACCTTGCTGCGCAGCCGGTTCATCGGGTACTTCGGATCGAGGATGTCCTCGCCGTCCAGCAGCACCTGGCCCTTGGCCTCGAGCTTCGGGTACAGCGCGTAGATGCGGTTGAACACGCGCAGCAGGGTGGACTTGCCGCAGCCGGACGGGCCGATCAGCGCGGTCACCCGCTTCTCCGGCACGTCCAGGTGGATGTGCTTCACCGCGTGGAACTTGTCGTACCAGAAGTTCAGGTCGCGCGCCGAGATCTTGGTGGCGGGCGCCTGCATCGGGGTCGCGCCGCGCACCGGGTGGGCGACGTCGAGGTGGAGGTCGGTCATGGCGTGGGCCTGCGGGAAATTAGTCATGGGCGGGCTTGTTGCGCAGCAGGATCGCGCGCGCGCCCAGGCTGATGGCGAGCACGAACAGGGTGACCAGCAACGCGCCGGCCCAGGCCAGGCGCTCCCAGTTCTCGTAGCCGGAGCCGGCGAACTTGTACATCACCAGCGGCACCGCGCTCATCGCGCCGGTGGGGTCGAGGCTGAAGAATTCGTTGCCGAAGGCGGTGAACAGCAGCGGGGCGGTCTCGCCGCTGATCCGCGCCAGCGCCAGCAGGATGCCGGTGACGATGCCGGGCAGGGCGCTGCGGTAGAGCACCTGCATCGTCACCTTCCACTGCGGCACGCCGAGCGAGAGCGCGGCCTCGCGCATCTGCACCGGCACCAGCCGCAGCATCTCGTCGGTGGTGCGCACCACCACCGGCAGCACGATGAAGGCCAGCGCCAGCGCGCCGCCGATGGCGGAGAAGTTGCCGCCGGTCTGCATCACGAAAGCGGCGTACACGAACAGGCCCAGCACGATCGACGGCGCCGACAGCAGGATGTCGTTGACGAAGCGCACCACCGTGCCCAGCCTGCGGTTGTTGCCGACCTCGGCCAGCCAGGTGCCGGCGGCGATGCCCAGCGGGGTGCCGATCAGCACGCCCATGCCGCACATCATCAGGCTGCCGACGATGGCGTTGCGCAGGCCGCCTTCCTCCAGCGGCGGCGGCTGGTCCTGGGTGAACAGCGCGAGGTTCAGGTTGGCCAGGCCCTTGCTCAGCAGGGTCCACAGGATCCAGGCCAGGAAGGCGAGCCCGAACAGCGCGGCCGCGCAGGCCAGCACGATGGCGACGGCATTGACCAACCGGCGGCGGCGGTAGAGCGAGGTGGAGGCGCTCATCGGTTGCCTTCCTTGCGCGACAGGTTCAGCAGCATCAGGCGGGCCAGCGCGAGCACCACGAAGGTCACGATGAACAGCACGAAGCCGAGCAGCAGCAGGGCCGAGCGGTACTGCTCGGTGGCCTCGCCGAAGTCGTTGGCGATCAGCGCAGCGATGGTGGTGGAGGGTTCCAGCAGGGACGCGGTGAACGAGACGCTGTTGCCGATCACGAACGCGACCGCCATGGTCTCGCCGAGCGCGCGGCCGAGGCCGAGGAACACGCCGCCGATCACCGCCGAGCGGGTGTAGGGCAGCACGATGTCCCAGCTCACTTCCCACTTGGTCGCGCCGAGCGCGTAGGCGGATTCCTTCAGGCGCGCGGGCACGGTGAGGAACACCTCGCGCATCACCGAGGAAATGAACGGGATCACCATGATCGACAGCACGATGCCCGAGGTCAGCATGCCGGCGCCGATTGGCGGGCCGCGGAACAGCGCGCCGACCACCGGCAGCGGGCCGACGTGCGCGTCCAGCCACGGGATCAGGTGCTCGCGCATGACCGGCATCAGCACGAAGAAGCCCCACATGCCATAGATGATCGAGGGGATGCCAGCCAGCAGTTCGATCGCGGTCCCGATCGGGGTGCGCAACCAGCGCGGCGCGACCTCGGTCAGGAAGAAGGCGATGCCGAAGCTGACCGGCACCGCGATCAGCATCGCGATCACCGCGGTCACGATGGTGCCGTAGATCGGCACCAGCGCGCCGTACTTGTCCTCGACCGGGTTCCAGTCGCTGGACAGGAAGAAGTCGAGGCCTTCGTGCGCCAGCACGCTGCGGCCACCCCACAGCATCGACAGGGCGGCGCCGGCCAGGGTGACCAGGACGAACAGCGCGGTCGCGGTCAGGATCCAGCGGAAGCGGCGGTCGGCGCGCGCGTCGGCGATGTCGCGCGCCGACGCAGGGGGGGCGAGGGTCGTCATGCGGGTGCTCGGCGGGCGATGCGGGCCTGGGTTACTTCAGCTGTTCCGCCCAGTACGCCTCGACCTGCTGCACCAGGTCCGCCGGCAGCGGCACGTAGTCCAGCGACTTCGCCTGCCCGGTGCCGTCCTTCCAGGCCCAGCGGAAGAAGTCCTGCGCGGCCTTGGCCGCGGCGGCGTCGCGCGGCTGCTTGCGCATCAGGATGAAGTTGGTCGCGGTGATCGGCCAGGCCTGTGCACCCGGCGCATTCGTGATCACCAGGCTGAAGTCCCTGGCGGACGTCCAGTCGGCGCTCTCGGCGGCGGCGGCGAACGAGGCCGCGCTCGGTTGCACCCAGTTGCCGGCGGCGTTCTGCATGTCGGCATGCGCCATCTTGTTCTGCAGCGCGTAGGACAGCTCGACGTAGCCGATCGCGCCCTTCAGCTGCTTGACGTAGGAGGCGACGCCCTCGTTGCCCTTGCCGCCGACGCTGCTGCCCGGCCATTCGACCGTCGTGCCTTCGCCGACCTTGGCCTTCCAGTCCGCGCTGACCTTGCTCAGGTAGTTGGTGAAGTTGAAGGTGGTGCCGGAGCCATCCGAGCGGCGCACCACGTTGATCTTCAGCGCCGGCAGCGCCACGCCCGGGTTGGCGGCGGCGATCGCGGCGTCGTTCCACATCGTGATCTTGCCGAGGTAGATGTCGGCCAGCAGGCTGCCGGTCAGGCGCAGGGCGCCGGCCTGGATGCCCGGCAGGTTGACCACCGGCACCACGCCGCCGATGGTCGAGGGGAACTGCACCAGCCCGTCCCGGGCCAGCTCTTCCGGCGCCAGCGGCTTGTCCGAGGAGCCGAAGTCGACGGTGCCGGCCTTGATCTGGGCGATGCCGCCGCCGGAGCCGATCGACTGGTAGTTGACCTTGTTGCCGGTCGCCTTGGCGTAGTCCGCCGACCACTTGGAGATCAGCGGATATACGAAGCTCGCGCCCGCGCCGGTGATCTGCGCGGCGACCTTGTCGCCGGCCGGGGCGGTATCGGCGGTCGGTGCGGCGCCCGGCGCGTTGCCGGCGGCCGGTGCGGCGTCCTGCTTGCAGGCCGCCAGCCCGAGGGCGAGGCAGAGGCCGAGGGTGGCAAGGCGGGGCAGGGTCGCGGTCATGGCGGGAATCCGGGCATTCGGGTGGGTTGCGACATGAAATGATGTTTTTGTGACACGCCGATGACAGCGATCGACCGCGTTGGTGCGCGCGTCATGCAACAAAAAAGGGCGGGCCCGGAGGCCCGCCCGCACATGCACCCGTGGTCAGCGGGGTCAGTACTTGAGTTCCTTGCTCCAGTAGCCTTCGATCTGCTGGACCAGGGCGTCCGGCAGCGGCACGTAGTCCAGCGACTTGGCCTGGCCGTCGCCGTTCGCGTACACCCACTCGAAGAAGGCCTTGGCGTTGGCCGCGCCGGACGGGTTTTTCGGCGACTTGTGCATCAGGATGAAGTTGGTCGCGGTGATCGGCCAGCTGTTATCGCCGGCGGCATTGGTCATGACCAGGTAGAAGTCGCGGGCCTTGCCCCAGTCGGCGTTGGCGGCGGCGGCGGAGAAGGTGTCGTCGTTCGGGTTGACGTAGTTGCCCGCCGCGTTCTTCAGGCGGCTGTAGGTCAGCTTCTGCTGCAGCGCGAACGAGAGCTCGACGTAGCCGATCGAGCCGTTGATCTGCTTCACGTAGGCGGTGACGCCCTCGTTGCCCTTGCCGCCGATGCCGACCGGCCACTGCACCGCGGTGCCTTCGCCGACCTGGGCCTTCCAGTCCGGGCTCACCTTCGACAGGTAGTTGGTGAAGTTGAAGCTGGTGCCCGAACCGTCGGAGCGGTGCACCACGGTGATCTTGAGGTCGGGCAGCTTGAGCCCGCCGTTCAGGGCGACGATGCGCGGGTCGTTCCACTTGGTGACCTTGCCGAGGAAGATGTCGGCCAGCAGGTCGCCATCCAGCTTCATCGCGCCGGGCTGGATGCCCGGGACCTTCAGCACCGGCACCACGCCGCCGATCACCGACGGGAACTGCGCGAGGCCGAACTTGTCCAGCTCCTCGGGCTTCAAGGGCGCGTCGGAGGAACCGAAATCGACGGTGCCGGCCTTGATCTGGGCGATGCCGCCGCCGGAGCCGATCGACTGGTAGTTCACCTTCTTGCCGGTGGCCTTGGCGTAGTCCGCCGACCACTTCGACATGACCGGGTACACGAAGGAGGCGCCGGCGCCGGTGGCGTCGGCTGCGATGGCGTTGCCGGCGAGGCTGGTCGCAAGCGCAAGGGCGGCGAGGCGGAACAATGGGGTCTTGGACACGGAGGACTCCTGGTGGGCGATCCGGGGCGATGCCCGGCTGCCGCCCATTGCATAACCGTTGCATGACACCCGCATGGACGCGGGATGACAGTGCGATGACAGGGCGCGTCGCGCGGCCACGAAAAAGGGCGCGGCTGTTGCCGCGCCCTTCGGGCATCGAGAGCGGGTGTTGGCGCGCTTACCAGTAGAACTGCGCGCGGAACTCGACGATGCTGGGGTTGTCCTCGACGATGCGCTTCTGCGCGCTGATGTAGCGGCTGCTGTCGACCTTCACGTAGTTCAGGGCGAACTTGAAGTTCGACCGCCAGTACATGTTGGCGCCGACGGTCCAGGTGTCCATCTGGCCGCCGAGCACGCCGGTCACCACGGGGGTGGCGCCGGAGGTGTCGAGGTTGCCGTCGTCGAGGTCGATGGTGTCGTAGCGCAAGCCCAGCTGCCACATGCCGGTGGCGGGTTCGTTGGGCAGCGGCGTGGTCGGCACGCCGGCCTTGTAGCCCCAGGTTTCGCCGGTGATGTTCCAGACCGCGGTCACGTAGGCGCCGCTGCCGGTGAAGTCGGGGCGGCCGGCGCCGCGCGAGGTGCGGGTGCGCATGTATTCGCCCTGCAGCTTGACCGGGCCGCCGACCCAGAACGCCTCCAGGCCGGTGGTCGTGTTGCGGTCGGCGTCGACCAGGTTGCCGGTGTCGACCAGGCGCACGCCGGCGAGGTCGGCGTCGGGACGCGCGCGCCAGCGGGCGGTGTTGTCGAGGTTGGCACCGCCCAGGGTCGAGAGTTCGGGCTTGTAGGACACGTAGCTCAGGCCGAGGTGCAGGATCTTGCCGGCCTCATTGATGGGCGCCCAGGTGCCGCGCACGCCGTAGCCCTGGCCGGCGGCGAGGCCGTGCTTCAGCTCGCGGTCGAAGTAGGCGGCGTTGACGCCCCAGTTGGCGTCGCCATAGCCGTAGCCGATGCCGACGCGGCGCGCGATGCCCCAGGTGTTGGTGATCATCGCCTTCGAGACGAAGTCGTTGTTCTTGGTGGAGCTCAACTCCTCGAGGCTGTTCGGCTGCTTGAACTGGCCGAACTGCAGGTAGTGGTTGCCGTTGCCGCCGATCTTGTACTTGACGTTGGTGTCCAGCCACTTGTCGGCCTTGGCGTCGTAGCCCACGACCCACTCGAAGTTGCCCGGGCCCTTGCCCTTCAGCACCAGCTCCGCGCGGCGCAGCTCGAAATCGGCGTCGCGACCGTCCTGCGGGTCGCCGTTGAGGTTGGCGAAGTCGCTGTTGAACCAGTTGGCATCGGCCTGCAACAGGCCTTCGAAGGTGATTTCGGAACCGCCGATGACGTCGATCGGCACTTCGGCCTTGGCGGCGGGAGCGGCGAGCGCGGCCAGCAGGGCCAGCGGGAGGGTGCGGCGGATGGGGAGCATGGGAGGGGCCTTGTCGGAAAGGCGGCGCAAGGCCGCATTGGCGCGCAGCCTAGGGCGTGAATCTTTCGTTATTGTGACAGCGCTGTCTTTTTCCCGACATGCGGCCGCCATGCACTGTCGCCGTGCGCCAGCGGGGCCTTCGCCGGCCAGCGGCACAGGTCGTGCAGGAGGCAGTGCGCGCAATCCGGGGTGCGCGCCTTGCAGGTGTAGCGCCCGTGCAGGATCAGCCAGTGGTGGGCGTCGCGTGCGAATTCCGCGGGCACCAGGCGGACCAGCTTGTCCTCGACCGTGCGCACGTCCTTGCCCGGTGCCAGCCCGATGCGGTTGGCGACCCGGAAGATATGCGTGTCGACGGCGATGGTCGGTTCGCCGAACGCGGTGTTGAGGACCACGTTCGCGGTCTTGCGGCCCACGCCGGGCAGGGCCTCGAGCGCCTCGCGGTTGCACGGCACCTCGCCGGCATGGCGTTCCAGCAGCAGGCGCGAGAGCGCGACCACGTTCGCCGCCTTGGCGTTGAACAGGCCGATGGTGCTGATGTACTCCTTCAGCGCTTCTTCGCCCAGCGCGACGATCGCCGCCGGGGTATTGGCCACCGGGAACAGGCGGCGGGTGGCCTTGTTCACGCCGACATCGGTGGCCTGCGCCGAGAGCACCACCGCGACCAGCAGTTCGAACGGCGAGCCGTACTCGAGCTCGGTGGTCGGGGTCGGGTTGGCGTCGCGCAGGCGCGTGAACAGGTCGGCGATCTGCGCGCGGGTGAGCCTGCTGCCGCGCACCGCGCGCGCGGGTTGCGCCGTGCTCATGCGCGGCGGTCCCGGGCCTTGGCCAGGGCCCGCGCCAGCGCGTCGGCGGCGGCAGAGGGCAGTGCAGGGGCGGCGTGCGCCGACGCGTC
>ERZ1645192.853-NODE-853-length-25580-cov-5.246699_pt1 | contig 25580 bp, 25 predicted proteins | sample MGYA00575354_ERZ1645192 | MGnify/ENA primary metagenome ERZ1645192 (study PRJEB40844, sample SAMN11349763) | freshwater sediment metagenome | isolation source: river sediment | host: Sediment | place: India: Faizupur Khadar , New Delhi | collected 2017-02-21 ... | reverse complement strand
AGAATAAGCATTGTAATAAGTATCGCGTAGAAAAGATTCGACAGAGCCAGAACACTCTTCATAGATATAAATTGGGTGACAGCGAGGATGAGCATGCCGGTGCAAAACCATATGATTTGTGTGAAGGCTATACTTTCCATGCCCCTCGGATATCCTGCAGAATAAATCGAGAAAATGCTTATACAAAATAAAGATAGAAGCGAAAGGATTATGAGAAAATCTATGTCTTTAGTAAAGCTTTTCATCCTTTTGTGTAAGCCGACAGGTTTTTTATTGCCGCTCCGCGATAGTAATGTTTTAGTATTTTTTTGTAAGAGTATCCCTTTTCACCCATCACCTGGGCACCGATCTGGCACAATCCCGCGCCGTGACCCCATCCGGCACCGGTAAGAATGAAATCTGTGCCGGACTTTGTTATCAAAAATGCTGAGCTGGGCAGGTGGGTTTTTGAAAGAAGCCGCCTGATATTCAGTTCTTTTGAAATAACAGCGCTGCTTTCAGTCCCTTTTACTTCCAGTTTAAAGATTCTGCCTGAATATCCTCTCGCTACCGTAATTAAGTCTGTGACATCACCGATGTCAATTCCGAATTTCACTTTCAGATTTTCTTTGATTTCAGCGGCATTCATCACTGTTTTCCATCTGAAAAGGTCCCTGCAGAATTCCAGTGATACCGGGAGAGGATTTTTATTTGTGTTGCAGAAGCAATCGAAATCACCGTCCATGATAAACTTTTGAGTTGCCTCTTCGCTCATCGGACTTTTGATCTCATTTCCCGGGTAATTATCATAAAATGATGCCAGATATGGAAAATCCATATCTTCCCAGCATGTTGAATACCTTTCTGTAATACCTCCGCAGATTTTTGAGTATCTTGCGTCAACAATGCCTGAATCAAAGATCAGTATCTCTCCTTTCGTATTTTCTGTTACTCTTTTGGACAGTTCTGAGATTTTTGAAATTCCCTGATAACACTGGCAGTGGTCGTCTGAACACAGATCGAACCCGTCTGAATAATGATGTTTTCCCATTGTGGCCAGTACAGTGCTCCTTGCGGCGATCGTTTGCGCTTTAAGCATTTCAAGGTTGTTATCATTCCTCATTTCAGAAGAATTCACGCTTGAAAGATATTCTTCCAGATCAATTATATTGACCGCTGTTAGACTTCCCGAGTTGTCTATTATTATTTCCAGTTCGCCTTTGTATTCCAGATCCTCTTTATGATCCCAGTGAAAATCTATCCCGACGTTCACTCCCTCTACCACAAAGCTGCATTCTTCGTTTTTGGGAATTATGTTTATTTTATTGTGAAATTCGACCCCGTCAAAAAATATTTCTCCGTATGCCTCTTTCTTGATCAGCTTCTTATACTTATAGTCACCCGAAGGATAAATTTTTCCATCCATATCTCCAGTTTTTTTCAATAGCCAGTATTCAAAATTGTCCAGATTTCCTATTTGCCTGCCAGCCTTTATCACTCTTGTAGATTTCTCCTGCAGATAATATTTGTCCCTATGCGACTCCAGTTTTCCGACATCAAAAACAGTATCAGTCTTTTCATACCATTCGTACTCGGCAGGTTTGCTTTGGATCAGCTTTATTTCATAAACTTTACTTTCATCCAGTTTTTTTTCTGAACACCCTTTCTCATCTGATATGAAATAATCACCTTTGAACTTAACTTTTATCAGCGGTTTTTTATGAAGAAACCCTATCCTTACTTTCATTTTGACTCTTTGTAAAATTTTAACGGTTTACTGAAAAGCCCGGAAATTTTTTTTAATTCTATCAGCATAAGATCAAAATCATTGAATGAAAGTGACTGAGGTCCGTCCGAAAGAGCTTTATCAGGGTCTGGATGAACTTCTACCATTAATCCGTCACATCCAAATGCAAGTGCGGCCCTTGAAAGACCGGGAACCTTCGATCTTTCCCTAGTAGCATGACTTGTATCGATTATCACCGGAAGGTGAGATTCTTCTCTAAGATCGCTAACTCCCAGAAAATCGATAATGGATCTCTGTTTTGTACCCTCAAAAACCCTTATGCCTCTCTCGCAGACAATTATATTCGGATTACCCTCAGAAAGAATATATTCGAGTGATGCGTAAAGATCATCTATTGATGCGGTAAATCCCCTCTTTAAAAGTATAGGATTTCTTATAGCTCCGCATTTTTTTAGCAGCGAATAGTTCTGCATGTTTCTTGCGCCGATCTGAATAATATCTGCAACATCTATTACCTGACTGAGCGAATATTCGTCAATAGCCTCGGTAACTATCTTCATATTATATTTTTTCGCGGCATCATATATATAGCTGAGGCCTTTGTCTCCGAGACCCTGAAAACTATATGGGGAAGTTCTTGGCTTAAAAGCACCGCCCCTTAAAAGCTTAATCCCTCTGGAACTTAAAAAATCCGCTGTTTCCATTATCATTTCTCTGCTTTCGACGGAACATGGCCCCGCGATTATCTGTGCATATCTTTCTCCGAAAACGATATTGTCACCTATATCTACTATGGTATCCGCACCGCCGTTATTTTCCCTGTAAACGAGCTTAAGCCTTTTTGAAATATGAATTATATCCCTTATTCCCGTAAACTTTTTAAAGTAGGATTCGTCGATATAACCGATGTTTCCGTGAACAAGAATTACTGCTCTTTGCGCTCCTTTGCTTATTTTGGCCTGATATCCTATCCCTTCTATCGCCTGAACAACATCTAGAATCTGTTGTTTTGTAGCTCCGATTTTCATAACAATTAGCATTTTATACCCCCGTCAGTCTTAAAAATCTCATTCATGATTATACCTCCTGCAACCGATACATTTAGGGATTCAAAACCTCCCTCAGGACCGATCCTGAAGTTAGAATCAAATTCATTCTCCAAAGTCCTGTCCATTCCGTTAGCTTCATTTCCCAAAAATAATATCTTTTTTTTGTTAATCTTGCATTTATAGTTGCCGGTCTTGTGAAGATAGGTACTGATTTTATAGAAATTTCTTAGAAATTCCCGGCTGTCGTCAAAGCGGCTGAATCTTATGAAATCCATTCCGAAAACTGCGCCCATGCTGCTTCTCAAAACTTTCGGGGACCAGACATCTGCACAACTTCCGTATAGAATTACCCCATCGAGATTGAACCATCTGGCCGTTCTAATCAAAGTTCCGATATTACCGGGATCGCTTATCGAAAAAAGTCCCAGTAACCTTGATCTGTTCCTGAAAAATACCTCATAATTGTTTGGCTCAGGTATTTTTGCCACAGCCAGTATTCCTTCAGAGGACGCCATTGCTGTAACCGAATCAATATTGCACTCATAAAGCTCTATTTCATGTTTTAGCTCTATCTGAGATAAGTCAAAGTTTTTATCGACAACTACCATTTCGATCTCTATTCCTGATGAGATAAGTTCCCGCACTTCTTTTAATCCTTCGGAGACAAAACAACCGGTTTCAGAACGGCCTTTAACATTTTGTAATGATTTTATCATCTTAGCCTGGCTGTTGTAAAGTTTCTTCATTTAAAACTCTCCAGATAGTACAACACCAGATTGCATCCCATCCTTAAAGCTTGAAGCCTTTTTTCCTCGGGATCATTATGAACTTCTCTGTCCTCCCATCCGTCTCCGAGATCTGATTCAACTGAATAAAAAAGAACCAGTCTGCCGTTATGGAATATCCCCAGTCCTTCGGGATTCTTTCCGTCATGCTCGTGGATCTTAGGCAGTCCATTCGGAAATTTATATTTTATATTGTAGATCGGATGATCAAAAGGAACTGTAACAAGCTCTTTATCGGGAAATATTTTTTTTATAAGGCGTCTGAATGATTTGTCTAATCCGTAGTTGTCATCCGCATGAAGAAAACCGCCCTTCAAAAGATGTTTCCTAATTAGCTCAGCTTCCATTTCGGACATATCAATAGTGCCGTGACCGGTAAGATAAAGGTACGGGAATGAACTTAGATTCTCGTTTATTACTGCGGTTCCTTCCATTTCAGGACAGTCAAGTCCTGTTTCCTTTGAGACGAACTTGAGCAGGTTGTTAACCGAGGAAGGATTACTGTACCAGTCACCGCCCCCGTCGTATTTAAGCCTGCCAATAAAAAAATCTTTCCCTGACAGGTTCAGAGTAATAACCAATATGATTAACAACCTACAATTCATCATAAACATACGGCTCGCCGTTACTTTTTTTAGGTTTTACTATCTCGTCAAATGATTTTTCATCATCAAGTATTATCGTTGAAGGCTTGATCATTCCGGTTTCGGACTCAATTTTATCTTTAGAAATATAATCTTTTTCGTAAAGCCGGTTATTAACGAAAACATCTACGATGTATGGATCGAACTGTGTACCCCTTCCTTCAAGAAGAACCTGCACTGCTTCACTACTTGTTTTTTCTTTTCTATAGGGCCTTGTTGTAGTAATAGCGTCGTAAGTATCTGCTACTGCGACGATTCGCGCAAGAAGTGGTATCATATCACCTTTTATTCCGTCCGGATAACCTCCGCCTCCAAATTTTTCATGGTGATACTTTATACAGTCTGCCATAGGATCGAAGAAAGAAATATTTTTTACGATATTCGCTCCAACTGCAGGATGCGACATTATTGAATCGAACTCTTCTTCGGTAAGGGACTTGTTTTTTTGCAGAATAGCATCTTTAACGCCTATTTTACCTACATCATGCATCATTGCACCGTATTCAAGTATCTGCAACTCTTTGTTATCGAGATTCATAAGCTTCCCGATATCAAGACTGATCAGCCTCACTCTGTTGCTGTGACCCTTTGTATATTCATCTTTTGCCTCGATCGCAGAAGCGATAATGATCAGCGATCCGAATAATGCGTCCTTAAGCTGTATCGATCGTTTTTCGACCATATCTTCAAGATGATGCTGATACCTTTCGTTTTCTTTCTGCAGTCTTATATTTTGATCTTTCAGCCGTTTAAATTCTATGCTTTTTCTGACTGCGATCAAAAGTTCATCAATGTTGATCGGCTTTACAAGATAGTCTTGAGCACCAAGTTTCATCACTTCAACAACAGTATTTAGAGCTTTGACACCCGTAAGCATAATTACCGGGATCACTTTGTTTATCTCTCTGAATTTCTTTAAAAATTCCGGTCCTGTCATTTCAGGCATTTCCACATCTGAGACTATACAGTCAAAATCCTCCCTTGTCAGTATTTCAAGAGCTTTTTTGCCGTTTTCAGCTTCAACAGTCTCGTATTCATTAAGTTCGAGGCTCATCGCAACGAATTCTCTTAATTCCGGTTCATCATCCACTACCAATATTCTTGACATTAAAACACCTTAATTAAATATCAGTTTCAAGTGTGATAATATAAGCTGTAATGTCGCTTAAATCAATATATATTTAAACTTGTATAGGAGTCATCGTAAAGATATTATTAAACAACAAAATTAAGAAATCAGAGATTCGGATTTTTTAATTCAAGATATTTATTTTGTATTTTTATGCTAAGTAATAATTTATGAAATATTTTGAAACTTGTTAAATAATAAAATGTAACTCACTATTATGAAACAATTAAAGTATTAAATCACTTAAATTCCTTTTAGGAACATGATGAACATTGTTTTCATCTCTCCAGTATCTGGTATCTCCCCCCGACGGAAGATCATCGATCACAATTTTTTCTTTAGGACTCCCTAAGGCGACGACCAGGGCTATTTCATATTTTTCCTGATCTATTTTCAAAAGCTCTGCGAGAAGCGGTTTATTTATAGCTCCGAACATACACCCGCCCAGTCCTTTTTCAACAGCACCAAGAAGCATGCTCTGCGCCATTATACCCGCGTCAAGATTGTTAGGCGTATTTACGTTTTTATCTTTTATCATCACAATATAAGCTGAAGGTCTTTCGCCTTCCTGCGGTCCGGCCCAGTCTTTTAAAAACATTGCCCATTTCAGGCATGAAAAAACTTTCGCGTTCATTTCTTCTTCACAAGACAGGATGAACCTGAGCGGCTGCATATTGCCGCCTGAAGCTGAAAATCTTGCAAGCTCGACTAATTCCACCAGAGTTTCACGGCTTATTTTCACATTTTGAAAATATCTGCGGTAACTTCTGTTCTTTTTAACCAGATCCAGCATCATATTCAATCTCCTTTATAGCTTAATTCTCTACAAGAATCATAAACTCGCCTTTAAGCTCGTTCTGCCTGCAGAATTGATAAATCTTCTGAGACATATCGTATTTTATTAATTCCTCAGGCATAGTGGCTTTATACAAAAACAAAACTTTCTTATCGTTGAAAACATCAGCTACATCTTCCATTACATCGAGAAGCCTGTAGGGAGTATCCATTAAGACGACCGGAACCCTGAGCGTTTTAAGTTTTTTCAATTCATCAATCCTTTCCTGTTTTGTTTTCTGAACAAAACCTGCAAAAAGGAACTTTCTTATATCGATCGGCGACAGAGAAAGAAGTGTCATCAGGGCTGACGCTCCGGGGATGGGTACGACAGTAATTTTTTTTGCGTAGCATCTCTGAAGAAGTATTTTTCCCGGATCAGCAAATACCGGTGTTCCGCAGTCTGAAATAAGCGCGCAGCTTTCACCTTTCAGAAGAAAATCCATTACATAATCCGCATCTTTTTCTTCATTATGCTCGTTGAATACAAAATACTCTTTTTTAAAACCGTGTATGGCAAAAAGACTTTTCACGGCAGATGATTCTTCAGTAACTATAACATCGACAGCCTTGAGAGTTTCCAGCGCTCTTTCTGAAATATCAGACTGGTTACCTATCGGGATCGCAACAATATACAATTTTCCTTTATCTGCCACTTCCTGTACCTGTTTTAACTTCCGGTTTAACATTTTTCGGTTTAACTTCGGCTTTGGTCGAGTCGCTGTCTTTTTTATTTGTATTGGTCTTGATAATTTTCTTAAATTCTTCTCTTAATTTATCAGTTTTCTTTTTATTGTCGGTTTTCACGGAATCAGTTTTCTTCTCTTCATATTTGATCCCCTGTTTTTCAGCAACTACCTTGATCTGCTCGCTCATTATCTTATCGAGATTGTTACTTTTTTCTCCTTTATTGACACTGGATGCTTTTACTCTTTTAGCTTCATCCGCATCAACAGAAGGTGCTGTCGCGAGAAAATCTTTCTTATCTTCAAGAGCCTGTTCTTTAGGTTTAGCTTCGTTCCTCGCCCGATCCGCTTTCTTTTTCGCTCTTTCTTCAATGAACACATCTCCGGCACTTCCGCCCTTAAAGCTCTTACCTTCTTTGTCTTTTACTTCATCAAGAACAACTTCCGCATCTCCTTCAGTGACAACAACATACTCTTTGCCCGACTGATCAATTACATTCTGAACATAAGTGAGAAAGGAGAATGTTCCGTTCGTTTTATTAGAAATATCCTGAAAATGTTTAATTCCTTTTGATGAGTTACCCGAACATGAGATAGAACTGATCGAAAGAGAGTTTTTTAAAGCTTCGTTTATTATATCTTTTTCGCTGAAATCATCCCTGTAATTCTGAGGTTCTGCATCCCCGATAAGAAAACAAAGCTTACCGATCTTCTCATTCTTCTTCGACCATGAAAGTTCGAACATTGCTTTATGAAGGGCTTCGATAACGGATTCAGGAAAATCTCCCCCGCCTGTTGCAGTCAGCGAATTTATATCCTGCTTGATTAGATTAACATCGGATTTAAAATCATAGATTTTTGTAACATAGGCATCTCCTCTGTCCTTGTAATCCACGACGGCGAATTTGACTACAGGTTTAGGAGTTCCCTGAAGTATCTCGTCTATCATTGAAATTATCTTTGATTTAACAACATTTATCTCATCACCCATGCTTCCTGTAGTATCAATAACGAACGCTACTTCGAGTTGCGGACCCGTACCGTAATTATTTGATGCAGTGTTTATATCTGTATAAATCTTCTGGGCTAACAGATCAACTGAATCGAAAATTTTCTCCTTATCGTTCCCCTTCACGCTCTGAGTTGAAATTATTCTGCCGCTTTTTACTTCCAGTACCTTGCTGTTTATCATAAATGATGCCTGAATAAATGTTATGCTGCCCGTGATCACAAATTCTGCGCCTGTGAGTTCCCCGATCCTGACCTGCTGCTTATCTGAAACAAGCCCGGAGCCGCTCAGACTCAGCTCTTCTACGACCCTGTTAAGCTTTTCTCTTTCTACGAGCCGTATATTCGGTTTTTCGCCAAGCGTCGTTACAATAATATCGCTAATTCCTGCGGAAAGAAAATTCATATCGCTGCTGCTTGAGTTCACACTAAAATTAAGCACGGCCATGTCAACTGACTGCGAAAACAGAATCCCGAAGAATGTAATCAAAAACAAAAATGATCTTTTCATAGCCCTTTCTCCTCGACTTTATTTTTTAATTTTTCGTTAAGACCTTCAATAACTACTACGAATTCACCCTTGGGAGTTTTCTCATTCAGCTTTTCAAGTATCTTTTCAGGTTCTCCGCAGATATGTTCTTCATATATTTTCGTCATCTCTCTTAATACACAGATCTTTCTATCCGGTATGACCGTGCATAATTCTTCAATGAACCTTTTAATTCTGTGAACTGATTCGTAAACTATTATCGTTCTTTTCTCTTCAGCTATTTTTTTTAATTTTGTCTGTCTTCCCTTTTTATGAGGAAGGAATCCTTCAAAAACAAAACTGTCCGTAGGCATACCTGAAATAACGAGAGCATTAATTGCGGCTGATACTCCCGGCACTCCGATCACTTCGATCCCTTTCTCTCTCGCTGAACGAACTATCTTAAATCCCGGATCTGAAATGCACGGTGTTCCGGCATCAGATACAACAGCTATATTTTCCCCCGATTCGAGCTTGTTTATGATCATATCTCCCTTATAATTCTCATTATGATCATGATAGCTCATAAGTTTCGATTCTATTCCAAAATGTTTCAATAATATTCCTGTCTTCCGCGTATCCTCGCAGGCAATAAGATCTACTTCATTTAAAGTCTTTATAGCTCTGAATGTCATATCTTCATAATTTCCGATCGGTGTCGAGACTATATATAATCTTCCTTTTATCATCAGAGCCTAGTCTTCCTTTTTCTTTTCCCTTGTCATAAGCTCGGTAATACCGTCTCTAGGGTTCATTCCGTTGAAAAGCAGCTCATATACTGTAAACGCTATGGGCATAGAAATATTCTTTTCTTCAGCAATTTTTTTTACGATCCTGCATGTTTCAACCCCTTCGGCGACCATATTCATACTTTCAATTATCTCTTCAAGTTTTTCACCTTTTGCAAGCCTGTTCCCTACCTGCCAGTTCCTTGAAAGGCTTGAATTGCAGGTCAGGATGATGTCCCCTATACCTGACAGACCAGAAAAAGTTTCTCTCCTTCCGCCCATTGCGATCCCGAATCTGATCATTTCAGAGAGTCCTCTCGTCAACAAAGCCGCCTTGGAGTTGTTTCCGAGACCGAGACCGTCTGTCATGCCTGCAGAAATTGCAAGTATGTTTTTGATGCTGCCGCCTATCTCAACGCCAATAACATCGTCTGTCGAATACACTCTGAAATAGCTGTTCGAAAAAAGGTCCCTGACTTTATTTGCAGTCTCAATATTTTTACAGGCGGCAACCACTGCTGTAGGCGTTTTATACAGCGCTACTTCGATCGCAAATGACGGTCCTGCGAGAATAACGAAATTATCATCGGTGACCGTTTCAAACTCCGTAATGAACATTTCCCTTATATCCTTGCCGGTTGATGCTTCTATACCCTTTGATACGTTAACAATGATTTTCTTTGAAAAATCTATTTTACTGATCTTGCTGAAATAGCTCCGAATGTATTGTGTGGGCACGGCGTTTATAATCACTTCAGCATCAATTACTGCCGAAAGAACATCATTTGTGAATTTTATTGATTCCGGCACAGTATAACCGGGAAGTTTTGAAGTCAGTTTTCTTTCTTTTTCAAGTGATTCGCAGACTATCTTATCGAATTCCCATACGGTAACCAGACAATTATTGGAAGACAGCAGATCGGCTATTGCCAAACCCCAGGCACCTGCGCCGAGAATGCATACTTTCATAATTTAACTCCGTTTAATTTCTCTTTCATTTTCTCAACATAAGTATATGGTATCGTGAACTGTCCCATCAGCCTTTTTCCAGTCTTTCTTTTTCCGTGGCAGTCGCTGCCGCCTGATTTGAGCAGGCTGTTATCATCAGCAAGTTTATCAATTAACTTCAGGAAGTCTTCATCGTAAGAAGAATGAACTGTTTCCAGCCCGTCAAGACCATTTTTTATGAGTATTTTTAAAAGAGCCGAATCTTCTTTCAAATAAAGCGGATGGGCAAGAAATGCAAGGCCTCCGGACTTATGTATCAGCTCAATAGCTTTTTCAGGATCGATCTTGAATTTTTTTATATAATATTTTGATTCTGTGTTAAGGTATTTTTGGAAAGCGTCCTGAAAACTGTAAGCATAACCTTTTTCCATAAGCAGCTGCGCAAGATGCGGTCTTGCCACAGTGCCGTTCGGCGAGATCTTTGCCACATCCTCATAACTGATGTTTATCCCGTCGGTATTAAGCAGTTCTATCATTTTCCGGGCTCTCTCTGTTCTTACCTCACTGAATTCTTTAAGGCTTTCGATCAAAAGCCTGTTCTCCGCGTCAATAAAATAACCCAGAATATGAAGATCGTAATCTTCGTAATCGCTGGACAGCTCGACACCAGGTACGAACTCTATGCCAAAGTTTTTCGAAAGCTCCCGGGCTTCAGGATAAACATCAACGCAATCATGATCCGTTATGCTTACCGCCTTAAACCCGTTCTTTTTAGCGATCCTGAATATCTCTCCAGGACGGTATGTTCCGTCGGAATATCTGGAATGAATATGCAGATCAGCTGTCTTATTCTTCATTGATAAATCTTTCAATGAAATCCTTGTAGTCCGGAATTAATATATCTTTGCCTTCCCTTTTGATTATATCGTTCATCTCAAATTTTTTTATAATTCTGGAAAGGGTTTCTCTGGATATTCCTGTGAGGTTGGCAAGATCTGTCTGATTCGGCATTTCTTCAAGAAGCATTCCGTTTCCTTTCGCAACACCCATCTTTTCGCAAAGATCATAAAGCATCATAAGCACTTTCTGCTGGGCATCATCAAGGAAAAAACTTTTTACTCTTATGTCAGCAGATCTCAACCTTATTGCGAATGTTTTCAGGAGGTTAAATGTAAATGCTGTATTGTTATGAAGGACATCAAGAAATTCATTTCGCGCGATTGTGAAGAATTCTATATCCTCCAAAGCTATTGCATTTGCGTTTCGCTTGTTATGGTCAAGAAGCGACATCTCCCCGAAAAAGTCTCCTGTTCCGAGTATAGACAATATAACTTCATTCCCGTCATTATTCAGCTTGGTGATCTTGACCTTCCCGCTATAAATTATATAAAACATATTTCCGGGATCCTGCTCCATAAAGACAATATTCTTCTTAGTGAATTTTTTTATCTGGCAGTGCTCGGCAATGTTCTTTATTTCGGTATCGTTCATCGATTCGCACAAAGAGATTGATTTCAGGAATTCGATTTTTTTTAATTCGTCCATAATTCAACTCCGGTTTTTAAAGTTAAAGTACATCGTTAAGTTTATTTGCTTTGATCTTCTCAACAAGCTCTTTAACATCCTGTGACCTTGACAGAGGCGTTATAAGAAGGCTGTCCTGAGTATCTATAACCGCCAGGTCGTGCAGACCGATACAGGTTATAAGTTTTTCTTTGTTCTCTGTTGATATAAGACATCCTTCAGTGTCTATGGCAATGAATTTGTCGCAGTCAACCACATTGCTTTTTTCATCCTTATCCTTAAGCCTGTAGATCTCGAACCAGCTGCCTACATCAGACCATCCGAAATTTCCAAGCAACACTTTTACATTTTCCGCTCTCTCCATCACACCGTAATCTATTGATATCGAACGCATCTCACTGTATATTCTTTCTATAACAGAATCGGAATCATTGTTTATCAGAGCTTTTTTTAGATCCATAAGATTCTCATATAGATCAGGAAGAAACTTCTGAATGTTTTTCAAGATAGTTTCAGCTTTCCAGATAAACATACCGCTGTTCCAGTAAAACTCTCCGCTTTCAAGAAATCTTACGGCAGTATCGAAATTAGGCTTTTCTGCGAATGATTTTACTTCATAAACACCTTTTTTGACCTCGCCCCCTACCTGAATGTACCCGTAACCCGTTTCCGGATGGGTGGGTTCTATGCCTATCGTGATAAGTGATTCGGGGTCCTTTTTACAGTATTCGACAGCATCTGAGATAACACTGCAGAATTTGCTAATATTCTTTATAAAGTGATCCGCTGGAAGAACAACCATAATTGCGTCTTGATCTCTTAGAAGGAGCTTTATTGCGCCATAACCGATGGCAGCTGCAGTATTTTTCCCGAAAGGTTCAGATATTATGTTCTCTTCTCTAAAATCATTAATATTTTCTATAACATTATTCTTCTGTTCTTTGTTCGTGATGATAAAAATGTCCTTTCTTCCCATCAGTTGATCAAGCCTGATAATTGTATTTTCAAGCATGGTTTTGTCATTTACGATGGTCAATAAATGCTTCGGTGTTTTCAGCCTGCTTTTCGGCCAGAACCTCGCCCCGACTCCTCCGGCCATTATCAATGCGTACATAATGCTCCCTCCCCTATTATGATTTTATTTGAACTCAAAATTGATGTCCGATGTTTCCCAGTTCTTCCTTATATTTATTGTATCGGTATAAAAATGCGCCTTTTCAGAAATATAATGTCTGTGATCCACTGAAAACATTCCGTTTGAATCCTTGTCGGCAAACAGAGCAAGAATGTATCTTCCGGGATCTAATTCGATCTTATATTCTGTGTTGCCGATGCTTACGGACTTTGAAGGGCCCTTGATGTTTTTGCATATAAGAATGCAGTTTTGTTCCGTTACACCTGAAATTGTGCCTGAAACCGATCCGGAACCTAAAGGATCTTCTACTAATAACTTTGCCGAATAAGCTGTAGTATCAGCTTTTTCTATATTTAACTGATAACTGCCCGGACCTATCCCGTTACTTTTTAGATCTATTGAAACCTTGTATGGTTCGATTGAAATATTCTTATTTAGTTCAGTTACCAGACTGTCTTTTATTTCGAGCAGCTTAAAAGCTAAAAAATCGTTAACAAAGCTGTTCGTAGCAAAAGTTAATACCTGATCCGATGATATCTTCCCCGGTATCTTACCGCCGACCTTGAATGACTGGGCAGAAATCGTATCTGAAACAGTGTGAGTTTTTACTCTCAAACCTTCCTTTATAAAGTTCCCGAAATCATCTTGTACATCAGACAGTTTTACTTTTATCAGATCGTCTATTTTAAACGGTTTTATTTTAGCATAGATCACTTTTCGATCATCCTGTGAAGAATATTCCGCGAACTTTTCTTCATGTCCGTTCAGAAAACAGCTGTCGATGAATTTTTCAGATCTTTTTATAGCTTCGGATAACTCAATCTTTAGAATGTCTTTTCCTGCAACCGAAGTATTTTTTATAAAAGGAGATTCATTATCAGTCATACCAAGCGTGATCTTGATTTCTATGCTGTCTTTTTCTGAGAGATCAATTACATCACACGAAAACCCGAGCATCTCTAGCCCGGGCTGAGGTTTTTGGTCATTATTGATATCATTAAAGGCCAATAGTCTATATCTGCCAGGTCCAATATTGTTAAGCTCAAACACGAGATCTTTTGACAGCCCTGAGCTGTATTCCGGTTCTTCCTTAGTTATATCAATTGTATCGGTACCGGCGGAATAAAGATTGACTTTAACTTTAGCATAATTTACAGTCTCAATATTATTTCTTGAAATTGCTCCGTTTACTCTTCCGAAAATGAATTTTCTGTCTAAGCTTCCACCTGTAGAAAACGAAATCGAATACGAAGCCGACAGCATATTTCCCTGTGTATCCTTCAAGCCGGGATTTAGTGTTATTACAACGGTCTGATCTTCTTCAAGATCTTTGAATTTTATCTCTATGCTTTTATCATACCAATATATTTTAGCTTTTTTCGAGGCTGATCTTGGAGATATTACAACAGAATTTTTTGAAGAATTTACATCAATGAACTCTGAAAATTTTATTTCAACCGAAGAATTTTTATCCATATTCAGCGATCCATTCTGGATACTGGCCGATTCTATTACGGGACTGATTTTATCATTTGGTCCGCCTTCCGGCCCGCGCTTGTAGTCGGTCGCGCATGATATCAGCAGGATGAACAAAAAGGCAGCTATGAATAAAATTATTCTCAACACTTCTCCCCTATTCTACAAGCAGACTCAGATCAAGCGCTTTTACGCTGTGCGTCAGTGAGCCTGATGAAATGTAATCGACACCGGTCTCGGCGAGCTTTCTGACTGTTTCTATCGTCACATTTCCCGATACTTCGAGTTTCTTTTTACCCTTGTTCAGACTTACGCATTTTCTGATCTCATCAGCTTTCATATTATCAAGCATGATCCAGTCAACTTCAAGCGCAAGCGCTTCTTTAAACTCTGTAATATTTTTGATCTCTACTTCGATCTTGACTTTTAAGCCATTTTCTTTTTTAAAATTTAAAGCTTTTTCAACAGCTTTGGATACACTACCGGCAGCTGCAATATGGTTATCTTTTATCAGGAACATATCAAAAAGTCCCATCCTGTGATTTTGTGCCCCTCCGGTTTTGACCGCATATTTATCCAGAATCCTGAATCCCGGTAAGGTCTTTCTGGTATCGAGAATTTGTGCGTTGGTTCCTTCAACGGCTTTGACGAACTGATACGCGGCAGTAGAAATACCTGACATTCTCTGAATGAAATTTAGAGCGGTTCTCTCAGCTTTTAAAATTGAATTCAGCCTTCCCTTAATTAAGGCTACTACATCTCCTTTTTCAAGTTTATCTCCGTCTTTGAAAAATGTCTCTATCTTAAGATCTTTATCAACATAGAAAAATGTATCTTCAAAAACTTCAAGCCCGCACAGAATACCTTCGGATTTTGCTTTTAATACAGCTTTCCCCTTCTGCCTCTCCTGGATTATCGAATCAGTTGTTATATCACCGTTTTTACCAAGATCCTCTTTCAAAGCTTTTTTGATCAAAGGAATATAGATCATTTTCATAATTAACTCCGCCAATTATACTCTGCAGACTATCAGAGGCACAAAAAGCTCGTCTGAGCTCAGCCCGCCGTGATCTGCCGAATGATATTTCACTTTTTCGTTTGAAAGAAAATCTTTTATTACATAATTTTCTTTGCATATAAGCACAAAGTCACCAGTTCTGCTTTTTAAGTCATGATTAGGCTCGAACAGACCGTAATAATTTCCTTTAATAAGCTGTTCTCTTGAAAAAACTCTGACAGCGTGGCCTAACTTTTCCTCAACGATTTTTCTGAACTCCTTTTTGTAAGCCTTTTTCACATAGCAGTATGCTGCCCTCGGTTCTCCGCAAAGCGGGAATTCAAGCATTTTATTTATATCAGGAAGGTCGTTCATGCTCAGTCTTTTATCTTTATCTCCATCGATCAGACCGTGATCAGCTGTAATTATTACTATCGAATTTGTCCCCTGAATTTTATCGATGAATTTCTCTGTCTGCTTTGAAATGGCATTAAACAGTTTTGTAAGGTCTTTCGAATCAGTTCCTGTTTTATGCAGGACAGCATCAAAATCGGGCAGGTAACCGTAAATGTAATTTTTTTTCTTTTTATTCGAAATAACTGCTTCTGTTGTCTTTATGTAAAAATCTTCCAGCCCTTTGTACCCTATTTTGTGTGAATCTGCAAGAAGATAGCTTGTATAAACAGAATCCTTTATCGAATCTGGCAGAACGACTTTCAGGTCTTTTATATGTTTAGACAGTCGGTAGTCAATGAATATATCCTCTGGCTTTAAACCTCTGTTGATAAGCGGCTCTTCATTTCTTCTGTCATTAAACAGCAGAATTGTAGAAGGAATGTCGTGCTTTCCGTGCTTCAGTCTTACGAACCATCCGGTCACCCCGTGTTCTTTAGGAGCCAGACCTGTCGCGAAACTTGTTATACATGCAGAAGTTGTGGAAGGAAAGACTGAAGTGATTTTTCCGATATTATGGTCTTTTAGAAAATTCTTTCTTCTACTCATCAGATAATTATATCCGAGTCCGTCTATCACAATGTTAATTATATTTTTATATCCATTAAGCTCTTCACTTGGAAGCAGAATAAGTTCGCTGTAATCCGGTTTCATCCCGAAACATTTCGTTATGGAGCTCATCAGGTTCACGATGCTGCCGCCTTCGTAATCAGGTTTGTAAAACATGCGCGTCCGCCTCTTATTACTTTAACTATTAATATTATGATTTTATGTTGAAATTATCAAGAAAATTATTGCAAACATTTTGTAGATAATCGTCTCTAGTTTCTTTAAATTGATTGTATGACGACATTTAAAAAATATTACTATTCCGATATACTTTCTTTCATGAAGGCGAAATACGGCAAAAAACTTGGGAAGATCGGACTTACTCTGCATACGCCATGCCCGAATGACCCTCCCTGCATTTTCTGCAATAAGGATTCGTTCATTCCGCAGACGATAAAGGGTGCTGTGTCGGTGAAGGAGCAGATGGAGCAGGGTTTTCCTTATGTGAAGCGGAAATATCCTACAGATTCTTTCATCGCTTATTTTCAGGATAATACTTCTACTTACGGCGAGATCAATTATCTTCGGGATTCCTTTGAGACAGCATTAAGCTATCCTGAAATAAAAATTCTTGCACTTTCGACACGGCCTGATAGTATTTATCCTGAGCTTCTTGAAATGTTGAAAGAAGTTTCAGCCGGAAAAGAGGTTTGGCTTGAGCTCGGTCTGCAATCTGTTCACGATGAAACATTGAAAGCGATCAGACGCGGGCATAATTATGCCGATTTCCTGAAAGCGTTTAAAATGATCAGAGAAAACACTGATTTTCTTATTGGAGTACATCTGATCATCGGACTGCCCGGCGAGATTAACGAAATGATCTTTGATACGTTTCGTGAAATTAATCGAATCAAACCTGACTATGTGAAGATCCATCATCTTCAGGTTGTTAAGGGAACTGAGCTTGAAAGAATTTATGCTGAAGGCAAATATACTCCGCTGACGGCTGACAAATATATTGAATTATTCTCAAATGCGGTATCATATCTAGACCGTTCTATAGTAATACAAAGGATAATTTCACGAGCTCACGCAGATCAGCTTATAGCACCGAAATGGGGCTTTATCAACGAAGAATTTAAATATAAATTATTTGAGTATATGGATAAGCGCGGAATTTATCAGTCTAAAAATGTTATTTTTTAATATCAGTAAATTTCTGCTTTGAAACTTCATCAAACCCCCATGTAACGAGCGAATTGATAAATTTATTCCTGCCGCCGCGTGATGTTTTGGAACCTAAGACGACGGCAACCATTCTTATGCCGTCCTTTTTTGCAGTAGCTACTATACAAAAACCGGCCTTCCAGTAAAATCCGGTTTTCAGCCCGTCAAAATATTTATAATCCCTTATCAGCTTGCTTGTATTCCTGAGCTGGAACATGTTCTTGCCTGTCCTGATCGTATCCATCCATGTAGAACTGTACTTCATTACGACCGGAAATTTGATAAGCTCTTCGGCAAGCACGACCAGATCATAGCATGACGACATATTCCCTTTTATACCTTTTTTTCTGTCCTTCCTTGAAGGAGGAAGACCGTGCGGATAATTAAATTCAGACTGAGTCAGTTTAAGCTCTTTCGCTCTTTTGTTCATCATGTCTACAAAGAGATCGACTTTTCCCTGCCCGCTGACTTTTTCGGCAAGCGCGAACATAGCATCATTTGCTGATTTCATTATAGCTGATTTAAGCAGATCTTCGACGGACATTTTCTCATTCTCGCTCAAGAATATCTGTGTGCCGCCCATCTTCGATGCCGCTCTTGAAGTGGTAACGATATCCTTCAAACTGAATTTCCTGTCGCGAATAGCTTCAACGACCAGTAAAATAGACATCATCTTTGTAAGTGATGCAATTTCCAGCTTCTGATATGCATTATTCTCATATAATATCTGTCCGTTCGTCAGGTCAACGAGCATGACAGCTTTATAATCTTTATATTTTGAAGTGAAGTTCTTTGTAAAATCCGTTTTCTTTGTGTATCGGAGTTCCGCGGAAAAGGCTCCGCAAAAAAATATGATCAGTAAAATTACGGCTGATCTTTTCATTTAACTTCATTTTTAAACATAAACTGTCTCGTCTTTATATCCCGAACCTTCAAAGCCTTTTTTTCTTAGAATACAGCTGTCGCAATGCCCGCATGCTTTTCCGTCAACAGGATCATAACATGATATCGTCTTTGAATAATCAATTCCGAGTTTTTTTCCGATAATGATTATTTCTGATTTTGTATGAGACATCAGCGGTGTTTCAATTTTGATTTTCATTTTCTTTTCAACAACTTCTTTCAGCGCAAGATTCGCCATTTTTTGGTACGCGGTTATAAATTCAGGCCTGCAATCGGGGTATCCTGAATAATCAATGCTGTTGACCCCGATGAAAATATGTTCCGCCCCGATTGTTTCCGCATAAGCCAATGCGTAGCTCAGGAATACTGTATTTCTCGCCGGCACATAAGTCAAGGGGATATTTGTTGCTGAATAGCTGTCTTTTTTGACTTCGATTTTTTTGTCTGTCAGAGCTGATTTTAAGAAAAAATTTCTGTCAAGCTTAACGACCTTGTGCTCTTCTGCCTTAAATTTTCTGGCATTGAATTTTGCGTATTTGAGCTCGCATGTGTGTTTCTGACCGTAATCGAAAGAAAGCGCATGAATCTCATAGCCTTGATCTTTAGCTATTGCCAGACAGGTTGCGGAATCCAGCCCGCCTGATAGAAGAATTACAGCTTTCTTCAGTACTAACTCCTTAAATCCTTACAGTTTTCCTTTTGCTTTGAGCAGCAAATGAAGTTCAACTACAATTTTCTTGAGAGATCCGTCATCTGCAAGACCGGAAACAACTGCTTCCCCGTAAAACTTAGTAGTGCCTGCATTAGCGTACATGTTCAAAAGATACGCATTAAACATCTGTATCTGAGCTTGGGTCAAAACCAGCATATCTGTCGCATCTTTATAAACTTTTACATTCGGAAAAACCTGAGAAAATATCTCTTCGCCAAGAGAATCATTCTTATTCACAGTAAAGGTCATAGTACCTGTAAGAGTGTCAGGAAGAGTTTCTTTTACATTGTATCTTGCTTCCAGAAATTCAAAATCCTCGATCTTTTCCTGGTACTCCTGATAAACCGAATTGTCAGCCAGATCATAGACCTCGTTATCAAATGTCTCAGTACTGTTGGTAGAATCTGTAAATGCGACAGCAAAAGGTACATTTACTGTAAAGTCCTCAAGTTCATCGCAGCCCGTCATAAACATGATAGAAAAAATCGCAGTTAAAAGAAACAGATATTTTTTCATCTTCATTTTGTTCTCCTTAAAATTTAAATTAGAATTCAAAACTCATTCCGGCAGTTATAACCGATTGAGAATTAAAAGTATAGTCAGCATTAATCACAAAGAATCCAAGTCTCAAAGCCGCGCCTGCAGTGATTCCGAATCCGTTCTCTCCATCAATTGTCAGGCTTACATCCTTAGGCAACCTGAGATCAGGATCGGCATTTTCCGGGTCACCGACGATACTGTAATTTGCTTCAACTTCCGTTTTCTGGTAACTTAAACCACCGTAGAGAGTCGAATACTTAAAATCCTTACTGGCTATTAAGTTAACTGCCATGTTGCTGAAATCTAGCTGATCTGAAAATTTAATCTTCCCAAATCCGAATTGAATTGCCCCGTTAAAAGGAACATTATTGAAATAACGCGTGATCTCATGTTTTAAAGCGAATGTATAAAAATAGAACTCCTCTTTACTTTCACCGATCTCAAGCACCGGTGTAAATTTGGCTGTAAATTCAGTTCCCTTCCATCCGAGATTGATTTGTGGAAAAGCCAAGGCTATACGATCAACATTAAAACCTCCCGGATATGAAATATATCCCTGATCACCATAGACATACCCCGGATCGCCGCCGTAAACTGTAGCAGTACTTTCTGATGAGTACCCTTCAGGTGTGTAAGGTTTGAATTCTTTCTGGTCTTCTGGAACCAGAACAAGCATACTTCTGAAAGTTAATCCGTATGATAACTTCTCGGGCACTACTGCGCTGTGATACATCCCGGAATTAAGACCCACACCGAGAGAAGTAACGAAAGGCTTCAGATATCCTTCTACGTTTTTCTCGGAAACAAAAGAGAGCACATCATCAACACCTGCTCTAAGGCTGAACATTGCGGAACTTGTCAAAATCAGCGTTGTGATCAAAATATTTTTCATCTTTACCTCCTCCACTTTAACTATGTTAATTTATTAACAAAACTTAACAAAATCAAGTTTAAACGACAGCGATTATTTTCTAGATATTGAAAAAAAATTATTTGGTTCTCTGGCGATTATCTTATTCATTTCAAGCATAAAAAGCACACCCATAAGTGTTCCGGTATCAATCCCTGTCTGTTCGCTGAGTTCATCAACATTCATCTTCTTTTCAACAAGTATATTAAATATTTTTTCTTCTGTTTCGTTATTGAAACAAACCGACTTGTTCTCTATGTTTCTGACTGCCGGAGAAATCAGATTCCTGATCCTGTCTGGAAATTCCTCTATGATATCGTCAATGCCCATTATCAGTTTGGCCTGACCTGTTTTTATCAGGTTATTACCTCCTTCATATTTAGGATTGAATATTTCATTGGGGACTGCAAAAACTTCCTTACCCTGCTCAAGAGCAAAATTTGCGGTAATAAGAGAACCTGAGTCCTTTTTAGCTTCAGCGATTACCACTCCTAGGCTCATACCGCTTATAATCCTGTTTCTTGCCGGAAAAGTATATTTTGCAGGTTCAGTATCAATCAAAAATGGGGAAAGCACAGCGCCGCCGCTATCAACTATTTTCTTTCTTGTATTCCGACTGCTTACATTTACTTCCATATTTATTCCGGAGCCCAGTACAGCAACAGTTCTCTTTTCAACATCAAGAGCTCCGTTATGAGCCGCGGTATCTGCACCCATAGCCAGACCACTTACGATAACAAATCCTGCCATAGCTAACTCTCTTGATAATTTTATAACTGTATAACTCCCCGACCTGGATAACGATCTGGAACCGACTACAGCTATTGAAATGTCATCTTTTTCAGAAAGTATGCCTTCATAAAACAAATAAGGCGGCGGGTCGTAAATATTCTTCAGGTTTGCCGGATACAATTCGTCGAAAACTGTTATCAGGTTTATACCGTCTTTCAGATCGTTCAATTTTTCCATCTGGTCATTATAAACCTCATCATTGAACTTTGCCGACCTGAGGTTATTTATCCCGTTCCTGGATACGCCATAACCATACAACTCTTCATCGCCTACTTCTCTGCAGTCTTCCGCTGTTTTATATTTTTCAAGCAGTTTTATGGCTGATGATGAAGTCACCATATTTACTGACTCCATTCTAAGTAACTCTCTAAATTTATCATGCATTTGTTTTCCTCCTTTAAATAATTCAAAGAAGAAAATAAACAACGCTGAGTGTCATCTAGTGACCCTCAACTATTTTTTTTATTTTTTAAATCTCTATTTTTCCCAGATTTCAAAAGGTTTTTCAATTTCTTTTAGCTTTTCAGCTATTAAAAGCTTAAGCTCTTCGAGCCCTTCAAGCGTGAAAGAAGATATCTCGTGGTCAAAAAACTTGCCTCTGTATTTTTTTTCGAGAAGATCTTTTTTGGAAAGAACTTTAATAAAAGGTTTTTCTCTCATAGTGTCACTGTAAGTAAAAAGTTCGTTTTGAAGAACTTTAAAGTCCTTTTTGTAATCTTCTGAATTTGAGTTTATCAGATATATCAGTATCTTAGTTCTTTCAATATGCCTTAAAAACCTTAGACCAAGGCCCTTGCCTTCACTGGCCCCTTTGATCAGTCCCGGAATATCAGCCATTACAAAACTTTTGTAATTTCCGTACTTAACAATTCCGAGGTTAGGAAATAAAGTAGTGAACGGATAATCCGCTATCTTCGGTCTGGCATTAGACATGACGGACAGAAGAGTGGATTTCCCCGCATTCGGATATCCTACCAGACCTACATCTGCTATCACTTTTAATTCCAGATTGAGCTGTCTTTCAATTCCCGCGATCCCAGGCTGGGCATACATGGGAGCCTGCCTTGTAGAAGTTTTAAAATGCGCGTTTCCCCAGCCGCCCTTCCCGCCTTCAAGCAGTTTGTATTCCTTGTTATCGTCTGAAATATCAAGGTAAATTTCATTTGTGATTTTATCGGAAATTACAGTACCGAGAGGCACTTTGATCGTCACAGATCTGCCGTTTCTGCCTGTCATATCATTCATACCGCCGTTCTGTCCGTTCTCAGCTATGAACTTTCTGTTTAAAGTAAAGTCAAGAAGAGTATTCATATTCCTGTCACCTACGAATATTACATCGCCCCCCTTCCCGCCGTCCCCGCCGTTCGGGGTTCCTTTCGGAATGAATTTCTCCCTTCGGAAAGCCACTTTGCCGTGACCTCCGTCACCTGACCTGACTGTAATATTTACATAATCTACAAACATTATGACCCTGAATAATTTGAATCAAATATAAAAAACTAAACCATGAATAGCAAAGCAATTCGCCCGATGTAAATTTATGCTTTTTTCCCTTGAATATAAAATGTTTATTCCTTAAATTACTTCCTGTTCAAATTCGGGGTGTAGCGCAGTCCGGTTAGCGCGTTACGTTCGGGACGTAAAAGTCGGAAGTTCAAATCTTCTCACCCCGACACAGATTGACATAATCAAATGATCCTCGATCGTATTCAATGTTCGGGATGTAGCGCAGCCCGGTTAGCGTATTTGTCTGGGGGGCAAAGGGTCGCGAGTTCAAATCTCGCCATCCCGACATGAATTTTTTAACACATAAACTTAAGATTTATTAATAAACGGAGAATTATCATGAAAACATCTTTCATAAAATTCTTTTTGGCACCGGTTTTCATTCTCTTTCTTTCATGTGCTACAATAAAACATGATCCGGACGAGAACACAAGAACTCTAATCGCTACCGTAGTTGCACAAAATGTAGTTCTTGTTGGTGAATTCGATGAAGGATCGAAAATAATAAATGAGAACATTGATGATGAAATTGTCACATGGGAAGGCTTTAATCTTACTTTGAGAACCGAGGACAGCTTAGTTTACCAATATATATCCAAAGAATTATTTTATGAAGGAGACAGAGTTCTCATCAGGGTTCAGAACGGAAAAGTTCTTTCTGTCAAATTCAGCCCGTAAAGATCAAATTCATCAGCTTCGGTAATTTTGACCGAGTAGAATTCTCCAGCCTCGAGTTTTCCTTTTATTAGTACTTCATTATCTACATCGGGCGAGTCTCCGTAAGTTCTCCCGACAGAATAGCCGTTTTCATTTCTGTCGATAAGTACTTTAAATTTTTTCCCTATAAGAGCTGTATTTTTTTCTAATGATATCTCCTGCTGCTGCTTCATTATGCTTTCCGATCTTTTTTTTGCTGTTCCCAAGTTTATCTGGTCATGCATTGAATAAGCAGGAGTTCCCTCTTCCCTTGAATATGGAAAAACACCCAGCCTGTCAAATCTGAGTTCATTCAGATTTTTTTTCATCCTGCTGAATAACTTGGGTGTTTCGCCCGGAAAACCTGTAATAATTGAAGTCCTGATAATTATATCCGGAATTATTTCTCTCATAAGTTTTACTTTTGAGAAGATTTTCGCTGTTGTATCTCCCCTGCCCATCATTTTTAATACTTCAGTTTCTGTGTGCTGAACCGGAAAGTCAATGTAGTTGCATATATTGTCAAAAGAAGCTATGGTTTCGATAAATTCCCTTGTAACAAGAGGCGGGTGAGTATATAACAGCCTTATCCACCTGTCTTTTCCGCACACCCTCGACAGTTCTTTTAAAAGATCGTTGATTCTATTACTCTTATAAATATCAGTTCCGTATGATGATATTTCCTGACCGACAAGAATGATCTCTTTAACATTGCCGTTAATTAGATATTCCGCTTCTTTCAAAATTGAGTCTATGCCTCTCGACTTATATTTTCCTCTAATACCCGGTATCGCGCAATATGAACATTTATGATTGCATCCGTCAGAGATTTTTATATATCCCGTGTGCTCAGACTCAAGCGCAATCCGCTCACAGAACCTGTTCGAAGATACATTTCTGTTTACTCCGAGTTCTCTTATCATTCCTTTTATGTCGCCAAGTTTAAAGAAGCCGTCAGCCTCAGGAAACTCTTGTTTCAGTTCTTTAAAATACCTCTGGATCAGACATCCGGTCAGAAGAACTTTTTTAAAGTTTCCTTTTTTCTTTTCTTCTACGGCTTCGATAATTGCTTCAACAGATTGTTTTTTGGCGTCACCGATAAATCCGCAGGTATTTATAATAATAGCTTCGCCTGAATCAAAATCCGGAGAAATCTGATAATTCAGCGCCAGCTGTCCTGAGAGAACTTCGCTGTCAACCAGGTTTTTATCGCAGCCCAGTGTTATAATTTTTATTTTTTTCATTATATCAAAAAGGCGCATTTCTGCGCCTTTACCTATTTTATAAAGTATGTCTTGAGCGGAGGGAATCCGTTGAATTCTATTGCGCTATAGCTTGACGTATATGCTCCGGTAGTCAGCCAATAAAGCCTGTCGCCTATAGCCAGATTCAGCGGGAATTTGTAAGTAGTATTCTCGTACATTATATCCTGACTGTCACAGGTGGGTCCGGCGAGTATTACTTCTTCCGTCTCACCTTTTTTCTCGCAGTAAACCGGATACTTTATTGATTCGTCAAGGGTTTCTATAAGACCACTGAATTTTCCCACATCGGTATAGACCCATCTGACAAGAGCGGTTCTTGCCTTTCTTGAAATCAGAACGACTTCGCTTACGAGAACACCCGACTCACCAACCATAGATCTTCCCGGTTCAAGAATAATCTCAGGAAGTGTGTCGCCGAAATCCTCGTGAAGGTACCTTGTTATCTCGCGAGCGTAAATGTCTATACTATTAGTTTTTGATCTGTAATTGGCAGGAAAACCGCCGCCCATATTTATCATTTTCAGATTAATATTCTCATGCTCTGACAGCCAATCGAATATATATTTAACTTTTGATATCGCAGAGTCCCATGCGCCGATGTCGTGCTGCTGAGATCCGACATGGAATGATATTCCGTACGGCTCCAGACCTAATTTGCTAGCAAGGATGACCAGATCGATTATCATATCCGGATGGCAACCGAACTTCCTGCTGAGTGGCCAGTCAGCAGTATCTGAACTTGCTGTTAAAATTCTAAAAAAAACTCTTGATCCGGGGGCGACTACCGCTATGTTTCTCAGATCGCTTTCGCTATCTGTAGCGAACAATC
>ERZ1645192.852-NODE-852-length-25587-cov-11.579743_pt1 | contig 25587 bp, 17 predicted proteins | sample MGYA00575354_ERZ1645192 | MGnify/ENA primary metagenome ERZ1645192 (study PRJEB40844, sample SAMN11349763) | freshwater sediment metagenome | isolation source: river sediment | host: Sediment | place: India: Faizupur Khadar , New Delhi | collected 2017-02-21 ... | reverse complement strand
ACGAAACCCTCTCCATCACCGACCGTTCCTATCTCCTTTTCGAGGGAAGCATCCTCAAGTCAGGGTCGGCTCAAGACCTTGCCAACGATGAGGTAGTGCGGAAGGTCTATCTCGGTCAGAATTTCACATTGCGTTAAAGAGCTGATTTTTTTGACGATTCAGTCGTCAGGACGACCCCAATAACCAAAAAAAAACTACCTTTGCGCCTCAAATTGCGGACGTGGCGGAATTGGTAGACGTGCCAGACTTAGGATCTGGTGCCTTACGGCGTGGGGGTTCGAGTCCCTTCGTCCGCACCTTGGCCGGAAGGATGCCCCTGGGGCAGCAACCGGCTTAAAATCATTAATGTTGTTTTCAGGATATACAAGAAGACTATGAAGATTACCAGAGAAGAGAGTGACAAAGGATACTCCGTGGTGAGAGTGGTTGTGGAACCCGCTGATTATGAAAAGACAGTAGCTGAGAAGCTGCGTGATTACAGGATGAAGGCTTCCCTTCCGGGGTTCCGGCCGGGAAAGGTCCCTGCTTCCCTGATCAACAAGCGTTTTGGACGGCCGGTACTGGCCGAGGAGGTGAATAACCTGCTGTCGAATAACCTCACCAGCTATCTCCAGGAAGAGAAGATTTCCGTCCTGGGCGACCCGCTGCCCAGCGTTGAACACCAGAAACCCATCGATTGGGAAAACGATACCACCTTTGAGTTTGTCTTTGATATCGCTGTATCTCCGGAAGTGGAGGTAGATCTTACCAAAACGGCACCTGTCGACTACTACCGGATCATCGTTGACGACAAAATGATCGAGGAGAACCTGGAGTCGGTCAGGATGAATTTTGGGACCAATGAGGAAGCCGTCATCGTAGAGGAGAAGAGCAGCGTGCGGGGTGATTTTGTGCAGTTGAACGAAGAGGGAGCGCCGCTGGAAGGGGGAGTAACCGCCGAAGGAGTGCTCATTGCCGTAGATCTGATGAAGGATGAGGCCGCCCGCACTTCTATTCTGGGCAAACAGAGTGGTGATGTGGTGGTCTTTGATCCGGTGGTGGTCTTCCAGGATCGCCATGAAGTGAGTCACATGCTCAACATCAGCCATGAGGATGCCGATGAACTGTCGGGAAATTTCAGCTTTACGGTGCGCTCGGTTCTTAACTTCCGGAAGGCAGAGATCAATGAGGAACTCTTCACCAAGATCTACGGTCCTGAATCGGGCGTAACCACCAGTGAAGAATTCCGCAGCCGCCTGGCCGCCGAGATTGCGGTCCACCTGGCCCAGTCGTCAGATCAGAAATTTGCCCTTGATGCCCGTGAAAGCCTGGTGTCGGCGATTCATCCTGAACTGCCTGAGGAGTTCCTGCGCCGCTGGCTCAGGGAAGTCAACAAGGAGATGACCGACGAACAGATCGAAAAGGATTTTGACGGTTTCCTGCAGGATTTGCGCTGGCAGCTGATTAAAAACAAGCTGATCCGCGATCATGAAATCAACGTCACCGAGGAAGAAGTGACTGGCCTGGCCCGGCAGGTAGCCCTTTCTCAGTTCCGTCAGTATGGCATCAACGATCTGCCCGACGATCTTCTGGGAGGTTATGTGAAGAAGATCATGGAGAAGGAAGAAGACCGGGAGCGTCTGGTGCGCAAGCTTTTTGAGGATAAGGTGTTCGCCCTGATCAAAGAAAAAGGGAGCATCACCGAGAAGGCGGTCACCAGCGAGGAATTCTCGGAACTTCTGGGAAATAAGGGCGAAAGTGAAGAAAGCGGGGAATAACACATTCCCGTAATTTATTAACTTTGCGTTTCACCCCGGAGACACGGGTCAGGGGTATTGTATCATTTAACCAGGAGGGAAAGATTATGCATCTGAACGATGAATTCATGAAATATGCCGTCAGGCATGCCGGGATCAGCAGTATGACCATGCACCGTTACACCTCGGCCCAGGATTATTACATTTCTCCCACCATCATCGAGGAGCGCCAGTTGAATGTGGCCTCCATGGATGTGTTTTCACGGCTGATGATGGACCGGATCATTTTCCTGGGGGTGCCCATTGACGATACGGTGGCCAATATTATCCAGGCGCAGTTGTTATTTCTGGAATCGACAGATCCCTCCAAGGATATTCAGGTTTATTTCAATACACCGGGGGGGTCGGTATATGCCGGGATGGGCATTTATGACACGATGCAGTACATTACGGCCAATGTGGCCACCATCTGTACGGGCATGGCGGCCTCCATGGGAGCGGTCCTGCTGACCGCCGGCACCCACGGAAAACGGTCGGCCCTGAAACACTCGCGCATCATGATTCACCAGCCCATGGGCGGAGCTTCGGGCCAGGCTTCCGATATAGAGATCACCGCCCGTGAAATCATGAAGATCAAAAACGAACTCTATAGTATTATCTCCATCCATACCGGCAAACCGGTCGACCAGGTGGAAAAGGATGCAGACAGGGATTATTGGATGACTTCACAGGAAGCCGTAGATTATGGAATGATCGACGAGATCCTGGTCAGGGAGAAAAAGTAAGATGACCTCAAAAGGAAAAATGGATAAATGTTCATTCTGCGGACGGGAGAAAAAAGATGTAAACCTTCTGATCGCAGGGATCGACGGTCATATCTGTGACCGGTGTGCCGAGCAGGCTCATGCCATCCTTCTGGAGGAGACGAAAAAGGAGGACAGCTTTGACCTGACCGGCATCCAGCTGATGAAACCCCTTGAGATCAAGGGTTTTTTGGACCAGTATGTGATCGGGCAGGACGATGCCAAGAAGATCCTGTCGGTGGCTGTTTACAACCATTATAAGAGGCTGGCACAGCAGGTGAAGGAGGATGAGACGGAGATTGAGAAGTCGAATATCATTCTGGTGGGTGAGACGGGGACGGGGAAGACGCTTCTGGCCCGCACCATCGCCCGGATGCTGCATGTCCCCTTCACGATAGTAGATGCCACGGTGCTCACCGAAGCCGGCTATGTGGGTGAAGATATAGAGAGTCTGCTCACCCGGTTGCTGCAGGCTGCCGATTACAATGTGGAAGCGGCAGAGCGGGGTATTGTCTTCATTGACGAAATCGACAAGATCGCGCGCAAGGGCGATAATCCCTCGATCACGCGTGACGTATCAGGCGAGGGGGTCCAGCAGGGGTTGCTCAAGCTCCTCGAAGGATCGGTGGTGAATGTTCCGCCGCAGGGAGGGCGCAAGCACCCCGAGCAGAAGATGATCCCCGTGAATACCAAGAATATCCTGTTTATCTGCGGCGGCGCTTTTGATGGTATTGAGCGGAAGATCGCCCAACGCCTCAACACCCGGGTGATCGGTTACAGTGCCGCTCAGGCGGCCGACCGTATCGAACGGGAGAACCTCCTGCAATACATCGCACCCCCTGACCTGAAGGCTTTCGGCATGATCCCTGAGATCATCGGCCGCCTGCCTGTGCTGACCTACCTCGATCCGCTCGACCGGAATACCCTCCGGAAAATCCTTACCGAGCCGAAGAACTCCATCATCAGACAATATGTGAAGCTTTTCGAGCTCGATCATATCCTGCTGGAATTCGATGAGGAGGCCTTGTGGTACATTGTGGATAAGGCCATCGAGTTCAAGTTGGGGGCCCGCGGTCTGCGCTCCATCTGTGAAAGCATCATGGTCGATGCCATGTTCCACTCTCCTTCCCAGGAGACCAAATCGCTCCGCATCACCCTTGATTATGCCGCGGAAAAACTGGAACATTCGCATCTCAGCAGGCTGAAAGCCAGTTAAGGTAATATCCCGCATGCCGGAACCCGGCTTCACGATGAAAAAGGGAGAGGGGGGACCCGAATTCAGATTTTAAAAGCTCCCACATATTAATGACGCATCCCGGATACAGCGCTGCCGTATCCGGGATGTGTGTTAATGGGAGAGCATACCATCCCCCGGGAAGGGATTCTCCTTTCAGGGCATTTTATAGATGACCGAGTTGATCATCATTCCTGCGCCCACAGAAGTCAGCACGATCACGTCGCCGCTGGCTAAACGGTGGTCGCCCAGCTTCTCCTTGACAATCAGGTCATAGAGGGTGGGTACAGTCGCCGAAGAGGAGTTGCCCAGGAAGCTGATGGTCATAGGCATCACATCTTCAGGTATCTCTTTGATTTTATAAAGGCGGAAGACCCTTTCGAGGATGGCCTGGTCCATTTTCTCATTGGCCTGGTGGATCAGCACCTTTTTGACATCGGTGAGGGTGAGGCCAGCCAGTTGAAGGCTTCTTTTGACCACCTTGGGAACGTTGGTGAGGGCGTAGACGTAGACTTTATGGCCCTGCATCCTGATGAAGATTTCATCTTTTTCGTATTCAGGGTTCAGGGAGCGGTCCATGGTCAGGTAACCTGCTTCGAGGGTATCGCTCTGGATGGCATGGGAGAGGATCCCCACCTGTTCGTCGGTAGCCCTGGCTTCCAGGATGACCGCTCCGGCCCCGTCGGCAAAGATCATGGCATCCCTGTCATAGGGATCGGCCGCCCGGCTGTTCACATCGCAGCCCACGACCATACCCCGCTGGTACTGACCACTCTTGAGGAAGAGGTCGGCAACAATCAGCGCCTGCACCCATCCCGGGCATCCGGCAATCACATCATGGGTGAACATGGCCGGGTTCTTCAACCCCAGCTTCTGCTTGATCCGGGCACTGATGCCCGGCATGATGTCGCTCCGCAGGACGGTGGCACTGATATCCCCGAAATTATGGGCCGCAATAATGAAGTCCAGACTCTCCGGATCGATACCCGAGGAGGTGATCGCATCCAGGGCTGCCTTGTACCCCAAATCCGAGGTGTTCTCTTCCGGCAGGCAATACCTTCTTTCAGAAATATTGGTGATCTCCCTGAATTTCTCGATGATCTCCAGGTTATCCTTCTCATACGGGGTTTTCGTCGCCGGATCAAAAAAACGATGCCCCAGGAAATGGTCGTTGCTGACCACCACCGGGGGAATGTAACTTCCGGAACCTATGATAATACTTTGGAAATTCTGTTTCATACAGATCGCTATAATGGTAATCTGTTAAGGTACGTACTTTTTAAGTTCAAAACGCCTCCCGTCATATACTCCGTAGGAAAAAGCGTTGATCCATTCTCCCAGGAGGATCAGGCGGCTTTCACCATGAATGACCATATCGGCCAGGCGGTGCCGGTGCCCGAAAATGAAGAAGTCGATCGCCTCCTTTTTCAGGACCGATAGTGCAAATTTATAAATTCCTTCTTTTTCTCCCATAAATTCGGGGCCTCCTGTATTTTTTGAGAGGCGGCTGTTTTTGGACCAGCGGTGGGCCAGGCGGATGGTCAGGTCGGGATGGACCCTGGCATAGAACCATTGCAGGGTTCGGCTGGTAAAAATTCTTTTCAGGAGCAGATAGCCCTTATCGCTGGCGTCGAGGCCATCGCCGTGGGCCAGGAAAAAACGGTGCTCACCGATGGTGGTGATAAAAGGTTCCTTGTGGAGGATAATTCCCGTTTCTGCGGGAAGATAGTCGAAGACCCAGATATCGTGGTTCCCGGTGAAAAAGTGGACCGGGATGCCCTGGTCAGTCAGTGCGGCAATGCTCCCCAGCACGCGGGTAAAACCACGGGGAACTACGGTTCTGTATTCAAACCAGTAGTCGAAGATGTCGCCCATCAGGTAGATGGCTTCCGCATCGCGGCCCACCTCTCTGAGCCATTTTACGAACAGCAGTTCCCTCTCCCTGTTGTCCTTCAGGGCAGGAGCTCCCAGGTGAACGTCGGAAACAAAATATGTTTTTTTCCCTTCCTGATGCAAATTCATCTGTTTTGGATCACCCGGCAGGCGGAGATCAGGTTTTCAGAGGTCACATAAATAGTCCGTGGTCAGGTGGACCAGCGGTCAGCGGAGCAGTTGCGACAGGGTTCTGTCGATGGCCGGGCCGGTCAGGTTCCGGGCCACGATGGCTCCTTCCTTGTCGAGAAGATAATTGAAAGGCACCGATTGGATGTTATAGTGCATCACCGCCTCGATGCTCCCTTTCATATCTCCCACATTGGTCCAGGTAAGCCCGTCTTTTTCAATAGCATCGAGCCATACGGCCCGGTCCTTGTCGACACTCACCTGGTAGATCTCCAGTCCCCGGCTTTTGTACTTCTGGTAGATCTCCACCAGTACAGGATTCACGATACGGGAGTTGGGGTCAACGGCCGACCAGAAATGGACCAGTACATATTTACCCCGAAAGGAGGAGAGGGGCACCTCGTGGCCTGCGGGGTCTGGGAGGAGGATCTCGGGACTGTTTTCGCCCTGTTCGGCGATCAGCTGCCTCACCTTTCCTTCACGTTCCGTAGCCAGAAGCTGCAGGGTGTTGGTATAGAGCGCCCTGACATGTTCCGATTCGGGATAAAAGGAGTTGAGGGCCGAAGCGGCCACCTTCAGGGCATGAAGATCACGCACCACATAATTGTCATCATTGAATTTCTGGTATAAAGCCAGAACACTGGCCATCGAAAAGGGATGGTCGGAGACAAAGTGGGTGGAATAATCGACCTGTTCCTGGACGATCCGGTCGTAGGCCTCTTTCCAGCCCGCCTTAAGGGCCTCGAAATCGGGACTGCCGGCATACAGGGTATAAAGTGACGATATGGAGTCGAGTTTCTGTTTGGTGGTATTCAGCTTGTAGTTGAGTTCCTGGACCAGCAGGGAGCCGGGTGAGCCGGTCACCTTGTAGTCGCGGGCGAAGCTGATGGCATCGGCAGTGACGGAGACCTTCTCGACTGAGTCGATCAGCAGCGTGATGAAGTTGTTCTCAGAGAGCTTCAGGAGAAAGAAGGTAGGCATCCCCACCTCATGCCTGATGGTGAAATCCCCCGAGCTATTGATCCTGGCTGAATCCACAGGCCTAACGCTGGCAACCATCAGCTCTTCCAGGTAAACCATTTTCCCGGAAGCGTTGGAGATCTTCCCCTTGATCTCAAATTTCCCGGGCTTCGAGCATCCTGCCAATACAAGTAAAAATATCCAGAATGTAAATAGGGTAAATCGTCTCATTCTCGCGCAGTTATTTTGGGTGGTAAAATTAAATAAAAACCAGACAGGCCGAAAATTCCGGTGCGAAGATAATAATTTTATATTTTTGACTTCCTGGACAGAATAGCGTGAAGATATATAAGGAGCTTTCTCAACTGAGGGCTGTCAGGCCGGTGGTGACCATCGGCACGTTTGATGGCGTGCATATGGGTCATCGCAAGATTCTTGGACGGCTGACAGAAATCGCCCGTGAGACGGGCGGGGAGTCCTTGTTGTTCACCTTTGATCCTCATCCGCGGCAGCTTCTATCCCCCGGAGAACACAACCTCCGGCTGATCACCACCCTGGAGGAGAAGGCGGAGCTTCTGGAAAAAGCAGGCATCGACCACCTGGTGGTTTACCCCTTTACCCATGCGTTTGCGGCCCTGACCTATCGCGAGTTCGTCAAAGAGATCCTTGTCGGTAAGATTGGAACCTCCTGTCTGGTGGTGGGGTATGACCACAAATTCGGGAAAAACAGGGAGGGGGATTTTGAGTATCTGCGGGAGTGTGCCCGCCAGTATGATTTCAGGATTGAGAAACTGGATCCGCTGCTCATCAATGAGGCCCATGTGAGCAGCACCCGTATCCGGGAGGCCCTTGAAGCGGGCGATATCAAAACCGCCAACAGTTATCTGGGCTATCCCTATGAACTGCATGGCAGCGTTGTCGAAGGAGAAAAGGTGGGCCGTAAGCTGGGATTTCCCACTGCAAATATTGAAGCGACAGAGGTCCTCAAGCTGATCCCGGGTTACGGCGTGTATGCCGTCAGAATAAGGGTGGCTGGCAAGAACTGGGAGGGGATGCTCAACATTGGGACCCGCCCCACCTTCAACCAGAATGCCGACAACCGGAGTATCGAAGTGAACCTGTTTGGTTTCGAGGGATCGCTCTATGGGGAGAAGATCACCCTGATGTTTATAGGCAAAATCAGGGATGAACAGAAATTCGACAGCGTGGACGCCCTGGTAGAGCAGCTGCACCGCGACCGGCAGCGGGCACTGGAGATTCTGGCTGCCTCCTGATGCCGGGCTGCTCATTTCCTGATGTTGAACTCGCAGGAGATAGGCAGGTGATCGCTGTAGGGGACCTGGTGTATGGTGAAGTTGAAGCTTTCCAGTTTAGGGCTGTGAAGGATGTAGTCGATCCGGAAAGAAGGGAGTTTTCCGACATAGGTCAGGCCGATGCCTTTTCCAGAGCCGACGAAGGCATCGCGCAGGGGACCTCTTGTTTTGCGGTAGGCGAAGGAGGCCGGGGTGTCGTTGAAGTCACCGCATACCAGCACCGGATAGGGCGATTGCCTGATTTTTTTCCGGATCATCCTGGCCTGGGCGGCTCGCTTGATCATGGCTTGCCTGTATTTTTCCGCCAGCTCCCTGTATTCACGGAGATCTTTTTTCCGCGGAATGCCGGGATTGTCGATAACACTGTACCGGTCGGGGTCAATTTTGTAAGACTGCAGGTGGACGTTGAAGATGCGGAAGGTATCCCCCCTGATGATGACATCGGTGCAAATGGCTATGTTCCCTGATTTTTCAAACCTGATTTCTTCCATCTTGACAATGGGAAAGCTGGTCATGGTCACCGAACCGATGGTACTTCCGGCCCGGGCATACTGGTAATGATTGATGCGGGAGAATTGCTGTTTGGTCTCTTCCAGGTTAAAGACCTTGTTGGTGCGTAGTTTGACTTCCTGCAGGCAAATGATGTCGGGTTCGTTTTCACGGAGGAAACCCTTGATCACCTCGGCGAGTTCGCGCGAGGGGTTGTTGCCCTTGCCGGTGAAGTTTTTGACATTGTAGGAAACGACCCTGATGGTGGGTTGACTGGTAGTTTTTCCGCTGACCTGGATGTAGCGGGTCAGGATGCCCCAGCCGGCCAGGATCAACACCAGGGAGAGCAGGGAACGCCGGGGAGCGATCAGCAGCCAGGTCAGTACAAAAAGGATATTCACCGCCAGGAGGTATGGGTACCCCAGCCCAAACAGGGAAGGGGCCCACCACCGGTCAGGAGGGATGTATTGCGACAGGTAGGAAGCTACCAGTGCCAGGGCAGCCATTATATTGAAAGCCAAAAGGCTATTTTTTGCAATTGTTTTCAAGGTAGGTAGAAAAGCATCCTGTTTTCGGAGTGCAATTTAGTGAAATTGGTGAAACGATGGATATCCTTCCGGCATCGTGTCACCGGAGGAGTCTCATTTTTGTGCCCTGACCATGCGGGGGTTTCCGCTCAGGTCGCTGCGGACTTCACTCTTTCGGAATCCATGTTGGGAGAGGAGGGTGGTCACCTCCTGTCCAAAGCGGCGGTTGATTTCCAGGAAAAGTTCTCCTTCCTCGCTCAGCCATTCATGGGCAAAAGCGGCGATATGCCGGTAATAGAGCAGAGGATCCTCATCGGGAACGTAAAGGGCCAGCGGGGGTTCATGAAGAACGACGTGCTCCTCCATTTCGTTTTTTTCGCTTTCCATGACATAGGGGGGGTTGCTCACGATGAGGTCTGTTTTCTGCCACTCCCGGAACGCCGGCCACCGGAGGATGTCAGCCTTGAAAAAGCGGGCGCCGGAGTGGTTGATCAGGGCGTTGTTGCGGGCCACGGTGAGGGCTTCTTCGGAGAGGTCGCACCCCCGGGTGTCGCAATGGGGGAAGGCTTTGCTGAGGGCCAGGGCGATGCAGCCACTCCCGGTACCGATATCGAGGAGGGAGAGTGGGGCTTCGTTACGGGAAGTGATGATCCAATGGATCAGTTCTTCCGTTTCCGGCCGGGGAATCAGAACGGCGGGATTCACGCGGAGGGTGAGCCCCACAAAGGTGACCTCCCCCAGGATGTATTGGATGGGTTCCCGTTGCCGGAGGCGGCTGACGATAGCCCCGACCTGGCTGACCTCTGCAGGCGAGAGCCGCTCCTCCTCACGAAGGAGCAGGTCGGTAAGAGTCCATCCGCGCAAGGCATGGAAAATCATACGGGTGAACGCCCTGATTTCCGCATCGGGGTAGACCCCTTGCAATTCCTGCATGATCCATTGAATAGTCGCCTGCATTGTGTTATTTTTGGCAAAGTTATGGTTTTGTCCTGAATGAGGGAACATGAAAAATTTATGGAGCGGTGTCTGTGGCTGGCGGCTGCAGGGGCAGGGCGTGTGGCTCCCAACCCGATGGTGGGGTGTGTGATCGTTCATGCAGGCCGGATCATCGGGGAGGGTTTCCACCGGGAGTATGGAGGTCCTCATGCCGAAGTGATGGCCCTGGCCTCGGTGAAGCGGCGTGAACTCCTCCGTGAGTCGGTATTGTATGTATCGCTGGAGCCGTGTGCCCATTATGGTAAAACGCCGCCCTGTGCCGACCTGATCATAGCCTCGCAAATTCCCAGCGTCGTCATCGGCATCCGGGATCCCTTTCCGTCGGTGGACGGCAAGGGGATAGAGAAGCTGCGCCGGGCAGGGGTGGAGGTGATCACGGGTGTGCTGGAAAAGGAATGTCGCGAGCAGAACCGCCGGTTTCTGACCTTTCATGAGAAGAACCGGCCCTGGGTGATACTGAAGTGGGCCCAGAGCAGTGACGGTTTTATGGACAGGGAGCGCTCAAAGGAGGAGGAAGGACGTGTGGTATGGATCTCCGGGGCGCTGGCCAGGAGGGTGGTTCACCGCTGCCGGGCCCGGGAGGCGGCGATTCTGGTCGGCCGGGTGACGGCAGAAAGGGATGATCCGGCCCTGACAACCCGCGCATGGAGCGGTCCCCATCCCCTGAGGATGGTGCTTGATCCTGCGGGAAAGCTACCCCGCCACCTCCACCTCTTTGACCATTCCACCCCTACCGTTGTGGCTACCGCCCATCCCTCTCCTGATGAGGAGAATCTGACTTTTATGAAGATCACCCCCGGGGCCACCCTGCCTCACCAGATCCTTTCGTACCTCAGGAGTGCCGGCAAGCTGTCGCTGATCGTGGAAGGGGGCAGAGAGACCCTGAAGGCCTTCATAGAGGCCGGCTTGTGGGATGAAGCCCATATCTATACGGGAAGGGTACGTTTCGGCGCAGGCACGGCAGCACCCCGCCTCAGTGGCGTGACCACCGCTACGGAACTCCTCGATGATACGCTCCTTACCGTAGTGCGAAACCCCTCCTCCCTGTAACTCCGGATACACGTCCTGGAACCGACCTGGGGCCGGGCCCTGAACGGTGACTGAAGCTTTCAGAAAACTGCATGGGGCGATATCCCCGGCATCAGAATGGGAATCCCCAGTTCCTTCTCCACATAGAGGAAATAGTAAAACAGCTTATGGTTGATTGCCAGGCCGTAATCCACCGTGGGGTCGTACCCCAGGATGGACTCGAAGATTCTGCTGTGCCGGGGACTGGAAGCCTTGAGGTTCCATTCGGTGACGTACTGGCGGTTCCAGTTTTCATAATATTCCTGTGAGTGGAACCAGGCGGGTTGGCTGCGCGTAATGAACCAGCTTTCAAAACCGGGGTCCAAAACGATGAGTTCATAGCTGGTGCTGTCGGTGCCGGGGGGCTCCCGGGTGAGTTCGACCTTTCCGGCTTTGCGGCTGCTGGTGCAGGCGGCCACCAGTAGCAGGGCGCACCATGCCATTAGTATCAGCTTGTTCATGATTCACTCTCCCTGTTAAAATGTTGAACTTCCTGATTTCGGGAGGCCTCCTGTTGAAACCTCACCATCAAAGGCATTCAAGGCTGGCCGCCCGCTGTAAGGCTGGCCGCCTTCCGGTCATACCCCTGGCCGTTCACCTCAGGTAACACAGGTTGAACGGCATTACACCGTGTGTATACGGAAACCGGAGTGATTGGTTCGGCGGGAGGGATTTCAGGGACTTCCTCTCTTTTCCCTATTCGGCGAGGGTAAAGCGGAAGCTCACCCCGAAGTTGGTGTTGGAAGTATCGAAGGAGCCGACAAACGGCTGGTTGATCACTTTGTCGTAGTAAACCCTGAGCTGGAACCTGTCGCTGAGCATGTAATCGGCTGTGGCTTTGATGGTCACGGCATTCTGACCGGCGGTGAGCTGATCGGTGTTCTCCACCAGTTTTCTCAGAACGGTTTTATTCTTCCTGAGGGAGACGTCGGCTCTGAGGGTCAGGTCATTGGAGTAGGAACGTTGTGCGTTTTTGGTTTTCAGGATAAGGTCCATACGGGTAAACCGGTAGCCTACCCCGAAGATGTATTCGTTGCTCAGCACCTCCGTCAGTTGATTGTTGGCGAAGGAGAGGGCCATGGAGCGGGTACGTTTGATCTCACCGCGGGTGGTCAGGTCGTTGATCCAGGTGATGTCCATGTTGATGAGCGGGCTGAAGGTCTCGTTAACGCTCACCGAGTTGAACTCATAAGCGGGGAGGAAGTTGTTCTGGATGTCGCGCACATAGCTGAAGCCGTCGTTTTCGGCCAGGTAGTTGAGGTTGGTGAGGAAGGAGCCCACATTATAGCTGGAGCGGTAGGCGTGGGTGAAGGCCATGGTTTTCATCACCTTGTTGAAGGCCGGAATCTTGGAGACCATCCCCTCGTATTGGATTCTCCAGTTGGGGCGGATGTACTTGAGGGGAGGGAACATGTTGAGGGAGACCTTGTGGGGGTCAGCACCCTGATAGGCGGCGAGGAAGGCGGGGACCAGCACCTCGACGGAGGTGGGGCCATAGCCATCAGGGAATCCTGTTTCCGGGTTGATGGCCGTGGGGTCGTAGCCGTGGGCGGCAGGGCGGCGGGCGGCCAAACGGCGGGCAATGATGATGCGGTAGTCTTTCAGTTTTTCAAAGGCTTCCGACTGGTGGACCTCCTCCTTGCCAAGGGCAAAAAAGGCCGTTCCCCAGGTGAGCACCGACATGCTGAAGTTGCCCCGTTCGGAGAAATTCTCGGCATTGAAACGGCTGTTGACCGGGTCGTAGTTGTAGAACTCGCTGATATTTTTGGACATGGCCCGATCGGCATTCACGTCGATTCTCAGGTCGGGGAGGGGTTCCACGTCGGCACGCAGTGAGATCCGTTCATTGCTGGTGAACTGGAAGGGCGTGTTGAGAATGGGATCGGTGGTCAGCCATCCTCTCTGGCCTGCGTTCTGCGCAAACTGCCGGTCCTGCCATCCCATAAGGAACGGCAGTCCGGGTGCATAACTGCTGCCCATGGTACGGCCGAAGAGCCCCTGGTCAGGGGTGTACATTCCACCTCCCAGGAAGGCCGGTTCCGGAAGATAACCCGGAAGCACCGATCCTCCCGTAAGGTTATACGTCACCGAGAGGTTACGCACTCCGGTGGCCATACGCAGGGCCACGTCAAGGATCTCCCGCATGATGTCCTTATCCACCTTACCTGTGACCTGAACCGTAGCCGCGGCCACACTGTCGGTAGCTGTAAACTCGATGTTGTCACGGTCTATTTTTCTGACTCTGCCGGAGATGGTCTTTCCGTCGGCTGAGGTGACCTTCAGGGTCACATCCTTTTCTCCCAGCTTATGGTTGATGGTCACGGGCACCCCGGGCCGCAAGGTCACGTTGGCCTGGTTGAACTCAGGAGCCTCCTTCACCTGGGGCCGCTCCCTGACCTGCTGCTGCTCCCGCCGGCTTCCCGATGAACCCATCTGATTACGGTCTCCCGAACTGCCGTAATTGCCATAACTCCCATACCGGCTGCGGCCTGTATTCTGGAATTTGGTCTCCAGTTTCTGAAGATAAGGCACTTTATTGTACAGGGAGGTCAGGTTGACACTTCCCATGATGCTGATATTCTGTGAATTCTGGATGTTGTTCCCCAGCCGTATGGTGTCAGAGGTCACCGGTCCGGCCTGCCAGTTGTAACTCCCCTGATAGCGGCTGGTGACACTGATGAAATTGAGGGCCTTGATCAGGTTCATGGGTAAGGTGTAGGTGATGTTGACATTGTGGTTGTACAACACCGGTCTTCCCATGGCCAGCAGGTTGGAAACCAGGGAATCGCGCTTCCACTCGTAATCATTGTCCCTGCGGTTGAAACGCCCCTCCGGCTCATCGATGCGGTTGGTCCCCTGTGAGGAGAAATCGGCCTTCAGGTTGCGGGTGATGTCATAGATCAGGTCGAAATTGCGGTTCCAGAGGAAGTCCTTCTCAAAAGTCCTGGGCAGGATCAATCCCGGGTTGGTAATATTTCTGGCCTGCACTTCATTGTAACGCCGGTAAAGGTCTGTCCTGAACGAGAGTTGGGTGGGCAGAGGGTAGAGGTTGAAGTCGCCGATCAGTTTCAGGGGGCCTTTCTGGAGGAATTGTACCTTCGAAAGGGGGCTCCACAACTCGGGGCGGGTATTGAAGTTGTAGGAGAGCATGCCCCGGTATATCTTGTCGACGTTGTATTCGGTGTTGATATTTCTTTTAAAAACCTCGTTGTAGGAGTAGGTCAGGGCGAAATTCCCGGGGCTCCACAGTTTGGCGGGTTTAGGGGTTTCCTGTTGGGGGTCGACCCGCACATTGGTGAAGTTGAGGCTTTTGCGCACCACCAGGTCCTGGGCGATATGCCGCAGCGAGTCCTGTTCCCGGCGCGATTCGGTCCGGTCAAGGCTCTCCTTCAGTTCAATATCGGGGTTGGTAGGGTCATACTTGGGCATGGTATTGCTCTTCGAGTAGCCGTAATAAAGGGGGATATTGACGCCGGCTTCTTTGGGGAAGAAACGCCCCAGGTCGATAGAGGAGGCGATATCGTATTCGGCCAGATTGTCGATACTGCGCTGGTTGACATTTTGCTGGATGCTTCCGAAGCCGGCGGTGCGGGTTCTACCGGCCATAGTGACCGATCCCAGGTCGGCCAGCCGGGCCGTCATGCGGGCATTGGCGGCCCATCCCCCCTGTTCATCAAACTCTGACAGGCGCAATTCATTGACCCAGACCTCTACGGCACGCGGGCCGATATCGTTGACCCTCTTTTTGTTACGGATACCCATCATCATCACCTGCACATTGCCCAGGTTGGGAGATCCCTTCACCTTGATCAGGTTTTTGTTGCCGTTCCAACCCTGGTGCCGCTGCTCATAGACATCCATGATCCTTAACCTGGAGCCGGCTTTCCGCATTTCGGCATCCCTGTCGAGTTTGACATTGGTGAAATAATCCAGGGGGATGTCGAGGCGGTTGGCATCGGGCCACACCTCGTAACGGTCGGCCTCGATCTCGCCGTTGTAACGGCCGGCAGGGGTCAGCTTCAACGGAATTTCATATTCATAATAGTTGTAGTTGTAGTCAGAACCCAGCCTGATGAAAAACACCAGTTCGTCGTCTTTCAGGGAGGCTCCCTCGGGTTCTTCGGCATGGATCTCCATTTTCAGTCTTTTATACCGGCGGAAATCCATGTAAAGACTCTTATAGGCGGCACGGGCATCCCCGGGCTCCAGTCCGGAAACCTTCATGACCATAGACTGCTCGTTGAGCTGACGCAATTGCGGATTGGCAGGGTCGATCACCCTGTCGATGCCGGGAGGAAGGATGTAGTTGACCGGTGACTTACTGCCGTTTTCCTCGATGTTCACGGCCGAAATATCAAAGGTCGCCTCTACCGATTCGGGAGAACCCTCTTCGGCCAGGGTCCTGGTGTAGCGCCGCCAGTCGGCCCTGACCAGGTCAAGGGTGGCAAAACGCAATACCACAGGATCTTCAAAACCGTTCAGGAAAAGCCTCAGAAACCGTATCGACTTGAAATCAGAGATGTTACCGAAAACCTGGTTGTATTCCCTGACGGGGATCTTGAACTGGTACCAGTTGACCTCCCCGATGGTTCCGTTCTTCAGCTGGACCCGGCTCTTCTTGACATCGTTGATGTAGTTCTTGCCCAGTTCCAGGTCTTCACGGCGCAGGCTGACCCGGTACTGGTAATATCTCTCATATTCATTGAGGGTGTTGTCATTGTTGATGTCTTCCACGTCGGGAAGAGTGGAGGCCGAGGTGGGATAGGATTCAGGTGACATCTCGGTGGTGGGCGAGTTGCCTTCGGGTCCGTTGAAGCGTTTGTAACGCTCGAGAATGGTCAGTTCCTGGTCGTCGTAGTCTGATCCCCGGTAGTAGTGGTAGTCGTCTTTGGCGGGGTCTTTGGCGATGTTCTCATAGACTTCGGAGGAGACGACCGATTTCAGTTCTTCGAGGTAATCGCTGAAGAAGCTGTTTTCATCGGTGTTGTTCATCCCGTCGAGGCCCAGGTCCTGGTATTTGCGGGAGCCGGGGTTGTTGTCAAAGGCGTTGACCAGCGACTGCTGGGTGGAGATCCTGCCCCAGACGGTTGTATCCAGGTTAGTGAGGTTGGACGAGGTAGGCAACCCGTTTTCGAAAGATTTGCGACCGTCGCGCAGGATATCTTCCGAGATGTCGCCCAGGTTGAAGTAGAGGTCACCTCCCGAGGTTGCTCCAACGGTATCATTGACGAAGGGGTCCATCATCCAGAATTCGATGAACTCGATATTGGCGGTTTCGAAGTCGCTGTTTTCTATTTTGCGCATGATACCACCCCAGCGGGAGGCGGGATCGCGCAGCGCTCCCTCGGGAGTGACCCCTGCCGAATAGAGCGAAGGCCGGGTATCGAAGTTGTAGGGTCCTTTTTCCGAAGGATAGAAGGCCAGGTCGAACATCGAAATGTTGGTCGGCTGACCCACCGGTGACTCCTTGGCGGGAAAGATCTCCTTCTCGAAGACTTCACGCACCAGGTGGTTAGATTGCTGGTCCTTGTCATTTTTGATATGACCCGGTGTCAGGGTGCTGCTGCGCAGGAAGAGCGGATCGATGATATACCAGGCCAGGAGGGCCCTGTTCAGGCCATAATCTATCTGGTTGGCCAGGTTGCCTTCCGGGAAGAGGGGCTGGTTCTGTGGGGTGGACGCCAGCACCCAGGCCTGGCGGGCTTTCAGGTCAATGGAGGTTTTGGTGCCTTCGAAATCGTCGACATAGGCGTTGCCGCTCTTTTCGATCACCCGGGAGTGGCCGGGAAGGAGCTGGGCAAATTCGGCTTCGAAATCGATGGAGGAGGGGGCTTTGGTGCTGATCAGGGGCAGCTTGTCGATGGCTCTGGTCAGCAATTGGCTTTCGGTCGAAAAACGGGCGTCCATTCCCAGCATCAGGTTGGAAATCGGATCCATGCCATAGTCTACCTTCTGCGTCAGCGGGCGTTCCTGCATATAGAGGGCCGTGGCCCCCAGGTTGAAACGGTCGGAAAAGGCATAGTTGGCATGGGCCCCTAATAGGCTCTTCCGCTGCATCGAGAAGAGATCCTGGCTCTCGGTGGAGACCTGAATGGGCGTGCCCGCCTCCAGCAAACCGGGATTGATGACCGTCACCCTTCCCAGGGTATAGTCGACCGTGTAATCCACATTCTCAACCAGTTCCCGCCCGCCTGCCGTGACCTTCACCGACCCCGGGGCCAGGTTGAATGATCCGACCATGATATCGGAACTCGACGACCCCTTGTAACTCCCCGTCAGCCTGAACTTGTTGTGTTCGGCATCCTGCTCGGCCACCGTTTTGGTAGAATCATAAAGCGAACGGTAGGTGTATTTGTCGATCAGCCGTGCATCCTGCAGCGAGTCGGCAAGATGAGTGCCGAAAGGTTCCAGAACAGGGAAGATGATTCTTCCCGAATTAGAGTGGACGGTAATTCCCTCGATATAGTCAAACACCCCGTCGCGGTAAGGATCCTGTTGTTTATTGAGTTTGTCGAGGTTCATGACATTCAGCAGGATATGACCGTTGATTCTGCCTTCCGGGATGTAGTTGATATAGGTCCCGGTGGAGTCGTTCATATAAACGACATTAAGGTTGAAGTCGGTGCTGGTGAGCTGATAGGCGTTCAGGTTGTAGACGTTTTTCATCATCAGGTTCCAGGTGGGCAGCCCGGGAGATAGATTGGTGCCTTTGACCAGCTTAAGGATCAGGGTTTGAGGGGCATCGATCCCGTCGGTCGAGAATTCCCCGACCTGGAAAACCTGACCGTTGACGGTATAGTTAAAAGCCACGGCGAGGATCTCGTCGTTGTTGAGCGCCGTATTGAGGGAGATATAGCCCAATCTCTGGTTGACGGTATATTCCGATTCGGTGAGTTTACGGGCCTGTTCGATCTTCTCGAAGTCGCGGCCGCCGACAAAGTCATTGCCAAACTGAGCCATCACCGGGGTGATAGACTGGATGTCGCGGATGCCTGCGTAGGTCGTGGCCATCTCCTGGTAGAGGCCGTTGGCCCCGTTGTTGGGATAGATACTCCCGGGAAAGGGCTGACCCGCTGTTTGCTGGAAGCCCGGCACAGGATTGTAGATATGGGGGTTGTGTTCCCCCAGATCCTGAAGGGCCAGGATATTCCGTGATTCCGTGAAATTCCCCGACTTGTTGGTCACCCACACCTCTATCTTGTTGATGGTGACTCCTGACCTGATGATGGGCAGACTGCGTAGTGCCTCGTCGTAGTTGTCGCGGAAATACTGGGAGAGGAAAAAGTGACGGTTAGCATCGTAATCGGTCGCCGAGATCTCGAAATTGGTGATCTGTGCCCCGCCCTCGGTCTCTACGGTCTTGGTCTCCCCTTTGTGCTGGGAGAAAAGGGTGGTGAGGGTCAGCTTTCCGAACTGCATCTCTGCCTTGACCCCAAAAAGATTGGACGCCCCCGTGATCAGGGAGCCATTCAGGGGCAGGGAGACATTCCCGGCTTCTATTCTTTTGATGATTTCGTCTTCTTCACCCGTGTACTCGAGGTTCATCTTGTTCTCATAATCAAAGGTCGCCTCGGTATTGTAATTGACCCGCATGTTCATCTTGGTGCCGATCTGGCCCATGACGTTCATCTGGATCTTCTGGTCGAAATCGAAAGTAGGCACTTTTTGCAACCTGACAGGGATGGCCGGGTTGGCGGTTTTGTTCACCTGGTACCCGAAACTCACCTCCACATATCCCTGCGGCTTGATATTGATGGTGTTCCCGCCGAAAATCCGGTTGAAGACCTCACTCTGGATGGTAAGACCGGGGAGCAGACCGCTGCTTTTTTCCATTTCGGAGAGGTTCTGCCGCTGTTTCCAGTAGTCGTTGACCGACTTACGGAAATCATAGCCTATATAGTCGTCGAGCGACATGGTCTGGGGAAGACGGTAGTTGAGGGTCCCCACTTTTTCATAAAAGATGTATTGGCCTGTAGCCGGGTCGTACTCCACCTGGCGCTGAATGTTCTGTGGTTTTTTCAGGAAGAGGGAAGAGGTATCCGGGTTTTCAGGATGGCCGAAAGCAGGCTGGTCCCTGAAGGGAAAGCGAAGGGGGCCCGTGGTGTCGCTTCTGACCGTATCGGTTGCCACAAAGGGGGAGGAGTCAAAAGGAGGAAAGCTGCGATGGCTTTCTTCAGCCCTGGAACCCACCCCTCCGGTGAGCGCATAAAAGAAGACCAATACAGTGAGCAGCAGTATATTTTTGACTATCTTGTACAATCTCATCCAACTCGTTATAACCTTTTTAGTGTAAGCTTGATCATGGTTTCCACGCCGGCTTCGGGGTTTTCCTTGCACACCCTGGCCAGCGCCGCTTCTGCCTCTTTTCTGCCGAAACCGAGCATTACCAATGCTGATAACGCTTCATTGCGGGAGGTATTGCTCTCGGGGATCAAAATTTGTTCGGTGGCAGCCCCCCGGGTCACCTTGTCCCTGAGGTCAATGATGATCCGCTGGGCGGTTTTGATGCCGATGCCCTTGACCGATTTCAGAAGCACGACATTCTCGGTGGAAATGGCCGCGATGATCTCGTCGGGAGAGAGCGAGGAGAGCATCATCAGAGCGGTGGCAGCCCCCACGCCATTCACCGACAGCAGGTTCCGGAAGAGCTCCCTTTCACTTTTCCCTGCAAACCCATACAGGAGATGGGCATCCTCCCTGACCACATAATGGGTGTAGAGACGGGCTTCTTTCTTACCGTTGAGGGCGGTGTAGGTATTCAGCGAAATAGAGATGAAATAGCCGGTACCGCCCGACCGGATGACCACAAACGTGGGATTTAACTCCTCTATTTCCCCTTCAATGAATTCATACATGGCTGGAGGGTCAGAGGGTATCGTCACTGCCTCCCAGGTCGATGTTTTCGTCGACCTGGTTGGGATTGATATCAAATTTTTTCAGGGGGTCGTGGGAGACTTCCCTGTAGATCTGCCGGTTTTTATGGACGTCAATGGCCAGGTAAAGGGCTTCCCTGAAGGAGTCGGGCGAGGCCTTATCTTCACCGGCGATATCGTAGGCGGTGCCATGGGCAGGAGAAGTTCTGACCACCGGAAGCCCTGCTGTGTAGTTGACCCCTCTCTCAAAGGAGAGAAGTTTGAAGGGGATCAGACCCTGGTCGTGGTACATGGCCAGTATCGCGTCGAAGTGGGCGTAATGACCTGAACCCCAGAAGCCGTCGGAAGGATAAGGCCCCAGGGCGGTAATCCCCTCATTACGGGCCTGCTCCAGTGCCGGAATGAGAATCTCCTCCTCCTCCTTGCCGATCAGGCCGGTATCGCCGGCATGGGGATTCAGACCCAGGACCGCGATACGCGGGTTGGTGACCTGGAAATCCTCCAGCAGGCTCCTGTTGATCACCCTGATCCGGGAAAGAATCTTCTTGCGGGTGATCTGCCGTGCAACGTCAGCCAGGGGAATGTGACCCGTGACCACTCCTACCCTGAGGTTCTCACCCACCATCAGCATCACCACATCGTCGGACTTGAATTGCTGGGCCAGGTATTCGGTGTGGCCCGGAAAAGTAAACTGGCTGCTCTGAATATTGTATTTGTTGATGGGAGCGGTCACCAGCACATCGATCAGCCCCTTCTGGATGTCGCCAACGGCCCTCTCCAGGGCCATCAGTGACGACTCTCCCGCCGAAGGCGTTGACTTGCCCAGTTCCACCCTGATGTTCTCATCGATGCAGTTGATGATGTTCACCTTATTGGCCGCAGCCTCCTGCGGATGACGGATATGGTTGTAACTGATGTGCTCGACATTGAGGGCTTTCCGGTGATAGGCGGCTACCTTGGGCGAACCGTAGATCACCGGTGTGCACATCTCTAAAATCCGGGGCTCCATCAGGGTTTTGATAATCACCTCATAACCGATGCCATTGATATCACCATGGGTGATGCCAACCTTTATTTTTGTATTGTAAACCATAACTCCTGGTAATTAGTTCGTTTTCTCACGCTGAGAGGGCAAATTTACGTTTTTATTTTATTATCGGGAATATCCGTTATTTTTGACCTCCTGCTTCCGGAAATGAGGAATAGAAGATGAACACAGATCAATTGTTTTACCGTGCCCTGGAGGGAGAGGCCCTGAGTGTGGATGAGGGGCTCTGGTTGTATGAGCAGGCTGGCGGGGGCGAGCTGATGGCTGCTGCCGATGAGGTGCGCCGCCGGCAGCAGCCCGGTGAAAAGGTGGGTTGGATCATCGACCGGAATATCAATATTACCAATGTCTGCATTTCGGGGTGCCAGTTTTGTAATTTTCATTGCAAGAAAGGGGATGAGGCCGCTTATATCACCTCCATGGAGGAGTATATCCCCAGGATTGAGGAGCTTTTCAGGGCCGGTGGGCGGCAGGTGCTCCTGCAGGGGGGCATGCATCCCCAATTGGGTTTGGATTTCTATACCACGCTATTCCGGCAACTGAAAGAACGGTTTCCGGCGTTGAAACTCCATGCCCTGGGGCCTCCGGAAGTGGTTTTCATTGCCCGTAAAGCACGGAAATCTTACCGCTATGTTCTGGAAGAATTGGTGGAGGCCGGACTGGAGAGCCTGCCAGGGGCGGGTGCTGAGATCCTCTCCGACAGGGTGCGGCGTGTCATCTCCCCGGGGAAGTGCAAAACGGAGGAGTGGCTCAATGTGATGCGGGAAGCGCACAAGATGAACCTGGTTACCTCAGCCACCATGATGTACGGTCATATGGAGACCCTCCGTGAAAGAATTGAACATCTCAACCACCTGCGCACGGTCCAGGCCGAAAAACCGGCCGGGGCCCATGGTTTCGTCACTTTTATCCCCTGGCCCTTCATGGATGAAGGCACCGCCCTGCAGAAACAGGGCATCCACAACCGGAGTACGGCCCACGATTATCTCCGGCTGGTGGCCATCAGCCGGCTGATGCTTAACAATATTCCTCATATCCAGGCTTCCTGGCTCACGGTGGGGGCGGTCACCGGACAACTGGCGCTCCATGCCGGGGCCGACGATTTCGGTTCCATCATGATGGAAGAAAATGTGGTCTCCAAAGCCGGAGCACGCTATAGTTTCGATGCCCGGGGGATACAACAAGCCATCCGCGATGCCGGCTTCGAACCCCGCTACCGCAACCAGGCCTACCAGGACGACACCCTTTAGGAAGATTAGAAGGTCAGAATATCAGAAGATTAGAATATGAAAAGGTCAGAATGACAGGAAAGTCTTAAATCTTAAGTCGGCAATCAGAGGTTATAAATATTGATAATCAGTGGATTAGCATCAGATGGTTCTCCTTCACCTCCATCTGTCAGCAGACGGACTCCACTTCGTTCTGCCTTCACCTCCATCTGTCAGCAGACGGACTCCACTTCGTTCTGCCTTCACCTCTACCTTCACCTGGGCCGAAGGCCCTCTTGTCCCGGCCCCAAAGCTGTGAGGGCCTATATGATGTTCAGTTTTTTGCCGGCACGGATAAAAGCCTCGATGGCGTGGTCTATTTGTTCCACGGTGTGGGCCGCCTAGATCTGCACGCGGATGCGGGCATTTACGCGTGGTACAAAGGGGAAGACAAAGCCGATCACATAGACGCCTTCCTTCAGGAGTTCGTCGGCAAAGCGGATGGCCTTGGGTTCATCGTAGATCATGACCGGGATGATGGCCGTATTCCCTTTTACCAGGTCAAATCCTGCGGCTTCCATGCCGGTGCGGAAGCGGTTGGCCTTGACCATCACACTGTTGGGGAGCTCGGAGCTCTCCTCCAGCAATTCAATCGCCTGCAGGGTAGCGCCCACGGTGGCCGGCGCCAGCGTGTTGGAGAAGAGGTAAGGCCGTGACCGCTGACGGAGCATTTCGATGATCTCCTTTCTTCCGGAGGTGCACCCCCCGTTGCCACCGCCCATAGCCTTGCCAAAGGTGGTGGTGATCAGGTCTATTTTTCCCAACAGGCCATAATGTTCAGCGGTACCGCGACCCGTGGGACCGATATAACCTGTGGCATGCGAATCATCCACCATCACCAGGGCATCGTATTTCTCACAAAGTTCTACTATTTCAGGGAGTTTGCATATGTCCCCGTCCATGGAGAACACCCCGTCGGTGACGACGATGCGGTAATTGGCCGATTGGGCCTCCTGAAGGCATTGCTCCAGCTGAGCCATGTCGGAATGTTTGTAACGGAACCGCTGGGCCTTGCACAACCTTACCCCGTCGATGATCGAAGCGTGGTTGAGTTCATCGGAGATGATGGCGCTCTCCTCACTCAGAAGAGGCTCAAAGACCCCCCCGTTGGCATCAAAGGCCGCACAATAGAGAATCGTGTCTTCGGTGCCCAGAAATTCAGAGACTTTCTTTTCGAGATCTTTGTGGATCTTCTGGGTTCCGCAGATGAACCGCACCGAGGAGAGTCCGAAACCCCAGTCGTTCATGATCTCCTGGGCTGCTTTAATCACCGCGGGGTGCGAGGCCAGCCCCAAATAGTTGTTGGCACAGAAATTCAGTGCCCTCTCCCCGGTCTGGAGGGTGATTTCAGCCCCTTGCGCCGAAGTGATGATCCGCTCGGTTTTGTATAATCCCTGTTCCTTAAGACCTTCAAGGGTCCTGGCAAGCTCTTGTTTCATTTTTCCGTACATAGCCCTATAATTTAAAATCAGCGGCCAAAATAATAAAAAGAAGCTGTTCTTTTTTGTGATAAATGACAGGTGCCGCTTTTCTCTATCTTTGCACCAAATTTGAAAGAGATGAGTGAAAGGAGAGTTCGTGTGCGTTTTGCACCCAGTCCGACGGGTCCCCTCCACATGGGTGGGGTCAGAACCGCCTTGTTCAATTACCTGTTTGCGCGCAAGCATGGGGGTGATTTTCTGTTGCGTATAGAGGACACCGATCAGACCCGGTATGTTCCCGGAGCGGAGGAATACATCGTGGAGAGTCTACGCTGGTGCGGGCTGATTCCCGATGAGGGGCCGGGATTCGGTGGGGCCTATGGGCCATACCGGCAGAGTGAGCGCAAGGAGATCTATGCCGGTTATGCGCGTCAGTTGGTGGCGTCGGGGTGGGCCTATTATTCATTCGACACGCCTGCCGAACTGGATGCCTACCGTGCAGAAGCCGAAGCTGCAGGCCTCACCTTTTCCTATGGGCCGGCCACCCGGATGCGCCTGAAGAACTCCCTGTCGCTTCCCTCCGGGCAAGTTGAGCGGCTGATCGGGGCCGGCGAGCCTTTCGCCATCCGTTTCAAAATGCCCGAAGCGCTCGACGTTACCGAGGAGGATCTGATTCGCGGGAGCGTCACCTTCAACACCCGTGAACTCGATGACAAGGTACTATATAAATCAGACGGCATGCCCACCTACCACCTGGCCAATGTCGTCGACGATCACCTGATGGAGATCTCCCATGTCATCAGGGGAGAGGAGTGGCTCCCCTCCCTGCCTCTGCATGTTTTGCTCTACCGGGCTTTCGGATGGGAAGAGACCCGGCCGCGCTTTTCGCACCTCCCCCTGATTCTCAAACCCCAGGGCAAGGGCAAGCTGAGCAAACGCGATGGCGACAAGATGGGGTTTCCGGTTTTTCCTTTGCTCTGGAAAGATCCCGAAACCGGGGAACACTACCGGGGCTACCGCGAAGATGGCTATTTCCCCGAGGCGTTCCTCAACCTGCTGGCCCTGCTGGGATGGAACCCCGGCACCGACCAGGAGATCTTCTCTCTGGAGGAGATGGCCGCAAGTTTCAGCCTCGAAAGGGTGGTCAAGTCGGGATCCCGCTTTGACCCCGAAAAAGCCCGCTGGTTCAACCGCCAGTACCTCCAGAAAAAATCAGCACAGGAGCTGGCCCGGCTGATGGTGCCTCTCCTCTATGCCAGAAATATCACCGTCACCCTGGCTACCGTGGTCGCCGTGGTCGAAGAGATCAAGGAAAGATGCGATTTCGTTGGTGACTTCTGGGAACAAGGACGTTATTTCTTCGAGGCTCCGGCAGAATACGATGAAAAGGCTGTGGCCAAACGGTGGAAACCAGGGATCCCCCAGGCTGTGGAAGAAATCGCCCACCAGCTATCACAGGCTGAAGTGTGGCATGCCGTCCCCCTGAAAGAACAGTTCTCGGCCTTTATGAATGAAAAAGGATACCATTTCGGTGACGTCATGAACGCCTTGCGCATCTGCCTCGTAGGTGGAAACGTGGGACCTGATCTCTTCCGCATCTGCGAACTCCTGGGGAAAAACGAAACCCTGACCCGCCTCCAAGCAGCCCTCACAAAACTGGGCCCCCGCTAAGATTCCGGATTTCGGATTCCAGATTCCCTCATTCCAGATTCCAGATTCAAGACTCAGGATTCCAGATTCTAGAAGGATGAACTGTTGTCCCAGCAATGGGTGCAAACCTTTTCCTTGGG
>ERZ1645192.851-NODE-851-length-25596-cov-6.387181_pt1 | contig 25596 bp, 20 predicted proteins | sample MGYA00575354_ERZ1645192 | MGnify/ENA primary metagenome ERZ1645192 (study PRJEB40844, sample SAMN11349763) | freshwater sediment metagenome | isolation source: river sediment | host: Sediment | place: India: Faizupur Khadar , New Delhi | collected 2017-02-21 ... | reverse complement strand
CATTACTGCAACCATGTGGCTAATTTTTAAACCTTAAAACAAAATGGCTGGCAGGTCCAAAGCCAATCTGTTTTTCTTTTTTTTTACAAACATTTCGGGTATGATTGGTGAAGGATGGAAAGCTGGCAAGATCATTCTGGATGAGGTGAATAATGAAGATCTTTGGTAAACCGAAGAATAAATGGGGCTGGGGGCGAATCATCGGGCTGGTCTTGATGGGATTGGTGCTGGTCTGGATCCCGCTGTCTGCCGTTCTACGGGCTGTGGGGGAGGTTCCCTGGATGATGTGGAGCGGCTACCAGGATTTTACATTTGCACGGGCGTTTGAAATGCTGGTGCTGCCCTTCCTGGTTGTCTTCATTGGCGGCTGGATGGAGGAGCAGGATGCCCGGATTGCAGCCGAGCAATCGGCACACGTGGAAAGCGAGCAAACCCGCGCCGCCCATCGCCGGGAAGCAATCCGGCATTTCCACGCTTCCTTGAATGCAGTGCTTGAACAGCATGGTGACCCCATGCAGGTGAATCAGCAGATTGCCGAAATCCTCCAATCCATCCTGCCCGGGCTGGATGGCAAGGGCAGGGGGGAGGTCCTCCATCACCTTCACGAAAAAGGTTTGCTGGCGGGTGCGGAGTCAACCGTCCGCCTGGATGGGTTGGATTTCAGCGGTGCGGAAATCCAACGGGCGCACTTGGAAGGGGCAAACCTGGCGGGTATCAACCTCACCCGGGCAAAGCTGGAGGGGGCTCACCTGGCGAAAACCCGGCTCGCCGGGGCAAACCTTACCCGGGCTTTCCTGCGGCATGCTGACTTGCGCGGAGCAGTGCTGACCGGAAGCAACTTGAAACATGCCAACCTGCGGGATACCAGCCTGGAGGGTGCGGATTTGCGGAACGCCTGCCTGGAGGATGCTTCTTTCATACAAGCGAATTTGAAGGACTGCATCCTGAGTGAATTCCCCTCCCCGGTTCAGACGGCTCCAGACCCGGGTGGAGCAGGTGAGCCTGCCTGCGGCGCCGGGTCACTTGATGAGGCGATCCTTGTGGATGCCATCCTGCCGGATGGGCGCAAGGTGACCAATGCAAAGGGCAGGGAATACCTGCACAGCAAGGAATTTGGCGACCTGGTGGATCGTTTATAGTTCAGGATAGTTGTTTGACCCACCGGGCAAGCGCTCCCAGCAGGGATTCCAGGAATCCACGGGCAGCCGGGTCGGTTAACCTGCCGTCCTGGTCAAACACCTGTTCGGCGCGGGCGACCAGCACCTCGGGCTTGCCCAGCGGCAGGGCGCCCACATGGGTCAGTACCTGTCGAAGGTGAAGCTGGGCGCGCACGGTTCCAAAATTACCGGTGCTGGCGCCCATGATGGCAACCGGTTTGCCGTTCAACGGCTGCTGCGGCGGACGGGATGCCCAGTCCAGGGCGTTTTTCAATGCCCCACTGATGGAACTGTTATACTCGGGCGTGGCAATAAGCAGGGCATCCGCCATGGCAATCCTTTGCCGGAAATCATCCACTGGCTGGGGAAATGGCTTTTCATGGTCGGGGTTGAAGATGGGCAGGGGGGACAGGTCGAAAATTTCCATGCTCATGCCGGTGGGCAGCATTTCCATGGCAGTATGCAGCAGCGCCAGGTTATATGATCCCCGGCGCAGGCTGCCGCAGATTCCAAGAATGTGGATGGGTGTTGGTGTTTCCATGATGGTTCTCCCTGTTGGATGGATTGCTTGAAGAATGAATGCGGATGGGGTATCCGCTTATTGTTTCATCCGCCTGCCCGCCGCGTACCCAATGGCGCTGACCGACATACTCAGGACCGTGCCCCAGGTCATATCCACGATGGACAGCACAACCGGCCAATCCTTCAGCGTAGCCAGGTTCGTCAGGTCATAGGTGGCGTAGGTAATCAGCCCGTACAGGGCAGCCCGCAGGAGGGTGCCCTTCATTGAGCCGCTTTTCAACCCGGGGATCAGCACAAAGTACACAATGCCGAAAATAAAAAGAAGATAGAAGATGATTGCCGCCAGCCAGTTGGTGTTTGGCGCCATCAGATACCCCAGGTGCTTCCTGTAAAAGGAACTGGCAATCAGCCCCAGCCAGACCATGTCGATGGCAAAGAACGAGGCGAGGGATACCAGGTAGAGCTTGATGAAGTGTTTCATGCAATCCTTTTCCATTGCTGTATTTCTTTCCTTTAATTATACGGAAATGGACAAGAAAAGCACGGCTCCCCATCCATTTGTCCAATGTTCACGGGGGTTGTTCGGCTGGCAGGGTATGGCAGACAAGGCTCAACCCGCGCCGCCCGGAAATACGCCTGGGGCGGATGGACGAATCCACATTCAACCCATCCCGGACCGCAAACCTCGTTTATAATACCCTTCGTCCCCATGTCCACGATCCATCCCCCCGCCAGGCGCCCTTCGGGCATGTTTGGCTTGACCATTGTTTTACTCGGTCAGGCGGTTTCCATTCTTGCCTCCAGCATGACCGGTTTTGCTCTGTCCGTTTGGGTTTTCCAGCAGACCAGCAGCGCCACTTCGCTTGGTATCATGCAGACCGCGTTTACCCTGCCCTACCTGTTGATCATTCCGCTGGCAGGCGTGATGGTGGACCGTTACAACCGCAAGCTGATGATGGCGGTCAGCGACCTGGCTGCCGGGCTGGGGACGCTTGCCATCCTGTTTCTGCTCACCACCGGCAACCTGGAAATCTGGCATTTTTATCTTGTGAATGCCATCATTGGGCTGGGGAATGCGTTCCAGTGGCCTGCCTATTCCGCCGCCATCACCACCATGGTGCCCAAGGAGCAGTATGGCAGGGCTAACGGGATGATGTCCTTTGTCCAGGCTGGACCGGGGGTGGTGGCGCCGCTGCTGGCGGGTGCCCTGCTCCCCCTTATTGGTCTGAATGGCATCCTGTGGATTGATGTCATCACGTTTGTGCTCGCCATCGGCGTGTTGATGCTGGTGCACATCCCGCCGCCCCGGCAAACCGAGGAGGGCAGGCAGAGCCGGGGGAGCCTGCTCCAGGAAGCCGGTTTTGGTTTCAAGTACATCTTCCAGCGTCCCAGTTTGTGGGGGTATGTGATCATGTTGTTTGTTGCCAATCTCTTTTTGGGGTTTCCCAACAGTGTGCATGTTCCCATGATCCTGCTGCGGACGGATAACAGCAGCATCATCCTGGGAGCGGCGGAAACAGCCGGGGCAATTTCCTGGACGGTGGGATCCCTGCTGATGAGTGCCTGGGGTGGTCCCCGGCGGCGCATTCATGGTGCACTGCTGGGCTGGATCGGGTATTGCGTGTTTGGCAACGTCATTTTTGGCTTGGGAACCAGCCTGCAAGTGTGGATTCCCGCCATCCTGCTTGCCGGGTTGGGTTCCAATATCGGGATTGCCACCAGCCAGGCAATCCTGCAATCCAAAGTGGCGCCGGATGTGCAGGGACGGGTCTTTTCCGCCCGCCGCATGCTCACGTGGTTCCCCGATACCTTTACACCCATCCTGGGCGGGCTGCTGGCGGATCGTATTATGGAGCCTGCCATGCTGGGGCAGGGCTGGCTGGCAAAGACGTTTGGCTGGATGGTTGGCAACACCCCGGGTTCCGGTATGGCGTTGATTATGATTGTGTTTGGTATCCTGACCATCCTTGCCATGTTGTCCGGTTATATCGTTCCGCAAATTCGCAACATTGAAGATTTGCTGCCGGATCACGACCAGCTTGCGGACGCGGTGCAGGATCCTTCCAACCAGGCTCTGCCTGGTTAAATCCAGAACCATACGTCCTTTTTTCCCGTTTTCCAAGCCGGATTCTTATATAATCAATCCCATACCGGGTTTGATTTGACGGTTTTTTGACGCTCATTTCCCATAATACATACAACAGAATATTTTGATGACGACCTGGAGGACCCCATGAAGACCATAAACCGCTCTGTCGACCATGCCATCCGGCTGCTTGTCCTGCTGGCATTTGTGTTTTCTTCCTTCCTGCAGCCTGGTGCGCAGCCTGCCCGGGCGGATTATGATCCGACCTATACCTGGGTGGTGGACCGCACCCTGGATACAGCCATGCTCACCCCTGCCCACTTTGACCTGGAACTGGATTCATCCGGGTATCCGCATGTTGCCTACTTCAAGGACGGCACCAACGAGGATACACTGGTGTACAGGTATTTTGACGGCACCCAGTGGCAAACCGGGTACAGCGCGGCTGCAATCGGCGGTTATGATTATGTTTCGCTGGAGCTGGATGCTGGTGGCAATCCGCACATGGTGTATTACCGCAATAATTCCCTGATGGCGTTTTATTTATATTTTGATGGAGCCTCATGGACTGAAATGCCTGTCACTCCCATGCAGCAGGCTGGCGGGCAGTACGCCACGCTGGAATTAACCGATGGGGGCGTTCCAGTGGTTGCGTTTTATTATCCGGCACAATCCAGCCTGTCGGTTGCCACACGGGTGGGCGATGCCTTTGTCCTCTCCCCGGTGGAAACTGCCGCGGTCAGCACGGATGCATTCAGTTACATTTCGATGGAGCTGGATCAAAATGACCATCCCCACCTTGCCTATTGTGTTGGGGCAAGCCTGGGGGAATGCGATGAACTCCACGCCGCAGTGTATGACGGCTCGGATTGGATCGTTGAAATTGTGGACGAGGCGCAGGGCGGATATGGCGCAGGTTACCACACTTCGCTTGTCCTGGATGAAAATGGAAATGAGCACCTCAGCTATTCCATCAAGGATACCCACCTGATGTATGCCGTTCATACGGAATCTGGATGGGACCGGCAGCAGGTGATCAGCGGGGAAAGCGACCAGTACACCGCTATTGGGTTGGATTCCATCGGGCGACCGGTGATTGGGTATTACGAGTCTTCCAGCCAATATCTCAAGGTGATCTACTGGGACGGCAGCACCTGGTCGATGGATATGAACCCGGATTGGTATATGCTTGGAATGTACCTGAACCTGGAAATGGATGCCTCCGGCAGTCCCACATTGGCTTTCTGGGATTCCTATAACCACCTGGTTACCCTGGCGGAATATCAACCCCAGCCGGACCTGGCGGTCACCCAGTTCTGGGTGGATGAGGCTGACCAGAACCTCAGGGTCAGCATTCGCAACGACGGGCTGGGTGCCTATGAAGCCGATTTGGAAGTGGAACTGTATGTTAATAATGAATATACAGATATGATTGGAGACACCCCGCGAATTTTGCCGGGTGAATTGTACAACGCCTATTTGCAGGAGCCAGCCTGCCCGGGAACTGAGCCAACCATGCAGGTGAAAGTCTGCCTGGTACCCTACATGGATGACCTGGATGGCAATAACAACTGCCTGGAGGAAACCTGGGTATGTGATCCCAGTCCGCTGATCATCAGTAATTTTGCCATCACAAATGTTACCCAGGATGGTTTTACTGCCACATGGGAGACCAATCGCCCGGCGGATACCATCCTGATGTACACCAGGGCGGATGGGCGCGGCGGCAGCCATGTTTCCGATCCCACCCTTGTTGAAAACCACCAGGTGGTGATTACCGGATTGGAGGCGCACAAGACCTATCGTCTCCGCGGCTATTCCACCGATGCGGGCGGGATTCTGGCATCCAGCCCATGGAAGGCATTGAAGACGCTGGGCGTTGATGTTGACATCCCAAATCCTGAGATTACTTATGAGCGGCGCAACACCCGCGAGGAAGTGTACCAGCTTCGGGCAGCCTATTCCGATACCTCCAACATCCAGCGGGTGGAGTTCTGGCTGGATGAGGATGATTTTGACGTGCTGGTGGGGACAGATTACTCTCCCAATGGTGGGGTTTACGAGATGCCGCTGGCACCCGCCCGGCATGGGTACACCCGGGATACGTTCTATACCCAGCGCGATCTGGTAGCCCAGGCTTATAATTTCATCGGGCAGCCTTTTGCCAATCCGGAATTGTTTGAACCCTTCCGGGAAAGCGCCCCCATTGAATCAACCTGGATCGCTCCTGCACCGGACAGCACCATCTATGTGAATGGCAGCACAGTGCCGCCCGGCACACAGCAGGAGATCCAGGTCTCTGCCCGGCAGTTTGAGTGGGAATGTGATTATTCCGGCGGCGGCATGCCGGATTGTGGCGATGTGGCGCAACCCGTTGAACTTGTACGGTTTTATGCCGATGGAACCCTGCTGGGAACAGATATGACCCCCGATGATGATGTTTATACATACACCTGGGATTTAAGCGGCAAGCCGCTGGGGAACTACCACCTTGAGGCGGTTGTCTATGCCACAGACGGCGGCTCCCAGGCGCACGATGCCTACCTCCACATTGTGGCAGGGCAGCCGGATATTGTTCTCAGCCGATCCGTCTCCCATTACTCCGGGGAGAGTTATTTCCGGGTGCGGTTGACCGTGGAAAACGATGAAGATGCCACCGCTCCGGTTGAGATTACCCAGATCAAGGAGAATTTCAAGGGCTTCCAACCGGTCAACCTGGCACTCCTCGATCCGGTGTTTGGGCAATGGAGCCTGGCTGCCAGCAGCGGTCTGCAGGGCAAACAGGGCATTGCCACCATTACATTGGACCAGCCCTATACCCTGAATCCGGGTGAATCCATGGAATTCAACTACTATATTGTTCCCATCCTCTTCCCGGATATGTCCATGGCGGAATACAAGCTGGGCATGCCCCAATCCAAGATCTTTTACCTGGATGGTGAGGGCAACACCCGAACGAAAAGTATCAGCAATCCCAGCCCCATGGTTTGGGATTCGGGTTCCACCCAGATCACCGAATCGGTTGCCCGGGCATTCCGTTCCTCCGATTACCTGATCATTACGGCTCCCTCCAGGCTGACGGAGCTCTACAACATTAACCACGTCCACAAGTTGATGGGCGACATGGCGTGGCTGGCAATGCTGAAACAGGGTGTCCTGGGATACTGGGACCCCAGCCTGGACAAGAATGTTCTCAATACCTTCCTGCAGGATAATGAGGAATGGGCAAACCGTATGCACCCGAACTTTGAAGACCAGTATGGCGGCTATGTCCTGCTGGTTGGAGAATCCGAGGTCATCCCGGGTTATCAGACCGGTCCCTATGAACTTTACTGGGAAGGCACGGACGGTGGTGCCAATTATTATGTGCAGTACAGTGACAATCCCTATGCCCATACCGGCGATGGCAATGGAGCACCCGACCTGATGCTGGGCAGGATCATTGGCAACTCCGCCTGGAAACTGGACCAGGCAATCCTGAACAGCATTGACGCCCATTTCTACCAGAGCTACGAGCGCGAGGATGCCTACGTGGGCAGCGGCACGGGCAATTGTGAGGATACCATGCAGGACGATGCCGACTCGGTGACAGGCACTCTCACCAGTTTTGGCTACACCGTCAGCAAGCACCATTGGGAAAATGAAGCCTTCCTGCATATCATGGAAAATATCCCCTTTGCTGCTTATGATGGTCTGGCGCATGGTGATGTGGATGGCGACGGCACAGAGGAAATCATTTGGGCGGAGGACGCCACCAACAAGGCTTATTTTGTCAAACCAATCGAGGGCGTGTATGCCTTTGCTTTCAACCTGGACTTTGAAGACGGCGACAGCCTGGCAGCCGGGGATGTGGATGATGACGGGCAGGTCGAAATCATCATTGGCGACCGCGGTGACATCATCCGCACACACGAGTTGAATGGAGCTGCATCAGCCTGGTTCGAGCGGGATTTTGTTGCCTGGGAGCAGATTGCTGTTGGGGATGTGTGGAGCAGCAATCCCGGGGATGAAATTGTCATGGCGGATATCAATGGAAATTCGGAGAACGATGATTTTCTCCGGGTTTACACCCATCAAGGGAATCTATTGCGCAGCATCAACCTGGATACCCTCGGTTTTGATTTCATGGATCATGATATCCTGCAGATCGGTGACCTCAATACCTACAATCCGGTGGGGGCTGAGGAAATTGTCTTTACGGATCGCAATAATGACAAAATTGTTATTGTTCATGCGAACGGGTTTGTGGACCGTGAGATCAATCTGGACTTTGACCGTGGCGACAATATGGTGGTTGCCAACGTTGATCCTGCCGGCTCGGACGAAATCGTTGTGGCGGACCGCTCGAACTCCATCCGCACCTACACCTTTACCAGTGGGGACGACCCCGCCCACAGCACCTATGTGGATGTGGAGGAATATGATGGACTGGTGATCATGGATGTGGCAGGATCCGACTTTGACCATGTTATTCACGCCGACCGGGGTGACCGGTTCCGGGTTGTGGATATGAACTACCCGGATTACGCTGTCCAGCAGTTTGAAGACAATATCGCCGGGGCGGACCTGATCTGGTTTGAGGCGCATGGCTGGGCAGGTGGAATGAGCCCTGCCATTGATGTGGGTAACTTCCCGGTGGATTTTGACGGCGCCCATCCCATCGTCAATGCCTGGTCCTGCACAACGGGCAACTACGAGGGTAACAACGATAATGGAATTGCCGAAGCCTTCCTCCAATCTGGCGCCGGTGTGTACATTGGCTCCACCGAGGTCTCCCCGGTTTCCAAAAATTCCAACATGAGCCGGAAGTACCTCCGTGACTACTGGACAGTGGGCAATGATTTTGCGGAATCCTACGCCCGCTTTAAATCTGCCCGCTGGAATGTTTCGGAGTATTACGACTGGTGGTGGTACGTGGTGAATGAGTACAATATCTACGGTGACCCCAAGTTTGACATCATGGACAACACCACCCTCCGTCTGCAGGCGGAAGCCCTTCCGCTCGCCCCCGAAGAAACGCTCACCATCCAGCTGCCCATGTACACCGTGGAGGAGGTGAATGGGGTGCATTACGTTGAAATTCCGCCCGATGCCATCCTTGGCACCCACGGGGGCGATCTCTTCCAGGATCAGGGTGAGTACGAGGTGCCCCTGTATGTTCACACGGTGGAAATCCCCGCCGGGCAGCAGGTTCAGAATGTAACCCTGACCAGCATGAGCAATCTATATGCCGAAAATGGACTCAACCTGCCGGTGGTTGCCATGGTTCCTGCATCTTCCACGACACCCCCGCCGGTGCGTTCCGCCCTCACCCGGCAGACCATCTCCTCCGTTCCCGGTCACGACTGGTCCCCCAATTTTGAGGAACCCTTCACCTGGACGGTGAATGATAAGGTGGAAGGCGGCTCCACGCTGACACTCACCCTGCACCCATTCTATTACGACCCGGCAGCGCTCTACAGCGAGTATTACCAGGAATTTGCATTCACCATCGAGACCATCCCCACAACGGTGACCATCCGGGAAGCCGGGCTGGATCGGGATGTTTACCATGCCGGTGAGGATGTGATTCTCAACCTAGAGGTGGAAAACACCGGGTCGCCGCTGAATGCCTATGTCAGCGCCGTCATTCGCAAGGCGGGTTCGGGCGAAGCGGTGGATGGATTTGACCTTGCTTCCCTGGACAACCTGTCTGGCACAGCATATGTGGATTTGACCTGGAACTGGTCTGATTCTGTGGCAGTCCCGCCTGGTGGTTACGTTGTCGAGATCATTGTTCAGAATATTGGCGGGGATTACACTCCCCAGCGGTTGGCTGAACGCACCCTGGAATTTGTCCTGGGCGGCACCGCCGGAGAGGTGACGGAATTCTCGGTTTCCCCCCACATCTTCCAGCCTGGCGATGGAGTGGATGCAGTACTGTCCTTCTCCAATACCGGCGACCTGCCTCTGGGCGGTCAGCTGGTTGTGCAGGTGCAGACGATGACGGGCGACCTGGTGGAAACCTTCACGCAGGACTTTGCTGATCTTCCTGATGGCGCATCTGCAACGGCGGTCTTTACCTGGGATTCCACGGGTGCAACAGAACCCGACTATCGCATCATCGGGTATGTCAGCTATGCTTCCGGCATCACACCGGTGTTTGTGGAGGAAATCCACACTCAGGCAAGAATTTATCTGCCTTCCGTGTTGCGTTAGCACACCGGGCAGCCATTCATTCCCACCAGCCAGGCATACGCCTGGCTGGTGGCTTATCGGGATTACAAACCTTATACGAATCATCCGGGCGGGCAGGCTTTTCCAATAAAATATACTTGTTGGATGTGTAAGTTTTTGGATTTCTTTGTAAAATTATTCTTGTGCTGGATGTTGAATCCTTGAGAATTTGGAGCATGACAGATGGACACCCTGATCAATAAGCACTGGCATCATCTCCCGGTGGAGGAAGTGTTGGAATTGCTGGATACGGATTCCCGGGCAGGACTGGATCTTTTTGAAGTCAGGCACCGCCAGCAGCATTTTGGTCCCAACCAGTTGACCCCGCGCAAGGGGAAAAGCCCGTTGGTTAAATTCCTGCTGCAATTTAAAAATCCCCTGGTCCTGATTCTGGTGGCTGCCAGCGTCGTCACGGCGGTTCTCAAGGATGTGACGGATGCAGCGGTCATCTTTGGTGTGGTGCTGATCAATGCGGTGGTGGGATATATCCAGGAAGCCCGGGCGGAGGAGTCCATCGCGGCACTGGCAAAAACGATGACCGTGGAGGCAGTTGTTGTGCGGGGTGGCAAGATCTTGCGGCTGCCTGCCCAGGACCTGGTTCCCGGCGACATTGTCCAGCTGGCAGCCGGTGCCCGCATCCCGGCAGATATGCGCCTTATCTCCTCCCGTGATTTGCAGGTTGCCGAAGCAGCATTGACAGGTGAATCGCTGCCTGTGGCAAAGGATGCCAGCCGGGTGCTTGATTCCGACAAGGTCCTGGCAGATCGCTCCAACATGGCATATGCCTCCACCCTGGTTACATATGGAACGGGGGTGGGTGTGGTCACTGCCACCGGCGACCGGACGGAAGTGGGGCGCATTTCCCAGTTGCTCTCCGGCGCAATTGAACTGGAAACCCCCCTGACGAAAAAACTGGCAAAATTCAGCAAGGTGCTGCTGGTTGCAATCTTAATCCTTGCCGCCCTGACGCTTGGCGTCGGTCTCCTGCGCGGGCAGAATTTTACCGATACCCTCTTTGCAGCGATTGCACTGGCAGTTGGCGCCATTCCCGAAGGTCTGCCTGCGGCGGTGACGATCACCCTCGCCATTGGTGTCAACCGGATGGCAAAGCGCCGCGCCATCATCCGCAACCTGCCCGCGGTAGAAACCCTGGGATCCACAACCGTGATTTGTTCCGACAAAACCGGTACGCTCACACGCAACCAGATGACCGTTACGGAACTGCGCACACTGGCTGGCTCGTACCAGGTCACAGGAACGGGGTACAACCCCGAAGGAGAAATTTCACCCGGCTGGAAAGCCGACCAGGCGGTATTGGAAATGATCACAGCGGGATTGTGGTGCAATGACAGCCGGTTGGAGGAAGTGGACGGGCGCTGGACAGTTACAGGTGATCCCACGGAAGGCGCACTGCTGGCTGTTGCCCAAAAAGCTGGAATGGGTGCCACGCCTGCAGAGCGGCTGGATGCCATCCCCTTTGATTCCCAGCACCAATATATGGCAACCCTGCATGCCGGGGGTGTGGTTTATATCAAGGGTGCGGCAGAAGTGCTGTTTGAGAAATGCAGCAATATGATGGATGCCGGCGGTAGCCGGGTTGCCTGTTCCAGGGACCGGTTGCAGTCAGCCATGGAAGAAATGGCTGCCAACGGGCTGCGGGTGCTGGCTTTTGCCCGCCTGGATCTGCAGGATGCTGAAACCATCTCATTTGACCAGGTCCAGGGTCTGACCCTGCTTGGTTTGCAGGGGATGATCGATCCGCCGCGCCCGGAGGCAATTGCAGCAGTCCGCACCTCCCAGGGAGCCGGAATCGCTGTGAAGATGATTACAGGAGATCACGCGCTGACCGCTGCTGCCATTGGAAAGCAGATCGGCTTGTGCACAGGAGAATGCAACGAAGTCCTGACCGGCGCCCAACTCCTGCAGCTTTCCGATACCGAACTGATGGAGAAGGCGCAAACGGTGAACGTGTTTGCCCGCGTTGCGCCCGAGCAAAAACTCCGCCTGGTGGAAGCGCTGCAGGCGCGCGGGCAGGTGGTGGCAATGACCGGTGATGGTGTGAACGATGCCCCCGCACTCAAGCAAGCCAATATCGGGGTTGCCATGGGCATCACTGGAACAGACGTGTCCAAGGAAGCAGCGGACATGATCCTGACAGACGATAATTTTGCCTCCATTGAGGCGGCAGTGGAGGAAGGGCGGGGTGTGTATGATAACCTTGTCAAGTTCATCACCTGGACGCTGCCAACCAACCTGGGGGAGGGGCTGGTACTGCTGGCAGCCATTGTTGCAGGCGCAGTTCTCCCCATTTTGCCAATTCAAATTTTGTGGATCAACATGGTGACTGCCGGGGTATTGGGTGTGACACTGGCGTTGGAGCCCAAGGAGCCGGGAATTATGGACCGCCCGCCGCGCAACCCTGGTGCCCCCATCCTGGACCGGATGCAAATCACCCGCGTGATCATTGTCGGGTTGATCATCCTTATTGGTGCATTTGGATTGTTTGAGTATGAAATCAACCGGGGCGCATCGGTGCAGGAAGCCCGTACCGTGGCGGTCAACGTGGTGATCTTTGTGGAATTGTTTTATCTCTTCAACGCCCGTTCGCTCACCCGGTCGCCGTTTCAGATCGGTTTCTTTTCCAACCCCTGGGCAATTGGTGGTTCTGTATTGATGGTTCTCTTGCAGATTTTGTTCACTTATGCCCCGTTTATGCACCGGCTGTTTGGCAGTGCCCCCATGAGCCTGATCCTCTGGGTGGATGTCCTTGTGGTCAGCCTGGCTGCCTTTGGAATCATCGAAGTGGAAAAGTGGCTGCGGCGGCGCAAGGAAAGCCGCGCTTAATCCTGCTCCGGGTTGCCTTCCACGGCTTTGGACAACAGTGGAATGTGAAAAATCAGGCGGGTTGTAATGCGCGCCATCTCCTCGGGTGTTTCCTGGCAGCCATTTTCCAGCCAGGTCTGTGCCACCCCCAGGTGGGCTGAGACGGTATAGCTGACAAGGTACCTGCCCGGAATCTGGCTGATTTGCTCCTGCAGGCGCGCAAAAAACCTGGTCTGGTATAAATTTTCCTCAATTGCCTGCTTGATTTTCATTTGGAAGGCAATTGCCCCCCGCACGCCAAGGATGGCGCGCAGCGCGGCAGCATTTTCGCGAAAATATGTGAAGAAAGTGACCATTGCGGGCAGGGGTTGGTCTGCCTGCTGGTGGGCAAGCAATTCCTCCGGGTTGATCTGGCTTGCCATTGCCCGGAAATCCTCAATAATTTCCTGCTCCGTCTGGTCCAGCAGGTCCTGTTTATCCCTGTAATGGAGGTAAAATGTTCCCCGGTTGATGTGCGCCCTCCCAGCCAGGTCGCGGATGGTCAGGTCATTGAAGTTTTTTTCTTCAATCAGTGAGACCAGTGCATTGCGGATGGCAAGCCGGGTGCGGAGAATTCTTCGGTCGGTCATCGGTTTGGTTTGCATCGCATCCTCCGTGCAATGGGGGTGTTACATACTGTGAAGGTATTCCTGTAGTGCCGGATGGAAGAATGGTTGACGGAACAGCCTGCATCCATTATACTTTCAAACTCCGCGATGTTCAACACTCTGTTGATTAAGTATTGATATTTGAATATTTTTAAAATTGCACCGCGCGTTTGGACGCAAAATCGTGTATAAATAAATCAGGGGGCAGCGCGGCGAACAGAAACGAAAATGCATGTCCGTTTCCTGTCATCGGAGAGGTACTATTATGAGTAACGCAACCCAAAAAGCAATTGGTTCAACTCCCAGTCACACCCGGATGAACGATACCCTGATCACCCGGTACGAAAAAAAAGCACTCCTCTGGCTGGCTGCCCGCATGCCTGCCTGGGTGATGCCCGACACACTCACCGCCCTGGGCTTGTTTGGTTCCCTGTTGATTTTTGCCGGTTATGCCCTGACGATTTACGACAGCCGCTTCCTCTGGCTCTCCTCGCTTGGGTTTGTGATCAATTGGTTTGGAGACAGCCTGGACGGCACGCTGGCGCGGTACCGCCACATTGAACGACCCCGCTACGGCTTTTTCATTGCCCACATCACCGATGCCATCAGTGAAATCCTGATCTTCATCGGGTTGGGGCTTTCCCCCTACCTGCGGTTTGACCTGGCAATGCTGGCACTGGTAACCTACATGCTGGCGTCCACCGCCGTGTTTCTGATTACCTATGTGAAGGGTGTCTTCCGCATTTCTTACGGTGGAATCAGTCCGACGGAAATCCGTCTGATCGCCATCCTGGCAAACACAGTGGTACTCATCTTTGGCAACCCCTCGGTTCCCCTGGCAAGAATTGGTTTCCTGCCAATCCCAGCCACCATTTCACTTTACGACCTGGTTGTCCTGGTGGTTATGCTCATCATCCTGAGCCTGTTTGTGGTGGTGGTGATCAATGTTGCCACCAGTCTGTCCCAGGAGGACCGGACTGCCAGCCAGATTCAAAAAGCACAAAAGCGGGCGGCTGCCCGGGCATCCAAACGACAGGCGCGCTCCCGCAAGGATTTGCAGAAACAAGGCAGGCGGCTGAACTAGCCTTCCGTACGCTAGCCCGGGGCGAACCGGGAAGCTTAATCCTCGAAATAAACCGGGTTGGATAATAATGCCGGCAGCATGGGAATGCCTGGCAGGAATGAGCGCAGGATTTCCACCCGGGCAAAACCGGGTGCCTGCATCGGGTAATCCAGCTCGGCAAAACCGGGCGCGGGTGCCTGGAGCAGTACATCCGCTCCGGTTGCCGTCACCACCCGCAGCACATCCCCTGCCTGCAACCCGCTGGCGCGGATGTGAATCTGCTTCGCGTCCGACCAGGCAACCGTATCGCCAACCATCGCGTCCCCAGCATTCAGGGTGAGGGTTGGACCATTGGGCGCGAATACAATATACCCATGCCCTTTGCGCAGGGCATCCAGGATATCGCTGATGCCGGGGGACATGGCGTAGATGCAGGTGGTGGGTCCGCCGGGAAAGATGAATGGGGTGTCGCGGTGGTAATCGCTGCCGCCGCAGATGGGTATCTTCCTGCCAGCCGATAGCAGGCTCTGCCACAAACCAACCGCCCGCAGGTTGGATTCCCGCATGGGACCGTTCCAGACTTCCAGGCAGTCAAACGGAAATGTATTGAGGTCAAACTGGAACCCGCAGGTTGTGTCCAGGGGGTGATTAATTGTGATTAAAGCCCCGCGGCGGCGGGCAGACTGGAACCGCGCCAGTGCATCTTCCACTGTGTTGGTAGCGAAGGGCTCATCATACGGCTGGTCAATTCCCAGGAAGTTGGCATGTCCCTGGTAGTGCGTCCACTCAATTCCCGGAATCATGGTCAAGCCCGGGATTTGCGGCAGGGCAGCCCGGGCGATCATCTGGTTGTGATCGGTAATGGCAAGGAAGTCCATGCCATGCCGTACAACCCGCTGCCCCAGCTCCGCAGGGGTGCAGACGCCATCGGAAGCCACCGTATGGACATGCAGGTCTCCCTTTAACAATTGCATTTCCTTGCTGGTCCAGCGGATGTCGTAAGAGACGCGGCAGCCTTCCGGAGCCACCTTGTAGGCTCCCACAAGGATCTGCCATTATCCTGGCATCAGGCGGCAGGGGTTGTAGCCGGGAGTGGCATGGGTTTCGCTGATCTGGATTTCCGTCTTGTCAGAGCCGGATGCGCCCACCTGGCTGCCATCCGGAGCAATCAACCCCAGGTCAATGATATTGATCTCCGGCTGGGCGTGGTATTCTCCGTTTTGGGCGGGCTGAACCATGTTGGCATATCGGTCGTAATGGTAGGTGATGGTCAGGCTGGCTGCTTCCCGGTCCAACTGGAAGGGGAGTGTGAAATAGGTTCCCTCCCTATCGGGCTGAATCAAGAGGTCGATGTGAAGAATGCTGTCCATGAGATGTCCCGGGCGGTTGCCGCTATCCCAGCACGGCTGCCAGGAACCGCTGGATTTCCCGGTCCCAGAAGTACCAGTCGTGCCTGGCGTCCTCCTCGTGATATTCCACCGGGATGCCCAACTTCTCCAGGGATGCATGCACCATCCGGTTGATGGGATAGAGATCATCCTGTCGCCCGCAGGAAAGGAAAAGGCGCGGCAGACGGGCAGGGTCTTTGGCGGCGTTCTGGAACCAGGTGAGCGGGTCGTGCTGGCTGCCGGAGAGCCTGGTTAGGTCGCCAAACAGCATCCCAAATTCGGGAATGCGCGGGTCTTCCGGGTAGGCTCGCAGAAATTCAAGCGAGAGCGCACCGGAGAAGCTGGCGGCAGCAAGGAACCGTTCCGGGTAGGCAAAGGCAATCTTGTAGGTGCCGTATCCACCCATCGAGAGACCGGCAATCAGGGTATCCTCCCGCCTGGGCTCCAGGTGGAAGATCTCCGAGAGGTAGCGGGGCAGTTCCTCGGTCAGGTAGGTGAAATAATTCTGCCCGTTGGGCTGGTCAATGTAGAAACTTCGCCCAACCGATGGCATGACCACCACCAGCCCATACCGGGCGGCGTGAGTTTCAATGGATGAGTACCGCTGCCAGGCGCTGGCATCGTCACTCAACCCGTGCAGCAGGTACAATACCTTGCGGTTCCGCACGGGGATCCCAGCCATCTGCCCCGGTTCGGGCAGGATGATGTTGAGGGGGATATTCACTTTCACGCTTTGCGGCGCGTGATCCAGCCGGATGAGAGCCATGGAAAACCTCCGTTGGTGGGATTATTCAGGCAGCGAAACCGCCGGGGGCGGTTCCGGTGCCGGTTCGTCCTTAAAGTCGATGAAGAAGGAAAATGCAAAGCTGATGATCATCAGCAGGGTGGGGAACACCGTCAACAGGAAACGGGAGGCGTTGCCCGGCTGCGTGCCGGGATTTAAACCGCTTTCAAAGCCGAATAATTTGAAAACGAGGAAGAAGGCAAAGCTGGTGAAAAGTCCATTCAGACGGTTCATGAATCCCAGTGCATTGGAAATGATTCCCTCGCGGCGAACATTGTGCTTGCGGGTATCCTCATCCATGATTTTCGTGCCAATCAAGTCCATGGTGGTAATGACACCGGCAAAACCAAAACCCACCAGCGCGCTTCCGATGATGGCTGTTACCAACGAATTGGCAAAGTAGAGGGGGACGAAGGCAATTGCCAGCGAGGCAAGCGCTGCCCGCCAGACGGGAATCAGGGCAAAGCGTTTCACCCAGCGCGCCCAGATCGCCACGCACCCGATGGCAATCAACAAGACCGATGCAAACAGGATGGTGGATTGCGCATCCGGGATTTGCAGGCGGTACTTGACAAAAAACGGCATGGATGCCAGCACCAGGGACATGGCAGCGCTGTAAAACGCATTGGCAAACCCGGCAACCCAGAATTTCCGGTTGGAAAACAGTTTCTTGATACTGTCCCACAATTGCGGTTTGGGTTCGGCTTCCCCAACCACCACTTCCCGGCTCGTCAATGCCATGTAGAGGATGACTGAACCGCCCAGGATGCCGTAGATGATGGCAGTCAACCGAAACCCAATTGCGGATGTGATCATGGGGGTGAGGGCAATACTGATGATCATTGCCATCAGCTGGAATGCCTGCCGCAGGGCGTTGGTGGCAGCGCGGCTGGCGTCCGTGCGGAAGAGTTCAGGGAAAAGCGCACCGTAATTGGCGTTGATGACCGAGTCGAGTGTGCCGGTAAAGATGTAAAACACCATGGCATACGCCAACAGTGAGTTTCCTGCCAGGAAGTCCATCGGGCTGTAAAAGGCGATCAAGCCAAGTGCCAGCAGGGGTGTACCAATCACCAGCCAGGGACGGCGGCGCCCCCAGCGGGTGCGTGTCCGGTCGGAGAGATACCCGTACACAAGATTGTCAATTGCATCAATAAATGTGTATACCAGCAGGACAAGCGACCACTGGGGAGTGGTCAACCCCAGTCTGTCCACGTAGAAGATGGCAGCATAGGTCTTCAACATATTGATGGGGATGGACGTCCCAAACATACCAATTGCATAGTTGAAGGATTTGAATTTGGGCTCTTTCATGAGAACACACCTCCCGAGAATCCCTGTTTTGTGGATGGACAATCCTGTTAATTATAGTGAAGAATGGAAATGGGGATTTAAAAAAAGAAATCAAAACGACCCGTTGGGAGGGTCGTTTTGGGTTGACTTTGGAAAATGCAAAGAATTAAAACGATTGTTCGGTGGGACGAACCAGGACTTCGTTGATTGCCGAACGCCATGACCGGGTGACGATGAATACAACAATTTCGGCAATGTCCTCGGATTCCAGGACGGTGATTCCTTCAAATGGCTTCATGGTGATGGCGCGGATTTCGGGTTTCATGTGGCTGTCCAGTTCCGTTCGAACTGCTCCGGGTTCCACAACGGAGACCCGCAGGTGTTTTGCAGTCACTTCCTGCCGAAGCGCTTCGGTGAATGCCACCACGCCAAATTTGGTGGCATTGTACACCCCGGCACCCAGGCGCGCCCGCCTGCCAGCCACCGAGCTGATATTGACAATGTCCGCAACCTGCCGTGGCGAGTTTTCTGCAGCCTGCAGCAAATGCGGCAGGGCGGCATGGGTGGTATAGAGCAATGCCTTCAGGTTGATGTCAACCATCCGATCCCATTCGTCAGTGGGTGCGTTGAAGATCATCCCATTCAGCATGAGCCCGGCATTGTTCACCAGGGTATCCAGCCGCCCCAGCTTTTCCACAGTCTGCTCCACAACCTGGATGGCTTGATCCTGGCGGGTGATATCCGCCGGGATCACCAGGGCACTTCCACCCGCGTCCCTGATTTCGGCGGCAAGTTTTTCCAGGCGTTCCCTGCGGCGGGCAGTGATTGCTACAATTGCTCCTTCTGCCGCCAGTTGGCGGGCAGTTTCTTCACCAATTCCGCTGCTTGCACCGGTCACCAGTGCAACCGTTCCTTCCAAATGTTTTTTCATGAATTACCTCCGCTGGTTTTATATTTGAAAAGTATAGCATAAACTGGAATCGCAAGGCAAAAAATGGTTTAAATTCTGGTATAATCGCCGGTACCACGCGGGTATAGTTCAGTGGTAGAACGATAGCCTTCCAAGCTATATACACGGGTTCGAATCCCGTTACCCGCTCAGGCAGCAACTGTTTCAACTTGATAAGAGGGGATATCCACGGGCACCCAGGGAGGGTGTGGTATTCGGCACCCGTTACCCGCTCAGGAGCGTTCTTTGACTTTGCCGGGTCGGGATTTGGGTATAATCATCCTGTGATGCTTAACCTGGATGAACTTGCCAACCGCCTCTCCCAGGTGGAACACTTTCGCAGTCTTTCCCTGCCCGAGGTGAAGGAGATTATCTCAACGGGCAGAATCCACCGGTATCCACAGGGAGTATACCTGTTACTGGAAGAGGATATCTCTTCTGACCTGTTTGTCCTGCTCAGCGGGCGGATTCAACTCTGCCGTCTCGGTCCGCAGGGGCAGGTTTCCATCCTGGCTATTTTCGAACCGGTCCTGATGTTCAACGAGGTGGCAGCCCTGGATGGGGGACCTGCACCGGTGACTGTGATTGCCTTGGAGGAAACCATCACTTGGCAGCTTTCTTCTACCGAATTGGAACAGATGATCCTGCTGCATCCCCGGATTGGCTTAGGGATGTTGCAGGTGCTGGCGGGGCGCAACCGCCGCCTGATCAGCCATTTTGAAGATCTTTCCTTCCGCACTGTGGTGGCACGGGCTGCCAAGCTGCTGTTGGAACTCAGCCAGGCAGGCACCCAGCCCATTGACCGCCGCAAGCATCCCAACCATCAATTGGCTGCCCGGATTGCCACCGTGCCGGAGGCTTTCAGCCGGGCGTTGAAAAGCTTTAAAACCACGGGGATTGTCCAGGCGACAACCAGGCAGATTCTTGTGGATCAACCAAACAGGTTGGAGGAAATCAGCTCGTCCACCCCCTGGATTCGCTAGCAAGCAACACCTTGCCTAATTGACAAAAGTCAATGCAATAGCAGGCTGAATCTGGTATGGTTGGGGAGAGTGAAATACCGCCTGTACTGAAGGAGTCCACATGAAATGGATGACGGAACGATTTGAATTCCTGTTTCGTTCCACCAGGGGATTGGTGCTGGTTGCCATCGCGCTGATCTCCCTGGTGACGGTCATGTTTGGCATGCTCTCCGGTCCAATGGATGAGCTGGGTGTCAAGGATGTCATTGTTCGTGCGCTGGGATATGACCTGAATCCTGCCGAACGGGAAGGGCGTATTATCATCCTTTACCATGCAATTGCCATGGCTGTTGTTGCCATCGAAACCTACCTCATCACTGCCCTGTATCGCATCAAACCCGAAGCTCAGGTGCGCATCAACGCGACCATCACATTCGGTTACATCCTATCCCTGGTGTTTGGATTGTGGTTTGCTTATTTTGGTCATAATTACGTTTTCCATGGGATATTTATTGCCGGTCAGGTGCTGATTTTCTTTGCCGGAATCCAACTTTTGGTGGCTGTCTGGCCGTGGAGCCGCGAGGCACGCATCCATGATCCGGAGCTTGCTCACACCCGCTCGGGCGTGGATTTGGAACGCGTGGCATTATTCATTATGGCGCTCACCACGCTGCTATCCGTCCTTTTTGGCGCTGTCCCTGGCTCCCTGTTTGGAAACGGGTTTGAATCCTTCCTGGCGGAGGATATCATCCGTCAGCCGGTGAAATCACCGCTGGAGCGCGCCGTCGTTGGGCATCTGCACATCATGCTCACATTAATTGCGGTTGCGCTGACCCTGATTCTCTGCCGCTGGTTTGGTTTTAAGGGCAAATTGCAAAAATGGGCAATTCCGCTGTTAATGATTGGGACGATCATTATTGCCATTGGCGTCTGGATGATTGTGCCTTACCAGCCTGCCGCCCATATTATTATCAATGTTGGCTCCATGCCGGTGCTGGTTGCTTCAGTATTACTGGTGATTTTTGGCTGGCGCAAAATTACACGCCAGCGGCTGGCGGAACTGGGTATTGCCCGTCCCGGTTTTCTCCAGAAACTCTCGGCACTCTTCCATGATCCCATTAAGTTTGGGGCGTTGTGGCAGATGATTTATATGAACTTTGTTGTTACTTTTTTGGGCATCTTCATGGCGGTGAAGCTGGATGAAATCATCCGCACCTGGGCGCACCGCGAGGAGCGGATTGCGCTGACCGGGCACTGGCATGTTCTCTCCGGGATAATTGCCACGATTATCTTGCTTTATTATGCCGATCTTTCCGGATTGAAAGGACGCGTTCGCCAGTGGTTTGGCTGGGTGGTTGTGCTGGCTTCCGACCTGGCGTTTGGAGCGGTTGCTGTCCTGGAAACCAAGCGATTGTATGTGACCGAGTTAAATCAACAGCCCCTTGTGGATGTGGTCATCATCCTTGGGGATATTGGCTTGTTCTCGGTGCTGGTTTTGCTGGGCGTTTTGATGTTCTGGCGGTTGGGAGACCTGTTTACCCGTTCGGGACGTTGGAAGAAGGAGATGCAGGAGACAGGCTTGAATTCCGATGGGGAGGTGCAATCATGAACAAACTCATTCCCATCTTCCTGGTTATGGCAATCATCCTCACTGGATGCACCGCACCGGCGCTGCCGCAATCTACGAAGTATATTGATACGGGCGTGGACCCGAATTCGTGGGTGCTGGTTCCCGCCGGGGACTTTTATTATGGCATTCACAGCAAGGTGGTCTCGCTGGATGAGGATTATGAGATCATGGTCACGCACGTCACGAATGCCCAGTATGCGGAATATCTCAACCAGGCATTGGAATCAGGTGATCTGAAATTGCAGGATGGGGAAATTCTGGGCTATTACCCGGGTGAACCGTTTGACGGGTACAAGCACGAAGAGCTGATTGATGCCGGGGATTACCTGCATTATCCCATTCAAGATCCAGGCACCCGCCTGGTGATGAAGGATGGAAAAGTGACCCCGCTGCCTGGTTATGAAAACCACCCGGTTGCACTGGTCACCTGGTTTGGCGCCAATGCTTATTGCAATGCGATGGGCGCGCGGCTGCCCACGGAGATGGAATGGGAGAAGGCTGCCCGCGGCGTGGATGAGCGAGCCTATCCGTGGGGTGACACCATCGAACGAAACCGGGCAAATTTTTATGCCAGCCGGGATGTATTTGAAAGCATTATGGGCAAGGGTGGTGAGACCACGCCGGTGGGGTACTATGACGGCTCCATCCGTGACGGTTATCAGACCCTTGATAATGCCAGTCCTTATGGGGTGGTGGATATGGCGGGTAATCTCTGGCAGTGGACGGGTGATGATTATGAGAAAACTCATGATCGCTACCTGCGGGGTGGCAGCAAGGCGGATTACGGCTACAACCTGCGCGTCTGGACGCGTAACAGCGCCCCCCCGGCGTATTCCAGCATCAATGTTGGTTTCCGTTGTGTACGGACCCCAGCACCATAGGGAATGGGCATGACATCCACAACACTTTCACAAAGCCGCACCGCGTCGCAAGCCCTCAAGCACATTCTGCTTCGCGTGCGGGCATACTGGACGCTGATCAAGGACCTGCAAACCGGTCTTCTGCTTGTGACGGCTGCGGCAGGGTACCTCAGCGGTTGCTGCTTGAATCTTCAGGCGGGATCCATGGCTGCCTTGATGGGCAGTCTTTTCCTGGCAGTGAGCGGCTCAACGGTTCTCAATATGGTGTTTGACCGGGATTTGGATGCCCGCATGGAGCGGACAGCCCGCCGTCCGCTGCCCGCGGGTGTCATATCTCCCTGGGAAGCCTGGCTGCTGGGGGGATTGCTGACAGTTGGCGGCTTGAGCTGGTCGTTTAGCCTGGATCCCTTCTACGGATGTGTTGTTGCTGGCGGAGTGGTGCTGGATGTGCTGGTGTATACGATATGGTTGAAGCGGCGGACACCTTACTCCATCCTGTTTGGCGGTATTTCCGGCGGCATGCCGATCCTGGCGGGGCGGGTGCTTGCCACGGGTCAGCTGGATGCTATTGGCGTGCTGCTGGCTGCTGCCATTCTGTTGTGGATCCCGACTCACATCATGACATTTCATATCAAATACCAGCAGGATTATGCCAGTGCGGGTGTTCCGACCTTTCCATCAGTCCACGGTATTTCTGTTACCCGCACGTTGATTGCCGTCTCCACGATTGGCACGGTGGTGGTCCTGGTGGCTGCCGGTCATCTCCTGTCCATGTCCATCCCGGCATTGATTGCATTGGGATTTGTCGGCTTGTTGTTGGTTGGTCTTGTGGCTGCCAATCTTGTCCGCCCCACCCAGTTCTTGAATTTTGTGTTGTACAAGGGTGCCTCCATTTACATGCTTCTTGCCATGATGGTTTTCATCCTTGGCGGCATCTGACCCATCTTATTGAAAAGGAGAAATAGAAATGAAACGTGCACTTCGAATCATCACCATTATTTTTCTTGCCCTCACGATTGTGTTCACTGTAACCGGAGGAGCGGGCACTGCCTGTGTTGCCTGGAATGCCGATACATTGGGTGGAAACATGTCAAAAATGGCTCCGGTCATGCCCCAGTTGAAGATCCTGGTGGTATTGTCCATTGCTGCTGGTTTATGGGGGATTTACAGCACCATCCGCCTTTCCAAGGGAAAACCCGGTGGTTGGATTTATACGGTGATTTTCCTGCTGGCAGGAGCAATTACCTCCGGAGTTCAGTATTATTTCTCTGCAACCCTGCGCGGCAGTACGGCACCCAATTCCATGCGGTTGTATGTCACTGTGTTTACACTGCTGATTGTGCTGCTCATTCGCCTGCCGGGCATCTGGGCGAAGATTGGTTTTGACCGCCCCGGCAAGGGGAAATCTCCCGAACTGGCGGGTGGAGCAGCATTGTTTGTCAGCGGGCTGCTCACAGCAGCCACTCCGCTCTGGGCAGCGCCAACCCATATATTCAACGGGTATAACACAGCCAACGATTTATTGATACCGTTGTTGGCAATTGGCGGCATTGCTGCCCTGGCTGGCTGGATCTTGTTATACCGGGCGATCCGTCCGACCCGGTCCATGTCTGCAAAGGCTGTGGTAGAATCCCAATCCACCATCCAATGAGAGGAGCGCAAATGACCGAACCACAATCCCCGAAAATCCCTGCCTGCCTGGTATGTGAGCGCACCAGCGAGGAAATCCCACTGATCAGCCTCATCTACCGCGGCGGTCAATTTCATGTCTGCCCGGAACATCTGCCGATCCTGATCCATCACCCGGTGGATCTGGTGGGGCGGCTGCCTGGTGCAGAAAACATGAAGCCCTACGAGGAGTAAGCGGGAATGGATTCTAAAGCCCGGTTCGTTGGAACCGGGCTTGCTTTTTATATTTTCAAGTGATTTGGAACCTGGATTTGATTGTTAAACAAAAAGAGGCGTCGACGGGATTTGAACCCGTGATCAGGGTTTTGCAGACCCTTGCCTTGCCACTTGGCCACGACGCCATGGTTTTAACCAGGTAGCAGGATTTTAGCATTCATCAGGGGAAAGGTCAAGGAAATGGTTAAACAAACAACCTTCCCCGAAGGGAAGGCTGTTGAGATTTCATCCAGGGGGATGGTTTACTCCAGCCGGGCAACCAGCGACATTTCCACGGCTGCCAGTGCCTGGGAGACCGGGCAGCCCTTCTTTGCCTGCTCGGCATAACTGATGAACGTCTCCTCATCAATACCGGGGACCACACCCACCGTGGATAGCTCAATCAGCGTGATTTTGGGTCCCGCCCCCAGGTGGACCCGTGCGGTGGTGTTGATACTGGTGGGTTCATGCCCATCCTTCGAGAGGATCGCGGCAAGGAACATGGAAAAACAACCTGCATGTGCAGCACCAATCAATTCCTCCGGGTTGGTTCCGGGACCATCCTCAAAGCGTGAAGCCCGGCTGAATTCCCCTTCATAAGCACCGGAACCGAGCCGCATGCTCCCTTTTCCCTCGACAAGGTTTCCCTTCCATACTGCAGACGAATCACGAATAGCCATTGATTACCTCCTGGTTCGAATCATATCATTTGGACAACCTCAGTCTAGCATATTGGACAAGGTGTGTCAAATTTTTGTCAATTGTGGATCCGTCCCGGCAGGTCTTTTATCCATATAATCTGAGCAAATTTTTCATTCCAAATTTCGGAAAATGCGCGATACTTATCAGAGAAACTACAATCAAAAGGAGCCAGCCATGGGCGAAAGTGTTTATAAAATCATTGAACTGGTGGGTGTCAGCACTGAATCCTGGGAGAAAGCTGCCAAATCTGCCGTGGAGACCGCTGCAAAGACTCTGCACGACCTGCGGATTGCAGAAGTCATCCAGCTGGACATGCAACTGGAGGACAATGAGGTGGTGACTTACCGGGCGAAGATCAAAGTATCCTTCAAGTACCACGCAGAAGAGGATTAATCCCGGCAGGCTGGCAGGGGTTTCATCCCCGCCCGAAAATAGTTTGGACAAAAAGAACTGCACTGGCATTGACTGGGATCAGGCAGTTTTGGATTTTTCACCTGGCGGGCTGTGAATGCGCGCCAGGTCTGAGTGATATGGAGGTTTCTTGAGCGGGCGATGGGAATGTCTTGTAGGCAGGGTGATCCCCCCGCCATGCAGCACCGATTGATCGGATTCTGCAGGGCATAGCCGGGTTAT
>ERZ1645192.850-NODE-850-length-25596-cov-9.439137_pt1 | contig 25596 bp, 21 predicted proteins | sample MGYA00575354_ERZ1645192 | MGnify/ENA primary metagenome ERZ1645192 (study PRJEB40844, sample SAMN11349763) | freshwater sediment metagenome | isolation source: river sediment | host: Sediment | place: India: Faizupur Khadar , New Delhi | collected 2017-02-21 ... | reverse complement strand
ATTTCAGATCTTAATTTGTTATACCGATATTCCGGAAAACCGCGTCACATGACGATGGGATTCCAAATCTTTCCCCTTAGTATCACCGTGTCGACCAGGTTGCTCCCAAAAGCGTAGGGAAAGAATCCCAGCGAAGGGATCTCCTTTGTGACAATCAGACCTGCCGACTTACCTTCCGTGACAGTACCGTGAGAATCACCGACTCCCATGGCACAGGCGGAATTGACAGTTACGGCATTGAACACTTCTTCAGGTGTCATTTTCAGCCTGATGCATCCAAGCGACATTATAAGCTTCATATTTCCCGACGGGGATGATCCCGGATTGTAGTCAGAGGCAAGGGCCACCGGTAAACCCGAATCTATCATACGTCGTGCAGGAGGATCGGGTAATCCGAGGAAAAGAGCTGATCCCGGAAGAAGCGTGGGTATTGTTTCAGAACCGAGAAGAACAGCTATCTCGTCATCACCCGAACGTTCCAGATGGTCGACCGAAAGGGCATTGTATCTGACACCGGCCTGAACTCCTCCTGAAAAACCAATTTCATTGGCATGTATCTTTGGGATGAGTCCATATTTCATTCCGGCCATCAGTATGCGCTCCGTTTCGTCAACGGTGAAGAATCCTTCATCACAAAAGACATCAATATAATCTGCCAGACCTTCGGAAGCGACCATGGGTATCATCTCGTTGATGACCTGGCCGACATATAACTCCCTGTTGTTTCTGTACTCTTCCGGAACTGCATGAGCCCCAAGAAACGTCGCCCGGATTTCCAGCGGACAGGTTTCCCTGATAAGCCTGATCACCCTGAGCATTTTGAGCTCATCCTCAGTGTTCAGTCCGTACCCGCTCTTGATCTCCACGGCCCCGGTTCCCATACCGGCTATTTCGTTGATCCTTGACAGGGATTCACTATACAGTTCCTCCTCAGTCACATTATGAAGCTTTCGTGCAGAGTTCAGAATACCTCCTCCCCTGCGGGCAATTTCCTCATAGGAAAGACCCCTGATCTTATCAACAAATTCCTGTTCACGGCTGCCCGTATAAACTAAATGAGTGTGCGAATCACAGAAAGAAGGAAAAACAAATTTCCCCGAAGCATCAACAACTTCTAGGGCTGCCTTTGCAGAAAACTGCTCAGAAGAAAGGTCTTCCATCCTGCCATAAGAAGTTATGGTATCATTTTCAGCATAAAGAAAAGCATTCTTCACAGATTCAAGCTTCTGCATATCGCCGCCGTTCTTCACACCCTGCTGCCCCTTACACGTCCCGAACAGTTCCCTGATATTCTTTATCAACAGAGCCATATACGTATTTAGTCGTAAAATTGAAGCCTAAGGTAGCAATTATTGAAAATAACCTTTATGATTTCCATTTTTCTTTACCTTTATCACTCTGAACCAAAACTCTACCCTATGAAAAAGACCTTAACCCTGATGCTTGCCTGCCTGATAACTGTCCTCATTGCCGCACAGGATGACAAGGCAAAGACAGGATGGAAATTCGGAGGTGCACTTCCTGCAATTTCCTTCGACAGCAACCTTGGATTCCAGTACGGAGCGCTGGTCGAGTTTTTTAATTACGGAAGCCCGAGCATCTACCCGAAGTGGGAAGATCATATCTATGCAGAGGTCTCCCGGTTTACAAAAGGAAGCGGCATCTATCGCCTGATGTTTGAATCGAACCACCTGATCCCCGGGATTGAATGGGCTGTCGATCTAAGCTACCTGCCAGACCTGGCCAACCATTTCTATGGCTTCAACGGCTATGAATCGGTTTATAACGCCGACTGGATGGATACTGAGGCTTCAGCTTACAGATCAGCCATGTTCTACAGGCACGAAAGAAACCAGTTCAGGTTCAAAAACGATTTCCTGGGCAACCTGTCGGGTGAGAAGCTGAAATGGAGCGCCGGATTTGCATTCCAGAAATTTGAAGTAAAATCGGTGAATATCGACAAACTGAACAAAGGTAAGGATGACGACCTCCTTCCTCCGCTCTCACAGGAACCTGGGCTTTTTGAGCTCTATCGCGATTCACTCGGGATTATCTCGGCCAACGAAGCCGACGGCGGCTGGGTGAACACACTGAAAGCCGGAGTGGTGTGGGACAGCAGGGACAACCGTCCCAATCCCATGAAAGGCATCTGGACAGAACTGGGATTTGAACTGGCTCCCGGTTTCCTCGGAAACGACTGGAGCTTTACAAAGTTCTATATTACCCACAGGCAGTATTTCACACTTGTTGAAAACAACCTCTCTCTGGTTTACAGATTAGGTTATCAGGCTACCATTTCCGGAGAAACTCCGTTTTTCTACCAGTCACAGATGATAACATCAAGACTTACAGGAGCATTCAATGAAGGTCTGGGAGGATTCAGCACCCTTAGGGGTGTGCTTAAAAACAGAGTGGTCGGCGAGGGCTTTGCCCTTGGAAATGTTGAACTTCGCTGGAAACCCATGCATTTCAATTTGTTCAACAAGGAAAGCTATCTCGGGCTTAACCTTTTCTACGACCTTGGAATGGTTACCCGGAAATATGACCTCCCGTCAAACCTGAACTCCACATTCAATTCTGCTATGACCAACTATACGATCAGCGATTTTTTCAACCAGGGAGCCGAGAAAATGCACCATTGTGCAGGAATAAGCATAATGCCGGTCTGGGGTGAAAACTTCGTTATTGCAGTCGACATCGGCAAGGCTTTCAATGAACAGGATGGTAACATCAGTTTCGGTATCGGACTGAACTACCTGTTTTAGAAAGCCTTCCAGGCTTGATATTTGTTAAAATAACAACAAAAAATTGTCGTAAAACAATAAGCAGCTTATTGTTTTACGACAATTTTTTTACCCAAAACGATATGGTTTCTAAAATCCTTTCAGCAAATAGGCCAGTGTGGTACCAAAATAATTACCCAGAAGATAGCCTATGACTCCTCCTGTCAGTCCGGTTACAATGACATCCTTATTCCTGAGGGCATTGGCCACAAGGGGAACAAAAGGCGGAGAAAATACAAAGGCCGTAGCCGTTATAAGGAAATTATCGGCGTCGATACGGAAAATCTTTGCAAGCAGGAGATGAAGAAACAGAGAACCCCAGTAGCACCATGAAATAAATAGTATCAGATCCCACATTCCTCTTGCGAAAAGGCTTCTGATATCTGAGCGGGAGGCTACAGTGAGTGAGAATACAAGGATAAGGTACATTCCGAGCTGGAAAGTCTTTTCAATCCTGTTTATCGGTTTGACAAGAGAGGCAAGTATGCCCAGGGTTGTGACTGAAAGCACCATTACAGCCATCCTGTATTCCTGATGAACCGGAGCAAACATATATAGAGCGCCGCTTATCCCTGCAATTATGACGCTTATTCCCAGGGCCTTCAGAAGAGGAACAAAGGTCTTCTTCTTTAACATTCCCGAGAAATCATCAAGCCCTTCAGTCTCCTTTTTTACCAGATTCTCATCGATTGCTGTTCCGTTTTTGGATTGGTATTGCGGCAGGATAGCCCTGAACAGCCTGGGAGCAAGCGTAACAAAGAAAAGTACAAGAAATGCTCCCACAATGGTGTCGTAAGTGAACAGAACCACAAAACGGTCGGCATCCACATTCAGAATAAGTTTCAGAGCCGCAAAGTTGGGAGTGCCTCCGGTGTAGATCCCTTCAAACATACCCGCCAGTTTCCAGGCATCAGGAAAAGCATCCTTCCAGATGAAAAAACCGGTCGTTACCATCACCAGACCTGATATCAGAGCCAGGCCGACCGACAAAAACCCGTTTTTTGCATATTTCAGCCAGCTCCGTATATTGAGTGAAAACAAAAGCAGGGGAAACGCAAGAAGAAGCGCCAGGGAATATATTCCGTCCTGAAGTGCAAGAATATCATTCGCCAGCCTGTCGCCGGGAACCGCTTTTCCTTCAGCAATAAGGGCTTCCAGTACCGGTTTGCTGAGGGAAGGTTCGTTCTGAAGGGCAAATTTAAAGCCTTCGCTTCCCTGTGGAAGGATACCTGCAGTGCCAATCAGCAAACCGAAGGCATACGCCAGAACTATAGTTCCGAATTTCTGAAGGAAAGTCCATCTTTTGCACAGAAAGATTATTATCAGCGGGAAAAAAAAGTAGAACAATGCCAGCAAAATCATCTTGATCATAGGGCGGGATTTAGGTCTCCCAAATATAAAAAAAGCGATTAACCATAAGGAAAATCGCTTGAAAAATAGGTATTTATACTTATTTACTTATCGTCACAATCACATTCCTCAAAACTCTTGTTATACTGCTCTATCGCCTTGAGGCTCATCCCCATGCTCGAAAATCCTCCGTCGTGAAAAAGGTTCTGCATCGTCACCTTACGGGTGAGATCAGAAAACAGGGATACACAATAATCTGCACACTCTTCAGCTGTCGCATTACCAAGCGGCGACATTCTTTCTGAGAAATCCAGAAGCGACTCAATTCCGTGAACTCCGCTTCCGGCTGTTGTCGGAGTGGGCGACTGCGAGATAGTATTAATCCTTACCTTTCTGTCGCGACCGTAAATATATCCGAACGACCTGGCTATTGATTCAAGAAGAGCTTTGGCATCTCCCATGTCATTATAGCCCGACAGAGTTCTCTGGGCAGCCACATAGGTAAGAGCAACAACCGAACCCCACTCATTTATTGCATCATACTTGTAGCATGTCTGCAATATCCTGTGAAAGCTAAGCGCCGAAATATCGAAGGTCTTAAGCATATTCTCATAACTGGTATTCTCGTATGGAATATCCTTCCTCACATTGGGTGACATACCAATGGAATGCAGTACAAAATCGAACCTCCCTCCGAAAATCTCAAGGCTGCCCGACACGAGCTTGTCAATATCCACCATGCTTGTTGCATCGGCCACTATAACCTTCGAAGAGGTCATTTCTGCCAGTTGATTTATGGATCCCATACGGACAGCCACCGGTGAATTTGTCAGTACAAGCTGAGCACCCTGCCGGTGAGCTTTCAGGGCAACCTGCCAGGCAATCGACTTTTCATTGAGGGCGCCGAATATTATTCCTTTCTTCCCTTTTAAAAGACCGTCATTCATAAGTTTATTGTAATTCATCAATTTTGATACTTTATTACACTTTGCTAAAGACGGGCTCTCCTCCTGCTCTATTTGCTGCCCGCCCTGATAAGTTCCCTTGCATTACTGATTGCAATTTCAGTGACCTCGCTCCCGCTGAGCAATCTGGCAACCTCCCTTACTCTTTCCTCTGCAGATAACAACTTAACCCTGGTAATTGTTGAGTCGCCGGTATCTTCCTTGTATACATGATAATGGACATTTCCCCTGGAAGCAACCTGTGGAAGATGGGTTATGTTCACAACCTGCATGTATTTCCCCATCCCAAGAAGAATCTGTCCCACTTTGTCGGCCACCTCACCGGAGACACCTGAGTCAATCTCATCAAAAATAATAGTCGGGAGATTCTTGCTTCTTGTCAGCAGCGACTTCAGGCTCAGCATTACGCGCGACAATTCACCTCCTGAGGCGATCCGGGCCAGGTCCTCCGGACGCGTCTGCCTGTTGGCTGAGAAGAGAAAATCTGCAGTGTCAGTCCCCGACGATGTAAAATCAGCAGTCCCGGTAAGCGAGATCTCAAACCGGGCATTAGGTATGCCAAGCTGCTTCAGCTGGCTGCTGATCTTTGACTCGATTGCAGGAAGAGCGGCTTTTCTCATCTCAGATATCTTTCCGGCTGATGCCCTCAGAGTCTCTGTTGCGGCAGCCAGCAATCCGGCGAGCTCATTAAGCCTTTCATCTCCCGTCTCTATCGATTTCAATGAATTTTCTATCTCTGTCTTTCTTGAAATCAGTTCTCCAAGATCTTTTGTATGATGCTTGCGGAAAAGAGTGTACAGCATGTCGAGACGTCCGTTTACCAGTTCAAGCCGGCGGGGATCAGCTTCCGTTTCCTGCTCAAGTCGGGCTATCTCATTTGAAATATCATCAAGTTCTATAAATGAAGAGTCCAGGCGGGAATGAATATTCAGGTCTGAAGGAAGAAATGTATTAATTCTTGCAATCACCGACCTTACTTCCCTGAGCAGGGAAAGAACCGATCCGCTTTCATCCGACAGAAGCCGGGATGCTCCTGCAAGAGCCAGTTTAATATCTTCAGCGTGCCCGAGAAGCTCCTGTTCCTTCTCCAGTTCATCCTGTTCTCCGGGTTTAAGCTTTGCCTCATCAAGCTGGCTGAGCTGCGCCCGGAAATACTCAAGATCATTCCGGTTCTTCTCATGCTTTTGATTAAGCTCGTCGAATTCTTTCTGCAGTTTCCTGTAAATGATGAATTCAGACCTGTATTTCTCAATGAGCTGTCCCGTCCCGGCATAGGAATCAATGATATTGAGCTGAAAGGCATTGTTGTTAAGCATCAGAGTCTGGTGCTGGGAATGTATGTCGATCAGCCTTTCGCCCAGTTCTTTCAGTACATTGAGAACCACAGGGGTATCGTTAATAAAGGCTCTCGACTTGCCGGCCGGGTTTATTTCACGCCTGAGGATGGCCTGTTTTTCAAAATCCAGATCATTCCGCGAGAAGAAATCTTCGAGGTCATAATCCTCAATTTTAAAAGTACCTTCAACTATGCATTTGCCGGAATGGTCAAGAAGTACTGAAGAATCGGCCCTTGCGCCGAGTATCAGTGAAAGGGCTCCCAGAAGTATCGATTTACCGGCGCCGGTTTCGCCGGTTATGATTGTCAGACCGTTCTCAAATGAAAGATCAAGCTCCCTTATAAGCGCGTAATTGTGAACGGCAAGTTTTAAAAGCATAGCGGAGGAACAATAAGGTTAACCGGAAGCTGTAATCTTCTCATATTTGGATTTGTTACCCGGATCAATTTCAACCAGGATCTGGATTACCCGGCTCTTTTCCTCCGGAAACGCCTCACTGAATATATTTACCAGCTCATCCGTCTTTGATTCCATAACAACCTGAACAAGATACATGTAAGGATCAGGCTTTGCCCGGTGAACCTCCTGAAGGAGTTTCAGGCTTTCAGCTATGCCGGTCCTCGATTCGGCTGCTCTCGATTCCATCCTGTCAAGTCCGTTTATGTAGTATTCATGAATAAATCTTCTCACTCCTTCATACTCCTTGTCAAGCAGGTTTTTAACCAGCCAGTACCGGTTCCTGTTCCTCGATCCGTCATAGGGTTTCCAGCCGGGCTCAGACGCATTCTGGGCATTCGTAACTATCTTTTCGGCCACCTGGAAGAATTCAGTCCCGCCAAGTGTGGAAAAAGAATCATAGTCAAACCCGATAATAAGGTATGCATAATATGCAAGAACTGATACCAGGCTCGACCTGTATGAGTTAGGGTCAAATTCAAGAGGCTGGAACTCAACATACCTGAACTGAAAATTATTGTCGACAAAATTAAGAACCGTCGAATTGTAGGTGGTGTTGTAAACAGGGCGGCGGAGCTGAACCTGAAGAGTTCCCTTGAATTCATCAGCAGAATACTGCTCGGTAAGATTGATCAGTATGTTACAGTCGACACGCTCCGCATAACTGAACACATGATTTGTCCAAACCGTATTGTTCATGAATTCATAGATGTCCCTCTGCATCGATTCGAAAACCTGCCGGTTCGATCCCTGTATCTTCTGAGCGGTTACCTGAACATTGCAGTTGAGCTCCTGGGAATGGATCAGGCTGCTGAACTGAACCGCCAGCATGAACAGGAAAAATCTGATTATTCTATTTTGTCTCATCCTTTTCAGCATTTAGCAGTGCAACTATCTTGTCCAGAATATCCCTCGCCGCTTCTTCCTTTGATTTCAACTCAAATTTATCAATAATATTGTTTCTGTCAATCAGTGTGATCCTGTTGGTATCATGACCGAAACCGGCTCCTTCGTCACGGAGGGAGTTCATAACAATAAGATCGAGGTTCTTACTCTTCAGTTTGGCAGACGCATGCAGGATTTCATCATGGGTTTCAAGGGCAAAACCGACAAGCAATTGTGATCCCGTCCTGATCCTGCCCAGTGAGGCAGCTATGTCGTCGGTAGGCTTAAGCTTCAGGATCATCCCCTCTCCTTGTCTTTTTAACTTCCTGTCGTATTGCTCTGCAGGCATAAAGTCAGCAACAGCTGCAGAAAGAATGGCTATGTCGCAGCCTGGAAATGCTGAAATACATTCAGAAGCCATTTCACCTGCTGAAACAACATTGATAACTTTCACCGAAGGATCTTCGGGATGTCTTTCGACCGGACCGAGAACAAGAACTACTTCTGCTCCGTAATCTGAAGCAGCATCGGCCAGGGCAATGCCCATTTTACCAGTTGAATAATTGCTTATGAAACGTACAGGATCTATCTGTTCGCGGGTAGGACCGGCGTTTATAAGTACCCGTTTGCCTGTCAGAGGCTTACAGTTTTTTTTTTAAAGAAAGACTTTATCTCCCCAACTATGTCTTCCGGCTCCGACATTCTACCCTTCCCTGTCAGACCGCTTGCAAGCTCGCCTTCCGGAGCATCTAAAATATGTACCCCGTATGATCCCAGAATCTTCAGATTATTCCTGGTCGCGGGATGTCCGAGCATGTCTACATCCATCGAGGGAGCAATGAATACAGGGCAGCGTGCAGATAAAAATGTGGTCAGCAGCAGGTTATCAGCTATTCCCGATGCCATTTTTGCCATGGAATTTGCTGTCGCCGGAGCTATGAGATACAGATCAGCCCAGATACCAAGTTCGATATGGCTGTTCCAGCTTCCGTCGCCGGTATTGAAAAAATCAGTCAGAACGGGATGTCCTGACAAAGTCGATAAGGTAAGAGGTGTTATAAAGTCCATTGCATGACCGGTCATTATTACCCTGACCTCGCAGCCCTCCCTTACCAGGAGGCGGACAATAGACGGAGTTTTGTAAGCTGCAATACCTCCCGTGACTCCGACAAGTATTTTCTTACCCTTAAGCATTAATTTCAGATTTTGCTTTTCGCAGCAGTACTCTCAGGATTCCTGAAGAATACTTTTCCTTCCTCAAACTCCTGCAGAGCTATGAGTGTAGGTTTTGGAAGCCTTTCATAGAACTTGGATATTTCAATCTGCTCGCGGTTCTCAAAAACTTCCTCAAGATTGTCGGTGAAGGAGGCAAATTCCTCAAGCTTCTTGTTAAGCTCCTGCTTCATCTCAACAGCAATCTGGTTTGCCCTTCTTCCGACAATGATAACCGTTTCATAAACATTTCCCGTTTCTTCAGTCAGAAGCTCCATGTTACGGGTCACCGTCGTTGTAGGCGCTGTCGTTTTCCTGTAATCCATATTTTTTACTGGTTGTTAACTAAGTTTTCAGCCGGGTCAATTTTCAGGTACCGTGCTGTAGTATCATAAATTTTCTGTACTTCCCTGGAATACTTGCTCTCGGGATATTCCTCCATAAACGAAAAATAATCGTCGAGAGTCTCCTGGTAGCGTTCTTTCTGCCTGGCCGCTATACTCTTTTCAGCATAAAGGAACAGGGAATGAAGCTTGAGATACATCATCTCCTCACGATATCTGGACTCTGAATACTCCTTCAGGCTGTTCGTCAATGCAGTGACTGCCGCCTTGTACTGCTTCATATTGTAATAAAGCCTTGCGCTCAGGTATGATTTCTCAACAAGCCTGTCCTGAAGCACTTTCAGATATCCTTCGGCTTCCGGTATCCTTGCACTGGTCGGAAACCTGTTTACAAATACTGTGAATCCTTCAATGGCATTTTTAGCGTTCTGCTGGTCAAGTTCCGCCCTTGGAGCCAGATTATAGTCACACAGTGCTCCAAGAAAGGTCGCCTCTTCGGCAAAGTCCCCATAAGGATATTGCTCAACAAGCGACTTGAAGAATGATCCGGCAACATCATACTGCCTCATGTTATAATAACACTGCGCATTAAGCCAGTTCAGCTCCTCCGACTCATCTGTCGCCCGGAACCTGGGTATTACCTGGGAAAAAAGTTCCGCCGCCCTTGCATACTGCTGGTCATTGTAGAACTCCCGCGCCCTGGTCTTTTTCAGCTCATAATCGGTGCTCTTAAGAAGCTTTTCGTATTCTCCGCAAGAGCTTACTCCGATTGCGATAGCAATAATGATATATAGTCTGACTCTCATAAAAATTGTTGCGCAAAATTACAACTTTTTTTTGAATCGCAGATTGTATTGACCAATATTTAACTCTCAGGCAAATTACGTATAAAGTGGTATCTGACGCTTACCCTTAATGCTTAAATTTGTGGCAAATTTTAAAAAGCTTATAAAAATGGATATTTTCAACAAGATCAAAACCAATATGGGAGCGTTGGGTCAGTATTCCGCTTTTGCTCACGGGTATTTTATGTTCCCAAAACTCGAGGGTGAAATTGCCCCCAGAATGATGTTCAGAGGAAAACAGGTACTCACCTGGAGCCTGAACAACTATCTCGGTCTGGCAAATGATCCGGAGGTAAGAAAGGCTGATGCGGAATACACTAAACAATATGGTCTTGCATATCCTATGGGAGCCAGAATGATGTCGGGACAGACCACAAACCATGAGAGGTTTGAAAAAATGGCAGCTGAGTTTGAAATGAAGGAAGATGCTTATTTGCTCAATTATGGCTACCAGGGCATGGTATCCATTATCGACACCCTTGTCGACCGTCATGATGTAATAGTTTACGATTCCGAATCCCATGCCTGCATAATGGACGGCCTCAGACTGCATTTCGGCAAAAGGTTCGTTTATGCACACAACGACATCGAAAGCTGTGAAAAACAGCTCCAGAGGGCAACAAAGCTTGTCAGCGAATCGGGAGGCGGCATCCTGGTTATAACAGAAGGTGTCTTCGGAATGGCAGGCGACCTCGGAAAACTCGACAAGATTGCCGAACTAAAGAAAAAATACTCCTTCCGCCTTCTGGTGGATGATGCCCACGGATTCGGAACCATGGGCGCGAACGGTAGAGGAACAGGCGAACACTTCGGTGTTCAGGACCAGATTGACATCTACTTTGCGACCTTTGCAAAATCAATGGCAGGAATTGGCGGATTTGTTGCCAGTAAAAAAGAAGTAGTCAACTACCTGAGGTACAACCTCCGCTCGCAGATATATGCAAAATCACTTCCCATGGCCATGACTCTCGGGGCAATAAAGAGGCTGGAACTGATCCAGGCTAAACCTGAATACAGGGAGAAACTCTGGACCATAGTGAGAGCCCTTCAGTCGGGGCTAAAGGCCGACGGACTCGATCTTGGCAAAACAGAATCACCGGTTACTCCGGTATTCTTTAAATGCCCGCTTGAAGTGGTAACACAACTGATCTACGATCTGAGAGAGAATTACAATATTTTCTGCTCCGTGGTAATCTACCCGGTCGTACCAAGAGATGTTGTCATGCTCCGACTTATACCGACAGCAGCGCATTCGCTTGACGATGTAAACTATACAGTTAAGGCATTCAGGGAAATAAAAAGAAAAATCGACAACGACGAGTATCCTCACGTAATGGCAGATTTTACAAAATAAAAATTTTCAGAACATTCATAAGCTGCATTTTATGCAGCTTTTTTTTTCCCCATTTTCGCCGGTCCGGTATCTTTCATCTTTGAACCTGCGAACATTTTTCACTTCCGTCGGTTTAACTGTAAACATAACATCTGATACTAATATCTGATAAAAGATCAATTTTGTGCTGTAACTATGGAGATAAGTCTGGATAAAAAGAAGAAAAGCCTGCTGAAGGGTTATAATATGCTGCTTTATTTTGCAGGTTCAATGATTATGAATGAGCCTGTGGAAGAATGCATTGTCGATTTCTGGCAAAGGGGAATCCTTAAAACTCTTCCGGTTACCAGTACCAACCCCAGATTCCTTGAGGCAGCAGCTCAGCTCAGAAATTCCTGTACCGACAAGGCTTCCTGTTTAAGTATGATGCAGAATGATTTCAACAGACTGTTCCGGGGTAACGGATTACCGCTGGCTCCGCCTTATAAATCAGCATATACCGATACAGTTCTTGAAGAGGCAGGCGGAAAGGAAAGAGTCTCAGATTTCTATGACTCCTACGGATGGAAAAAAAGATCGAACTACAAAGCTGCAGATGACAATCTGGGAATTGAACTGCTGTTCGTAACTCTTCTGATTGATAAATATTCCGCCCTCGACGACGAAGCCTGCCGTTATGTCATGGCAGCCGAAATAAGAAGATTTATTAGCGTACACATACTGACCTGGCTGCCGGAATGGAACCAGCGTATCCAGGAAACCGCTGATACTATGTGTTACAGGGGAATTGCAACACTAATCTATGCATCGTGCGAAGATATCTTCGAAATGATGGGGAAACCCGAACCCGGCTACAAGCCTGATATCAGAAATTAGGGTTGAAAAAAGCAGCAATGGCACCCATATAAAATTCCCTCCATCCTTCGGCGATCTGGTCAAAATCATCATTGGGTATGTTTGAATGCTCGACAGTTACAACTGAATCTTCCCCCTCGGGTTTGATTTCAATTGTCACAATCGATTTTTCCTCCTGATCACCGAAATACCATTCCTGAACAAGTTTTCTGTCCTTTATGAATTCAAGATTCCTTCCGCTTATATCTCCATCCCATAAAGTAAACTCACTTCCCGGCTCCTCCGACATTTCGGCAGGATACCCCGACCACAACTCTATGGTAAACGGATTTGTAAGCGCCGAATATACATCGGAAGCTTCGGCATTAATTTTAAAAGTTTTTCTAAAAGTCTTCATTGTTTCTCAATAAGATACCTTTCCGCATCAATAGCCGCCATACATCCTGAACCAGCAGCCGTTATCGCCTGTCTGTAAACCGGATCCTGAACATCGCCAGCAGCAAAAACACCCGGAACATTTGTCCTGGATGTGCCGGGAATAGTCTTTATATATCCGTTTTCATTAGTAGTGATGAACTCACTGAATACTCCGGAATTAGGGGTGTGCCCTATGGCAAGGAAGAAACCATCTATCCTGACCTTAACGGTTTCTTCTTCGGGTGTTCCCTTTTTCCTGACAAGCACCACTCCTTCAACTCCGTTTTCACCATAAAGATCTGTTGCCTGGTGTTCCCACAGGATCTCAACATTCGGCGTTCTGAGCACTCTCTCCTGCATGGCCTTTGAAGCTCTCAGAACATTCCTGCGGACTACAAGGTAAACCTTGTTGCAGAGACCTGCCAGATATGTTGCTTCTTCAGCTGCAGTATCTCCTCCTCCCACAACTGCAACATCCTTACCCCTGTAAAAGAATCCGTCGCAGGTTGCACAGGCGGATACACCCATGCCGGCATAGCGGCTCTCAGCCTCAATCCCCAGGTATTTCGCAGTGGCGCCCGTGGCTATGATAACAGAATCTGCTTCTACAGCCTTACCGTCGTCAAAGATTACCCTGTGGATTGTTCCCGAGAAATCTGCCTTCACCGCAATTCCAAAACGTATATCTGTCCCGAAACGCTCGGCCTGCTTCCTGAAATGCTCCATTAACTCAGGACCTGTAACTCCATCGGGAAATCCCGGATAATTGTCAACCTCCGTGGTGGTGGTAAGCTGGCCTCCCATCTGAAGCCCGGTATAAAGGACCGGCTTCAGGTTTGCCCTGGCAGCATATATTGCAGCCGTGTAACCTGCAGGACCGGACCCGATTATGAGACACTTTACCCTTTCTGTCACTGAAATTTCAGTTTTCTGTCCGTCATCAGAAAGACCAAGGGGTTTGAATATATCCATACCTAAACATTTTTATGTTTTCTGTCGCAAAAATAATCAAGTTTAACAGAAAACCATTACAAGGGAGCGCCTGTCATCTGTGCTTTTTAATGATCAGATGATTTTCAGACAAGAGTCGCGCCGGCAGGTTAACATCGCTCCCGGATACCTGATCTCCGGCCGTTCCGATGTTATTTTGTGAAATGAAGTTGTTCATAGAATCAGTATCTCCGAATTTCACAGAGATTGTATAATCCTCCTCTCCTCTCAGGATAACGGCGGTGAAATCTTTGAGCCCTCTGAAACAATCTTCAAGGTCGGGTTCGCCGTTGACAATACCCAGAGGTCCCCTGGCCAGAAAACACCCGGTTTTAATCGACCCGATACTGGCCCCGGGAAGATATCCTGCCAGATTCAACTCACCGGCAGGGATCCGTTCAGAAACAAGACTCCCTATCCGGGCCGAGGCAGTGCTGTCGGCAGCTGTACCGTTTGAATTGATAATGCTTACGTAATATTGACCTTTGCATATCTGAAGCTGATAACTGGTCCGGCAGGTGTGTCCGGAATAAGAAGGCATGTCGAGGCATCTGAATTTTGATACTGAGTAGATACCGAATGCCTCTTCAGGCCCATTCATTTTAAAAACTTCAATTTTATACCTGCCTCCGCTAAGAGAGACTTCTGTAATCGCAGCCAGTGAAAAGCCATATTCAAGATATAATTCAGCGCCTCCGTTCATATACCCGAAAAGAGATGAACCCGTGAATACGCGCGGGGAAGAAACCGAAGCATCCGGAAAATCCGCCTGCGTTACAGAAGGGAAATCATCAGGCAGCTGCGACCACGCAGCCATGGGCATAAAGATCAGGAAAAAAAGTGTTTTAGTCAGCTTATGCATTATTTGATATTGTAAGAATATTTAAAAACAAAATATGTTACTTATACTTCCTGAAGGATCAACCAAGGTTAAAGCTCCTCAGATCGATCTGTTCCCTCTCGGCAACCCCAAGTCCGAGAGCCGCTGCCATCTTCAGAAATGTCAGCGATTCAGGTACCGGAACTTTCTGAAGACCTTCCTCAATTCTTTTTGAAGCAATAATGTCGTAAGCGATCCTGTCCATTGCAACCGGATCGGATGAGACCAGCATTGTGTGGTAGTTGCAGATAAACTGGGGATTGGCGCCCGGGCCACCGTTGAAGCACCCTCTGAGTCCATCGCAGATGTTAAGAACCAGTTTATCGCGTATCGGGGCAAAAGCACATACCTCTGCACAGGTCTCATTCCAGAGCTTTTCATGAAGACGGCCCGTGTTGGAAACCGAACCGAAGGCGAGATTCTTCATGGCATTGGTGACTGATCCTCCTGCATTTTTCAGAACAGGAATGTTAATTATCTTGTCTACCTCCCGGGTGACTATCCTTGTAAAGTATGAAAATTTACCTCCGTTAACCATGTAGGGCATTGTCTCCGAATCATATTCACCTTCAACATCAGCCCAGTAATACCATTCCCTGTCGATGTTTCTTTCACCATAAAGTTTCCCGTCCTTGTCAATGAATGATCCATTTTCGTCCTGACATTCGGTTCCGCGGAACGCTATTCCGGGATAATTTTCAGCAGTAAAGCCGACATCAGTCAGTTCCATAGCCCTGCGGTCCCAGATTACAATATCCTTTCTGTCTATACCACTCTCTGTTAATTGTTTAACAACACTCTGAACCACGGCATGACTGGTGGAAAGCAGTTTTCCTGCAACCGGATTTACTTTTAATCCTATCTTCTCACCGGGCTTTACAAATTTCTTCCAGGCCTTTTCAAGTTTCTTTTCTCCCGTGAGCTCAAGCATGGATTTCTGAAGCATCAGATATGCTATGCCCTCAACGGGCACATCCCCTTCGACTGACCTGAGGTCTTTGACAGCCACCACTTTCCCCGGGAATGCTCCCGGCATTGAGTCCGCATTCCTGGCGACCTTCTGTGCATCACTTATGTTTGTAGCCGGTTTTTCAGGCTGCCGGGGCTTTACCGGCACCATGGCTGCAACCGGATTCATCGCAAGAACTGCGCTCCCGGTACCAAGTATTGTAAAAAACTTCCTGCGGTTAAGTTTTGCTTTCTTCATATAATGATTTCCCTTTTAAATTATGATTCTTATTTCAATCTTAATTTCCGGCACAGTGACTTTTACTTGTCTTCATTAACCATCTGTTCCTGGTGGCTGGCCCTGAAATCATCTTCATTGTCAATTTCAGGCGATTCTCCCAGTGATTCCCATCTGAAATCACGATCGTAGGGATCCAGCGCCTTCTGAGGGTCAAATATCCTTTCGTCAACCTTTACAGCAACGTATGGAGTGAGATCAGGCCTGTCAGTGAAAAAATCCTGAAGCAGGGTAGCAGTCGCATCGAACTGATTCAATGCCGGGATATCACATATATTATAAATGGTCTTGAGAATAGCTCCGAAATTGGCATGAGAATGGGAAACGTATCCCTTTTTGATCCAGGGGCTTATCATCATAAGAAGCGATCGATGGGCATCAATGTGGTCCCTGCCGTCCTGGGCATCATCCTCTGTGACAATAATAAGCATTTCGGGCCACCATTTTGTATGGCTCAGCTTCTCTACCACCCTTCCCAGGGCAAGGTCGTTGTCGGCCATGTACGATTCCCTGAATGGATATCCGTCGTCAATCCTTTCCGATGATCCGTGATCATTGGGAATTATCATTGTGATCACCGAAGGAAATTCTTCTTTCCCTGAAAGCCACTTTTCTTCGAGTTCTTCCTCGAACATGTCGATCCTGAACTGATCCGGGACGCTGGTATTGTATGTTGCATACTTACGTGATGTCCGGTCATACAGAGGCTTGGGCATTGGGAACATAACCCCCATTTTTATTCCTGTGTACTGATGCCATTGCTGTTCATCGGCGCCCGAGAACTCGAATCCCTGTCCGAAATTGAAAAAGCTCAGCCCGTGCCTCGACAGATGTTCCCACATACCTCCGGCTTCATTGTAATCCTCGGGATATACTGCCCCCGATGAACCGGCTACATATTTCCTTCCCGGGGCCGAACTGAAAAGATCTCTTGTAATAGCCATAGAACTGTTTATCTCGACCCACTCGTTGGGATAGGTTCCCACCATCCATCTGTGTCCGTGAACAGATGCATCGGAGTCGCAGTAGAAGTTGTCGCTGACCGCAAACTCCCTGGCCAGCTTCTGGTGATTGGGCATTACATTTACATTGTTTACCATCCGGGTCCTGTCCCTGCTGACCACATTTGAATTCATCCCGTATCGTGAGAGCGATGGATCTCCTTTTGCGTTCTCAAGTTCTCCGTAGACCTCGTCAAAGGTCCTGTTTTCTTTTGTAATGTACACTATATGCTTTACAGGGCTTTTTCGGATCCCTGCAACAGGCGGCAATGGATTTTCCGGATCGTCCTTTATCCTGATCTCCCTGAATGTATTGCCAATAACCTGCCGGGTAGAAAGTTCAGGATTCATCCGGCTGAGATCAATCTTTTCAAATGTTCCCGACATAATGTCACCAACATAGGTACCGGCAGAGGTCAGCATAAAGTTCTTTCCTCCGTTCGGGCCCGATCCGAGTCCGCGGGCAGTTACTACATAAAGTGTTTTGTCATCCGGTGAAACCTGAAGTTTTGTCGGGAACCATCCTGTCGGAATGTATCCCAGCACGTTATAATTTACAGCATCCATCACACAAACGGCATTGAGTCCGCTCAGGGCAATATAGAGCCTTGATTCATCATTGCTCAGTTCAATCCCGAAAGGTATCATTCCCCTGAATGAGTCAATCCGGGGATCAATATTCAGTTTGACATTCGAAATTACTTTTCCCGTCACTGGGTCCAGAACTGATATGTTGTCATTTGTGGCATTGCTTACAAAAACCCGGGTTTTGCCTGCAGCAATGGAATTGGGACTTGATCCGCCCACTATTTCGAGGCCTTCCACCCTTTCGCCCATCCTGTAACCTGTTTTTGCCATTGAGATGACCTTGTTGCTGTCGAGGCTGACAGTCCAGACTGAAACCGCTTCCGCTGCTTCAGAACTTCCCAGTCCGGGAATAAAACGGCCTTCAACTTCGGTTCCGCTCTCCGCTTCGTCTGAAGGAAGCCCATAGGGAGGAAAATCAAGTCCGGCTTCTTCCAGGTTCTTTTCCGTCAGCCCTGGCGCAAGGGGATAATCGAAAATACCTGTATTGGCTATATAAGCATATCTTCCGTCGGGGGAAATATCGATCCCAAGAGGGAAACGCCCGACCGGCACCGAGCGAAGTACTTTTCTGCCTTCCAGGTCAAGGATCACCATTCTGAAATTGAACTGATCGAGAATATAAAGTTTCTTCTCGTCATGCGACAGTCTTATGTCACCAACAAAACTGTCCCTGAAATCCCTGGTTCCCGAAATCCCATTGATTGAGATCCTTCCCCGGCTCTCATGCTTCTCAAGGTCCATTATTATTATATCCCCGCTGTCGCCTCCGCTAAGGAAAGCTGTTCTGTTATCCCTCGCAATTGCAGCGCCCATGTACGATCCCTTTTCCATGTAGGGAGCGGAAAGCTCCCTGGTGCTGTTATCCGATGTGTTTACAAGGGTAAGAAGATTGTTATGAACAGAAATGGCAAGTGTTCCGTCGGGTGAGATGGCCAGACCAAACGGGTCGGGAGCTATTCTGGTAATATTTCCAAATGGTTTTACAATCCTTCCGCTGGGGATAACGCTTTCTCCTGCTGTATCAATAATGCAATACAAATCCCTTCCCGGAACCTGAAGAGTTGACACATATTGTGCCCTGTCGCAAGAGATGAATGCCGTCAGAATAATGGCAGGCCAAAGTCTTAGCTTCATTATTTTTTGATTTCTGAATATCATTTCTTCAAAGTTAGATTGTTTTTCCATTCAGGTTAACATCGGAAAATTTTTCTGTTTGGAATTCTTGATTAAATTTGCAGTGTTTTTCCGGGTCCCCCGTGCGGGGGGATATCTTACCGGACAAAGCTTTCGGGGTGTGGCGCAGTTGGCTAGCGCACTTGCATGGGGTGCAAGGGGTCGTCTGTTCGAGTCAGATCACCCCGACAAAGCCCTCCTTAGTAACGGTTATCCGCTACAAAGGAGGGCTTTTTTATTGTCGGGCTGCTTTCCTGCTAACCGTTGATTCAAAACGGCCATACGTTGAATGGCTCTTTTCCTGCATAATGATAAATAATAATTTCGTTATGAGTTTATGACGATACAGGTCATAGCTCAAGAGAAAGCAGGACTATGAAAAGAAGGACAGTAAACAGTTTTATTAATAACCATTAATTCTTATGCTATGAAAAGATTTTTCTTACTGGCAGTGCTTGCAATAGCATTCTGCACTGCCTCATCTGCCGCAAAAGTAGTAGCCAAGGGTCCGACATTCACAGCTTTGGGAGACTACAAAATTGAAACAGCAGCCAATTCCGCCGTTATCAACGGAGAGGAATGCCTTACATTCACTATCAGCTACGAGAACTCCCCTTTGAGTGTCAAGGTTGCTGTATGCAAGTCGGGGAAATGCATAAAATATGTTGCCATGTCCGACAAGCTTTCAGTACAATATGTTTGCAACGGCGAATATTTCGGTGTTGAAAAGCTTGACAAGGCTTTAAGGAAAGAAGGAATGACCACATCCGATTCAGAGCTTAACCTTCAGGAGTACTACCACCAGAAGCTGATCTCACAGACCAGACTGAGTGAAATCGAATCCACGAAGTTGATAGCCGTGTACTTCCCTCTTCTGATTAACAACCCTACGGTGGCTGTGGCCATGAAATGATTTTTCAGTTATCCGGCAGTTGTCGGTATTAGGTTTGAGTGTAACGAAATGGGGCTTTTTTAAAAGCCCCATTTTTTTCACTACGCCTACCCGTGAAACTTTGCCATCTGTGCCAGAAAGATATCCTTCCTGTTCCTCGACAAGGGTATCAATGCACCGTCATTCATCTCGATACAACCGCCATCCCTTCGTATAAACTTTTTCACATATTTAAGGTTGACAAGGTAGGAATTGTGAGAACGGAAGAAATACCTGTCGCCGAGAAGCTCCTGAAATTCCTTGAGATGCTTTGATACCAGGATTTTCCGGCCGCCATTCAGGTAAAACCAGGTGTAGCTTCTGTCCGCTTCAATACGTATTATATCTTTGGGATTAAGGTATTCCATGCCGTCGGCTGTGGGAATGGCCAGCCGCGACGGAAGAGATGATCTCAGGTTTTCCATCAGGACCTGCAGGCCTTCGTTTCCCTTTGAACTTCTCTCCTGCCTTTTTTTCAGGACCTTTCCAACAGCATCAATTAATTCTGCAATGTTTATAGGTTTTAAGATATAATCTATTGCGCTGAATCTTATCGCTTTTATAGCATAATGATTGAATGCAGTTATGAAGATGACATCAAAATCCTTATCAGGGAACTGTGCCAGCAAATCGAATCCGGTCCCGTTAGGCATCTCGACATCAAGAAAAAGAAGATCGGGCCTCGTCCGGGTGATCGCTTCAGCCGCCTGTACCACATTGTAAGCCCTGCCCACCACATCAAGCAATGGACAATATTCGGCTATGATTGAATTTATGAATTCAACGGCATCGAGTTCATCATCAACAATAAGTGCCTTCAGCTTTCTGCTCATAATAATACAGGTATATGAATTTCAACCCTTGTCCCGGCCGGCCGGCCTTCTTCATCAAAAAGGTCTGAATAGACTGTCTGCAGACTGGTGCCGTAAAGCTCATTCACCAGATCGAGCCTCGATTTGCTTATCCTCGTCCCGAGAGAATTATGATTACCTTCTTTTTTAAGGTTTCTTTCCCTGGACGCCTCTCGTCCTATCCCATTATCCTCTATAGTGCATAGAATGCAAGAGCTGTTAAGTTTCAGATCGATGCTGACAAAACCTTTTCCTTCCTTAGGGATGAGCCCGTGCGAAATGGAATTCTCGACATAAGGCTGGATCAGCATGGTCGGAACCTTGTGCATTATGGGATCAATCTCATCGTCAATGGTGATCCTGAAATCAAATTTATCCCTGAACCTTATGCTTTCAAGTTCAAGATACAGGTTCAGGGCGCTAAGTTCGTCGCTGAGAGGAACCGATGTATGCTGTGAATTATCAAGCACTTTTCTCATAAGACTCGAAAACTTGGTGAGATAGTTGTTGGTAGCCAGCTTATCGTGCTGGTACATGTAATATTGTATCGAGTTCAGGGTATTGAATATGAAATGCGGATTCATCTGCTGCCTGAGATTTGCCTGGGTAAGCTCGCTGATCTTTCTGTTCATTTCGCTAAGCCGGCGTTTATCCTTGAGTTTCGAACCCCGGAAAAGAAGCAACCCGATCACCAGTGTCAGAATTATGAATCCACCAAAACCGAAATTCAAAAGCCTGTTATTCTTGAGCCGCAGAGAGAGTAATTGAAGTTCCTTGTTCCTTGTGTCAGCTTCATACCTTATCCTGGCATCCGACATACCCTGGCTGCTCTTTGCTGCATTCCATGCGTCAGAATACTTTTTGAACATGACATGGCTCAGGTAGGCATTTGTGGTATCCCTTAGCGCCAGATACATATTGCTCATATCCATGTATATCCACTGCAGATTGAATAATGAATTATCCTTCAGGGCATAATCTATCGCCTTCTTGTAATATCCTATTGCTTTCTCCGGCTTGTCAAGATCACGGTAAAGGGTGCCCAGGTTGCCGAGGGCATTGGCCGACATACTGTATTTCTTTCCCGGTATGCTATAACGTTTTAAGGAAATCTCGTAACAATATATTGAAGAATCATACATCTTCTCGAGATAATAATTCCAGCCTCTGTTCGCAAGGGACCATGAGCATAAAAGAGTATCCTTCTTAATTTCAGCCAGTTTGTTACATATCCGGAGAAGCGAGTCTGCTTTCCTGAAATCCCTCCATGCAACTGTCGCAGAATCGCCGCACAGCCTGGATCCCAGTTCCAGGTAACCGGAAATGGCGAGTGATGTGTCGTTTTCTCTGTTACTTGCATCAATAAATCGTTGAAAGTATTCTATTTCCTTGTTTCGGTCCTCAACAGACTGGTAAAGAATTGCCTGATCCAGATATGCCAAAGGAATAATTCCGTTCAGCTTTTCCTTACCTGCTATTTCAATAGCTTTCTCATAGTTCCCTATGCTTTCCTCATAAAAGCCTGTCCTGCGGTTATATTTTCCCAGGAACAGGTAAACTCTGGCAAGATATTCCCGGTTGTTCGAGTCCTCAGCAGCATCCAGAGAAAGCATTGCAGTTTCCGAAGCCGAACGCAGATCCCCTGCAGCATAATAGTATTCCGCTTCCAGAAGATAAAGAGCTGCCGGAATATCAAGTTTCCTTCTTTCACAAATCGCAGTGGCGCTGTCGATGCATGCTTTAACCCTGTCAAGGGTTTCATGCTTTGACTTAAGCAGTTTGTTGCCATTTTTTATGAAGTTCATGACTTCATCTGTATCATTCACTTTTCCCGTCCTGATCCCTTTCATTTTTATGGATACTGCTGCCTGAACCAGCTTATCCGATGAAGAAAAAGGAATATTAAGGAGGAAAAGAAGAAATAATATCCGGAAATAAGTTCTCATGAGAAATCCAATATGTTCAACCAGACATGAAGTTAGACAATTTCGACGAGTTCTTTAAGCAAAAATACTACGGTCGAAAATCAATTTAAGATTTTTCCCGGATTGACGGCCTCCCGGTTAACGAATTGCAGCTTTCGGCTAACGGATGGCATATTCCGGTTAACATCCATCATCGCTATATTTCTGCCATAACTACAATAATCTCTATAATTCATTTGAAACTAAACCTCATTCAGGATATCTGTTAAGGTTTTCATACCTGACATTCCATTGCCCGTTGTCAGGAAATTGTTTTTCGACACACATCCTGGCAACAGCAGTAAGAAGGCCTCCATTTCCCGGCAGATAAAGCGCCAGCCTGGCATCCTGATAATTATGACCGTTTACCAGGTACCTGTTCTTTGGGGCATCCATCAGAAGAAAATCAACAGCCTGTTCCGATTGTCCTATTGAAGCAGCCGACATAGCCAGCATAGGAAAATCCCAGCCCCATGTGGATTGCCAGTTCCACTTTGTCTTAATTGCATCAAGTGTTGCCTCCAGTATTCTTTTATCTGCCTTTTCGGTAAGAGGCAGTACTCCCGAGACAGCCGATACTATCGGATGATCGCTGAGGTAACGGGGATTTTCATAAGAGTCGCGGGTGTCCTCTGAACAAAGATACAAACCGTCAAGAACCGGTAATTCAGATAACTTGTCAATTACTTCAGCCCACTTCGGATCAGGTTCAAGCCCCGAACGAACCCTCCATGCCTGTGCCGTCTTAAGTCCCCAGTACCAGTAAGCCAGCTCGAAAGTCGGATTTATTGTGGTCTCGAGCTTCAGACTTTCCTGTGCCGGGATCAGAACAGGTCCAAGAATATATCTGTCACCCGATTCTTCATACCATGCATAGCTGGCCATAAAACCGGCTGTCTCGCTAACCAGATCCTTATACTTCTCCAGAATTTCTGAAGGATTTTCAGAATTCCTGTACAACAACTCTGAGAAAAAAATGAAATGGGGCTGCTGCCATATCAGGTATGTTCCAACTGTACTTGGGCTTTCCCTCCCGTCGGGACCCACCATCTTTGGCCATCTGACGCCTTCGTATCCCTGGTCCCTGGCTGTCTTCCTTGCTCTGTCAGATATCCTGAAATAGTATTCCATCTGTTTCTCAAGGATATCTTCCCTCTGCCACAGGGCAAAATGAACTGCATGCCACCAATGCATCTCAAGATGGAATTTACCATACCAGCTGTTGTATGTAAGTCCGGTCTCGGCAGGAGGCAGAAAACCGCTGCATTGAATACGCGTAAGATACTGTGAAAGAACAACCCTTCTTTCAAGCTCAGGGGCCCTGGGATCGGTGCAGTCTGAGAAATCTACAGCTCCGCCGCTCATCCAGAATTCTTTCCATCCGCTTCTGCTGGCTTCCGCTGTGGTTTCGAAATCGGGAATCGGGCCATCTGCTCTTTCCCTGCTGAAATGACATGAAAACTCCAGTGTTGAATTACCGGCCGGAACTAGAAGAAACTGATGCCGGCCTGAAGTTTCAAGACGGGAATCAGGATGAAGAACTCTTACAAAATATTCATCATCGTCCTGGATACGTCCGATCAGACTCTCATCTGCTGATGTTGAAAGTATCTCCGTAGAATGGCCATCAGGAGAATTCAGATCATAACCGGAAGGATCCGGGATCCCGAGCGGAAAATCAATTCTCACCATTAGCCGTTTATCAGCAATAAGATCTGACGAGATATGCGCAGATATGAGATCATGGCCCGGATGGCAAATTGTTTTGACGCTAACCGGCACACCGTCAACCATGAAAGTGCTGCTAATCGTGCCGGACCAGAGATCAAGAACCTGTACCGGCTGGTCTATTTCTGCCGGCCCGATCACTTTTCCTTCGCTATTGAAAATGTGAAGCCCTATCAGTCCGAGATGTATTCTGTGGGGATTCTGCCTCAACCATTCTGAAGCAAGAAAACGCATCGAGTCATCATTCCTCCTGAACTGGTGGACGTAGCCTACCTTTCTTCCGTGAACATCATAATTTTTACGGACGTCCTCCAGTGAATATCCATCAGGATTCGCTCCTGTATGCCAACCCCAGTTCGACATTGTTCCAAGAGCTATTCCCCTTTCATAAAAAGCAGGAAATGTCTGTAATCCGGTAATATCTACCGTAAAGGCAAAATCCCCGTTTCCGACCGAAAGTGAATTCAGGCTGTCGGGAGAGGTTATTCTGACATTATGCCTTGTAACCAGTGAATACCTGTCGACAGACATTTCGTCATTGCATGATGTTACCGTCAGAACAGCAAGGAAGGCCGGCAGGAAAAATCTCATAAACCTGCCTGAAAGGTAAAAACCGCTTCTCATCTTTTTAGCTATGATTAACAAATTTATTAATATTTTAATACATATCCGAAAAGTATTACGGCATGATACAAGCAGGATATCTTATGATTAGATTTGTGAAATATCACTTGAATCTGGCTGAATGGATGTTCAAATAACCATAATCGGGGCCGGTGTTGTTGGTCTGGCCGTTTCCGAAAGAGTTACCAGGGACTTTGGGGATGTTTTCCTGGTTGAAAAGCACAAGACTTTCGGACAGGAGACCAGCAGCCGGAACAGTGAGGTAATACATGCCGGTATCTACTATCCGAAAGACAGCCTGAAATCAAGGTTGTGCCTTGAAGGAAAATCCATGATGTACAATTATTGCAGAAAGCATGATATCCCGTTTAAAAAATGCGGAAAGATAATTGTGGCAACTTCCGAAGATGAAATCCCTGTTATTGAACAGATAATGAAGACCGCTGCTGCCAACGGAGTTGATGACCTGGAACTGATTGACAAGGAAAGAATCGCCGAACTGGAACCATCTGTCTATGCCCTGAAAGCTATTCTGTCTCCCTCCACAGGCATAGTCGACAGTCACTCGCTGATGAAAAGTCTTGAGACCGGAACGGTTCAAAATGGAGGTCAGATAGCTTACGGAAACGAGCTTACCGGAATCAGGAAGATTGACGGAGGCTATGAAATAACTCTCTCTGACTCGGAGAAAACAAGCTTCAGTTTTTCTTCCTCTATAGTAATCAACTCGGCGGGGCTGGGTTCCGGACTGGTCTCGGAAATGGCAGGTATTCAGGATGAAAGCCTGAGGATAAGGTTCTGCAAGGGTGAATATTTCAGGCTTAATCCGCCAAAAAAC
>ERZ1645192.849-NODE-849-length-25603-cov-41.075701_pt1 | contig 25603 bp, 28 predicted proteins | sample MGYA00575354_ERZ1645192 | MGnify/ENA primary metagenome ERZ1645192 (study PRJEB40844, sample SAMN11349763) | freshwater sediment metagenome | isolation source: river sediment | host: Sediment | place: India: Faizupur Khadar , New Delhi | collected 2017-02-21 ... | reverse complement strand
GTTCGCAAAAAAATAGCCAGGAAGCACGGTGCCGCCTGGCAGTTATGAAGAGAGTTTTTTCCTGGTGTCCTTATCGGCCGCGGGCAGAAGATTCTGTAGAAAAAAAGAAGATGACGCGGGTTCCTAAGGACCAGGAACGGTTGCCAGGCGCAGGCGGAGGGCTCTGCCGGGTGAGTGGCAGGGGCCGCCCCGCTGCAGGCCGCGGGAAAGTGAACCCTTGAAAGGGGCATGACGCTTCCCCTTGCCCGGGGATCACAAGAGTCCCCGGGGAAAGGCGGGAGAGCCCGAAAGAAGGGGGTCTCAGATCACTTCAATCTCCGGGCAGACCTTTCCGAGCTCGCCGTCGCGGTCCATCCTGAGGGTCTCGGGCAGGCGGTCGAGGATGTCCTGGGCGGTCATGCCGTCCTGGCCCCTGTCGCGCGCCGCCAGGTCCCCCGCCGCGCCGTGGATGAGCACGCCCTTGCACACCGCGTCGTCGAAGGGCAGCCCCAGGCCGTACATGGCGGCGATGGTCCCCGTGAGCACGTCCCCCGAACCGGCAGTGCCCATGCCCGAATTCCCGCTCAGGTTGATCCTGACGCGCCCGTCCGGGAACCCCACGAGGGTGCTCGCCCCCTTGAGCACGATGACGGCACCCAGGTCCCGGGAAGCGGCCGTCAGCGAGCTTACCCTGTCGCGGTCGATCTCGTTTGCGGGGCGGTTCGCGATGAGCGCCATCTCGCCTGTGTGGGGGGTGAGGACCGTGGGGTGCATGCGTTTCCTGACGATGCCCGGGTCCCCGGCGATGGCGGCGATGCCGTCGGCGTCCAGGATGAGGGGCTTGTCGATGCGGGCTGTCAGCTCCCGCACCAGCCTGATGGTGTCTTCGTTCAGGGAGAGGCCCGGACCGACGGCCACCACATCCACCTTGCCGGCCATTTCGAGCAGGGCCTTCCTCCCCGCGCGGGAGAGGCTCCCCTGGGAGGTTTCGGCCAGGGGAAGGAACACGATCTCGCTCCCCTTCGCCGCGATGAAGGGCATGACGCTCTCGGGGCACGCGAGCCTCGAGTACCCGCCGCCGGCCTTCAGGAAGGACATGGCGGAGAAGTAGGGGGCGCCGTAGTAGCCCCGGGCGCCGGCGATGAAGAGCGCCTTTCCGAAGGAGCCCTTGTGCCCTGCCGGGTCGCGGAAGGGGAGGGCGGGGGGGGCGTTCACCTCCACCAGGATGTCCGGGGAGCGGGTGAGCTCCGGCGGGAAGGAGATGTGGCTCACGAAGAGCTTCCCGCAGTGCCAGGAGCCCGGCGGAAGCAGGCTGCCGGCTTTCGGCAGGCCGAAGGCGACGGTACAGTCGGCCTGGACGGCGCATCCCATCACGCGGCCCGTGTCACCGCTCACACCCGAGGGGATGTCGAGACTCAGCACGAAGCGGGGGGAATCGTTGAGCGCGCCTATGGCCTGGGCGAAGAGTCCGGTCACCGTGCGCTTCAGGCCGGTGCCCAGGAGTGCGTCCACCGCCGCGTCGGCGTGGAGGATGGCGGAGCGCAGGTCCTCGATGGAGCGGAGGGTGGACGTCTCGACGGGCAGCCTGCCCAGGATTTCGAGGTTCTTCCGGGCAGCCCCCTGGTAGCTTTCCCTGTCCCCCAGGATGAACACCCGGGGCGTGCCGCCGGAGGAGAGGATCTTCCGGGCGAGTACGAAGCCGTCGCCGCCGTTGTTTCCGGGGCCGCAGACCACGACGAAGGAGCCGCCGCGGATGCCCGCCTCGCGGTCGAGCAGGGTGCACGCCGCAAGGCCCGCGTTCTCCATGAGGAGCAGCTCGTCTATCCCGAACCGCGTGGACGCGGCGGAATCCATGGCCCTCATCTGGTCGACCGAGGTCACCTTCATGATCACACTCCCCGTTTTCGAATGGGCGGGCGGCAGGCCGGCCGGGGGCCTATTTCTTTTCCGTCTGGCAGTCGCCTCTCCAGAGGCAGTTCAGAACACGGCAGTCCGTGATGTTCCTGTAGCAGGGGGAGTTGCCTTCCGCGGCCTGGATGTCACGGATGATGTCGGCCTTCGATCTGCCCACGCCGGCCTTGACCCCCACACCCTTTGCGATCTGCCTGATTTCCTGCAGTTTCATGCCGGTCCTCCTTTCATGATCATCCCGAAAAAGGGCGGTACATCTGAAATATACGCACTGACAATACTTACCTCAAGTACCAAAATCGGGCATGAGTCAATAGAATAATTGCCAGCGGGCAGGGAAACGGGGGCGGTCACGTGATGAAGACGCCGGCCATGGTGGCGCACATGAGGAGGAGAAAGCCCGGGAGGATGGCCTTCTTCAGGGCCGGGGCCCCGATGACCATGACGAACATGCCCTTGAGGAAGGTGTTGGCCACGGTGGCGAACATGATGGACCTGGCCGCCGTGGCAGGATGGATGCCGTTCTGTCCGTCGGAGAGCTGGGTGAGGGAGAGCGCGATGGCGTCCACGTCCGCGAGCCCGGAGAGGAAGCTCGTGAGGTAGATGCCGCTGTCGCCCAGGTAGGTCTGGGCCGCGCGGGAGGCGAAGAGAATGAGGAGGAACACGGCGCCGAAGGTGATGGAGGGCCACAGCTCGAAGGGGTTCTTCACGCTCAGCTCCGCCCTGTGGTCGCTGCGGTGGATGACGAAGAGGAAGAGGGCGTAGGCGAGGCCCACGGCGCAGGGGATGAGCAGGGCTGCCAGGAGCAGGGAGGCGAGCTCGAGGTTGATCACCGCCACGATCCCCAGGAGCCGGGCGAACATGATGGACCAGGCGATGAATATGGCCAGGGCGAACGGCTGGGACAGCTCTTTTTCGCACCGGCTCCGCTGGCACAGGCCCAGGGTGATCGCGGTGCTCGACGCGATGCCCCCCAGAAGGCCCGTGAGGCCCATTCCCTTCTCCGCGCCCAGCACCTTGATGAGGATGTAGCCCACGAAGCTGATGCCCGAGATGAACACGACCAGGAGCCATATGACGAAGGGGTTGAACACGTCGAAGGGCGGCGGCCCGAAGGTCCTGTTGGGGAGGATGGGCAGGATGATGGCGGTGATGACCGCGAACTTGAGGGTGGCGTAGAGGTCCTCGCGGGTGAGGCGCTGTACGAACGAGTGCGTCTCGGGCTTCAGGGAAAGCATGACCGTGGTGGCCACCCCCAGCGCGATGCCCAGGGAGACCTTGCCCCAGAAGATGAGCGCTCCGGCGAGCACGGTGATGAGGGCGGAGATGGGCGTGGTGAGGCCGCTCTGCCCCTTCCACGCGCCGATGAAGTAGGTGACCGTGAAGAAGGCCCCCACCACGACGATGACCGCCACGAAGGGCAGCGGCGAGGAGATGAGGTTCGAGGCGAGCGCGCTCGTGCAGCCGATGAGGCCCATGAGGGCGAAGGTCCTGATCCCCGGGTGCTCGGTCTCGGATTCCGTGAAGGAGTATTCCCGCTGTATGCCCACGAGGATGCCGATGAGCAGGGCTGTCCCGAACCTGAAAAAGAGCGTCGCCTCGTCGAGCATCCACGCGTTCTGCATGTCCCTCACCCCGTCCGCATCATGGGTTCTGCTGATTTTCCCCGGGGAAACTGTACCACATTCTCCCGCCTTTGTGCATCGCCGTTTCCCTGCCCGCCCCTGGCGGTCAAACCGGGAAAGGCACCCCTCCCGCAGGCCGAAACGGCCGTCCCCGCACCGGGCATTCCGCTACCCGGCCTTTTTCGCCCCATGGGCGTTCAGGAAGTCCAGGTAATGCCGGGCCGCCTCCTCCGGCCGCTCGAGCATGGGCAGGTGGCCGCAGTCTTTCATGATGACGGTCTTCTCCCGGGGCAGATTCTTTTCGAGCACTTCCGTGGTGGACACGTGGAGGATCCTGTCGCGGTCGCCCCAGAGCACGAGCACCGGCAGGTGAAGACCGGGGAGGAGCGGGACCGGGTCCACCAGGTTGGCGTTGAAATCCGCGAACATCTTCTTCAGGAAGGGGCCCGACCGGACGGCCCGGTCCGCAAGCACGGATTTGACGGGCCAGGGCATGAAGGGCCTCCGGTAAAAGGCGAAGTCCAGGAGCCGGTCGTACTCTTCCCGCGTAACGGGGGTAAGCGGGCTTTCGCCCCGGGCCATGGCGGCCATGAGGTCGCTCTGCCCGGGCACGCCCGTGAAAAAGCCCGCGGTGTCCATGAGGCAGAGGTCCATGACCCGGCCCGGGTTGCGTGAGGCGTAGAGGATGGAGACGTACCCGCCCATGGAGCTGCCCGCCAGGTGGAACCTGCCCAGCTTCAGGGCGTCGGCCGCCCGGGCGAAGCTTTGGGTGAAGAACTCCACCGAATAGGTCTGGTCCTCGGGCTTGGCGCTGTCGCCGTGGCCGGGCAGGTCGAGGGCGATGACCCGGTAGCCGGCGGGGAGGTGCCTGACGAAGCGGACCCAGTTGTCCCTGTCCGCTCCGAACCCGTGGAGGAGCACGATGGTGTCGCCGCCCCCCGGGCGCTCCAGGTAGCTCATGACCATTCCGCCCGCGTTCACGGACCGGGGGGCCAGGTGGGAGACCCAGCGCTCGAGGCCCAAGAGGCGCTCGCAGACGCCGTCTCTGGAAAAGGAAAGGACCCCCACCGCCAGGATCAGCAGGGCGGCAAAGCTTAAGGGTATGAATCTCCTGCCCACCGCTCACCTGTCGGAGAACTTCGGTTCGCGCTTGCCTAAAAACGCGGCGGTGCCTTCCTTCTTGTCCTCGCTGGCGTAGCAGATCCCGAACTGCTCGCGCTCGTACTTCATGCCGGTGTTCAGGTCCATGGCCGTGCCTTCGAGCACCGCCCTCAGCGCCGCCTGCACCGCGACCCTGCTCTTGCCGGCGATGGCGGCCGCGAGCCTGACCGCCTCGTCCACCACGGTGCCCCTGGGCACGGAGCGGTTCACCAGGCCGTAGCCGGCGGCCTCGCTCCCCTTGAGGAAGGTGCCGGTGAGGATGAGCTCCAGCGCCCTGCCTTTGCCGATGAGGCGCGGCGTCCGCTGGGTGCCGCCGTAGCCCGGGATGATGCCCAGCTTGATCTCCGGCAGGCCCAGGGTGGCCGATTCGTCGGCCAGCCGGATGTGGCACGCCAGCGCCATCTCCATGCCGCCCCCCAGGCAGAAGCCGTTGATGGCGGCGATGACGGGCTTGTCCCCGTTCATGATGAGGTTCGAGAGGATCTGGCCCGGCAGGAGGGAGTCCGCGCCTTCCTGGGCCGTGGTGAAGTTGTTGAGCTCGGTGATGTCCGCGCCCGCGATGAAGGCCTTGCCCGCGCCGGTGAACACGATCACTCGCACACCGGGGTCGGCGAACGCCTTTTCGAACGAGTCGTGGATCTCGTCGATCACCGCACTGGAGAGGGCGTTCATGGGCGGGTTGTCGATGACCATCATGGCCACGCCGGTTTCGTCCACGCAGTAGGAGCAGCGGGTTCCTTCATTGACCTTTTTCACGCTCAACCTCCCTTCATGATATGTTCCGGTGCCGCATGGGATAATGAACGGCTAAAAAACTAGTATATGACGCGATCCCCTGTCAATCCAGTTCTGGGTTCGGGCGCAAGGGCGGCCTCAGCCGGGGGCGCGGGCGTGCGGCAGTCGCCTTCACCCTTCCGAGAGCCCCTCGATGAGGGCCAGCACGTTCTGCCCCAGGACCCGGTGGTTGTACCCGCCCTCGAGGATGGCGAAGCAGCCGCCCCCGTTCCTCAGGGCCGCCTGCCTCGCGGCGCGGCCCATCTCCCGGTAGTCGTCCGTGGCGAGCAGGCCGCCCCAGTCCTGGAGGTGGTTGTCGAACCCGGCCGAAATGGCGATCATGTCGGCCCGGGTTTCGTCGAGGGCGTTCAGCACCAGGCGCAGATAGGAGTTGCGGTCGTGGGCGTCCGGGTTGAGGATGGAGACCCAGCCCCTGTGCCCGAGGATGTTCACGGTGCCGTCGCCGAAGTGGAGGTCGAAGTCCAGGATGAAGGCGCTCTCGATGCTGCCCGCCCTCTTGAGGCGGTCGAGGGCGATGGCCATGTTGTTGTAGTGGCAGAACCCCCAGGACGAGTTCGCGGAGGCGTGGTGGCCCGGGGGCCGGATGAGGCCGAAGCAGGGCTCGGCCAGGCCCGTCCGGGCGGCGAGGAGGGCCCCGCCGGCCGCCAGGGAGGCGATGGGGTGCAGGCCCTGGCGCATGACGCGGTCGATGTGGTCCTTCGTGTGAATCGCCGAGATGTCCTCCATCGAGGCCGGTTCGGGGGAAATGAACCGCACCCGGGGGGCGATGGCCTCCACCACCGCCTCCATCCTCCCCCCCTCCGCGGCGGGGTCGGAGTCGTACACCCTGGAGAAGTCCTCGTGAAAGACTGCCTTCATGCCCTTTCCCCTTCCCGGGGCCCCATAAATATTCGACCCCGTATTGCCGAGATGAATCAATGTATATTAAGATATGATAGAACATCCCTCAGACGGATGCATGCAAAAAGAACAAGGGGGAGGAGATGACGACGAAGATAGGGATACTGACCGGCGGAGGGGATTGCCCGGGCCTGAACGGGGCGGTCAAGTGGGTCGTCAAGACGGCTCTGGACCCGCTCCTTGCCGAAAAGAGGTCGAGGAAGTTCGAGGTGCTCGGCATTCGCGAGGGCTGGAAGGGCCTGGTGAACGTGGACCCGGACGACGAGAGGAGCAGGGCCCTCTACCTGGAGCCCCTCGACGAGGAGAAGGTCAGGACGTGGGACCGCACCGGCGGCACCAACCTGGGCACGTCGCGCACCAACCCGTTCAACCCCGCAAACGACCGGTCGGACAAGGTCATCGAGAACATCGGCAGGCTCGGCATCGACGTGGTGGTGGCCGTGGGGGGCGAGGACACCCTGGGCGTGGCGTACAAGCTCCACAAGCTCGGCATCAGGACGGTGGGGATCCCGAAGACCATCGACGGCGACCTCATGGGCACGGAGTACTCCCTGGGGTTCGATTCGGCCCTGAACGTCATCATGGAGGAGATCGACCGACTCAGGACCACGGCGGGCTCGCACAACCGGATCTTCGTGGTGGAGACCATGGGCAGGCACGCCGGGTGGCTCGCACTCCAGGGAGGCGAGTGCTCCGGCGCGTACATCATCCTCATCCCCGAGGAGCCCTTCAGCATGCAGCGCGTCTGCGACCTGCTCATGGAGCGCAAGGGCCGGGAGATCCAGTACAGCATCGTGGTGGTCTCCGAGGGCGCCCAGCCCAGCGAGGGCGGCGAGTTCTACAAGGACGAGAAGGTCGACGACTTCGGCCACAAGTCCCTGGGGGGCATTGCCGGGTTCATCTCGGACCAGATCCAGAAGACCACGGGCTTCGAGTCCCGCTACGTGGTCCTGAGCCACCTCCAGCGGGGCGGCGTGCCGTCGGCCCGGGACCGGCTCATGGCCCGGTGGTTCGGCATCGCGGCCGTGGACATGATCCTGAACGAGGACTACGGCAGGATGGTGAGCTCCCTCCACGGCGAGATCACCACCGTTCCCATGAAGGACATCATCAACCGCATCAGGACCGTGGACGTGGACAAGTACTACGACGCGGAGCGGTACAACGGCAAGCGCACCATCCTTTAGACGGCCCCGGCCCTTCAGGGCAGCGGTTCGCCTTTCGGCGGGAAGCGGAAGGACTGGAGATTGAGCCCCAGGTCCAGGTCCCGCTTGGGGCGGAGCAGGCCCTGGAACAGGAGGGCTTCCTCCTCGTGCCTGGCGATTGCCTGGCCCAGCCTGTTCCCCAGGGCGGGGGCGTGGGCGAGGATGTTCTCCAGGCTCTGGAACTCTCTCAGGAGCTTTGCCGCCGTTTTCATGCCCACGCCCGGGACGCCCGGGATGCTGTTGGTGGGGTCCCCGGCCAGGGCCAGCAGGTCGGCGAGCTGGTGGGGCCTGACCCCGAACCTGCTCAGCACGTGCCCCTCGTCGAGGTCGCGTTTGCCGAAGTGGTCCCTCACCCGGACGAGGGCTGACAGGAGCTGCAGAAAGATCTTGTCCGTGGACAGGATGACCGCTTCGCCCCCCCGCGACTCGACCTTGCACGCCAGCGTCGCGATGACGTCGTCCGCCTCCCAGGCCTCGAGCTCCACCGACTTCACGCCCTCCCCGAGGAACCCCTCCCTGATGGCGGGCAGGCTGCGCTCCAGGTCTTCCGGCATGGGGGGGCGCCCGGTCTTGTAGGACGGGTACCGCTCCGACCGGAAGCTTTTCCCGTGCCCCTCGAAGACGCACAGGGCATGGGTGGGGGAGCACTCCTTGAGGGCCCTGCGCAGCGACTGGACGCAGGACTCGACGGCCGAAGAGCCCATCTTTCCCCCAAGACCCTCCCGCTGGGCGGCATCCACCCTGCGGATGAGGTTGAGCGCATCGACGAGCAGGACGTGTATGGGCATGGGGGGAGTATAGCAGATGCGGGCTGCGCGCTTAAGCGTTTCCTTGCACCTGGCCCGAAGCCTCGGCCTTCGCCTTCTCCTCGTCCACGAAAAAGAGCAGGACCCCGCCTCCCAGGAAGAGGAGCGAAAGCGAGGTGATGCTCATCCGGGAGGCCAGGTCGCCCCCCGCCCCCAGGGACCTGAACATCAGCGCCGAGGAGCCCATGAGCACCGGGCCGAAGATCACGGCGAACTTCCCGAGCATGTTGTAGAACCCGAAGTACTCGCCGGACTTTCCCCCGGGGATGAGGCGGGCGAAGAAGGAGCGGGAGAGGGACTGGATGCCGCCCTGGACGAAGCCGACGATGGCGGCCATGAGGTAGAACTCCCCCTTCGTCCTGATGAAGGCCCCCCAGAGGGAGAGGAAGAGGTACACGCCTATGGCGATGAAGATGGCCCGCTTCGCGCCTGTCCTCTGGCCCAGGAAGCCGAAGAGCAGGGCGCAGGGGAAGCCGACGAACTGGGTGATGAGCAGGGCCGTGATGAGGTCGTTGGAGTCGAATCCCAGGGAGAGGCCGTAATCGACGGCCATGCGCACCACGGTGTCCACCCCGTCGATGTAGCACCAGTAGGCCAGGAGGAAGAGCAGGACCGTCCGGTGCTTCCTGATCTCGGAGAAGGTCGCCAGAAGCTGCCGGAGGCCGGCCTTGACCATCCCCGGCCGCCGCTGATTCGTCCCTTCCTCCCTCACGAAGAGCGCGAGGGGGAGGGAGAAGACGAGCCACCAGAGGGCCACGGTGACGAAGGAGAGCCTCACTGCCTGGGACGGTCCGGCGAGCCCGAAGAGGGAAGGCTTCACCACCGCCAGGACGTTGAGGGCGAAGAGCAGGCCCCCGCCGAGGTAGCCCAGGGAGAAGCCCAGGGCCGAGACCACGTGCATCCTGTTCTCCGGGGCGACGCTGGGGAGCAGGGAGTCGTAGAACACGTTGCCCCCCGAGAACCCGACCGCCGCCAGGATGTAGGCGCCCATGGCGAAGCCCCAGGCGCCCCTGGGGACGAGGGCCAGTGAGGCGGTCATGGACAGTCCCAGAAGGGCGAAGAAGATCAGGAACACCTTTCTGGCCGAGCCCCTGTCGGCGATGGCGCCCAGCACCGGAGCCAGGATGACGATGGCCAGGCCCGAAACCGAGTTCCCCAGGCCCAGGCGGGCCGTGCTCAGGGCGGGGTCTGCGCCGTAATTCCAGAACTGCTTGAAGAAGAGGGGGAAGAAGCCGGCCATGGCGGTGGTGGCAAAGGCGGAGTTGGCCCAGTCGTACAGGGCCCAGGAGACCACCGCCATCCTTCCCGGGTTCTTCATGGCCGCCTTTTCGAGGGTGGGGCGCCTACTTGTCCTTCGCCTCTGCGAGGGATGCGCCCTTGATCACCACGGGCGTCACGGGGACGTCGGTGTGCATGCCCCTGCTTCCCGTGGGCAGGTGCTCGATGGCGTCCACCACCTCCATGCCCTCCACGACCTTGCCGAACACGCAGTAGCCCCAGCCGCCCGCCGTTTTGGCCTTGAAGTTCAGGAAGGGGTTGTCCACGGTGTTGACGAAGAACTGGGCCGTGGCCGAGTGGGGGTCGTTCGTGCGGGCCATGGCGATGGTGCCCCGGGCGTTCATCAGGCCGTTGTCGGCCTCGTTGGCCACGGGGGGGTTCGTGGGCTTCTGCCGCAGGGACTCGTCCATGCCGCCGCCCTGGACCATGAACCCGGGGATGACGCGGTGGAAGATGGTGCCCTCGTAAAAGCCCGACTTCACGTAGGAGAGAAAGTTTGCCACCGTCTTGGGCGCCCGGGCCTGGTCGAGCTCGATGACAATGTCGCCCCTGGTGGTCTGGAGCCTGACCCGGGGCTGCTCGCCGGCGGCTGAAGCCGGTGGCACGAGGCCGAAAAGCACGATGGACGTCAATGCGCATATTCTGCTCACGAAAAGCCTCCTTGAGGGAAATGGGGTGCCCGGGTAATCTCTCACATTTGGGACGGCATGCACAAGGGGTTTTCTGGCCGGGAAGCACCGCCGCGGACTCAGGACTCCCGCGGGGTGATGCCCCGCCTCAGAAGCCAGTCGCTCACCGCCGGCCCGGTGCCGTAGGGCCAGGGCCGGACCCGCTCCGGCGCGACCCTCCTGATCTCCTGCAGCTCGGCCCCGAGGGCGACCTCGCCCGACGCCTCGACGTGGTACACCAGGAGGAGCTGGTTGCGCAGGGTGAAGGAGTACATGCCGACGAACTCCCGGATCGTCCCCGCAAGGCCCAGCTCCTCGGACACCTCCCGGAGCACCCCCTCCTCCGGCGTCTCGCCCTTCTCGAGAAAGCCGCTCACCAGGCCGAACATCTTCTCGGGCCAGCCGGCGTTGCGCACGAGGATGACCTCGCCTCCGTGCTCCACGATGGCCGCAACCACGGGCACGGGGTTGTCCCAGAACACGTAGGGGCATTCCGAAGACGTGCAGGCCAGTCTGGCCAGGCCGTCGATCTTTCGCTCCGCCAGGTCGCTTCCGCACTCGGGACAGAATTTCATGGACCGTTTCCCCCCTTCTCGTGAGTGATGAGGCCATACTATCCCCTCCGCGCCTTCCTTTCCAATGTTTTTACGCCTGCTCCGGGCGGTCTTTGGGGTTCCTTCGGAAGGCGGTTCGTGGTATGTGAGGTGCTCGAAAAGAAGAACGGGAAGGCGGGCAAAGGGTTGGACAGGGGGCGTGAATCATCGGTTTGGCCGGGTGTGCTCCTTCTCCTCGCCATGCTGCTCTGGGCGAGCTCCTTCATCGCCCTGAAGCTCGCCTTCGAGTCCTATCACCCCATGGTGGTCATCTTCGGCAGGATGCTCGTGGCCGCGGTGTGCTTCCTCTTCCTCGCGAAAAGGCTCGGGGGCAACCAGTGGAGGCCGGGTGACCTGAAGTACCTCGCCTTCATGGTGATATGCGAGCCCTGCCTCTACTTCCTCTTCGAGGCCCAGGCAGTGAGGAACACCACCGCCTCCCAGGCGGGCATGGTCACGGCCATGCTCCCGCTCCTCGTTGCCGTCGGGGCGAGCGCCGTTCTCCACGAGAAGGTGACGAGGAGGACCCTGTCCGGCTTCGCCCTCGCCATCGTCGGGGTGTGCATCCTGAGCGCCTCGGGGAGCGCATCCGCGTCGGCGCCCCGTCCCGCCCTGGGCAATTTCCTGGAGTTCGTCGCCATGGTGTGCGCCACGGGGTACAACATCACGCTCAAGAAGCTCACCGAGCGGTACTCCCCGCTTTTCCTCACCGCGCTCCAGGCGTTCGTGGGCGCCGTCTTCTACCTGCCCTTCCTGTTCCTGCCCGGGGTCGGCCTGCCCGGGGAGTTCCACCTCGTCCCCGCGCTCAGCATCCTGTACCTCGGCGTCTTCGTCACCCTGGGGGCCTACGGGCTGTACAATTACGGGGTGAGCAGGATGCCCGCGAGCCAGGCGTCCGCCTACGTGAACCTCATCCCGGTGTTCACCGTCATCCTGGGGTGGGCGGTCCTGGGCGAGCAGTTCACCCTTCCCCAGTACGGGGCGTCGCTCCTGGTCTTCGCCGGGGTTTTCGTGAGCCAGGACCGCTCGGCGCGGCAGAAAGCCGGGGTCATGCGGGAGCAGGAGGACTGCTGAGGGGTGGTCAGAAGCGCATGACCTCGCGGGGGTCGGGAACCCTGACCTCGAGAGACGGCGCGTGCCTGCTCACCCGCGCAATGAAGCCCTCGAGGTCCGAGCCGGGCAGGCGCCTCACCGGGCCCGACCCGGGGAGTTCCGTCGTGAAGTCGTCGAAGTGGAAGGGGATGACGACCCCGGGCTTGAGCAGCTCTATGCAGGCGTCGGGATACCCGGGCGTCTTCTTCCAGCCCGGGACGCACAGGAAGAGGATGTCGCACCGCAGGCCCTCGAGTTCCTCCGGGAGGCAGCCCGCGCTCCCCTGGTGAACGATGCTCACACCCCCCGCCTCGATCCGGGGCATGAACATGGCGCCGAGACGGTACTGGCCGGCCTTGAACGGAAGCCCTGCGCGCGGGTCGATTTCGCCGGGGTACGGGACCCTGCCGAACAGGACGCGGCCGTGGCGGGAAGGGATCATCCGGACGGATGCGCCCCCCGGGAGCTCCACCTCCTCGCCTCCCCGGCAGACGTGCATGCCCGCCCTGATGCCGGAGAGCCCGGCGAGGGTCTTCAGGGAAGGGCTCCCCACGAGGGGGCAGCCCGTCTCCTGTGCAAGGAAGGGGATGTCGAGGGCGTGGTCGAAGTGGGTGTGGCCGCAGACGATCGCCGAAACCCGCCCGCCGAGGCCTCGGACATAGGCCCGGAGCCTGTCCGCCGAAGGCCTCAGGCGCCGGAAAAGGAGGTCGAGCTTGCCCGCCCTCGTGAGGTAGGGGTCGACGAGGAGAGTCGTTCCTGCGAAGGCGATCTCGAGGCCCGCGGTGCCCAGCCAGCGGATATCCACCACGGCCGCCTCCTCAGATGATGGAAAATTCGCCCGTGCCGAAGATCGCCAGGATCTCGCCGTAAAATACCCGGTGGTAGTCCTTCTGCGGGTAGTTCTCTTCGATGGCGGGGTTCAGGAACTGCTCCGGCTTGAAGTCGTCCCAGTACATCTTCCTGAGCTCGATGATGAGCTGGGCCTCGGCGAAACCCGGTGCCTCGACCCTGGTGGAGGGGATGGGGGTGAGCCCGGTCTCGGCGATCTTGTTGCCGTCCCTGCCGGAGCGGGTGCCCAGGATCTGGAGGGCTTCGCGGTACTTCTTGCCCAGGGCGCACAGGGTGAAGGTGGGGCAGCGGTTCATGAACTCGAAGGTGTACCGTGTGGGGCGCACCACGACCTGGACGAAAGGCCTGTTCCACATGACCCCGAAGCTTCCCCACGCCACGGTCATGGAATTGTATCTCCCGGTTTTGAGGTCGCCGCTCGTGAGGACGAGCCACTGCCGGGAAAGGAGGGAGAAGGGCTGAACCTGGAACTCCGGGAAGTCGATGGGTTTCCTTTTCATGACCGTTCCTCCTGCTCTGTCTGCGCGTTCCCCGGCCCGCTTGTGATGGGGACCGTTCTGCACGACATTATGGCATATCGGTCCCCCATGGCAAGAGCATTGATAGAGCCGCCCGGGATTCCGCCAGGGTCGGGGCGTCTGCACGACCTTGAACTGCCCGGGTACCCGGTTGATCGCCGCTGGGGATTCCGACAGGGTCGGGGCGTCTGCCCCGACGGGGGCAGGCTCAGGAGACCGCCTCGAGGAAGGCTTCCACCTCGGCCGCAGAGGATCTCGACGCGTCGATGAGCTTCTCGAGACCCTGCTCGGTGAGGCCGATGGCCCGGAGGTTCGCGTCGTTCCTCCCGGGGGCGGTGTTCGCGCTCATCCCCATGCCCGCGGCGTGGCACGCCCAGTCCGCGGCGCTCACCAGCAGGGCGACGGTCCGGTGTTCGGCCGGGCACTGGTCGATGGCGTGGTGGTGACGCACGGGCATGCAGATGCTGTCCGGGAAATTCCACTGTTTCATGAGCAGGAAGGCGATTTCCGCATGGTCGATCCCCAGAAGCTCTGCTTCCACGAGGTGGATGGGGATGCCCTCGGCCTGGTGCTTCACGAGCACCTCAGCGTAGTCCGCCATGAAATAGATGAGGAACAGGATCTTGCCCACGTCGTGGAGAAGGCCCGCGAGCATGACCGAATCCTCCAGGGGTTTTCCGGTGATCTTCCCCGCCTCCTTCGATGCAAAGCCCACGGCGATGGAATGCCTCCAGAGCTCGACAGGGTCGATGAGGCCTCCCTTCTCCCGCGGGGTGAGGAGCCCGATGACGCCCGAACCCAGGGCTATGGAGACCACTTCCCTGAAGCCGATGACCGTGACGGCCCGGGGAATGGAGTCGATCTTTCTCAGCAGGCCGTAGTAGGGGGAGTTGGCGATCCTGAGGACCCGGGCCGCGAGGGACTGGTCGTTCGACAGGAACCGGGCCAGCTCCTCCGGGGTTGCGCTCTCGCTGTCCGCCTTCGCCAGGAGGTTGCCGATGACCACCGGCAGGGTGGGCAGGGAGGCGTCCCTGTTCCTGATGAGATCGACGAACCGCTCTTTCACGTTCACTCTGCTGCCGCTCCTTCAGCCACCCGGCAGGCAGCACGAAAAGGCCGCCCCGGGAAAATGCATGCATTCCGTATCGGAAAAGCGGGGGGGAAAGATGAGGCCGCGAAGCCCGGACGCGACGGGCAGGACGAGCCCCCGTTTCCCGCGGGAAAAACGGGGGGAACGGGGCGGCGCGGCCCGGGGTCGGAAAGGCCGCGGCTGGCAGGCGGCCCGCGGCCTTTTCCCGGAGGGATCAGGTGACCTTCGCCTTCCTGATGATCCGGTTGAGCAGGCCCGGGGCGACCCGCTTGAGGTAGACCCCCATCAGCTCGCGGCCGCCTATGCAGACCTCGTCCCTGCGCTTGTCCACCGCCTCGATGATCTTCCGGGCGCAGGCGTCGGGGAGCATGCCGCAGGCCTGCGCGTCGTCCATGACGCCGTGGGCGCCGCCGCAGCCGTTGAGGGCGTTTATGGAGATGTTCGTCCTGATGAAGCCGGGGCAGACGATCGTCACCGAAATGCCCTGCCTCCACACCTCTGCCCGGAGGGCGTCGAAGAAGCCGTGGAGGGCGTGCTTCGAGGCGCAGTAGGCCGATCTCAAGGGGGTCCCGATCTTGCCCGCCACCGAGCTCACCACACCGATGGACCCGCTTCTGCGCTCCAGCATCGACGGGAGCACCGCCTTGGTCAGGGCGACGGTGCCGAAGAAGTTCGTTTCCATGATCCTGCGGTCCACCTCGAGGGAGGTTTCCGCCGCGAGCGACCGCTGGGACACGCCGGCGTTGTTCATGAGGACGTCGATGCCCCCCGACAGGTCGAGGGCGGCCCTGGCCGCGGGGCCCAGCGACTCGGGCCGGGCGAGGTCGAGGGGCAGGACGGTGTGGCTGTCCGGGTTCGTGCATCTCCCCTTTATCTCGACGAGCTTCTCCTCGTTTCTCGCAGACAGGACGAGCCTGGCCCCCGCGCTGCTCCAGGCGTATGCCAGCGCCTCGCCGATGCCCGACGACGCGCCCGTTATCCAGACGACCGTGCCTTTTTCTTCCATGGGGAAAACCCTCCTCTTCAATGGGCGGGCACCCCGGGCGGCATCTTCCCGCACCGCATGCCCGCTTCCTTTCAGACCAGGTGCCTGCCCGCCCATTGGGCGGTCAGCCCAAACACGATGTGCCTGTTTCGGTCCAGGTGTCCCAGGTGCCCGTTGCCTTCGATGATGTGGAGGTCCTTCACGCAGGTGAGGGAGTTGTGGAGCAGGCGGGCGCTGTCCGGCCCGTCGATCCTGTCGTCGGCCCCGTGGAGCACGAGGGTGGGGACGCTGATGCCGGAAACCCTTCTCCAGGTGTCGACCTCGGAAGACTCCTCGAAGCCGGGGAAGGGGAAGCTCTCCCACATCCGGAGCACCCGGGGATCGCTTTTCCAGGCCGCATCCACCTCCGGGTCGCTCGCCATTTCCATCTTCAGGCAGGAGTTCACCAGGGAAATCCTGAGCCCCCTGCCTTGAAAGTGGGTTCTGACCTTGCCCGCGAAGTTGAGGATGCCCGTGCCGATGCATTCGGGAAGGCCGTACACGGGCCTGACTGTCGCGTCCAGGGTGACGAGCGCCTTCAGCCCCGGCTCGACCAGGGCGCACTCGAGGACGGCCGTACCCCCCGAGGATACCCCGAACGCCCCGATCCGCTCCTCGTCCACGCGGGGATGGGCGCCGAGCGCGGCGAGTGCGGCGCGGATGTCCGCCACCCACTCCGCCATGACGACGTGATGGCGGTTCCCCCCGCTCTCGCCGTAGCCGTGCATGTCCAGGGCGAGTGCGGCGATGCCGTGCCGGGCGAGGAAGGTGCAGAAGGGGAAGTAGTTTTCCTTGAAGTCCATGGCCCCGTGGCACATGATGAGGGCGGGTCCCGGGCGGCCGGGTTCGGGCAGGAACAGCGCGGACGCAATCGTGCTGCCGAGCGATGTGAACTCGAGCCTCTCGGTGTCGATCCTCACGCCATGCCCTCACCATCACAGGGTGATGCCTGCCGTACGGTCCGGGATGGTTCGTGGCGCCATCCGCCGGGCCGACGGACAACAGATGTGCCGCGCCGCCATTGCCGGTCACCCGTAAAAACACGAAACGCGCCGGTTCGCCCCCCGCGGGGTGGCGGTACTGCTACCCTACACGGAACCCGAGGAGGCCGCAACCCTGGAGGTTGATTCACTGTAGGCCTTGATGCTCCGGGCGATCGTGTGCCAGGTCCGGCGCCGCTCGAGGTTCGCCTGGTAGCGCGGGTCCCCGAGGATGCGGGGAATGGCGTACTGGGGGAGGTTCGTGGAGCACACCTCGAGCATCCTGGCGTTGACGATGCTCTTCACGTAGCGCTTGAAGTTGAGCTTGTCCTGGTTGAACACCTCGATCCAGCCGCACCGGGAGCCGGGCCAGGGGGTCTCCTTCGATATGCCCCGGAGCGCCATGCCCGGGGCCTCCTCGATGACTTCGCTCAAGGATGCGGTGGTGTGGGTGTCGTAGACCAGGTTGCCGTAGATCTCGTCGCAGACCATGAAGACCTTGTAACGGCGCGCGATGTCCACCATGCGCTCCAGGATCTCCCGGGGGTAGACCGCGCCGTGGGGTTGTCCGGGTTGGCGACGGTTTCCCTGATCTCGTAGGTGAGCTGCTTCGAGTCCTCGTGGACGATGTCTCTCCTCATGAACGTTATCCCTGAATCCCGGATTACCCCTCTGCACGAAAGCCTCCCACAGCGGCAGTGGCTCTATGTAATAATCATTACGCCCCGTGAATATAATTTCTTTCTCCGGGTGTGGGAGGTCGGGGGGAGGAGGGAGGCGCTATTTCAATCCGGGGACAATCACCGCACCGGGGAGCAAGGCCAGGGGCTTGGGGTCCGACGGACACCGGTGCGAACCCTCGCAGGGACTCTCAGCGGGACCGTCCCAGAGCTCCATCCTGAGAAAGACGTCCACACAGTCCGGGCAGAGCTGGGTGCCGCTCACCTCTTCGATGATCTGGAGCGCCCTGTCCCTGTCCATGCCCTTGCGGTAGGGCCGGTCGCTCGTGAGTGCGTGGAAGGTGTCGCCCACCGCGGTGATCCTGGCCCACAAGGGGATGCCGTCGCCCTTGAGCCCCTCGGGGTAGCCCCTGCCGTCGAAGCGCTCGTGGTGGTGATAGACGATGGGCAGGATCTTCGCGAGGCTCGGGACGGGCCTCAAGATCTCGGCGCCGATGACCGGGTGGCGCCTGATGATGGCGAACTCCTCGTCGCTGAGCTTGCCGGGCTTGAGGAGCACGCTGTCCACCACGCCGATCTTGCCCAGGTCGTGGAGCTTGCCGCCCAGCTTCACGTGCTCGATGTCTTCTTCGCGCATGCCCATCTCCCTGGCCATGCGCGTGGCAATGGAGGAAACCGCCTCCGAGTGCCCCCGGGTGTAGGAATCCCGTGCCTCCAGCGCGTTGCACAGGGACGTGATGCTGGCGAGGATGAGGCGCTGCTCGACCTCCAGGCGCTCCTTTTCCTTGTGCAGGAGCAAGAGCTTGTCCGAAAGGAGCTTTTCCACCGTGATGACAAGCTGGTCGATGTTGAAGGGCTTCACGAGGTAGGAGTCCGCCCCCAGCTGGAGCATGCGGCGCATGATGGGCCGGTCGTTGTTGGCGCTCATGACCACGAAGGGTATGCTTGCCAGCACGGGGTTGGCGTGCACGTCCCGGCAGAACTCCTCGCCGTTCATCACGGGCATGTCGATGTCGGAGAGGATGAGGTCCGGCCTGCGCTCGTGCTCGAGGAGGTCGAGTGCCGCCCGGCCGTTCTCCGCCTTCACCACCTCGAAGCCCACCTCCTTGAGGCCCTTTTCCACCAGGGTCCGGATGGTGTTCGAGTCGTCCACCACGAGGATGAGCCGGCCCCGCTGGAAGGTGGCCTTCTGCAGCACGTTCTCGATGGTCTCGATGAGCGAGTTCTTTGCCTGGCCCTTGGAGATGTAGGTGGTGGCGCCTGCCCGGTAGCCCCGCCTGATGTCCTCCTCCCGGTCGAGCGAGCTCAGGATGACGATGGGGATCTGCTGGGTCCTGGGGTTGAGCTTGAGCTTCCTGGTGAGCTCTATGCCGTCCATGACGGGCATCTCCACGTCCGTGATGATGAGGTCGAACTCCGTGCACAGGGCGAGGTCCATCGCCTGCCGGCCGTTCTCGGCCTGGACGACCTCCACCCCGGTCTTCAGGAGCTCCGTGGAAAGTACGCTCCTCACCACCGCGGAGTCGTCCACGATGAGGATCCTCAGTTCCCTGAGGAACGGAAGCGCGGTCGTCATATGAGATACCCTGTCATCATGCTTTTCGGTGCTCAACTCCCCGCCTGTCTGTGTCGTTTTCACGGGGAGGGCCGTGCGGGCACCTCCCCACATCCCCCTCCTTATCGGAAATTCGTTCGCAATGTTAAAGCGATTGCCGGGTATTTTCGTGAGCAAGGCATCGTGCGGGGTGGCTTTTTGCCGTGCGGGGGGTAAAAAGCGCGACTTTTCAGGGCTGTTTCACAGGAGCGGAAGGCTCGAACGGGGTTGCCTCACCTGAATCTCGTTGTAGTTCGGACAGGCAGATGCGCCTGTGGAACCGCGACAGCATATCGCAAGACAACACCCTGGAACCCGATGCGGTTCGGGCAGGCAGATGCGCAGCAGAAGAACGGCACGCTCGAACGGGGCTATTTCACCTGGGCCTCGATGCCCTCGGCGGCCTGGTGAGCGGGGGCCTCGCAGGTGACCGGCACCGGCCTCCGGATGCTGCTCGTCCAGGCCTTGAGCACCGAATGCAGGAGCGTGGCCAGGGGAATGGCGAAGACCAGGCCCCAGAATCCCCAGATGCCGCCGAACACGAGGATGGCCACGATGATGGCCACCGGGTGGATGTCCACCACCTCCGAGAGGAGGAGCGGGGCGAGGAGGTTTCCGTCCAGGGCGTGGATCACCGCGTATGCGCCGAGGACGTACACCAGGTGCAGGTCGGCCCCCCACTGGAAAAACGCGATGAGCGCCACGGGGATGACCATGACCGTGGCCCCGATGTAGGGGATGAGCACGGCCAGGCCCACGAAGAGCGCCAGGACCATGGCGAAGTCGAGGCCGATGAAGAAGAAGCAGATGTAGGTCACGGACCAGACCAGGATGATCTCCCAGATCTTGCCCCTGATGTAGTTCACGATCTGCTGGTTGACCTCTTTCCACACGGTCCTGGTGAGGCGGCGCTGCTCCGGCAGGAACGAGCCCAGCCACTGGAAGATGGCCTGCTTGTCCTTGAGGAAGAAGAACACGAGGAAGGGGACCAGGACGACGTACACGAGCAGCTCGATGATGCCTCGCACGGAAGAGATGGAGGCGGTGAGGATGTACTGCCCGAGGTCCGTCATGTTCGCGTCGATGTAGGCGAAGACCCCGTTGATGTGCTCCTGGGAGATGAACTGGGGGTACTTCTCCGGGAGGAGCATGAGGTCCTGCTGGCCCTTGGCGATCATGGCGGGCAGCTGGTGCAGGAACTGGGCGATCTGGTCGGTGATGAGGGGGAGCAGGCCCACGATGAGGGCGATGATCAGGGCGATGAAGAGCAGGGTGACGACGGCCACGGCGAGACTCCTCGGCAGGCCGAGGGAGTGGAGCCGGGTGACGAAGCCGTCGAGCAGGTATGCGATGATGAGGGACACGATGACCGGCATGAGCATGTGCCCGAACATGAGCACCAGGATCGTGCCGGACAGGAGCACGAACACCAGGCTTATCACCTCGGGGTCGGAGAAATACCGCGACAGCCAGTCTTCGATGATCTTTTTCATGGCGTCAATACTATCAGGAAATTCTTTTCCTGCAACTCCAAAGAATGCTGACGTGCGCTCCTTTCCCCAAGGGGTGTCGGGGTGTCGCGGGCCCCCGCAGGGGTCGTTATCGGCAGGGGAGAATGAATAAATGAATGAAGCGGGGGGTCGAAGGGTGCGAGCCCTCCAGCCTCCCCGCTGGTGATGTGCAGGACGGTGTTACTTGCCGAGCATCTTGTCTTTCAGGTCAGCCTGGGCGGGTTTTGCGCCGAGCCAGATCCCGAAGTAGGCCTTCTTGAACTCGAGGCCGGCGACGGTGGTCTTCACCGCGCCGTTCTTGATGCACTGCAGGCCCTTGCCCGGGAGGTAGATGAAGTCGAACACGTCGCCGTTCTTGACCTCGTCCGTCATCGCGGCGAAGAACTGGTCATACTGGGCCTTGATGGGGGCGATGTTCCCGCCCGTCGAGAGCTCGAACCCTTCCTTGATGGCCCCGAGGAGCTTGTCCTTGGTGACCATGCCGGAGGTGACCTGGAGCTTGAGTGCCATGGGCTGGTCTGCGCTCATGATCGCCTGGGCATTGCCGCTCTTCTGGGGCAGGTAGAGGCCGATGGCGTAGACCTTCATCATCCACTTCGACCTGAGGCCGCCGCCGTTGATTACCAGGTTGGTTCCTCCCGCGCTGATGGTGTCAGGCATGTTCGCCTTGCCGAGGTCCAGGGAAAAACCGGTTGTCGCCAGGAAAAAACTCACCAAAAGGATTCCCAATACTTTTTTCACCATGATTCCCTCCTCATTGACGAATTATTGTCGCTTAGGGTCTAAGCGCGTATTCCTTGTTTGCACCAAGTGCCGGGGGCGTGGAACCTCCTGATCGTTGCGGGATGCACCATCATACGTGAAGATGTGTACCACTGTTTTCATGAAAATGAAACAAGAGAAATCAACCGCATATGAGACCGGGCCGCATGATGTCCTCGAGCCTCAGCCGCTCGCGTTCGAAATCCCCGGGCCCGTTCAGGCCGGAGAGCGCGATGGGGTCCCCGAAGCGCAGGCGCACCCGGGAAAAGGGCTTGGGCACCATGAACCTGTCCCAGGAGCGGAAGAACCAGGCATGTTCCGCGGTGACGTAAAAGGGTGCAATGACGGCGTTCCCGAGCTGTGCGAGCCTGACCAGCCCGGCCTTTACCGTGCCCGCGGGGCCCCTCGGTCCGTCGACCACGTGGGCGGCGATCCTCCGCTGTCTGAGCAGGCTCGCCATCTGTTCGAGCGCCTCGGACCCGCCCCTGGACGACGACCCCCGGACGATGTCCCAGCCGGTGCGGGTGGCGACCCCCGCGATGACCCCGCCGTCGCCGCTCCGGGATATCATGAGCGGCGGCTTGAGATGGCGGTAGTTCTTAAAGTGCCTGATGGCGGAGAAGAACTGCTGGTGCCAGCAGCAGATGATCACGGACCCGCCCGCGGAGAGGTGGTCCATCCAGGATTTTTCGTTCTCGACGACGAGGCGGTAGGTGCCCTGGAACCCCCTGATGGCGTGATACAGGACCGTGATGCCGAACTCCGTGTTCAGAAACCTTTTCAGGGACTTGGACATGTGCTCCTTTTTCTTCGCATCCCGGGGGGATGCGGAAGGTGGAATGGTTGCGCGGACCCTATCTGCCGCAGCATTTCTTGAACTTCAGTCCGCTCCCGCAGGGGCAGGGGTCGTTCCTGCCGACCTTTTCCTGGTCGCGCACGACCTGCTTCTGCGGCACCATCTTCCCCCGGGAGAAGTACCATGCGCCGTCTTCGCGCACGAACTCGGCCATCTCGTGGTGGGCTACGGGGGTGTTCTTGTGGCGGTAGCGCGCTATGAACTCCACCGAGCCCTGGGAATCGCCGGGGCCGCCCTTTTCCGTGGAGACGATCTCCAGGCCCTCCCACTGGGACCTTTCGGCCCAGCGCTTCGTGCCCTTCATGTCGTAGTCGTTCCGCTCGTTGGGGTGCGTCGATTCAAGGAGGTAGCCGAGCTCCGCCTTCACGTAGGAGCTGTATCGGGCCCGCATGACCTGCTCAGCGGTTTCGGGGAAAGACTCCCCCCTGATGACGGGCTCGCAGCATTCCCCGTACTCTTTGCCTGATCCGCATGGACATGTGTTCATGTGCCGCTCCTTTGGCTGTCGTGGCATTACGCATTCCCCGGCCCCAGGCCCGAAAGGGGCAAAAAGACCGGTCCGCCTGCCCCCGCCCGGGTGTTCACCACAGCTGGGAGGAGTCCGAGACCCCGAGGGTCTCGTAGATCTTCAGCGTGGCCTTCGCGTTGTTCAGGGTGTAGAAATGCACCCCCCGCACGCCGTTGTCTATGAGGTCGCGCACCTGCTCGGTGGCCCAGTGCGTCCCCACCCGCTCCACGGCCTCGTCGTTTCCCGCCCGCTGGAGAGACCGGAGGAGGGCGGCGGGGAATCTCGCCCCGGCGGCCAGCTCGGCCATGCGGACCATGCCGCTCCGGGAAATGATGGGCATGATGCCCGCGATGATGGGGACGTGGATGCCCGCGAGCTCGCACCGCTCGCGAAAATCGTAGAAGTCCCGGTTGTCGAAGAAGAGCTGGGTGATGATGTAGTCGGCGCCGGCGTCCACCTTCGCCTTGAGGAAGTCTATCTCCAGGAGCCGGTTGGGGGTCTGGGGGTGGCCTTCCACGAACCCTGCGACCCCCACGCACATGCCCGGGAACCTGTCCTTGATGAAGTGCACGAGGTCGGCGGCGTGGGGGAAGTCATGAGAACACCGTCCCGAAGGGGACTGGCCGGCGGGCGAGTCGCCCCGCAGGGCAAGGATGTTGGTGATGCACTCCGCATCGTAGCGCTCGAGGATGGCCAGCACGTCGTCGCGGGAGGTCTCCACGCAGGTGAGGTGGGAGACCACGGTGAGGTCGGTTTCCTTCTTGATCCTCACCACGAGGTTGTGGGTGTTCTCCCGGGTGGAGCCGCCGGTCCCGTAGGTCACGCTCACCCAGGAGGGCATGAGGGGGATGAGGTCGGCAATGGTCAGGAAAAGCTTCTCCCACCCGCCCGGGGTCCTGGGCGGGAAGAACTCGAAGCTGAAGGTCGTCCTTCTTTTCCCGAGTATGTCTCTCACCTGCATGGCGCTTTCTCCACCGAATGAAACGTCGGGTGCAAGGATTTGTTAGGTAATGGAAATCCCGCCCAAATGCAAGAGGTTCGTGGAGGCCCGGGGAAACGGGTCCGCCGCGCGGTGCGGGGGCTCACGCGAGCGCCTCGACCAGCCGCGCCCAGCGCCCGGGGATCTCGAACCTCCTGCCCTGCAGGAGACCCTCGGCCAGGGTGGCCATCCATTCCCGGGAGGCTGTCACCCTGTCCGCTCTCACGAAAAGCCTGCCCTCCTCGGTGTGGAAAGAGTACTGGAGCACCGAGAGCGTGACGGGGGCCTCTTCGCCCTTGAGCAGGAGGTCCACCTCGAGAGAGCGGGCGCGCGAGTCGAGCCTGACGCCCAGGAGACTGCCATACGGGCCGACCAGGCGCCTCCCCAGCTTCTCGAGGGCTTTCGTCGCCGCTTTGTCCCGGGCGAATCGGGCGAGGTCGCTCACCGGCCCCACGCTCGTCGGTGCCTCACGCACCGGCCTGCCTGGCCGCCATGAGAAGCACCAGGTAGAGCGGCGCGATGAGCAGGGCGCAGTCCGAGGTGCCCCGGGTGAGGACGTACCGCTCCGTGACGCTGTGCACGCTTTCGAGCCACTCCTCCATCCTCCTGCTGCCCCTGGCTTCGTGCACCATCTCCCGGAAGAGCATGATGCCCGAATCGACGATGGCCTCCCGGTCCTCGTCGCCGAAGGCCTTGAACACCAGGGTGCCCGTGCGGTGCATGAGCGATGGGGCTTCGATCTTGTGCCCCTCCTCCCGGACCCGGGAGATGAGGGGAACGGAGCAGGCGGTCAGGAAGCAGGAGGCGACGGAGCACTTTTCCACCGTGCTGTGTTCCGGGTCGGGCACGTGTTCGGTGCCGTCCAGGGCGTGGGAGGCGATGGACGAGAGGATGACCGCAAGGGCGGCTTCGGCGTCTTCAGGGGGTTCGAGGCCGCATTCGCCGGACAGCGTGCGGGCGAAGGACAGCAGTGATTCGAAGGAGATCGTCCCTTCGGTCATGACTTTCCCCCCGCCTTGGGCTTCATTCGTAGCCCCCCGGGTTCATGGACTGCCATCTCCAGGTGTCCTCGCACATCTCGTCTATGCCGCGGGATGCCTTCCAGCCGAGCTCCCCGCGGGCCTTCGACGGGTCGGCATAGCACGACGCGATGTCCCCGGCCCTCCTGGGCACGATCTTGTAGGCGACCTTTCTGCCGGAGGCCTTCTCGAAGGCCTTCACCATGTCCAGAACGCTGTAGCCCCGCCCCGTGCCGAGGTTGTAAACCACGACGCCGGGGTTCGACGCGAGCTTCTCAAGGGCGTGAAGGTGGCCGGCGGCGAGGTCCACCACGTGGATGTAGTCGCGCACCCCGGTGCCGTCGTGCGTGGGGTAGTCGTCCCCGAACACCGACAGGACGGGGAGCTTGCCGATGGCCACCTGGGAGACGAAGGGCATGAGGTTGTTGGGGATGTCGTTCGGGTCCTCGCCGATGAGGCCGCTTGCGTGGGCGCCCACGGGATTGAAGTAGCGCAGCAGCGCGATGTTCCACCCGGGGTCCGACCCGTGCAGGTCCTTGAGGATCTCCTCGATCATGAGCTTCGAGCGGCCGTAGGGGTTGGTGGCCTGCAGGGGGAAGTCCTCGGAGATGGGCACGCGCGAAGGCTCGCCGTACACGGTTGCAGAAGAGCTGAACACGAGGTTTCTCACCCCGTGATCCCCCATGGCCCGGCAGAGGTTCAGGGTGCCGGTGACGTTGTTGTGATAGTAGCGCAGGGGCTGGGAAACGGACTCGCCCACCGCCTTCAGGCCGGCGAAATGGACGACGGCATCGATGGGCCGCTCGTCGAATATGCGTGCGAGGCCGGTTCTGTCGAGCAGGTCGGCCTGGTAAAAGGGGAAATCAACGCCCGTGATCTTCCTGACCCTGGCGAGGGATTCCTCCTTCGAGTTGGAGAGGTTGTCCAGGACCGCCACGCCGTGCCCTGCCCCGATGAGCTCCACGCAGGTGTGGCTGCCGATGTATCCCGCGCCCCCAGTCACCAGAATGTTCATATGAGTGTCCTTTGCCCCTCGCGAATGTGCGGTATGATCGCATCAAGGGTGGCCGGGTCCTGATGACTGGCCTTGCCCCTCGCGAAAGTACGGTATGATCCTTTCTTGCCAGGGTGACCGGGAGAGCAGGGTGCAGGCGGCGCCTCCCTGGCCTGCCGGGGAGCTATTTCCTCGAGGTGAAACCCTTGGCCGGCCGGGCAGGGGC